>JRYJ01006247.1_pt1 | contig 11223 bp, 11 predicted proteins | sample 235371 | NCBI WGS metagenome assembly JRYJ01 (sample SAMN03074219, study PRJNA261477) | activated sludge metagenome | biome: Wastewater Treatment Plant; feature: Wastewater; material: Activated sludge; isolation source: activated biomass of a wastewater treatment plant treating hydrocarbon... ... | reverse complement strand
GCCGCCGCCAGCACCTGGGCGAACACATCCCGGCTGCGTGAGCGCATGTCCCGGAAGGTCCAGATCACCAGGCTGAGCCACAGGGCGCTCAGGAAGGCGCCCAGGAACGCAGCGGCGAAGAGGGCGTACGTGGTGAGGGCGTTCAAATTGAGGGACATAAGCAGGCGCGATTATAGCCCTGGCCAGCCAAAGCCCAAAATCGCCGGCGGCGGCCCAAACTTCTCCGCCCCAAGCGCCAACTCACCGGCCGAAAGCGCCCGGCCTATACTGGCCGCATGTTCGCACACCGCCCGCGCATCACCGATTTGCCCGACGACGACCGGCCCCGCGAGCGACTGGCCAACGCCGGCGCCGGCGCGCTGAACAACGCCGAACTGCTGGCCGTGCTGCTGCGGGTGGGTGTGGCGGGAGAGAACGCCGTGCGCCTGGCCGAGCGCCTGCTGAGCGAGATCGGCGGCCTGCCGGGCCTGCACCGCGCCGGGCTGGCCGACCTGTGCCGGATCAGGGGCGTGGGCGCGGCCAAGGCCGCGCAGCTGTTGGCCGCCATCGAACTGGGCCGGCGCATCGCCGTCAGCGCGCCGGACGCGCGGCCCGTCATCAAGTCGCCGGCTGACGCCGCCAACCTGCTGATGTACGGGCTGGCGGCGCGCGACCAGGAGTATCTGTTGGTCCTGCTGCTGGACACGCGCAACCGCGTCATCGGCCAGCCGGTCGAGGTCTACCACGGCTCGCTCAACACCAGCCTGATCCGGGTGGGCGAGGTCTTCCGCCACGCCATCAAGGCCAACGCCGCGGCCATCATCGTCGCCCACAACCACCCCAGCGGCGACCCCTCCCCCAGCCCGGAGGATGTGGCCGTGACCCGCGCCATCGTCGAGGCGGTCGTCAATCTGGCGCACGCGCTGGATCTGAAGGTCGTGGCCGAGGGGGTCGAGACGGCGGTGCAGGAGCGCATCCTCAAGGAGCTGGGCTGCGACGAACTGCAGGGCTTCCTGTTCGCCAAGCCGATGCCGGCGTCGCACATCCTGCTGTGGGCGCAGGGCGACGGGCCGGCGGCCATGCCCTTCCGCGACTCGCTGTTCGAGACGCAGCCCGGCGAGTTCCCGCCGACACAGCCGCTGGGTGCGCAGGCCGATTGAGGCCATCCGGCGCGCGCCGCGCCCCCCTCGATCGCGGCCCGCACGCCCCCACACGCCCCCGGGTCGGGCGGGCCGCTGCGACAATGCCGGCATGTCTGCCCAGCCCACCTCCCTGTCCTCGTCCGCCCCGCCGTCCGGCCCGGTTTCGGCCCGTGCCTACACGCGTGCCGCCGAGCTCCCCGCGATCCTCGCCGAGCGCATCGTCATCCTCGACGGCGCGATGGGTACGATGATCCAGCGCTACAAGCTGGACGAGGCCGCATTTCGAGGACAACGTTTCCAAACCTGGCCCAAGGATCTCAAGGGGCACAACGATCTCCTGAACGTCACCCGTCCGTCCGTGATCGAAGAGATCCATCGCCAGTATCTCGATGCGGGCGCGGACATCATCGAGACCAATACCTTCAACTCGCAAGCGGTGTCGCTGGCCGATTACGGGATGGAGGACCTGGGCTACGAGTTGTCCAAAGCGGGGGGTGAATGCGCTCGACGAGCCGTGGCCCAGGTCATGGCGACGAATCCCGGCCGGCGATGCTTCGTCGCCGGCGCCATCGGCCCTACGACGAAAACATCGTCGGTCTCCACGGATTCCAACGATCCGGTTGCGCGTGGGACGACCTTCGAGGAACTTGTCCGTGCCTACGGCGAACAGGTTCGCGGGCTGCTGGACGGCGGCGTCGATGTCCTGTTGGTCGAGACGATCTTCGATACGTTGAACGCCAAGGCGGCGTTCTTCGCGATCCAGCAAGCGTTCGCGGAGGGGGTGCGTCGGGTTCCGATCATGGCCTCCGTCACCTTCATCCAGGCCGGGAGCAACCGCGGGTTCTCGGGCCAGACCGTCGAGGCGTTCTGGAACTCCATTTCGCACGTACCGCTGCTCAGCGTCGGCATGAATTGTGCGCTGGGTCCCAAAGAAATGCGTCCGCTGATCGAGGAGTTATCCGGACTGGCGCCGATCTATGTGAGCAGTCATCCGAACGCGGGGTTGCCCAATCCCTTGTTGCCGACCGGATTCCCGGAGACGCCGGACTCGCTCGCGCCGCAGTTGCGGGATTGGGCGCGGAACGGGTGGCTGAACATCGTCGGGGGCTGCTGCGGCACGACGCCCGATCACATCAGAGCGATCGCCGAGGCGGTCCGCGGTCTGCCGCCGCGCAAGCCGGCGCAGGTGGCGCCGTTTCTCCGATTGAGCGGGTTGGAGGCGCTGACCGTGCGCCCCGAATCCAACTTCGTGAACATCGGCGAGCGGACGAACATTACCGGCTCGCCGGCCTTTGCGAAACTGATTCTGGCCGGCGACTACGACAAGGCGTTGACGGTGGCGCGACAGCAGGTGGAGGGCGGGGCCCAGATCATCGACATCAACATGGNNGATCATCGACATCAACATGGATGAGGGGCTGCTCGATTCCAAGGCCGCGATGGAGAAATTCCTGCGGCTGCTCGCAAGCGAGTCGGACATCGTCCGCGTCCCGATCATGATCGACAGTTCCAAATGGGAGGTCATCGAGACCGGTCTGCGGAACATCCAGGGGAAAGGGATCGTCAACTCGATCAGTCTTAAGGAAGGGGAAACCAAGTTCCTCGAACAGGCCGGGCTGATCCGCCGGTACGGCGCCGCCGTGGTGGTGATGGCGTTCGACGAACGCGGGCAGGCCGATACCTTCGCGCGACGGACGGAAATCTGCGAGCGGTCTTATCGCTTACTCACTGAGAAGGTGGGGTTTCCTCCGCAGGACATCATTTTCGATCCGAATATCCTCACGGTGGCGACGGGGCTCGAGGAACACAACAACTACGCCGTCGATTTCATCGAGGCCGTGCGCTGGATCAAGCGGCACCTGCCGTTGGCCAAGGTCAGCGGGGGGGTCAGCAACATCTCGTTCTCCTTTCGCGGGAACAACGTCGTGCGCGAGGCGATGCACGCCGCGTTTCTCTATCACGCAATCAAGGCCGGGCTGGACATGGGTATCGTCAACGCTGGCCAACTGGCGGTCTACGAAGAAATTCCCAAGGATCTGCTGGAATTGGTGGAAGACGTGCTCTTGAATCGGCGGCCTGATGCGACCGAGCGGCTAGTCGCGTTTGCAGAGACCGTCAAGCAGAAGGGGAAGGCCGCGGTCAAGGACGATGAGTGGCGGAACCTGCCGGTCGAGGAGCGGCTGACCCACGCACTCGTCAAGGGGCTGACGGAGTACATCGATCTGGATGTGGAAGAAGCCCGACAGAAGTATGCTCGACCGCTGGACGTCATCGAAGGCCCACTCATGGCCGGCATGAACGTCGTGGGCGACCTGTTCGGCTCCGGTAAAATGTTCCTGCCGCAGGTGGTGAAGAGCGCCCGTGTCATGAAGAAGGCCGTAGCCTACCTGATGCCGTTCATGGAGGCGGAGAAACAGAAATTGGGTGCCGCGCGCTCCAACGGGAAGGTGCTGCTCGCGACCGTAAAGGGCGACGTGCACGACATCGGGAAAAACATTGTGGGCGTGGTGCTGGGCTGCAACAACTATGACGTGCTCGATCTCGGGGTGATGGTGTCATGCGATACGATCTTGAGCACGGCCCGGGAGCAGAAGGTCGACATCATCGGGTTGAGCGGTCTGATCACGCCGTCTCTGGACGAAATGGTTCATGTAGCCAAGGAGATGACGCGCGAAGGCTTCGACGTGCCGCTGCTGATCGGCGGGGCCACGACGAGCAAGGCACACACGGCCGTCAAGATCGCGCCGTCCTACGCCAACGCCACGGTTCACGTCCTGGATGCCTCCCGGGCTGTTGGCGTCGTCGGCAGCCTCTTGAGTCGGGAGCAACGCGAATCGTTCACCCGGAGCATCCGCGAAGACTACGACCGGCTCCGCCGGGCCCACCAGGACCGCGGTGCCAAGCCGCTTCGTTCCCTGGCCGACGCACGTGCGCATCACTTGCCGGTCGACTGGAAGGTCGCGGACATCCCCGTGCCCGCGAGCGTCGGACTGCGCGTCATCGACCGACAGCCGCTGGGCGACCTGATTCCGTTTATCGATTGGTCGCCGTTTTTCCACGCCTGGGAATTGCGCGGGCGGTACCCGTCGATTCTGGAAGACGCCACCGTGGGTCCCAAGGCCAAGGAGTTGCTGACCGATGCGCGACGCCTGCTGGAGCAGATCGTGCGGGAGAACTTGCTCACCGCCAGGGCCGTGTATGGCCTCTGGCCGGCCAACGGAGTCGGGGACGACATCGAGCTCTACGGCGACAGTGAGCGACGAACCCGCGTGGCGATTTTCCATACGCTGCGGCAACAGATGGACAAGCCCGCCGACCAGTTCAATCTGGCGCTGGCCGATTTCGTGGCGCCCAAGGACAGCGGGCGCGTCGATTATGTGGGAGCGTTTGCAGTGACGGCGGGGATCGGGATCGATGCGCTCTGTGCGAAATTCGACAAGGAACACGACGACTACAACTCCATCATGGTCAAAGCGCTTGCCGATCGATTGGCCGAGGCCTTCGCCGAATGGCTGCACAAACGGGTGCGGGAGGAATGGGGCTACGGACGGGGTGAGAAACTGACCAACGAGGATCTTATTCGTGAACGGTACCGCGGGATTCGGCCGGCTCCCGGCTATCCGGCCTGTCCGGACCACACGGAAAAGCGCATCCTCTTCGATTTGCTCCAGGCGGAACAGAAGGCGGGGATCACCCTGACCGATTCCTACGCCATGTGGCCGGCCGCGTCCGTGAGCGGTCTGTATTTCGCGCATCCCGAGGCGAAGTACTTCGCGGTCGGCAAGATCGACCGCGACCAGGTGGAGGATTATGCGCGCCGGAAAGGGCTGTCGGTTGCGGAGATCGAACGGTGGTTGGCGCCGAACCTGAATTACGAGCCAACCGCCTAAAGAGCTTATGGCAGATAGCGTAGAGCGTATTGTACGGACGAGGAAGACTCCGGGCCATACGCCATTAGCTATAGGCCATTAGCTCTTGGTTTCCTGGCTAATTTTTTACGGCTTCGAGGGGAGCCGGCAACAGCGGCAGGGTCGGACCGCCGGATGTCACGGCGGTCAACGACGATTTGATCCAGCGGTACCGTTCTTCCGCCCAGGCGTTGAACGACGCAGAATCCTCGAACACGAGATCCCAGGCCTTCGCGGCATCCAGCATCAGCAATTGATGCGGACGGTTGTCTCCCGGAAAGTACACGACCAACACCGCCGAATTGCCCGTCAGGCTGACGTCGATGAAGACATGAATCATGGCCGTGGGCGGGAGCGCGATGTCACGACTCGCCGCTTCGACCAGCGGTTGATAGAGCCGGTGCAGCAACTGATTCGTCTCTTCATACGGGCTGATCGTCCTGAGCAGCCGGGGATTGGGCTTTTCACCGAATAGGTTGTCCGTCAGATAGGTGGCGGCTTCCCATGTGGGCATCAGGCCGGCCGTCGCGAGGTTTTCGCAGAGATACGCGATCCAATTCCTCGTCGTCCGTGCGGGGCGTTCACGTTGCGCCGGTACGGGCAGTCCCTTCTCGGCCGGTTTCGCCACGGCCCCGTCACAGGGGCGTTCGTTGCGCGGTTTTCTCGATCCATGCGGGGTCCGTTGTGCCATGTGCGCCTGTCCTCGTGTGGGAAGTGGGCTAGCGAAGGGGTGTACGGATGGAGCGATCTCCGTACTGGTCATGAATGCGGCGGATGTCGTCGATGGATGCGACGAACACGTCAAGCAGGTCCGGGTCGAAGTGCTCCCCGCGATGCTTGACCATCAGGTCGACCGCGTGCTCGAAGGGGAACGCCGGTTTATAGACCCGTTCGGTCGTCAGGGCGTCGAATGCGTCGGCGATGGCGGCGATGCGGCCCTCGATCGGAATCGCCTCCCCTTTGAGATTGCGCGGATACCCGCTGCCGTCCCAGCGCTCATGATGGGTCCATGCGATCACGGCGGCGACTTTCAGCAGCTCGGCGTCCGAGCCGCCCAGAATGCGGTAGCCGATTTCCGCGTGCTGCGCGATCACGTTGAACTCTTCCGGCGTGAACTTGCCCGGTTTCAGGAGGACGTGGTCCGGGGTACCGATCTTCCCGATATCGTGCATCGGGCTCGCCGTCCGGATCAGATCGCACCGGTCCGGGGAGAGTCCGAACCGTCGAGACAGCAACTCGCAATAGTGGCTCATCCGTTGGATGTGTTGGGCCGTCGCGCTGTCCCGAAATTCCGCCGCGATCGCCAGCCGCTGAATCGTTTCCTCGCGGGAGAGGCGGAGCTCCTTTTCGCTCCGTTCGAGCCAGTCGAGCGCCTGCTGGAGCGCGANNGTTCGCGACGTTGATCAGGACCTCGTTCGCTTCGAACGGTTTGATGACGTAGCCGAACGCGCCCATGTCGAGAGCGGCATTGGCGAGCACGGGGCTGTCGAGGCCAGTCACCATAATGACGGCGGTGGTCGGATATTGGGTCAGAATGTGTCGGACGAGGTCCATGCCGGACTCACCGGGCATGTTGACGTCGCACAGGACAAGCGCAAAACTTTTTTTCTCGAGCTGCTGCCGCGCCTCCCGTGCTTCTCCCGCCAGGCTGACCACATACCCGTGGGGTTCCAGCAGGTAGCCCAGGAGCCGTCGGATGGGCTCCTCGTCGTCGACGATGAGGACGTTCCGGTTTTCAAGGAGAGCTTGCTGGGTGGGCCGCTCGGTGACTGTCTGGATACTCATACGCTCTTGTAGGGTTCGCTCAGTAGTGGAGCCGAGTCATGGGATGGACCATTATCGGTAGATCGGCAGTAGGCCTTAAGCATTTGAAAGAGTTCACAAAACAGATGCACCTTCTGTGCCATCTTGTCCCGTTGCCGGCCGTCTTTGTGCGTCCGTACAAACTCGTGAACCCTGTTGCCAGCTAACTACTCTGAAACGTGAAGAAGAGTCTGTGGGCGGAGGCTACGGATCTGCCGGCCCCTGGTCCATTATCTCCGCGAGAAACGATGAGACTGTCCCGATGGTTGTACAGAAATAGTCGTTTGGAGAGAAACTTTGTGAACACTAAGAGCGGATTATACACGGCTTCGTCATGATTGCCAGTTCAAAAATGTGTCATGACGCCAGCGCGTTGACGTCACTGATCTTGCCCACTCGCACTGCCCGCTTATTTGCTCTTTGGTACCTCGTTCACTATAATTCCGAGCTTAGTCTATCCAGAGTGGGGAAGGAGTCGGGGAGATGAGTGGGGGAGCTTTGTTGACCAGGATTGACGGTCGCCGGCGCGACCAGGTCAGGCCGGTCAAGATCACGCGGAATTTTATCAAACATGCCGAGGGTTCCGTCCTTATAGAAATGGGAGAGACCAAGGTGATCTGTACCGCCTCGGTGGAGGAAAAAGTCCCGCCATTTCTGCGGGATAAGGGACGGGGATGGGTGACGGCGGAGTATGCCATGCTGCCCCGGGCCACCCATGATCGTTCCCCTCGGGAATCGGTGAAGGGGAAACAGGGAGGGCGTACCCTCGAAATTCAGCGGCTGGTGGGACGGGCACTCCGGGCAGTCACGGACACCTCACAGATGGGGGAACGGACCATTTGGATCGACTGTGACGTGATTCAGGCGGATGGGGGAACCAGGACGGCCTCCATTACCGGAGCTTTTATTGCCCTGGCCGACGCGTTCACCGTTCTCAAACGGAAGGAATTGATCAAGAAATTGCCGTTGACCGACTACTTGGCGGCGATCAGTGTGGGCAAGGTCGGGGGCGAAGTGCTGGTGGATTTGGCCTATGAAGAGGATTCCCTCGCCGACGTCGATATGAATCTGGTGATGACGGGGGCTGGCCGTTACGTGGAGGTGCAGGGCACCGCCGAGCGAACGCCCTTCCATAAGAAGGACATGGACGAGTTCCTCCACCTGGGGTGGGGGGCGATTCAGCAGTTGGTCGGGATGCAGAAATCCTTGATTGGAGCCATCGACTAGCCATGCAGGTCGTCCTGGCGACCAGAAATCCCCACAAGGGGCAGGAACTGATGGCCTTACTCGCGGATCTCGGAATTACCATCCGAACCCTGGCCGATTTCCCGGATGCGCCGGAGGTGGTGGAGGACGGAGACACCTGCGAAGCCAATGCGATCAAGAAGGCACGGGAGATCGCGCAGCATACCGGCCTGCCGGCGGTGGCAGACGATACGGGACTCGAGGTGGAGGCGTTAGGCGGACGCCCAGGCGTATTTGCCGCGCGCTATGCCGGCGAGCAGGCCACGTACGAGGACAATTGCCGGAAACTGCTCAAGGAACTGCGGGGTGTGCCGAAGGAGCGGCGCAAGGCCCGTTTTGTCACGGTTGCAGCCATTGCGTTGCCGGCGGGGCAGGCCACCACGGTGGAGGGGGTGCTGGAAGGGTACATTGCGGAGGAAGCCAAGGGGGTGCATGGATTCGGCTACGATCCTGTGTTCATCGTCCCCGAGTACAATCGGACCTTGGCCGAACTCTCCCCGGACGTGAAGAACCGTATCAGCCACCGGGCCAGGGCCTTCGCCAAAGCCAAGGATCTATTGCGCCGCATTACGTTGGAGCGGAATACCGTCGGGGCGTAGCGCAGCCTGGTAGCGCGCCTGCTTTGGGAGCAGGATGTCGGAGGTTCAAATCCTCTCGCCCCGACCATACCGCACTTCGTGTGGTCCGGCGGCTCGTCGGGCGTAGCCCTCTTCCTTGCGCCGCCGGATAAACACCTTTAGTGAGGTGTTTGAAAACTGTGAAATGCTAGGTGAGTGAGCAGGGCCGAAGGCAAATCCTCTCGCCCCGACCATACAGAGCTTGCTCGACCCTGCACCTCAAATGTGTGCGGGGATATTCAACACCTTTCGTGAAATCGAATTCCTGCCGACTCGACCGTGAGCCAGTTCACTGACGCGACCGGAGAAGCATCCCCCCTGATAGTCTTTCTTGGTGATTTCGTGCGTACCGGCGGCTCATCGGGCGCAGCCTCTCTTCCTCGTGCCGGCGGATAGGCACCTACAGGGATTCTCTCCTGTGTTTTCTCGCTCCCTTACCGGCTCGACCGTCCTCAGTTGGGCTGACGGCTCATCTGCATCGGTGCATGTCTCCCGTCATGCCGGTAGCGGCTGACTGGTCAACCGATCGCTGCCCGAGTCTTCGTCTCCATACCGGGCAGTCTCTGTGTCTTTACTAGCCCGCGGCCAATGCTATATCCTGGACCATCGACATCTACGTAGTATCCGATGGGTCGTCTGTCGGGCCGCTTCCGAGTTCACGGCCGACAGGTGAAGGCATCACGGAGAGACGCTCGAGTTCGAATATCGGATGCGGGCCAAAGACGGATCCTGGCGGTGGTTCCGGAGCTGCGATACCCCTTATCAATGGACAGTGGACGGTCGGCTGCAGCAAATTCTCGGCACCGCGACCGACATGACGGCGCGCAAGGAGGCCGAGCGGCACCTGCGCGAGAGCGAAGAACGGTTTCGCAGCATCTATGAGCACGCCGCCACCGGTATTGCCATAACGGACCTCGACGGTCGGTTTCGACAGTGTAACCCGGCCTATTGCGCCACGTTGGGATATACCGAGGAGGAACTGCGGCGCCTATCGTTCGCGGAATTGGTCCATCCGGAAGATCGCGCCGCGAATCTTATGGAGATCCGCCGGTTGGTCGCGGAAGAGTTGCCGTACTTCGAGATCGAGAACCGCTACGTCCACAAGTGCGGAGCATCGGTGTGGGTGCACAAATTCATATCCCTGTTGCGCGACCACCGGGGCAAGCCTATGTACCTGGTGGCTCTGGTAACCGATGTGACCGAGCGACACAAGGCGGAACAACTAGTCCGAGAAACGAGGAGAAACTCCGCGGTCTCGCGGGGCATCTGGAGTCTCTGGTCGAGGAACGGACGGGAGAATTGGTGCAGTCGCAGGCCCGCTTGCGGGCGTTGGCGACGGAATTGAATCTTGCCGAGCAACGGGAACGCGGCCGGCTGGCTGTGGAGTTGCACGATCACTTGCAGCAACTGCTGATATTCGGCCAACTCAAGGTTGCGCAAGCCAAACTCTTGGAAGCCAGGGCGTCGTCCGGTCGGGAAATTCTGAGTGAGATCGAAGAGGTCCTCGGCGATGCCTTGAAATACACGCAGACGTTGGTTGCGGAGCTGGGACCTCGGGTGCTGCGCGACGAAGGGCTGGCGGCCGGTCTGAAGTGGCTGGGCGAGTACATGAAGAAGCGCGATCTGGCCGTCACGGTTACGGTCCCGGAAGGCGAAGGGCTCAAGGTGCCTGAAGAACAGGCGGTGCTGCTGTTTCAGTCTGTTCGGGAGTTGCTCATCAATGTGCGGAAACATGCCGGTTCCGGCCAAGCCTGGGTGACCATGGAACAGCGCGACGGGAGTCTACGCCTCGAAGTCCGCGACGAAGGGAAAGGTTTCGATGTGGCTGCTGTTCCGGCGACGGTGCTGCCGGCTGGGCAGTCGTCCAAGTTCGGTCTTTTCAGCATCAAGGAGCGCATGACGGATTTGGGGGGAACCTTTGCGATCGCCTCGACCCCCGGGCAGGGGACCACGGCCACGTTGACCCTTCCAACGTCGAGTTGGTTGCACGGTGCATCCGTTTAAAACGGTGTCGTAGGTACCTCTCGATGAGCGGGGCTTGACGCAGGCCGCGCAAAAGCTTAACAGTGAGCTGCACACGCCAGTGCCGTTCCGCACCTGACCCGATGAGCCGTCCGGCAGGCCATGGTGTTTCGGTGAGCAGGCAGGCGCGCCCGTAGCTCAGTTGGATAGAGCATCAGCCTTCTAAGCAGACGAAAGGGGATTGGCCAAGTCATTGATGACATGGCCAATCCCCTTGTCATTAGCGGCGATTCGCACTTTTATTCATCCATCTCTCTTTGTCGCTCTTGGTTGGAAATCTGGCCCATTTGTCCGGGTTTTTAACACTGTAATAACACTTGATCGGGCTGGCGGCTTTTAATGAAGAGATAGGGTGGTTATGAGACGATCTTTCGAACGTCTTTGAGGAGCATGAAAAAATGCAGTGGGTCAGTCGGTGACGGGAGGAAATCGAAACACTCGTAAAATTTTCTCGCGGCCTCATCTTTGGCATGGACTACCAATGCGCGAATTCCTGCAATGTCGGCA
>JRYJ01000149.1_pt1 | contig 11251 bp, 12 predicted proteins | sample 235371 | NCBI WGS metagenome assembly JRYJ01 (sample SAMN03074219, study PRJNA261477) | activated sludge metagenome | biome: Wastewater Treatment Plant; feature: Wastewater; material: Activated sludge; isolation source: activated biomass of a wastewater treatment plant treating hydrocarbon... ... | reverse complement strand
GCAGTTCGCGCAGGCGCTGCGGCTGCTCCTCACCTTGGTAAAGGGACTGGTAAGCACGCAGCTCCACCTCGATCTCGGCGTTGTTGGGCAGGGCGACTGCGTCCTCCGCGCCGAGCTGCCTTGCCGCCTTCCTCTTGGCATGGCCGTAATCGGCAATGCCATCTTCAGCCATCAACCGGGCTGCGAGACTGGCGATGTTGCGGCGCATGCTGTTCTGGCGCGCGCCGTTTCTGTTCGATGGCATTTCGCGTCGGCTGGAGGGATTTTCGGGGAAGATAAGCTACAATTCGCCGCTATTCTACACCGAGCGGTGCGGGCGATTGCCGATGCGCACATTCACATCCTGGGCATTTGCGGCACATTCATGGGCGGCATCGCGCTGCTGGCGCGATCAGCAGGCCATCAGGTGACCGGCTGCGATGCCAATGTCTACCCTCCCATGAGCGTCCAGCTCGCCGACGCAGGTGTGCGTTTGATCGAAGGCTACGAGGCGTCCCAGATCGGCCTGAAGCCGAACCTGTTCGTGATCGGCAATGCCATCTCCCGCGGCAATCCCTTGCTGGAAGAGATCCTCGACCGCGGCCAGTCCTTTGTCTCGGGGCCGCAATGGCTTGCGGAGCACGTGTTGCGGGAGAAATGGGTGCTCGCAGTGGCTGGCACCCACGGTAAGACAACGACAAGTGCCCTGCTTGCGTGGATATTGGAGCACGCAGGGTTGAAGCCGGGATTTCTCATCGGTGGTGTGCCCTTGGATTTCGGAATATCCGCGCGGGCCGGCGACTCGGACTTCTTCGTGGTCGAGGCCGACGAGTACGACACGGCGTTCTCCGACAAGCGGTCGAAATTTGTTCACTACCGGGCGCGGACTGCCGTTCTGAACAACCTCGAGTTCGATCATGCAGACATTTTTCCGGATCTTGCGGCGATTGAACTACAATTTCACCATTTCGTGCGGACACTGCCTCGTTCCGGCCTGATTGTCGCCAACGCCGGCGACGGCAATATCGCGCGTGTGTTGGAGCGCGGTGTGTGGACACCCATCGAATGGTTCAATGCCGACGACGGTTGGCGCATCGCCGAACCGGACGGCGCCGATTTCTGCGCCGTCTCGTGCGTCGGGCAGCGACTTGGTACTGTAAAGCTCCCGCTTGCCGGGGCGCACAACCGGTCGAACGCTCTGGCGGCTATTGCCGCAGCGCGTCATGCCGGCGTGCCGGTGTCCGTTGCCTTGGAGGCGCTAGCGGCGTCTCGGGGCGTGAAGCGTCGGCTGGAAGTGCGCGGCATCGAGCGTGGAGTAACGGTTTACGACGATTTTGCCCACCATCCGACTGCCATTGCCGCCACGCTGGAAGGACTGCGGCAGCGCGAGCGCAGGGGGCGCATCATTGTCGTGCTTGAGCCACGCTCCAATACCATGAAACTGGGGCTGATGAAAGAGCGGTTGAGCGCCAGCCTTGCGACGGCCGACTCCGTTTTTTGCTATGCCGCCCAACTGGGTTGGGATGCAGGCGAGGCGCTGCGCGCACTGGGCGCCAAGGCGCAGGTGCTGGGCGATCTCGAGGCCATCGTTGCCGGTGTCGCCGGCCTCGCGCAGCCGGGGGATCACGTCTTGGTGATGAGCAACGGCTCCTTCGGCGGCATCCACGACAAGCTTCTGCGTGCCCTCGCTTCGGCTCATTAGCAGAAGGAAACAGCAGGTTTCTTGATCCAGATCATAGCCGCTTGAAAGGCGGCATTGCGTGTGGCAAACTGTTACCTCATAAGCGACGTAATTATCATAACTAATCGCGTTTGACCGCCTCGGCGGAACTCGGAGGGGAGGTTCGGCAGTGCTAGAAGTTCAGGCCAGCGGAACCGATGGTTTCTGCATTACCGCCAGACGCAATTGTTCCATTGCGCCTCTCCCGTTCTGTCTGTGCTTGCTTGCCGCGGGTTTGTTCAGCCTCGTTCTGGCGATTGTCTGGGCGCTGCTTGGCGCCTGGTTGATCCTGCCGTTTGCCGGGGCCGAGGTTGCCGCCCTTGCCGTTGCGCTGGTGTGGAGCGCGCGCCACGTGGGTGACTACGAGCGCATTTGCCTGAGGGAGGGAAAACTGACTGTGGAAGTCCGCGAATCCAGCCACGTCAGCTATTACGAATTCAATCCGCTGTGGGCGCGGATCGTCAGTGCCGGGTCAGGTCGGCGAGCAGGCGTGTCGGTGCGCTCGCACGGCAGTGAGCTCGAAATCGGCCGACATCTAAGCGAGGACGGACGCCGTCTGCTCACCACAGAATTGCGGCGGCGACTGCACGCCGCGTACGACTAGAAAACGTAGCTTCGCGGTAATTCGAGATTTCGTTACGAGGGGTAGGAACGATGGCGCATGTTGCCAAATCCCGCTACATGGCGGTCACGCTTGCGATCTTCTCCGGGCTCGCCAATGCCGACACCCGGCTCAACCTCCAGGCGCCCGTGACCAAGGTCGCCGCGGACATCTATGACATGCACACGCTGATGCTTGTCATCTGTTCCGTTATATTCGTCATCGTATTCGGCGTGATGTTCTACGCCGTATTCGCGCACCGCAAGTCCAGGGGGCACCAGGCCGCACAGTTCCACGAAAACACGACGCTCGAGCTCGCCTGGACCATCATTCCCATATTCATTCTTCTCGGCATGGCATGGCCGGCGACCAAGACCGTGCTGGCAATGAAGGACACGTCGAATCCCGATTTGACGGTCAAGGTGACCGGATACCAATGGCGTTGGGGCTACGACTACATAAAGGGTGAAGGGGAAGGCATCAAGTTCATCAGTAACCTCTCGACACCGCAGGAGCAGATCCGCAACCAGACGCCCAAGGGCGAAAACTATCTGCTCGAGGTCGATAACCCCTTGGTCGTGCCGGTAGACAAAAAAGTCCGCATCCTGACCACCGCCAACGACGTCATACATTCCTGGGGTGTGCCGGCTTTCGGCGTCAAGCAGGACGCCATTCCGGGATTCATCCGCGATACCTGGTTCAAAGCCGAGAAGGAAGGTATTTACCGAGGGAACTGTGTCGAACTATGCGGCAAGGACCACGGTTTCATGCCGGTGGAAGTTCACGTGATTTCGGCGGAAAAGTATTCGGCTTGGGTGAGTGAGCAGAAGAAGAAAATGGCCGCCGCCGCAGACGACGCGAGCAAATCCTATACCCTAGATGAACTCAGGGCGCGCGGCGAAAAGGTCTACGCCGCAAACTGCGTGGCGTGCCACCAGGCCAATGGTAAGGGCGTACCGCCCGCCTTCCCGGCACTCGACGGCTCGAAGGTCGCGCTCGGCGCGATCGTCGAACACGTCAAGCTGATACTGGACGGCAAGCCCGGCACAGCGATGGCATCGTTCAAGCAACTGAATGACGTCGAAATCGCCGCCGTCGTGGCTTACGAGCGCAACGCCTGGGGTAACAAGGCAGGTGACATGCTGCAGCCGGCGGACGTCAAGACGCTGCGTGCTGGCGGCACGGTGGCGGCGGCTGCGCCAGCGGCGGCACCAGCTGCTGCGGAACCGCCGAAGGAGGCCGCCGTACCGGCGGGGATGCCGGCGAAGATTTACTTCGAGACGGGCAAGCACGTGCTGCCGCCCGAGGCCGAGTCGTCGATCAAGGCCGTCGTTGACTACGTCAATACCAATGCGTCCGCCAAAGTCGATATCACCGGCTACACGGACAAGAGCGGCAGCCTGGAGAAGAACCTGGAGCTCGCCAAAGAGCGCGCAAAGGCCGTGCGCGAAGCGCTCAAGGCCGCCGGCGTTCCCGTCGAGCGCATCAACATGAGGCCGCCGGCGACCGTCACCGGCGACGGTACGGACCGCGAAGCTCGCCGTGTCGAGATAAACCCGGCTGGATGATGCGCGCGCGGTGAAACTGGATTCGGAACTACAGGCATTGCTAAACAGGAGTCTTGCATGAGTACGCTCGCTCACGAACATGGCCACGGTCACGGCGCCCATGCCCACCACCCGTCGGGGATCATGCGCTGGATCACCACGACTAATCATAAGGACATCGGCACCCTGTACCTGTGGTTCAGTCTGATCATGTTCTTCACCGGCGGCGTCATGGCGCTCGTCATCCGCACGGAGTTGTTCCAGCCCGGGCTTCAGTGGGTCAATCCCGAGTTCTTCAACCAACTCACCACCATGCACGGCTTGGTCATGGTGTTCGGCGCGATCATGCCGGCCTTCGTCGGCTTCGCCAACTGGCAGATCCCGATGATGATCGGCGCGCCGGACATGGCCTTCGCGCGCATGAATAACTGGAGTTTCTGGCTGCTGCCTCCGGCCGCCATCCTGCTCATCGGTTCCTTCTTCGTGCCCGGCGGCGCGACCGGCGCGGGCTGGACATTGTACGCACCCTTGACCCTGCAGATGGGAATGGGCATGGATCTGGCGATTTTCGCCGTGCATATTCTGGGGGCATCCTCGATCATGGGCGCCATCAACATCATCGTCACCATTCTGAACATGCGCGCACCGGGCATGACGCTGATGAAGATGCCTCTATTCGCCTGGACGTGGCTGATCACTGCCTATCTGCTGATTGCCGTCATGCCGGTGCTCGCCGGCGCGGTGACCATGACGCTCACCGATCGCCATTTCGGCACCAGCTTTTTCACCGCGGCCGGCGGCGGCGACCCGATTCTGTACCAGCATGTGTTCTGGTTTTTCGGGCACCCCGAGGTCTACATCATGATTCTGCCTGCCTTCGGCATCGTCACCCAGATCATCCCGGCCTTCGCCCGCAAGCCGCTGTTCGGCTACGCCTCGATGGTGTACGCCACGGCCTCGATCGCGATCCTGTCGTTCATCGTCTGGGCGCACCACATGTTCACCACCGGCATGCCGGTGACCGGCCAGTTGTTCTTCATGTACGCGACGATGCTGATCGCCGTGCCCACGGGCGTGAAGGTGTTTAACTGGATCGCCACCATGTGGAAGGGCTCGATGACGTTCGAGACGCCGATGCTGTTCGCGGTCGGCTTCATCTTCGTTTTCACCATGGGCGGATTCACCGGCCTCATGTGTGCGATCACCCCCGTGGACATCCAGTACCAGGAAACCTACTTCGTGGTTGCACACTTCCACTATGTGCTGGTCGCGGGCTCGCTGTTCGCGCTGTTCGCAGGAACTTACTACTGGCTGCCCAAGTGGACGGGCAACATGTATCCGGAAGGACTCGGCAAGCTGCATTTCTGGTGCTCGATCATTTCGTTCAACATCGCCTTCTTCCCGATGCACTTCCTCGGACTGGCGGGAATGCCTCGGCGCATCCCCGACTACGCCACGCAATTCACCGACTTCAATGTCGTGTCGACCATCGGTGCCTTCGGGTTTGGTCTGTCGCAGCTGTTCTTTCTGTTTGCAATCCTGCGCTGTATCCGCGGTGGTGAGAGGGCAGACGGACGGGTCTGGGAGGGTGCCGAGGGCCTGGAATGGCACTTGCCGTCGCCGGCTCCCTATCACAGCTGGGAAGACGCCCCGGTCGTGAAGTGACGCGTGATGACTCCTGACCAGCAGGTGCGCCGCAGCCACAACACCCGCACGGCATTGGTGCTCGTGTCCGTCGTGCTCGTCTTCTTCTTCGGCATCATCGTCAAGAATTGGCTCCTGAAATGACGGCAGCAAGGCTCGAAAACAGGCGACTCCTGGCGAAGCTCGCGCTCGTTGCCGTTGGCATGTTCGGCTTCGGCTTCGCCCTCGTGCCGTTCTACAAGAAGATCTGCGAAGTCACGGGCATCAACAACCTGCTGGCAGCGGACGAAGCTGCGCGCAGCACGCAGGTGGATTACAGCCGCCAGGTGACCGTGGAATTCGACGCCAACATCCATGGGCTGGCGTGGCAGTTCAAGCCGCTGCAGTCGAGTATCGTCGTCCGGCCGGGTGAGCTCGCGCAAGTCACATACGAGGTCGTCAATACGCGCGAGCGCGCCGTCAGCGGTCAGGCCATTCCGAGCTACGGACCCAAACTCGCGGGACAGTATTTCCGAAAGATGGAGTGCTTCTGTTTTACCCGCCAGACGCTGGCGGCTGGCGAGGTGAAGCAGATGCCGGTTGTCTTCGTCGTCGACCCGGCGTTGCCGAAGGATGTCAATACCATTACTCTGTCGTACACCTTCTTCGAGATCGAAGGCGCGACGGCAGGCAGCGGCGCAGCGCCCGGGGGAGGAAGGAGTTGAGTGCAGGTCAGCGGACATCGCACACTGACCGCACCGAGCGGTCGGCCGGCTTCCTTGATGTCGCGCGGGCGGTATTCTGGGCTTTCTTCGGTATCCGTCGCAAGGCGGATTACCACGAGGATGCCGCCCGGCTCAAGCCTCACCATGTGGTCATCGCCGGCATCCTCGGAGCAGTGCTGCTCGTGTTCTTGCTCCTGCTCGTCGTGCGCATAGTAGTCAGTCAATGATCAGGAAAGCCTCGTAAGGGAGACAACCGAGATGATCCAGCAGGTCGAAAAATACTTCATTCCCGAGCCGTCGCGATTTCCCATCTTCGGCTCCATTGCGTTGCTGGCCATGGCCAGCGGCGCAGTGATGTGGATGAACAAGGTCGCGGCCGGACCGGCGGTTCTGGCGATCGGCTTCGCCTTCCTGGTTTACATGCTGTTCGGGTGGTTCGGAACCGTCATAAGGGAGTCCGAAGGCGGTAAGTACAACAAGCGGGTGGACACTTCCTTCCGCTGGAGCATGAGCTGGTTCATCTTTTCCGAGGTCATGTTCTTCGCCGGCTTTTTTGGTGCGCTGTACTACGTGCGCGCCATCGGCTTGCCCGATCTGTCGAGCCTGGAAAGTCAGACTTACGTGTGGCCGAACTTCTCGGCGCGCTGGCCCGACACCGTGGCGCCGGGGGGGATGGCGCCGTTCACGCCCATGGCGGCGTGGGGCATTCCCGCCTTGAACACTTTTCTGTTGCTCTCCTCAGGCGTGACCATCACTTGGGCGCACTGGGGCTTGCTGCAGGGCAACCGCGGCCAGCTCAAACTCGGTCTGCTGCTGACGATTCTCCTGGGCGTCACGTTCCTCGGCTTCCAGGCCTACGAGTATGTTCACGCCTACACCGAATTGAACCTGAAGTTGAGCACCGGCATCTATGGCTCGACGTTCTTCATGCTCACCGGCTTCCACGGTCTGCATGTCACGCTCGGTGCGACGATGTTGATCGTCATTCTGTTCCGTGTGCTCGCCGGTCATTTCAGGCCCGACCATCACTTCGCGTTCGAAGCGGTGGCGTGGTACTGGCACTTCGTCGATGTCGTCTGGCTATTCCTGTTCGTGACGGTTTATTGGTTGTAGGCGCGAGGGGTCCCGTTACTTGTGCAAGGGGCCCACGCCTCCTTACGATGCCTCTCAACGAGGCGGATGTGAAATGGCGCCGCACTGAGTGCGGCGTTTTTTCTTCCACATCGCAGCTCCCGCGTTCAAACCTTGACCGGGACTACGCCGGCGACGCAGACTGCCTAACAGCGGGATGACCGGATTAGAGTCTGTCCCGGATCAGGCCGAAGTAATAGCCCGCCATCAGAATGACGAACAGCGTGACGGACAGCAGCACACGCAGCGCCAGTGCCTTCACTGTCCGCGTCGATGTGCCGTGATGTTTCAGGAGATGGAATAATGCCGACCCCAAGCTGACGACGATCAGCGCGAGGAAGGCGATAACGATCAGTCGCATGGTAGTGACAAGCCAAAATTACAGTGTAGCGAAAGCGCTATCGCCCTGCCACGGCCGCAACGAAGGTCGTGTGCGGTGACGCGACGCCTCGTGATTCGACCCCTGCCGACGGCGGTGGCGTTGATCCTCTTTGTCGTGGGCATCGCTGCCGGCAACTGGCAGCAGGGGCGTGCGCATCAGAAGGAAGATCTGCAGCGGCGCATGGACCAGTTGGATCGTGAGGCCGCTATCGCTGTTGGCAGCGAGCCGTTGCCGGCGGCGACGCTGGAGTACAGGCATGTGACGGCTCATGGCCGGTGGCAACCCGAGCACCTCGTGTTTCTCGACAACAAGGCGCGGCGCGGCACGCCCGGTTATCACGTGCTGATGCCGCTGCGCATCGAAGGCAGCGCCATGCACGTACTGGTCAACCGTGGCTGGGTCGCAGCCCCGCACGACCGGTCGCGCTTGCCGGAGATCGCGGCGCCGACAACAGGCGTGACGATCTCCGGCGAGGCACGCATCCCCGGCGCGCGGTTTCTCGAGTTGTCGGGTCAGTACGCCGAGGGCAGACTGTGGCAGAACCTCACCCCGGAGCGCTATCAGCAGTGGTCGAAACTTCAGTTACAGCCCTTCGTCATACTCCAGACCAGCGCTGCCGATGACGGGCTCGTGCGCGAATGGGATCGGCCAGACCTTGGAATCGACAAGCACCGCGGTTATGCCTTCCAGTGGTATGCCCTGTCGGCCCTGGTCGCGGTGTTTTTTGTCATCCTGTCGATGCGCAAGGAACGCAATGAAGCTTGACGGGCGCAAGACGTTGCTGCTTGTGGCAGCCGTATTCGTGCTGCCGGTCGTGGCGTCCTACGTCACCTATTACTTCCTCCGTCCGCAGAGCCGGATGAACTACGGTGAGCTGCTGTCGCCACAACCGCTGCCGCCGTTGGCGCTGCAGGACGCGGCAGGCCGACCGTTTTCACTCGTCGAGCTGAAAGGGAAGTGGATCATGATCCACGTCGCCCCGGCCGAATGCGACCAGCGTTGCCGCGATATGCTCCTGCTCATGCGCCAGGTGCGCACGGCGCAGGGCAAGGACATGGACCGCGTCGAGCGTCTGTGGATCGTCGAGGATGCCCGGGTGCCGGATGCCGAACTGCTGCGCGACTACGGCAGCATGCGCATAGCATTGGCGCGCGAACCGGCGGCGGCGTCCGTGTTTCCCACCGAAGCCGATCGCCGAGCGCATGTCTATCTCGTCGATCCGCTGGGCAACCTGATGCTTCGATTTCCCGCGAATCCCGATCCGAAGCGGGTGATAAAAGACCTCGAACGACTCCTGAAGTACTCGCGGATCGGTTGACGCGATGTGATAAACTCATGACGTATCGCGACTGCCGCCGAGACACCCCCGCTGAGGATAGCGCATGAAGGTGCTGCAGCCCGACTGGCATCTGAGCTCCCACCGCCTGCACCAGTACTACCTGCTGACGAAGCCGCGCGTCGTGTCGCTGATCGTCTTCTGCGCGGTCATCGGCATGTTTCTCGCCGTTCCCGACCGCCTGCCTTCGCTTGATGTGGTGTTGGCCGGCACCGTGGGCATCGCGCTGGTGGCAGGCGCTGCCGCCGCAGTCAATTGCCTGGTCGAGCAGAAGATCGACGCGCTCATGGCGCGCACGCGGGGGCGTCCGCTGCCGCGGGGTGAGCTCGGTTCGGGCGAGACGCTGCTGTTTTCCGGCCTGGTCGGCGGCGCAGGGTTGTCGCTGCTCTATCAGCTCGTCAACCCGCTTACGATGTGGCTCACGCTGGCGACCTTCGTTGGCTACGCGATCATCTACACGGTCATACTCAAGCCGGCCACGCCCCAGAACATCGTCATCGGTGGCGCCTCCGGCGCGATGCCGCCGGTGCTCGGCTGGGCCGCGGTCACGGGCGATGTCACCTACGAGCCGCTGTTGCTGTTCCTGATTATCTTCGCCTGGACGCCGCCTCATTTCTGGTCCCTGGCCCTGTACCGCACACAGGACTATGCGCGCGCCGGGCTGCCGATGCTGCCGGNNTATCTATACATCGACTACAGCGACCGGCTGGCGCGCAGGACATTCCGTTATTCGATCTTCTATCTGTCGACGCTTTTTGCAGCGCTTCTGGTCGATCATTACATTCGGTTCTGAACTATGGCGCGCGCCCTTGGCTGCCTGATTCTGACACTTGCCTTGGCCGCATGTGGGGGGCAGGGACAAACCAAATTCGCGGCGACCGATGTTACCGGCGCCGACTATGGCCAGGACTTCGCGCTCACGGACCACAATGGCAANNTGGGCGAGGATGCCAAGCGGGTGCAGGTCTTGTTCATCACCATCGATCCCGAGCGCGACACCAGGGAGTTGCTGGCGCAGTATGTGCCCACGTTTAATCCGGATTTCATTGGTCTCTACGGTGACAGTCAGACCACGCCCAGGGTGGCGAAAGACTTCCGTGTGTTCTACCAGAAGCAGCCTGGCAGCACGCCCGGCGCCTACACGGTCGATCACTCGGCCGGTACCTACATCTTCGATCCCAAGGGCCGCCTTCGGCTTTACGCCAAGCACGGCGAAAAGCCGGAAGCGCTCGCTGCGGACATCAAGTTACTGCTCGCCGGCAAGTAGGCCGCCCACGACAGCAACAGAAAAGGCGCGCCGCGCGGCGCGCCCATTTCCCCTCGGTATCATTCACCGGTTGCCGTAGGCGTAAGGGTTCCATTCTTCGGACACCTGCGGAACATCCTTCCAGTTGCCCGGCGGGGGTGGCGTCGCCGTGGTCCATTCCAGCGACTTCGAACCCCAGGGGTTGTCGGGAGCCTTGCGGCCGCGGATGGCGCCGTTGACCCAGTTTGCCACCGCCATGGCAAAGCCGATCCCGATCAGAATCGCGCCGACGGTCATGACCTGCATGGCCGGCTCGAACTGCGGGAAGTGGGCGTAATCGAAATAGCGCCGCGGCATGCCCTTCACGCCGATGTCCATCATGGTCCAGAACACCAGGTTGGTGCCGACGAACGTGAGCCAGAACGCGATGCGGCCGACCCGCTCGTTGTACATGCGCCCGGTGATCTTGGGGAAGTAGTAGTAGACGCCGCCGAAGATGGCGAAGGTGCCGGCGACGGCCATGACGTAGTGGAAGTGCCCCACCACATAGTACGTGTCCGACAGGTGGATCGTCAGCGAAGCGACCGCAAGGGGAATGCCTGTCAGCCCGCCGATCAGGAACAGGAAGACCACGCCGAGCGCATAGAGCATCGGCGTCTTGTTCCAGTCGATGGCACCCTTGTAGAGGGTCCCGACCAGTCCGATGACCACAAGACCGACCGGAATGCTGATCAGCAGCGTCGTCACCATCTGCCCGACGCGGATCCAATCCACCATGCCCGAGACATAGAGGTGGTGCACCCACACTTCGCCGGAGAGAAGGACGATGCCGCCGAAGCCGCCATACACCACCATCTTGTAGTTGAACACCGGATTCTTGGCGAAGGTGGATATGATCTCGAACACGACGCCAATGAAGGGCAGGAAGATCACGTACACCGCCGGGTGGGAGTAGAACCAG
>JRYJ01008133.1_pt1 | contig 11254 bp, 9 predicted proteins | sample 235371 | NCBI WGS metagenome assembly JRYJ01 (sample SAMN03074219, study PRJNA261477) | activated sludge metagenome | biome: Wastewater Treatment Plant; feature: Wastewater; material: Activated sludge; isolation source: activated biomass of a wastewater treatment plant treating hydrocarbon... ... | reverse complement strand
GACCTCGACGCCTTCGCGCGCGAAGCCGGGCTGCGGCTGCGGCCGCTGTCGGTGCAGCAGACCGCCGCGGCGCACGCGCACGCCGACGGCTTGCTGCGGCGCTGGCCGGCGCCTGCCATCGACGTGCACAAGCACTACGGCTATGCCTTCCAGTGGTTCGCACTCGCGGCCTTGATCACGGGTCTGTATGTCTGGTTCCAACTCGTCCGCCCCCGCCTCCGACGCCGCGCCTGAGGCCGCGTCGCCGCTGAGCTTCACCGTGCACTCGATGCCCACGCCGGGCCTCGAGGAGGCGGGCCGGCGCACCGCCCGCGGCCGGCTCAAGATGCTGCTGATCCTGCTGGCCTGCGCCGCGCCGGTGATCGCCTCGTACCTCACCTACTTCGTGATCCGGCCGGAGGGGCGCACCAACTACGGCGAACTGATCGACCCGCAGCGCCCGCTACCCGAATCGCTGCCGCTGACCGACCTGCAGGGCAAGCCGGTCGCCGCCGGCTCGCTGCGCGGCCAGTGGCTGCTGCTGGTGGTCGCGGGCGGCACCTGCGACGCGGCCTGCGAGAAGCGCCTGTGGCTGCAGCGCCAGCTGCGAGAGACGCTCGGCCGCGAGAAGGATCGCCTCGACAAGGTCTGGCTGGTGATCGACGACCAGCCGGTGCGCCCCGAGACGCTTCAGGCGATCAGCGCCGTCGCGCCGGCCACGGTGCTGCGCGTGCCGCGCGAGGCGCTCGCGCAGTGGTTGCAGCCCGCCGCGGGACAGGGCATCGAACAGCACTTCTACGTCGTCGACCCGATGGGCAACTGGATGATGCGCGCGCCGGGCGAACCCGAGCCGGCGCGGCTCAAGCGCGATCTGGAGAAGCTGCTGCGCGCCTCCTCGTGGTGGGACACCGCCGGCCGCCCCTGACGCATGGACGCCCAGCCGCTCTACGACCTCACGCCGGTGCTGCGCCTGGCGCTGCTCGGGCTGGTGATCGCGCTCGGGCCGCTGGCCTGGCTGTGGCTGCGCCACCGCGACGCCTCGCCGGCCAAGCGCCTGCGCGCGCTCACCCTGCTCACGCTCTTCCTCACCTTCGACCTCGTCGTGTTCGGCGCCTTCACGCGGCTGTCCGACTCCGGCCTCGGGTGCCCGGACTGGCCGGGCTGCTACGGCAGTGCCAGCCCGCTCGGCGCGCGCGAGGAGATCCACGCCGAGCAGAGCCTGCGCCCGACCGGGCCGGTCACGCATGGCAAGGCCTGGGTCGAGATGATCCACCGCTACCTCGCGATGGCGGTGGGCGTGCTGATCATCGTGATGGCCGTCGCGAGCTGGCGCGAGGCGATGCGCGGCCGCGCGGGCGTGTCGCCATGGTGGGCCACGGCGACGCTCGCCTGGGTGTGCGCGCAGGGGGCCTTCGGTGCGCTCACCGTCACGCTCAAGCTCTACCCCGCGATCGTCACCCTGCACCTGCTCGGCGGCCTCGGCCTGCTCGCGCTGCTGGCGGTGCAGGCCGAACTGCAGGCGCCGCGGCCGCTGCCGGTCTCGTCCGCCCTGCGCCGCGCGCTCGCCGGCGTCGGGGCGCTCGTGCTGCTGCAGGTGGCCCTGGGCGGCTGGGTCAGCACGAACTACGCCGTGCTGGCCTGCCAGGAGTTCCCCACCTGCCAGGGCTCGTGGTGGCCCGAGATGGACTTCCGGCATGGCTTCACGCTGCTGCGCGACCTGGGCGAGACGCGGCACGGCGACTACCTGCCATTCGCCGCACTCACCGCGATCCACTACACCCATCGCCTGGGCGCCTACGTGGTGTTCGCGGCCATGCTCGCGCTGGCGTGGGCGCTGCGGCGCAGCGGCGGCGCGCAGGCGCGCCGCATGGCGCATGCGCTCCTGGCCCTGGCCGCCTGGCAACTGCTGTCCGGCCTGAGCAACGTCGTGCTGGGCTGGCCGCTGCTCGCGGCCCTGGCGCACACCGCTGGTGCGGCGGTGCTGGTCGCCCTGCTGGCCCTCTGGATCACGCGCGCGGCGCTCGCGCCCGAGCGTGCCCATGGCATGGCGTCCGCAGGCGCTTCCGCCCGCGCGATGCTGTAGGCTCTTTCGCCCGAGACCATGTCCGAGACCGTCGCCCAACATCCCGCCAGCCGGGCCACGCTGCCGTCGCGCCTGCGCCAGTACTACGTGCTGACCAAGCCGCGCGTGGTGCAGCTGATCGTGTTCTGCGCCGTGATCGGCATGCTGCTGGCGACGCCGGGCCTGCCGCCGTGGCGCGAGGCGCTGGCCGGCACGGCCGGCATCTGGCTGGTGGCGGCCGCCGCCGCCGCCTTCAACTGCCTGATCGAGCAGCACATCGACGCGCGCATGGCCCGCACCGCCTGGCGCCCCACCGCCCGCGGCGAGCTGACCCGCGCGCAGACGCTGCTCTTCTCGGTTCTGCTGTGCCTGGCGGGCAGCGTGCTGCTGTACGTCGGGACCAACCCGCTCACGATGTGGCTCACGCTGGCCACCTTCGTCGGCTACGCGGTGATCTACACGGTGGTGCTCAAGCCGCTGACGCCGCAGAACATCGTGATCGGCGGCGCCTCGGGCGCCATGCCGCCGGTGCTCGGCTGGGCGGCGATCCGGGGCGAGGTCGGCCCGGAAGCGCTCATCCTGTGCCTGATCATCTTCCTGTGGACGCCGCCGCACTTCTGGGCGCTGGCGCTGTACCGCGCCGAGGACTACCGCCGCTCCGGGCTGCCGATGCTGCCGGTGACGCACGGCAACGAGTTCACGCGGCTGCAGGTTCTGCTCTACACCTTCGTGCTGTTCGCGGCGACGCTGCTGCCGTTCGTCTCGGGCATGAGCGGCTGGTTCTACCTGGCCTCGGCCGTGGCGCTCGGCGCGCTCTTCATCGCCTACGCGTGGCGGCTGTGGCGTGCCTACTCGGACGCGCTCGCGCGCAAGACCTTCCGCTTCTCCATCGTCCACCTGTCGCTGCTGTTCGCGGCGCTGCTGGCGGACCACTACCTCGGACTGCTGCTGCGATGATCTCCCGCCGCCTCGCCCTGCTGACCCTGGCCTCCGCCGTGCTCGCCGGCTGCGACAAGCCGGGTGGCGGCGGCACGGGAGCCTCGTTCCGCGCCGTCGACATCACCGGCGCCGAATACGCACGACAGCTGTCGCTGCAGGATCCCGACGGCAAGACGCGCACGCTCGCCGACTTCAAGGGCAAGGTGACGGTGGTCTTCTTCGGCTACACGCAGTGCCCCGACGTCTGCCCGACGACGATGGCCGAACTGGCCCAGGTCAAGAAGGCGCTCGGCCCGGACGGGGAGCGCATCCAGGGCGTGTTCGTCACCGTCGACCCGGATCGCGACACGCCCGAACTGCTGAAGGCCTACATGGGCAGCTTCGACCCGAGCTTCGTGGCGCTGCGCGGCAATGCGGAGCAGACCGCCGCCGTGGCCAAGGAGTTCAAGGTCTTCTACGCCAAGGTGCCGGGCAAGACCGAGGGCAGCTACACGATGGACCACACGGCCGGGTCCTACGTGTTCGATGCCTCGGGCAAGGTGCGCCTGTTCGTGCGCTACGGCAGCGGCGCCGACGCGCTCGCCGCCGACCTGAAGACGCTGCTGGCGGCCGGCTGAGGCCTCAGGCGGCCGCGGCGAGCGCGGCGCGCATCTTCTTCATCGCCGCCACCTCGATCTGGCGGATGCGTTCGGCCGACACGCCGTACTCGGCGGCCAGCTCGTGCAGCGTCATGCCGCCGGAGCTGTCGTCGTTGACCTTCAGCCAGCGCTCCTCGACGATGCGGCGGCTGCGTGCGTCCAGCGCGTCCAGCGCCTGCGCGATGCCGTCGCTGGCCAGCCAGTCGCGCTTGCGCGCCTCCAGCACGCGCGTCGGCTCGTGCGCCTCGTCGGCCAGGTAGGCGATCGGCGCGTAGCTCTCCTCGCCGTCATCACCCGACTGCGGCTCCAGCGCCACGTCGCCGCCGGCCAGGCGGGTCTCCATCTCGAGCACTTCCTCGGGCTTCACGTTGAGGGTGCGCGCGACGGTGTCGACTTCGGCCGCGGTCAGGGTGCTGCGGTGCGTCTCGCTGTCGGCCGCCTCGTCCTTGAGGTTCTGCTTCATCGAGCGCAGGTTGAAGAACAGCTTGCGCTGCGCCTTGGTNNTCGTGGATCTCGGCCTTGATCCAGTGCAGCGCGTAGCTCACCAGGCGCACGCCCTGCTCCGGGTCGAAGCGCTTGACCGCCTTCATCAGGCCGACGTTGCCTTCCTGGATCAGGTCGCCGTGCGGCAGGCCGTAGCCGAGGTACTGGCGCGAGATCGACACCACCAGGCGCAGGTGCGACAGCACCAGCTGGCCGGCGGCCTGCAGGTCGCCGTGGGAGCGCAGCCGACGGGCGAGCGTCACTTCCTCCTCCTGCGTCAGCAAAGGCAGCCGGTTGACGGCGCTGATGTAGGCGTCGAGGTTGCCCAGCGAAGGCACCAGGGCCCACGGATCGCGGACGGTGAGGGCGGTGGACGGGGTCATGTTCATGGAAGCATCAGACACGCTGGGGCTCCTTTCGTTCCGTTCATATTAGCACTCGACGCCCGAGAGTGCTGACGATCTTCTGGGGCAAATGTGTGCGTTCGCTCACATACGTGGCTTGCGAGAACGCTTGCGCCTCCCGCGTCGGCATGTGCCAGACTCCGCACCCGGAGGAGACAGATGAAGCTGGGCTGCATTGCGGACGATTTCACCGGCGCGACCGACCTCGCCAACAACCTGGTGCGTGCCGGCATGCGCAGCGTGCAGACCATCGGCGTGCCCGACGGACCGCCGCCCGAAGGCGCCGAGGCCGTGGTGGTGGCGCTGAAGTCGCGCACCATCCCGGCGGCCGAGGCGGTGACGCAGTCGCTCGCGGCGCTGCACTGGCTGCGCGCCCAAGGCGCGCTGCAGGTCTACTTCAAGGTCTGCTCGACCTTCGACTCCACCGACCGCGGCAACATCGGCCCGGTGACCGAGGCCCTGATGGACGCGCTCGGCTGCGACTTCACCATCGCCTGCCCGGCCTTCCCGGCCAACGGGCGCACCGTCTACAAGGGCTACCTGTTCACCGGCGACGTGCTGCTCAGCGAAGGCAGCATGCGCGAACACCCGCTCACGCCGATGACCGATCCCAGCCTGGTGCGGGTGATGCAGCGCCAGTGCCGCCGCCGCGTCGGCCTGATCGAGCACGCGGTGGTGCGCCGCGGCAGCGACGCGATCGCACAGCGCATGGCCGGACTGCGCGCCGAGGGCGTCGGCATCGCCATCGTCGATGCCCTGGAAGACGCCGACCTGCTGGCGATGGGGCGTGCGTTCGCCGACCTGCCGGTCCTGACGGCCGGCTCGGGCGTGGCGATCGGCCTGCCGGCCAACTTCGGCATCGTGCCCTGTGCGCAGGCTGCCGAGTTGCCGCCGTCCGCGGGCGCGCGGGTGGTCGTCTCGGGCAGCTGCTCGGCCGCATCGAACGCACAGGTGCAGGCCTTTCTGGAGCGCCACCCCGGGCGCGGCTTCGCGGTCGATCCGCTGCGGCTGGCGGCCGGCGAGGACGTGGCGCAGGCCGCCCTGGACTGGGCCGCCTCCCGGCTCGGCGACGAGCCGCTGCTGGTCTACGCCACCGCCCGGCCCGAGGCCGTCAAGGCGGCGCAGGCGGCGCTCGGTGTCGCGCAGGCGGGAGCGCTCGTCGAAGACGCGCTGGCGCGCGTCTCGCGCGGGGTGGTCGGAATGGGTGCGGGGCGCCTGGTGGTGGCCGGCGGCGAGACCTCGGGCGCCTGCGTCCAGGCGCTGGGCGTGAAGCAGCTGCGCATCGGCGCGCAGATCGACCCCGGTGTGCCCTGGTGCCATGCACGAACGGGCGAGGGCAGGCCGCTGCACCTCGCGCTGAAGTCGGGCAACTTCGGCACCATCGACTTCTTCGACAAGGCCTTCGAGGTGCTTCGATGAGCCCGGAGTCCCGGCTGCGCGAGGAGATCTGCCGCGTCGGCGCGAGCCTGTTCGCGCGCGGCTACGCGCACGCCACCGCCGGCAACATCAGCGTCCGGCTGCCCGACGGCTACCTCATCACGCCCACCGACGCCTGCCTGGGCAGGCTCGACCCGGCGCGCCTGGCGCGGCTCGATGCCGAAGGCCGCCAGCTCGACGGCGAGCGCGCCAGCAAGACGCTCGCGCTGCACCGTCGCATCTACGCGGCCGACGAGGAGGCCCGCTGCGTCATCCATACCCACTCGACCCACCTCGTCGCGCTGACGCTGCAAGGCGTCTGGTCGGCCGACGACATCGTGCCGCCGATCACGCCGTACTTCGTGATGAAGGTCGGCCACGTCCCGCTCATCGCCTACCGGCGCCCCGGCGATCCGGCGGCGGCCGAGGAGGTGGCGCAGCGCATCGCCGCCGCCCGCGCGGCCGGCGCGCCCCTGCGTGCGGTGATGCTGGAGCGCCTCGGGCCCAACGTGTGGCACGACGCGCCGGCCGCCGCGATGGCCGTGCTGGAAGAGCTCGAGGAGACCGCCAGGCTCTGGCTGATGGGCGGCTGTCGCGCCACGCCGCTGGCCGAGGCGCAGATCGAGGAGCTTCGCCGGTCTTTCGGCGCGCGCTGGTAGGTGCGTCAGCCGAAGCGCGTCGACAGTCTTTCGAGCACCTCGTCCAGCGCCGCCAGCAGCTCGGCGACGCTGACCGGCTTGGTGAGGTACTGCCGCGCGCCGGCGCGCATCGCCGCCTCGATCTGGCGCAGCGTCGCATCGGCCGACACCACCACCACCGGCACCTCCGCGGTGGCCGGGTCGCCCTTCAGGCGCTCGAGCAGCTCGAGCCCGTCCATGTCGGGCAGGTGCATGTCCAGCAGCACCAGGTCGGGCTGGCGCGCGCGGATCGCGCGCAGCGCCTCCTCGCCGGTGCCCGACACTTCCATCAGCACCTGCGGCCGCTGCGACAGGATGCCGCGCATCACCTCCACGTTGGTCTCGTTGTCCTCGACGTAGTGGACGATGCGGCGGTGGTACTCGGCGCTGGCGGTGACCAGCGGATCCAGGTTGGACGGCACGGTGTCGGGCTCGACCGCACGGGGCAGCGAGAGGATGAACGACGAGCCCTCGCCGGCGATGCTGCGCGCGCGCAGCGAGCCCCCCATCAGCTCGGCCAGGCGCTGGCTGATCACGAGGCCGATGCCGGTGCCCTCCTGTGACGAGCGTTCGCGGCCGAGCCGGTTGAAGGGCTGGAACAGCTCGGCGAGCTGCTCGGCCGTCATGCCCAGGCCGGTGTCGGTGACGGCGATCTCGACCATGTCGTGCGGCCGGATCCGGCTGGCCACGTGGATGCGCCCGCCGTCGGTGTTGTACTTCACCGCGTTGCTGAGCAGGTTCACGAGGATCTGCTTGACGCGCGTGGCGTCGCCCATCAGCACGCCGGTGCCGTCGGCGAGGTCGGTGCTGATGGTCAGCGCACGGCGCTTCGCCTCGGTGTCGACCATCGCGAGGCTGGCGGAGAGCAGCTCGCCCAGGCCGATGGGCTCGATCTGCAGCTTCAGGTTGCCCGACTCGATGCGCGAGAGGTCGAGCACGTCGTTGATCATGTCCAGCAGGTGCCAGCCGGCCTGCTGGATCTGCGCGACCCAGGGCCGCTGGTCGGCGGACAGCGGATGGCGCCGGTCCATCTCGAGCAGCTGCGCGAAGCCGAGCATCGCGTTCAGCGGCGTGCGCAGCTCGTGGCTCATGCGCGAGAGGAACTCGCTCTTCGCCAGGTTGGCGGCCTCGGCGCGCTCGCGCGCGGTCTCGGCCTCCATCAGCCGCAGGTGCTCGGAGATGTCCTCCACGGCGCCGACGATGCGCCGTGGCTGGCCGAGCTCGTCGCGCAGCAGCGTCACGGTGGACTGCACCCACAACGTTTCGCCGCCCTTGGTGACGTAGCGCTTCTGGCGCCTGTACATCGGCAGCTCGCCGCGCACCAGGCGGCGCGACAGCTCGACGTCCTGCGCCACGTCGTCGGGATGCGTGTACTGCGGCACCGTCATCGTCTGCAGCTCGTCCTCGCTGTAGCCGGTGAGCTCGCAGAAGCGCGGATTGGCCTGCTTCACGTGGCCGCGCAGGTCGGTGTAGACGATGCCGATCGGGGCGGTGTTGAGGATGTTGCGGAAGCGCTGCTCGCTCTCGCGCAGCGCCGCCTGAGCGCGCTCGCGCTCGTGGATCTCGGCCTGCAGTTCGGCGGTGCGGTCGTGCACGGCCGCCTCGATGCGGCGGGCGCGGCCGGTCACCACCAGCAGCAGCGCACCGAGCATCGCCGCCCCCAGCAATGCCACCAGCGAGAACAGCCAGGCGTTGGCGCGCGCGCTCTCCGGCACGTTGCCCGGCAGCGCCGACACGCGCAACTGCCAGCGGCGTCCGGCGAATTCGATGTCGCGCTGGTGCTCCAGCTCGCCCGCCGCCGCCTGTTCGCAGCCAGCCGGCCCCGCCAGCCGACGCAGCGGCGCCGCCTCGTCCGTGTCGAGCAGGCACAGCCGCAGGTAGCCTGGCAGCTCGGCGGCCAGGGTGGCCAGCAGCGGACCGGGGCGCAGCGTCACGAACAGCACGCCGCGCAGGCCGCCGTTGGCCTGCGCGCGCTCGGTGATCTCGCCGAACTCGACGGCGCGGTAGACCACCACGCCGGTGCGGTCCTCGCCGTCCGGGATCTGGGTCAGTGCGAACGCGGCGCTGGCGACCGACGCGCGCGAGCGCCTGCTCTGATCGACGGCGGCGCGCGCGGCCGGAATCGACTGCAGGTTCAGTCCCAGCGCGCTCGCGTTGCCGGCCACCGGCTCGATGTAGCGCATCGCGATCACCGGTTCGCGCGGCGCCTGCGCGCCGCCCTCGCTGCGCTCGAAGACGCGGAACTGCGGCAGCCCCTCGGCGCGCACCGCGGCTTCGAAGGCCGGCACCGCGCTGCGGTCGAGCGCCTCGTACCAGCCAGCGGCCGCAAGCCGTGCGCCGGCGATCCAGGCCTCGCTCGCACGGCCGAACTCCTCCCGCCCGACGCGTTCCGAGGCGACGAACACGCCGCGCAATGCCTCGAGTGCCCTCAACGGCTCGCGCAATTGCATGTCGAGCACGGTGGCGGCGTGGGAGGCGTCGCGCAGGAAGCCGTTGTCCAGCCGTTCCCGGTCCCAGCGCGCCACCTGCGCGATGCCCAGTGCCGTGACCAGCGCCACGAGGCCCAGCGTGAGGCCGACGATCATCCGGCGCGCCGCCCAGTCGGCGCGCGGCCGGCCGATCAGCGTGAGGGTGATGGGCGCGCCGATCAGCGCCCCGAAGGCGTCGCCGGCCCACCACGTCAGCCACGTGACCACCGCCAGCGCGGGCGACACCGCGCCGCTCCACGTCAGCGCCGCGGTGGCGATGCTGGCCGACAGCACGCAGGCGCCGACGGCGCCGAGTCCGAACCGCACGGCGACGTCGCGCGGCTCGTCCAGGGCATCGGGACGGCGGGCGAAGCGCCGCACCAGGCTCGCCCCCAACCACGCCTGCGCGCCGGCGCCGAGGCAGATCAGCGCCGGCACGCCGAGCGCGCTGAGCTCGACGTTGCCGCGCAGCGCGACGTGCCCGAGCACTTCCGCGTTGAGCGCGGCGAACCCGCCGGGTTCGACGTCGAACCAGTTGAAGTCGCCGTTGAAGACGAGCGTCGGGGCGGGCGTCTCCTGCGCGGCCAGCGCCAGGATCGACGCGAGCGCGAAGGGGTTGCCGTACAGTCCGCCGATCGCGTACAGCGTCTCGGCCTCGATCTCCGGCGGCCGGCGGAACACCTCCGGCGAGTACCGGTAAGCGAGCGGACAGTTGCGGCCGGGCGCGGCGGCGCTCATCGCTCCTGCGCGAGCGCGCCGCCGCAGCTGGATCCCTGCCCCGCGGTGCAGCCGAAGCAGTGCTCGGCCACCGCGATCGGGTTGCCTTCGAGGTCGCGCCCGAGGAGGTCGGCGAGCCGCGTGCGGCGCCGCCCGTCGAGCGCGAGCGGCAGCCCGAGCATCTGGTTGAAGTCGCAGTCGTAGACGTAACCCTGCCAGTCGACCGACAGCAGCGTGCGGCACATCACGTGCGCGAGGTTCTCGTCGCGGTGGCTGTCGCGCAGCAGGCGCAGGTACGCGTTGAACTGCCCCTTCGAGATCAGCGTCGAGCCGAAGCGCGCGATCGGCATGTTCGCGAGCGTGTAGAGGCGCGTGAACTCGACGCCGTACTGCGCGCGCAGATGCGCCCGGTACGCGTCCTCCAGCGGCGCCTGCGCCGGCGGCAGCACCGGCCCCTGCGGGTTGTAGACGAGGCCGACCTCCAGGCCGCTGCCGGGGCGCGCGTAGCCGAGCGCGTTCAGCCTGCGCAGACCCGCGATGCTCGCGTGGAAGACGCCCTTGCCGCGCTGGCGGTCGACGTTGTCCTCGAGGTAGCACGGCAGCGAGGCGACCACCTCGACGCGCTGCGCGGCGAGGAACTCCGCGAGGTCCTCCTGCCCCGGCGCGTCGAGGATGGTCAGGTTGCAGCGGTCCATGACGTGCACGCCCAGTCTGCGCGCTTCGGCCACGAGGTAGCGGAAGTTCGCGTTCAGCTCGGGCGCCCCGCCGGTGATGTCGAGCCGCCGCACCCCCGCGGCGCGCAGGAACGCGAGCACGGTGGCGGCCACGTCGCGCCCCATCTCCTCGGTGCGATGCGGCCCGGCGTTCACGTGGCAGTGGACGCAGGACTGGTTGCACCGGTAGCCGACGTTGACCTGCAGCGTCTCCAGGCGGCCGCGGGCGATGGCAGGGAAGTCGGAATCCCGCAGGAGCGGCAGGGTTGCGTGCACGCGTTCTCCTCGTCGTGGTCGATCTCTGCGCGCGGCCGGTCGCGGCCGGCGCGGGGCGTACCTTAGCAGCGTCCGCGTCCATGAGTCGCGCGTCCGCGCGAATCCTTGCGCCGGACGGACGCGCGCCGGCGCGGGCGGCACCGCCCGGTGCTCCTGGTACGCGCGCGCGGCGGCGCCGGATGCACCGCCCTCGCCCCGACCGGGCGCGGGAAAACGGCCGGAGCGCGCGACCGCGCGTGCTATATTTTCCCGGCCATGGGTCATCGCCTCTCGAAGATCACGACGCGCACCGGCGATGGCGGCGAGACCGGCCTCGCCGACGGGTCGCGGGTGGCGAAGGACAGCGCGCGCATCGCCGCGCTCGGTGAGGTGGACGAGCTGAACTCCGTCCTCGGCGTGCTGCTCGCCGAGGCGCTGCCCGACGGAGTGCGCGCGGCGCTCCTCGAGGTCCAGCACGATCTCTTCGACCTCGGCGGGGAGCT
>JRYJ01005743.1_pt1 | contig 11276 bp, 12 predicted proteins | sample 235371 | NCBI WGS metagenome assembly JRYJ01 (sample SAMN03074219, study PRJNA261477) | activated sludge metagenome | biome: Wastewater Treatment Plant; feature: Wastewater; material: Activated sludge; isolation source: activated biomass of a wastewater treatment plant treating hydrocarbon... ... | reverse complement strand
CAGCAAGGCCGCAGCGAGGTCCACGGCGCGAAGAAGAATGAGCGCCATGTTTGTGGACGCCGGCGAGTCGGTGAGCCGGCGGTGTCGGCGTATTCCTTCGCACCCACCCGGACCCCGAGCCTGCCAAGACAGGCTCTTTCCCCGGGCCGTACGTTGAGCCTCTGAGTGATGTGAGAACGCCGCTGGCGGACTTTGTCAACAGCCTGCTAGTTGTCCGCTGACATGGCACTCCCCCACCTTCGCGGGAGTCGGAAGGCACCGCGGTTGCACTCCTCCAGGCCGCACGGGTTGAAATCTCCTGAACACGCCTCACTCCGAAGGAGCGCGGTGATGAAGCGAAGACCCAGTCCACGCACACAACGAGCCGGTCCGACCATCCTCGTGGTTGAAAACGACCCGAAAGTCCGGATGCTCTGCAGCGCCCTCCTCAAGTACGCAGGCTATCAGGTCCTGGAAGCGGACGGCAGCGCACAAGCCCTGAAACATTGTGTCGAGTACGGCAAGCCGATCGACCTGCTGATTTCGGATTTGTTGCTGCTTCCGCCCAAGCTCCAACTGGCCTCCGATGCGAACCGCTATCCGAATATTCATGGCCACGAATTGGCGGCACGCGTCACGGCCCTCCATCCTCACACTCGCTCGCTTCTGATGTCCGGCAATCCCGATGAGGAGTTGTCCCGCCATCGGATCGCGCGAGGAAGCCATCCGTTTCTGCAGAAGCCTTTCGAGATCGATGCATTTCTGGAAACCGTCCGAGACCTGCTCGAATCCCCCGTCCTGTAGGGGCGGCCCGCCGCGCCCGAGTTCGGCCTTTCCTGAAGCACATCCGAGCATCGCGTTCCGTTCACCCGGCCCGGATACTGAAAAGCAGAAGGGGGCAGCCACCGAAGTGACTGCCCCCTTCTCACTGTTCGGAATCCGCCGTTACCAGCGGTCGCGCTTGGCGCCGCCGCGGCCGCCGAAGCGATCACCACCGCGTCCCTGGCCTCCGCCTGATCGTGGCTCCTGAGGGCGCGCTTCATTGACCGTCAATGTCCGGCCACCCATTTCCGTCCCATTGAGAGCAGAAATCGCCTTTTGTGCTTCCTCGGCGCTGGACATCTCGACGAAGCCGAAGCCTCGCGACTGCCCGGTGAACTTGTCCGTGATCACGCGCGCGGACTCGACCGTGCCGTGTGCGGCGAACAAGTTGCTGAGTTGACCTTCGGTCGCCGCATAGGGCAACCCGCCGACATAGATTTTTGAACCCATGGGGGTTCCTCCTTTAGAAATGTGACATTGTCTGACACGCGAGAACGGGCATAAGAGGGGAAGGAGAGAGCCGAAGACGCGAACAGTAGGCGGCTTGGGTCAGGCTTCCGATCAGTGTCTCGGTAAGAACAATATCGGTGATGGGCCGTTCAATGTGCCGTTTCATGCGAGGCCCGCCGCACTGAAACTGTGTCATGCTACCAGATCGCCCGCCGAATAGCCAGGGGGTGAGAAAAGATTCCCGGTGGGGCGGCCCGCTCCGCTGGTTGACCCGGCGTGTCCGACACAGTAGTCTCGCCTGATCTCCGTCCATGCGCATCCATCTCGCACAATCGACCGATGCCGACGTGATCGCCACCATGGTGGGCGAACTGCTGCACGAGATCATGGCGGCGGTGAAGCAGAAGGCTTTTGGATTTCACCAAGCCGACACGGTCGCGCGCGCCCGCGGGTGGATGGCCGACGGGCTGTACTACGTCTTGCTGGCCCGCGATGACGCGTCCGGCGCTTCGGTCGGGTTTCTGGCGCTGTATCAAAGCTATGCGTTGTACACGGAAGGCCCGTTCGGCACGATTCCCGAGTTCTACGTCCGGCCTGCTTATCGCTCGAAGGGCGTGGGGGCGTCGCTGCTGGAGGAGGCCAAACGGCTGGGACGGGAGCGAGGCTGGCGACGGCTCGAGGTGACGACTCCGCCGCTTCCCGAATTCGAGCGCACCCTGGCGTTCTATCAGCGGAACGGGTTCAGCATCTCCGGCGGTCGAAAATTGAAAGCGGACTTGGGATGAAACCGGTCGTCCAACTCGAGCGCACCGGCTGTGGGATTGCCAGCGTCGCCGCGTTGGCCGGGGTGACGTACGGAGACGCCAAGCGGGCGGCGCATCGCCTCGGTATCTTTGCCAAGGATCGCCGCCTCTGGTCCGAGACGCACCACGTCCGTCGCTTGTTACGGCGCTATGGCCTCCGGGCTTCCGCCGGTGAGACGCCGTTCCGCTCCTGGTCGGCCTTGCCGGATCGGGCTCTGCTGGCGATCAAATGGCATCGGGTAGGCGATAAAGCCTTTTGGCATTGGGTCGTCTTCGTCCGGAACGGAGGGCGGGCCTACGTCCTGGATTCGAAGCAGCGGTTGAAGCGGCATGTGCGGACGGATTTCGGGCGCATGCACCCGAAGTGGTTTATCCCGGTCCGCAGCGCGTCCTCATAAAATTCTTGCTGCGGCTCAGCAGGTGGCGATCAGCGGTCAGTCATCAGCCGATCGGAACGACCTTATCCGGTGGCGTGATGAGTTGTCACTCCGAGCCGTAGGCCTCATCGCTCAGTCCTGGTTTGAGTAGAACCTTCACGCCATACGGTTTCATGAGCTGTTTGCGACGCGTCTCGCCGCCCCGCCATCTTGCACAGATCCGCCGGAGTCGGTAGTCTAAGCCTATTGCACGGGGAGGTTGATCATGGATGTCAATCAACCGAGCAACGAGCCCGATCGGGACCCTGCCTTGCCGGATCCCTTCGGTGAGGCCGTCCAGGGTCCGGAGGAAAAGGATTTTCGGCTGAAGCTCGCCCTGTTCGGGCTGGCCATTCTGGCCGCCGTTCTCGCTGCTTTTGCAGGCTATCCGACCTGGCAAAACTACATGGCGCAACAGGCGGCCAAGCGGCAACTGCGGGCCTACATCGAGGTGCGCGCCCTCGGCCCGGTGGCACTTCAGGAGGGCGTGCAACCCCGCGTTCGGGACAGCATTCGGAACCTCGGGCCGACTCCGGCCTATGATCAGGGCGTCAACGCCCACGTGACGGTGGCGGAGTACCCGCTCACGAAACCCTTCCCCACCGCCGATTGCCGGGGCCGTAACAACCCGCCGGAGAAACACCGGTGGTTCGTGGGACGAGCTTCACGCGCGGAAACGGTTCGGGACGTGCCCCTGACCGTCGAAGAGATCGAAGCCGTCCGGAGCGCCAAGGCGGCGATCTATTTCCACGGCAACGTGTGTTACCGCGATATCTTCAACGACTCTCACCGCACCGACTTCTGTCTGTTTTGGAAATGGGACGCCGGCCGCTTCAGCCCCGCCCTCTACTGCGACCACGGCAACAGCTTTGATTAGCGGCGGGCCGGCAAACGGCCCGCCGCGCATTCCTTTCCTACCGCCACACCTGAATGCGACATTGAAACGACCCGGCTCCGTTGCCCGGGGTGTTATCGTTGGTGCGCAGNNGTGAGTAAGCGCGACGGCTGAGGCCTGTGCCGACATAAAAGAACGGTTCGTTGCCGAAACGTCCGACTAGTGAGAATGGATGGGCATCCGGTTTGTTGATGTAGGGAGACGCAGGGTTCGACTCAATCCGGTCTATCCACCCTTCGGGGCCATTGACCCCGGTAAACCACACACCGGCCCAGATGGTGCCCGTTCCTGAGAGCTCAAATTCATCCCCCGGCTGCAACATGACTCCCGTCGGCACTCCGGTGGACGATTCGGGGACGGACACGGTTGTGTCCACGATCTGCGCTTTCTGTGTCCACAGTGTGATGGTGCGTTGAGGGGCGGCGCCGACGTTGCCGGACGGAATATTGATCCATTCATCGTTGGTCGACAGGTACGAGAGGCCGATCGTGTAGCCGCCCGAGGCTGTGCCGAATCTGGGAGCGTGACGGGTGATCAGCCGTTGTTCTCCCGGATTCAATTTGGTGAGGTTTGGCTCGCCGGCGCCCAGGAGATGGTCCAGGTTTTCACCCCGCGGTCCGCGGACCCACACATACAGTTGTTTGAACCGGGCCGGGTACTCACCGACGTTCCGAACCACCGCACTCATGTCGAGTGGTCCGCCGAGGCTGGCATTGCCCGCGGGCTGAAGATCGATTCCCTGCGTCACTGCCAGGTCAAGATAGGGCGGGGCGTAGGGAGGCGTCTGGCCCCAGTTGTAGACGTCCGTGAAAGAATATCCCCGATAGGTCCCGTACGCTGACCGCGAGCCGGTTTCGACGGCCTGAACGCCGACGGCCGGGGAGACCGGCACGAGTTCGCATTCCTTGTCCGGGCGATTCGGATCGTAGATGTAGAGTTTCTTCGGGTTGGTTTCGAATCCGTAGCACAGTACCTGGTGCCCTGCGGTGGGTCCTCCGGTCATACTCCACAGGCCCAGCAGCGCGGGCCGCCCCATCATGATCTGGCCGCGGACGATTTCGAATTCGCTATTGATCGCCCAATTGTGAAAGTCGTTCGGACCGAACCACGGGAACACCACCCAGCGAGTGAACATCAGCTTGGTCAACAGGCTGTTCATCTGCCTGTCATAGATGTACGTCCGCATGCGGGATCCTTCGGCCGGGAGCGCGGCGCCGCCCGATGCAGGGTCAGGGGGCAGTTCGCCGGGGCTATGGGTAGGAATCGGAAAGCCGGCCCGCCAATAGTCGAGCGTCGACATGGCCATGCCGCCGCACAATCCGTCGGTCTGTACACCGTTGACCACGCCGGGCAGGATGCGATTGACGAAAGAATTCGTGAAATGATAGCCGTGACGTTTCGGGTGGAATGCGAGTCTGGGCATGATCGATCCTTTCTCTGCGGGGTGCGTGACAGGTGAGAACCGAGTACCGTCGATCTCTCCTGCGAATGAGAGGCCGCGAGGTACACGGCCTCTCACCGCAGTGTGACCGTTCTACTCAAACCCGACTATCTCGCTTCGACGAGTCGAGTTCTGGCGTTATTGTCCAACCGTTCCCACCCCGGGCAGGAATTGCCGTTGCAGGGGGTGCCGGTATAGCGCCAGATCGCGCCGCCGGTGTGCAGTTGATAGAGATCGGCGCCTCCGGCGGAGAGCATGCGGGTGCGGAGATTGTTATCCAGCCGTTCCCACCCCGGGCAGGAATTGCCGCTACAGGGGGTGCCGGTATAGCGCCAGATCGCGCCGTCGCCATGCAGTTGGAACAGCGCCGAAGGGAACGGTGTCGTACCGGATCGGAATGCGGCGACGGTGGTCGCGGTTTCGTTCAATACCCGGGCGTTATTGTGAACGGCGGCCGTTCCCATGGCGACACCGTTCAGTGAGACATCCGGATTGGACCAGTACTGAAGGCGGGGGCAACTGGGCGAACAGTTGTATCCCATGATCGTGCGCCAGTCGCTTCCGTGAAGAAATCCGTGTCCGTAGGCGAAGGGGGAGTTGGTGGGGTCGACTTCCGGGTTGTGTTGCGCGCCTTGCAGATGGCCGATCTCGTGACCGAAGGAATAGTAGCCCGTGGCACATCCGTGGTGGACCAGGGCGAATGCGGTGTCGGCGTTGGCCCGAATGTGTCGTCCGCCAGCCCGCAGTAGTCGGTTTGGTTGATGATCAGCACCGCGACGTCCGCATGATGGGTATCGCGGGTTTGGTGCACCTCGTCCATGAACCCGTCGGATTTGCCTGCAAAGTGTCCCAGGATCGTGTCGTAATCCCGGCCGGTTTCGCTGTAGTTCACTTGGTAGGTGTGCGCGAGATGAAGTTGCGCGGTGATGCGGCTGTTCTGATAGCTCTGATTGGTCTCCGCGACGGCGAGTTCGATCAGACTCTCGATATCCGTGGTGGCGGCTTTGGCGGCTGGGGTATAGGCCACCAATACCTCGATGGTCCGATCCGAATCGGCGCTGCTGTCAGCCGGACCCGGGGGAGTTGCCGGGGGGGCTGGAGGTTGCTTCCGTCGCTCCTTCTCCTTATAGCTCGGCGGATGGTCCTCGGGGAATTTGGTTTCGTCCACCTTGATCAAGGCATGGTATCCCCCGCCGAGCGGCCTGATTTGATAGAGTTCGTCGGCGGTGCGAATCGTTCCCGTCACCTTGTCACCGTGCACGACGAAGATGGCCTCTCCGGCCAGGTCTTGGAACTTGCCGTACCAGGTAAAGTTCGTCTCCGCACGCTTGTCCGTTCGCGTGTTCTTGGCCCGCAGGGTTTTGTCGCTGCGCACGTTCAGATCGGTCGTGGCTTGCTTCAGCGTGTCGATGTTGAGTCGGATCAATCAAGTTTGGCGGTCGTTTTTTCTTTCCGCAGCATGGCCGCCGCCGAGGTTTGATCGCCCGCCATGTCTGTCATTTGGTTGGGCGAGAGAAAGCTGAACAATTCTTCGGCGAGCGCGAAGGGCGGGGGCATTGCCACACTGAGCGAACACAACGTGAGTCCCAGTATCCACTGCTTGGTCGGACCGAGTCGGGAAGCGTCCCCGATTGGGAGACGGAACAGGTTTGTTGCCTTCACGCGCATGACTTCCTCCTTTGGGTAGGGAGACAATCCCCGGTCTTGTCTCCGCGTCTCCGTTGAAGCGACCCCGGGGTCGCTTGGAACACCCGGTCGTTGTCGATGTGAGGTGGAAGCAAAGGGGGTACCGGCAAGAATAGTGGTATTGGCCGAAGCGCGCTCGTGCTGAGGCGGGAATACGTGTGATCGCGAGGAGAGCGCTGCTCGGCGGCGCTGCCCGCGGCTCCGTTGTATCGAATCCCATACTCGATACGTATCCAATACAATACACGCCAGATAAGCAGATCCACTCATGATGAGCCGGATGTCGGCCGCGTCGAGCGAGAGGGGCGCCCGTGACTTGTTCCCACGATGGAAGCCGGTTGGCCGCCGGCGACCACCGTGCTCCGCGGTCACCGCGAGGCGTTGAGGGCCTCTAGGTGTCACCTCGTGGACCTGTCAGCAATCACCTCTTGCGAGGGCGGTTGTTCCGACCATGCCCGATCACGTATGGTCGATGTCGTGGATGGAGCGTTGCAGAAACGTAGCTATGACAGGCAGGGGCACCCTGAACGGACGTCATATCATCGTCGCGGGCGCGGGACTCGCAGGGCTGACGGCTGCCATTGAACTGCAAAAAGCCGGCGCCCGCGTGACGCTGCTGGAGGCGCGGGATCGTGTCGGCGGACGCGTCTGGACGGTCCGCGAGGGTTTCGCGGCCGGTCAGCATGCCGAGGCCGGCGGCGATCTCATCGAAACCGAGCAGACGGCCATTCGCCGCCTGGCCGAGGAGCTGGGGCTCCCGCTCACGCCGATCCTGCCGGGTGGGTTTGCCTTCTTCAGCAACCGTGCTCGCGGGCGTCCATCCAGGAGGATCTCCTCAGCCGGCGGAGTGTGGACCGACCTCGCCGTCCGCTGCGCGCCCTGGCTCCGAGCCTATCGGCTCAGCGAGCAGCGCTGGGACGGCCCTATCGCGCGCCGGTTGGCGCGTCTCTCGGTGACGGACTGGCTCGATCGCATCCAGGCCGATCGCACGTTGCGGGCGCGGTTGAACGGCTTACGCGGGTTCTTCCTCGCGGATCCGGAGGAACTCTCGCTCCTCGCGCTGGTGGATCAGCTCGCATCCGAGTCGTCGGGACGAAGCCGTTTCTATCGCATCCGTGGCGGCAACGATCGGCTGGCTCTCGGCCTGGCCGCGAAGCTGCGCGAGCCGGTGCAACTGCGAACGACCGTGCTGGCGGCGGAGCAACGTCCTGCTCAGGTACGGGTCACGGTCCGCAGCGATCGTGGCGGTCAGGCTCAGCTCACGGCAGACGCTCTGGTGTTGGCACTGCCGGCGACGGTCGTGCGGCGCATGACGTTCCGGCCGGCGTTGCCGCCGCCGCAGCGAAACGCCTTCCGGGACCTTATGTACGGACGGGCGACGAAAACGCTGCTGCAATTCGAGCGGTCCTTTTGGCGGAAACGCGGCCGCCCGCTGGCCTATGGGTCCGATTTGCCGATCGGGGCCGTCTGGGATGGGAACGAGGAACAGCGCGGGCGCGCCGGCATCCTGACGTTGCTCGCCGGCGGATCGGCGAGCGGCGAGACCCGGACATTGTTTCAGCGACAAGGGATCGACGGCGTGCTCGCCCACCTGAGGTGGATCGGCGCGACGAAGCAGCGGCTCGTGGCCTCACGCGTCGTTTGCTGGGAGGACGATCCGCTGGCCAGGGGCGGCTACGCCGTGTTTCAACGAGGCTACGATCCCGCACTGCGGGCCTGGCTGGCCCGGCCACACGGCCGGATCCTGTTTGCCGGTGAACATACCAGCCTGCGCTGGCAAGGCTACATGAACGGCGCGGTCGAGAGCGGGTTGCGCGCCGCGGCGGAAGTGATCGCCTTGACCAATCCCTCCTAAACCGGTAGCGTGCCCCCGTCATCCTGTGATTCTTTCTCGGAGTGCCGGATGCCTCGAGCGTTGCTGCGCATCGCCGTACTGCTGACCTGCAGTCTTGTCCTTGCATCCGGCTGTGCCACCGTGCAGACCGTGTCGCCCTCGAACCTGCATGGCCAGCAGTTGTCCCCGGGCGTCGGGCCGGTGGCACATGTGTACGCCGACTGTTGGGGGATCTATCTCTTCAAAGTGATTCCGCTGGTTACCGGCAACATTCAGGAGACGGGACTCGGCCTGCCGTTTCTCTTGTTCTCGAACAGTGTACGGGTCGATGCGTTGGTGGAACGGGTGAGCCGGGAGGCCCAGCAGCGGGGTGGGACGTTGTTGACCGACCTGCAGACCCGCGACCGCTCCTATTGGATGCCCTGGACGCTCTTCTTCTGGCTGAACGAGTTCGAAGTCTCCGCGAACGCCTCCGCCGTGAGCCACTAGCCGTCGGCTACCAGCTCTCAGCGAATTTCCCTCCCTTTATTAAGGAGAAGGAGGGGAGGTAGACTCGGCCGCTACCCCGCCCGGCCATCCCCGTGCAAAGGGGAGGAGCGTGTCGAGGCAACAGCCCAACGTTCTCGGCATGCATCGTGTCCAGGGCCGGTGGTCAATTGCGCAGCCAGCCTGCGCGGCGCCGTATGCCCGGTTCGGTGGGAACGAAACGCCGCCACTCCGTCTCCGGTGCTCCCGTCGGCAGATTCCGCCAGAAGTTCAGGTGCGGCTCGTCCCGGAGTCGCTCGAAACACTCCACCGCCGCCGCCACGACCCGACGCGTCTTCCAGACCTCGTCCCGTAACCGTCGAGCGATGATCGTTCCGCCGGCCCTGATGCGTTCGTCATAGGCTGGCAGCGACCGAAAATGTAGGGCGGCCTGCTCGCATCGGCCGAGCTGCGCCAGTTCCACGGCGGCCCATGCGCGATTCGTCCGGAGCAGCTCTCCGAAGGCGGGCGCCACCTGTCTGCGATCGGGCGGAAGGTTCGGCAACGGCAACATGGCCGTGTCGAGCGGCTCCTTCAGGGCTGTGGCGCCGAACGAGGATTCGATCGCGGCAATCTTCAGGTAGAGACCTGCCGCCTGCTCGGGATCGCGTGTGCTCAGCAGGTCTGCGATGCGGCTGCGCAGTGCGATCGCGCGTCCGGTGTCGCGGATGTCCCACGATCCCTCGCCGCGGATCCAGGAGCTGCCGCGTTGGCGCGCATGGGCCTCTTCCAACGCGAAGGCCGCCCGGTACAACGCGAGGGTCCGGTCCGGATCCCCTTGAGCTTCCGCAATCACGGCCATAAAGGCGACGGTGCGCACCTCGGCGGGATCGGCGGTCACGGTCTTGTCGAGCAGGTCGGCGGCCGCGGTGAGACTCCCGGCTGCGATGAGGTCCCACGACGCCTCGAGCTGTGTCGCGGCGGTTGTATGGTCCAGATTTCGACCCAGCGCCGCCTGTTCCATGGACGCGTCGAGCTGTCCGAGTTCTGCGTAAGCCTGTGCCAGGCTGTGGCGGTAGGCCCGGACCTCCGGATCCAACGACACGGCCCTTTCCCAGGCCCGCGCCGCGACCTGCCAGTCTCTGGCAGCCAAGGCCATGGCGCCCACGAAGTCGTGGCTCGCGGGATCGCCGGCCAGCGTGATGAGCGCTCGGCGGATGGAGTCGCGCGAGGCACCGATGAGCCGGGCGGCCTGGGCATCGTAATCGTTCGCCGTAGCGAGTCGGGCGGCGCTCGGTGTTTCGGCGTATTCGTACACGGTGTTGCCGAGAGCATCCTCCCAGCGGTAGGTCATGCGCAGGTTGCCCGTGGTCATCGCGCGTTGGGCGGCAGCCCCACGGAGGACGTCGCGGAGCAGGCCGAGCACGTCGCGGTGGGCGGGCCCGATTGCGATGGCGCGACGCAGGTAGCGTTCGGCGTTGCTCCACAGATGGTCGCGGATGTCCATCCGCGCCAACCCCACGAGCGATGGCACGTGATTCGGCTGGAGCGTCAAGGCTTCGTTGAACAGCCGCCGCGCCTCCTTCAGCTCCGCCTGTTTCAGCGCCTTGTCCTGGAAGCGGTACGAAACTGTGTAGCCTGCCTGTTCCACCGCCTCACCGGGCACATCGACCTCATCGAGCAGAAACCGCGCGAGCGACGCGAGACGGTCGGGATCTTTCGGATCGGCCAAGACGGCCCAGGCGAGCCGGCGGCGCCGGTCTGAATACATTTCGTCCCCAAGCCGCCGTTCGACGTTGGAGGCCTTGAGCAGCCGCACCGCGCGTTCTGCCAAGTGATCCAGAGCGGCACCGCTCCGTGCAGCGCCGAGCAGCTCGGCATGGAGCGTCGTTGCCGGTTCGCCCGGCACTGTGGCCAGTGCCTTCTCGATGCGCTCGCTCGCCGGGCCGATCGCGCGACTCCGGTCCTGCGGATCGAGCCGGTGCGCAAGCTCCAGATCCTGCCGAGCCCGGCGTACGGCCCCCATCTCTGCCGCGCTGACCGCCCGCACGACGTAACCGTCGGGCCAAGCGGACTTCCAGCTCAACACGATCGAGATCTGCTGTCGGGCTTCCTCATAGGAACCGGTCAAGGAAAGCGCGGTGGCATAACAGGCACGCGCTGCCAGGTCCATGGACGAAGATGCCACCAGCGGCCGGAGGAGCGCCACGGCCTCGTCGGCCTGCTTGTCTCGGACGAGCTGGCACCCGCGTGTCGCCTCGACGCTCCCGGGTGGATCGAGCTCGCCGGCCGGCGGCGTCCACTCTGCCGCAAAAGCACCGTCCAGAGCCAGGATGAAAAGTGCGAACGACTTTGCAAGCTGTCGCATGAGCCACCCCGCGAAAAAATTTCGATCTTACCGTCCGGAAAACGGGCTAGACAATCGGTGGGTGATTCAGAAGTGAAGGTGGATACGACGAACGGGTCTAGCAGGCTGTTGAAAAAG
>JRYJ01003045.1_pt1 | contig 11288 bp, 12 predicted proteins | sample 235371 | NCBI WGS metagenome assembly JRYJ01 (sample SAMN03074219, study PRJNA261477) | activated sludge metagenome | biome: Wastewater Treatment Plant; feature: Wastewater; material: Activated sludge; isolation source: activated biomass of a wastewater treatment plant treating hydrocarbon... ... | reverse complement strand
TGCCCAGCGGCGTGCCGGCCTCGGTGGCGCACGTGGAGACCGTGCTGGGCTCGATCGGCGGGTATGAAGTGAAAGGCTATGTGGTGCACGACTGCGGCGAGGCGGTGTTCATCGATACCGGTTACAATCCCAAGGGCATGCTGAGGGTCCTCCATGAGAAACAACTTCGTCTTCGCGCGATCTGTCTCACACACGGACATTCCGATCACGCCGAGGGCATCGACGAAATTCTGAAGGCGGTGCCGGTGCCGGTGTATCTCGGCCCCGGCGACCTGGATCTCTTGGGTTGGCGTCCTACGGATGACATCCTGAAGGTCCCGCAGGATGGCGGCACGGTCAACATCGGCGGGCTCACGGTGACCTTTATGACCACGCCGGGCCATACGCCGGGCGGGGTCTGCTATTGCGTAGACCAGGCAGACCGACCGCTCTGCTTCGTGGGCGACACATTGTTTGCCGGGTCGATCGGCCGCTCGAACCCTGCCGGTCTGTATCCGACGCATCTGGAATCCGTGCGCCGGCGTGTGTTGAAATTATCCCATGAGACCTGCCTGTTTCCTGGCCATGGGCCTGCCACCACGGTCCGCGAAGAGTTGTTACATAACCCGTTTTTTCAATAGCTCCGCGGAGACCGGCCGATGACCCGCGACGAGTCAGAGTGCTCCTCCGCCGGCTCGGGAGATACCAGCATCCCCGTCGAGGATTTCGACGAGGACGACGATCTCGGTGCCGCCCCCTCATTCTTCTCTTCCGTTCTGTTGCCGGCCGGTCTGCTGCTGCTGACGGTATTCACCACCCTCTGGGCCGGTGCGTACCAGACGAATACCAATCCATTGGTCGGCGCGTGGGATTTTCTGGTGAGTGATCCGGCGGCCCTGTTGAATGGGATTCCATTCGCCGCGACACTGCTCGGCATACTGATCACGCATGAACTCGGCCATTATGTGTTGTCCCGCATTCATCGCGTGCCCACGTCGCTGCCCTTGTTCGTGCCGGGTCCTCCGCATTTCGTCGGCACGTTCGGTGCGATCATCCGCATGCGCGGCCCGGTCACGGACCGGCGGGCCCTGTTCGACATCGGCGTCGCCGGCCCGATCGCCGGATTCGTGGTGGCGGTGTTCGCCCTGGTGATCGGGCTGCGACTCTCGACCGTCGTCTCCTTGCAGTCGAGCTACGGGATCCATCTCGGGGAGCCGCTCCTGCTGCAGTTCGTCTCCTGGCTGGTCATCGGACCCTTGCCCCCGACGGCCGACGTGGTGCTCCACCCGGTCGGCTTCGCGGCCTGGTTCGGCCTTTTCATCACGTCCTTGAATCTTCTGCCGATCGGGCAATTGGACGGCGGCCACGTCGCCTATGCGCTCTTGGGGGAACGCCAGCGCAGCCTGGCGGTGGCGGCGGTTCCGATTCTTCTGCTGTTCGGCTGGCTCGGTTGGAAGGGATGGTTTCTATGGGTCGGGTTGGCCGGCATGATGGGGCTGGCCCATCCGCCCGTGAGGAACCCGCACCGGCAGTTGGGGCTCGGACGCCGATTGGTCGGATGGTTGGCTCTGGCCATCTTTGTCCTCACCTTCTCCTGGGAACCGTTTATCCTTCGCTGAGTGATGCCCTGTTGAAGGACCTCCTCCTCACCGTCGAAGACGCCGTCAACCCGTTCTATTTTGCCGGGCGCGTGGTGGTCTTCCTGCTGCTGGCCGGCTGGGGCTGGCGGTTTATCACGACCCCCCTCGAAACCAACTACACCGGCGAATCGTTCTTGCACCTCATCAATCTTCCGTTCCACGAGGCGGGCCACGTGATCTTCATGCCGTTCGGCCGGTTCATGACCATTCTCGGCGGAAGCCTGGGGCAGGTCCTGATGCCGGCGATCTGCCTCGCCACCTTCCTGCTCAAGACCCGCGACACGTTCGGCGCGTCGGTCGCGCTCTGGTGGACGGCGGAGAATTTTATGGACCTTGCCCCCTATATCAATGACGCCAGATCGTTGGATTTACTCCTACTCGGTGGGTTTACCGGAAAGGAAGTCGATGCCCACGACTGGAACAACCTCCTGACGATGCTGGGCTGGCTGGAGTACGACCATCGACTGGCCCATCTCTCCTATGGGATCGGGACGGTGTTCATGGTGCTGGCGTTGCTGTGGGGCGCCTGGCTCCTGGGGCGACAGTATCAGCGCCTCGATTGGTAAGCGTGCCCTTCCACGTCAGACCTGCCGACGGCGCGACCATTGCAAACAGAGCGGACATCGGGCACACTGGCCCCGCTATGACCGGCCTGCTCCGACTCGTACTCGTCTCCGCGATGCTGCTTGTCGGTTGGTGGGTGGTCCAGGCTCCGGCCGACGAGGGGTCGGGACGTTTCGTTCTGCTGTACGACGGAGAGGCAGTGAAGGATACGACCACCGGGTTGATCTGGGAGCGGGAGCCGGATTACGTGTTCGACGTATGGGACAAATCGGTCGCGCGGTGCGCCACGAAAACCGTCGGCGGCCAGCAGGGCTGGCGGGCCCCCAGCATCCAGGAGATCAAGACCCTCGTGGATTCGGAACAACAGGATCCCTCGCTGCCGCCGGGGCATCCCTTTCGCAACATCAAGTCCGGCATCTTTTGGAGCGCCACGCCCCATCCCACCGATGACATCGTGGCCTGGCAGCAGAGCTTCTTCTCCGGCCAGGCCGTGACCGATCAGAAATCCGGCATGCGCCGGTTGTGGTGCGTGTTGGGTGGAACGAGGAAGTGAGTCCTCGGACCGGCGCCGGCATTCTGTTGCTGATCGTCTTGGTCGGGACCATCGGCGACCGGGCTGCGTTCGCCCAACCGGCGAGTACTCCCTCGCCGCCACAGGTCGATCCCTCCGCTGCTCCACCATCTGCTTCCGAGGATCCGTATAAAGATTGGCACTACGGCGCCTATCTCGACATCGGCTACATCGTCAACTTCAATTTTCCCGAGAACCACCTGTGGCGCAGCCGTTCGACGGCGGCCCGCCACAACGAGTTTGCGCCGAACATGGCGCTTGTGTATGTGCGCAAGGACGCCACGACAAGTTCCCGTTGGGGAATGGAATTGGGTGTACAGGGGGGGTACGACTCCAAAGATTTCGCGTTTCTCCAGGGAGAGCGGAAGGTCGACGGCGCCGACACTTTTCGCCACATCCATCGGGTCAATGTGTCGTACCTTGCTCCGGTGGGGAACGGCCTCACAGTCACGGCCGGTCTGTTCAACAGCCTGATCGGGTATGAATCGCTCTACGCGAAGGACAACGCAAACTACACACGCTCCTGGCTGGCCGATTACACGCCCTATATGATGTTTGGCGTCAACGCCAGATACCCGGTCAACGAGAAGCTCACCGTCGCCGCCTTTGTCATCAATCGCTATTTTCACCTCGCGTACACCAACGACCAGCCGTCCTACGGGGGCCAATGGTCCTACCAGGCGACCCCACGGCTGACGCTGACCCAGACGTTGTATGCGGGCCCCGACCAAACCAACACCTCACTCGAGTTCTGGCGCGTCTACGGAAACCACATCGTGGAATGGAAAGGCGATGACCTGACACTGGCATTGTCATACGACATCGGCACCGAGAACGTGGCGAACCGGCCGGGGAACCCGAGAGCCTTTGTGACGGGAGGCAATATCGTGGCACGCTGGCACATCGCGGGACCCTGGACCGTTGCCGTCAGGCCGGAGTTCTATTGGGACCGGAACGGTCGATGGACCGGATCGGAACAGTTCGTGAAAGCGATGACCTCGACGGTGGAGTACAAGTTTCCCTACGGCTGGACGAACACGAGGTTGCGGCTCGAACACCGCTGGGACGAATCAACCGGCGCCGGTGGGGGATTCTTTCGACGAGGAGAGATTCAACCGGGGGTGATCGGCTTGACGCCGAATCAGCATCTTGTATTGTTGGGCATTCTGTGGACGTTCGACTCTCCGTGACAGCTGTACCATAAGGCATGTTGGGGCTGAATGCAGAGCATATAGCTAACAGGCTGTTGACAAAGTCCGCNNGGTTTGTCAACACACTGCTAATAGCTTATGGCACTAGCAAAGAGAAGAATCTGACTCGTTCGATATGGGCCTCCGACCATACGCCATAAGCCATAAGCTCTAAAAGGGATATCGGGTTCACTCAAGTAGACACTACCTATTGGGCCTCGGACCGCGCACGTGCTTGACGATGTCATCGTAGGGGGCTGGCTCGACAGCCACGGCTTGCTGCACGAGACGGTAGAACAGCTTGCCGCGGTGCTGGGAGGTCCGCCGGTTGAACCGGAACGTGAACTCGTCGAGGTAGTAGTCGAGATGATCTCGGCTGACGGCGCCCTGATGCGTACCCAGCAACCAGCGCTTGACCAGTGCCGCGATGCGATGGACTCGCGGAAGAACCTCATGGGCGTCTTTGCCACTGTCCTCGATCAGGCGCCGCCGATGGCGGTAGCCAGCCCCAACAAGAGCCCGGTAGGACTGGAGGCCATCGCTGACGATCGTACTGCCCGTCGCAACCGACTCGCGGACGAAGCTCATCAGGGTGTCGGCAGAGGCAATCCTTGATCCGCTTCATCCGAATTCGTCCGATGTCAGCGCCGCGGATCTCGGCGGCAATGGCCACCAAGGCCTTGCCTCCGATGTGTCTGCGGCCTCCGCCCTCCTCAACCCCTCCAATGAACGTCTCATCGACTTCCACCTCGCCGCTAAGCGGCTCACGGCCAGGGCGGACCATCGCGCGTCGGAGTTTGTGAAGCCACGTCCAGGCGGTCTCGTCGCACCCAACGCCCAGTACACGATTCAGACCGAGGGCACTGGCCCCGTTCTTCTGTCCGACGACCCACCACATGACCTGAAACCAAAGGCGGAGCGGCTTTCGAGTGTCCTGCAGAATGGTCCCCGCCGTCACAGAGACTTCCCGGCCACAGCGCTGGCAGTGCAAGAGCTGACGAGCCGTGAGCCAAGCTCGATCGCTCTTGCAAGCGGGGCAGCGGAAGCCGTCCGGCCATCGCAGCTGAACGAGGTACTCCCAGCAGGCTTGGTCGTTAGCAAAGCGCCGTGCGAACTCGCTGGCGGTGCGTGGGTAGTCCTCCACGCCCGAAACTACTACAGGTTGGGACAACTTGAGTCAAGCTGATATGCCTTAGCTCTAAAGTCACCAACTCCCTCACTTGGTCGCGCGCGTCTTCTCCCTCACCAAGCGCAGCATGGCGACGATCTCCTTGCTGAAGCGTTCCATGGCGGCGGCTTTGGCCTGCGCAACGGCCTCACCGTCGTCGACGAACGGCGCTGGGCCGACGAGCGTGGTTTCTCCCTCGGCGGTCTGGCTGCCATAGAGGTAGCCGGTCCGCACGTCCCACAGCGAACCTTCCATCGCGAACAGGGCATGGCTTTCGGTGCCGTGCGCCAGATAGGCGCCGAGCCCGGTCGCGTACCAGGCCGCATGACCGTTGTTGTAGCGTTCCACCGTCGAAGCGCCGTCGATGATGAGCAGGGCATCCACATTGTACCGGGCCGCCGCCAGCCGGAGGTCGCGGAAGGTCGTGCCTTGCACGGACGAGTTCGCCAGCACGGACACCTGCTGCAGGATGCCTTCCTCCTTCAATTGAACGAGCGCCGTGGAGATGCGATCCGCATCGGCGCTCCGCCAGTCGACGCGCCGCAAGGAAGGTTGAGCGGGAAAGTCCTTGTGTTTGAAATAGAGCGCCAGCCGGTACGGGTGCGTGAGGGTCGGCGCCAGCGCCATGGTCGAGGCGACGTCGCGGTCCGTGACCATTTCGGGATGATCATGGAAGGATTCCTGCAACGCCTGCCGGTTCAATCCGCGGGGACCGGTGCAGGCGGACAGAGTGACGAGCATGAGGACGGCGGCGACGAGTTTCATGGGGCTTCCTTGCACGTGGACCGGATCACGACGATGGCGGGGGAGAGGAAAGACTGGTTTTGGAGAGGTCCTCGAGCGCCAGCATCAAGGCATGGGTACCCGAGCGTCCGTGCCCGAGCGCCTGGACCCTTTGGTAAAGCTGATGCGCCAACGTGAGACCCGGCAGCGACAGGTCGCGCCGACGCGCCTCTTCGAGGGTAATCTCCATGTCTTTCACGAAGTGCTCGACGAAAAAGCCGGGGTCGAAGTCGCGATCGAGTATGCGGGGCGCCAGATTGTCGAGGGTCCAGCAGGCGGCCGCTCCGCCGCGGATCGATTCCAGCATCCGCGGCAGTTCCAGCCCCGTTTTGTATCCGTACAACAGACTTTCGCACACGCCGATCATCGTACCGGCGATGACGATTTGATTGCACAGCTTGGCATGCTGGCCCGTGCCGGATTCCCCCTGATGGACGATCTTCTTGCCCAAACATTCCAGGAGGGGCATGACGGCCTGCACGGCCTTCGTCCAGCCTCCCACCATGATCGACAACGTCGCGTTGCGGGCGCCGACGTCTCCGCCGGAAACCGGCGCGTCGNNGCGCACCCGCGCCGCCTCCGCAATGGATCTCGACAGGGACGGGTCGGTGGTCGTCATGTCGATGAGGACCTGCCCGGCCCGTGCACCGGCCAGGATGCCGTGTTCGCCGAAGTAGACCTCGCGTACGTCCTTCGGGAATCCGACCATCGTGAACACGACGTCGGTTTGTTCGGTGACGGCCTGCGGCGAGTCCGCCCACGTGGCGCCTTTGGCCAGAATGGGCGAGGCCTTCGAGCGATGGCGCGTGTAGAGCGTCATGCGGTAGCGGGCGTTTTGCAGATGCTGGCACATGGAGGCTCCCATCACACCTGTGCCGATCCATCCGACGCGCGTATCGGAGGGAAAGGCGAGTCTGGGAACCGGCAACGAGGTTTCTGGCATCATGCGGCTGCTCGGTTACTCGGCCAACGGTGTGATTCGGGTCGCAATGGCCTGCACCGCGCCTTCCTTGTCCATCTGAATCTTTCCGCCCTTGAAACTCAGCGCATAGCCGCCGTGACTGGGGGCCTGGATTGTGGCATCGACCAGGACGCGAACGCCGTCTTCCACATCCGGGTCCTTCACCAGGGGGATGCCGCAGAGGCCGGGGACTGCGACGGAGATCGTCGCACTGTCGTCCTCCAGGCTGAAGAGATAGCCCCCATAGCAGGTGGAGCCGGCCGGAATCTCATACGGGTCGAGCGGTTGGACGTTACGGACGGTCCCCCGCAGGGAGACTTGCCGCAAATGAAAGACCGCGGGATCCGAGAGAATGTCCTGCACGGCGGTCGCCTCCTGAGCCCGGCTGACCGCCACCGGCGCCAGCATGGTCAGCAGGAGGATCGACCAGACGGGAAGCGGCGAGCCTGCGCGGTGCATGAGTGCGAATCGGGAAGGCATCAGGCGCATTCTACCACTGTTTTCGGCTCGGATCGCGATCGAGCCCGTCCTTTCGCTCGTAACATCGGCTCGGTATAATCGCGGCCACCGAACCGGGAACGTCGGCTCGTCAATCGTGAGCGGTGCGTCGTGTGGTATCAGTGGGATTTCTGAGACAGTCGTCGGGACGAGTGAAAAAGGAGTGGAGATGAGCGTTAAGGACCAAGTGGATACGTACATCAATGCGGTGCGCCCGCGCTACGAGGATATGCTGGCCCAGGCGGTCGAGATTCCGTCGATCAGTATGGACCCCAAACATGCCCCGGATATCGGGCGCATGGCCGAGCTGGCGGCGCAGTACCTGCGGGACGCCGGCGCGGAAGCGCACATCGTCCAGACGCCGGGGTATCCGGTCGTCTCGGGGGGGTGGACCCTCAATCCCGCCTATCCGACCGTCACGATCTACAACCACATGGACGTGCAGCCGGCGCAGGAACCGGAATGGAAACAGGCGCCGTTCGCGTTTCAGAAGGAGAACGGTCTGTACCGTGGGCGCGGCGCGACCGACGACAAGGGCCCGGCCTTGGCGGCGTTGTTCGGGGCCAGATACGCCGTGGAGCAGGGGATCCCGGTCAACATTCGCTTTCTGTGGGAACTGGAAGAGGAGAACGGCAGCCCGAGTTTCGCCGCGGCCATCAAGAACCGTACGGCGATTCCACGACCCGATTCGGTCATCATCTCGGACACGATCTGGATTTCCAAAGATCGTCCCGCCATGCCCTACGGCCTGCGGGGACTCCTGGGCGCGCGGCTCGTACTGCGTACGGGCGAAAAGGACGCCCACTCGGGCGTGACCGGCGGCGCCGCCCGCAATCCGCTGGTCGAACTCATGGAGATTGCGCAGGCCTGCGTAGACGCCAAGACCGGCAGGATCAAGATCCCAGGGTTCTGCGAGGACGTCGTCGAACCGACCAAGGCGGAGATCAAGAGCTTCCTCAAGTCGGGGTTCCAGGTCAGCCGGTTCAAGCAGGCCTATGGATTCAAGACCCTCCGTACGCACGATCCGGCGGACGTGATGAGACGCATCTGGGCCGCCCCGACGTTCGATGTGCATGGATTGACCGGCGGCTACCATGGACCGGGCGTGAAAACCGTGGTGCCCGGACAGGGCGAACTCAAGGTCAGCATGCGGCTGGTTCCCAATCAGACGCCCGACAAAGCATTTGCGCTGCTGAAGAAGTACGTGGCGAAACTCAATCCCGCCGTGAAGGTGGAACGGGAAGGCATGTTGCACCCGTTCCGCGGCGTGTTCGACGGGCCCTATGTCGAGGCGGTGAAGCGGGCGGTGAAGGCGGGCTTCGGAAAGGAGCCGGCGTTCATCCGCGAAGGAGGATCGATCGGGGCAGTGGTCACGATGCAGAAAGCCTGGAACGTCCCGATCCTCTTCATGGGGCTCAGCCTGCCCGAGCACGGGTACCATGCCCCGAACGAGTATTTCGATTGGGGGCAGGCCTCCGGCGGCATGAAAGCCTTCGCGCACTATTTTGAGGAGCTGGCGAAAATGGGGCGTCTCGGATGAGGAAGGGTGCGCGGGCTCGGCTGTGCCATGATGCGCTGGAACATGGTCGGCCACAGGCCTTCTCTTATAGTCGGCATGCTCCTAGACCGCGATGCAACGTCTGAACGGGTCTTTTATTGCTGGAGCCAAACGACCCTCAAATCTGACTCGACCGCTCGAAACTCGGGATCCCCGGTATAGATTTCCGCCTTCTGTTGTTTTGCGAGGGCGGCAGCGAAACAATCCGCCAACGACATCTTCTTGGTTGCCTTGATCTCGCCGGCCATCTCGGCGAGCTCCTGGTCTGCCGAAACAATCTCAATCGGCAGACCAAGGAGTTTTGTTCTCACCTCTCGCCACTGGGCGAGCCCGACCTTGCGCTCGATCATGTAGCGGACCTCCGCCCAGTTCGGGGCTGCAATCAACAGTGACTTGTCTGATTCTGCGGCTTTCTCAAGGAGGGCGACCACTTTCTCACAACCGGATTCCTGAAAGAGCAAAGCCAGCACGGCATAGCTATCGAGGACGGAACTTTTCAAGCTTGGCCTCCTCTCTTTCTTTGTCCTTCTTTCTTTCGGCTAGTAGTTCCTGGGTCACGGAAGTGGCGCTCTTCAGTATTCCGCACACGCGCCGGATGTATTCCTTCGTCACTGGCTGGAAGAGAATTTCCCCCTCGCGTTCCACGAAACACACTTTCGTGCCGGGCTTAATGCCCAATTTACGGCGAATTCGCGCCGGAATGACGAGCTGGCCCTTGGACGTTACATAGGCGGCTTCCATCGGTAGCTCCTTTCAGTTGAGAAAGCAGCTTACAACGTCTCAGATTGTAAGTCAATTGTATATATGTAAGACACATAAAAAGGGAAGCGGGAATTCCTTTCGGATAGGATGAATCGTGAGGAAGGCACCTTTGGGCTGGGTGGACGAATTTGAGGGCGAATCGGGAATTCTAGCAGAAGTGCGAAAGAGGGAAGAGGCGGGAGAGGAGCCTTAGTTGGAGTTTCTGAGCAGTGATCGGTACAGCTCGTAATAGCGAGCGACCTGTCCGGCTGGCGAAAAACGCTGGATGACGGCACGCCTGCCATTGATTCCCAATTTAAGTCGCCATTCCGCATTCTTCAGCAATTCAGCGACAGCATCACCCAGGAGGGTGGCGTCATACGGCGGGACCAGGAGACCGGTCCGATTGTGTTGAACCATTTCCGGAATGCCGCCCACCTCAAATCCCACCACCGGCGTGCCGCATGCCATGGATTCCAGGACGGTATTCGGCATGTTGTCCTGAAAGGATGGAATCACGAAGACATCCGCAGCGCTGTAAATGTTCGAGAGAAGCCGGTCGTTCTGAACATACCCCAGGTGGATTTTCGGAATGTGCAGTTCCGAGGGAGGGTCGTTGTGTCCCACACAAATCAGAGTCGCATTGGGAATACGATGAGCGACTCGGTTCAGGGCCTCGGTGAGCGTGACGAATCCTTTTCGATAAAGCGGCAATCCGTCCGCCACGAATAACACCACCTTGGCCTGCTGTGGAATCCCAAACACCTCGCGGGCGCTTTCGCGATGGCGGGGGGAAAAGTTGTGAATGTCGATGCCGTACGGGATGACCGTCACGGGGAATCGGCCCAGGAGCGGGCTGCGTTTGACTTCACGGGCGAGCCACTCGCTGGGTGCGGCGATGTGGAGGCGTTCAGGACTGATCCGCGAGAAGATGGCTTTCTTCCTGTCCCAAATTCTGGCGGAGAGGTCCTCATGTTGATCGGACTGGAGCTGGGGGCATTGGTGGCAGCGGCTGAGATAGCGCCCGCATCCCAGATCGTAATGACAGCCGCCGGTAAAGGGATTCATGTCGTGAAGAGTTCAGACGATCGGAATGGTGCCGGGTAGAGAGTCGAAGAACGAAGGATAGTCGACGAAATCCGCCACCCAATGCAAATTGACGATATCGGCGCGTGGAAGGTTCGACACCAGGTCTGCGCCATACTCCGAACGATCGAGCCGGAAAGGTTCCATGTCATCGGGTGTCGTCCAGTGTCGTAGAATACGGCGTATTCGCTCCCGCCGGATTGTTCGACCGATTCGCGCAAACAGCTTTCGGGTCGGTTGAAAGCTCACGATCGATTCATCTCGTGAGCGGGCTTCCCGAACGAACATTACGGATTGGATTCCCGCACCGCGGAGTCCGTTGTGGATACGATGGGCGGCGCGTGCCGCTCCGCCCGCGACATCGTAGGTGCTGAGATGGACAACCCTCAGCGGGTCGACGCTCTCATGCGTTCGTTCCTCGAAGCGAGATGCCACACGGTGCGATTGCGGCGTTGGTTGAGTGTGGGGCCTCATACCCACTCTTGTCCCAAATAGGTTTTAAAAAGACCTCAGGCTTGTGAGTAAGATGGGGCGATCATCACCGCCCAT
>JRYJ01001478.1_pt1 | contig 11293 bp, 10 predicted proteins | sample 235371 | NCBI WGS metagenome assembly JRYJ01 (sample SAMN03074219, study PRJNA261477) | activated sludge metagenome | biome: Wastewater Treatment Plant; feature: Wastewater; material: Activated sludge; isolation source: activated biomass of a wastewater treatment plant treating hydrocarbon... ... | reverse complement strand
CGAGTAGCCGTAGCCGCCGAGCACCTGCACGCACATGTCGGCCGCGTCCACGGCCACGCGGCTGGCCACCAGCTTGGCCTTGGCGCCCTCCAGCGTGTGCGGCAGCCCGGCGTCGCGCACGGACGCCGCGTGCAGCGTGAGCAGCCGGGCGGCGTCCAGGCGCGCGGCGATGTCGGCGATCGGGAACTGCACGCCCTGGAAGCGCGCGATGGGCCCCCCGAAGGCCACCCGCTGACCGGCGTACTCGACGGCCAGGTCGAGCGCGGCCTGGGCGATGCCGCATGCCTGCGCGGCGATGGTGATGCGGCCCCCGTCGAGCGTGGCCAGCGCCACCTTGAGGCCCTCCCCCTCCTGGCCCAGGCGCCCGGCCTCGGCCACCACGAGCCCGTCGAAGGCCAGCTCGGCGGTCGAGCTGGAGTGCAGGCCGAGCTTGGGGATGTCCTTGCTCACCGACACGCCCGGGGCCTTGCGGCTCACGAACGCGCTGATGCCCCTGCCGCCCGGCGCGGTGCGGGCGAAGATGACGAACATCTCCGCGAACCCGCCGTTGGTGATCCACATCTTGGAGCCGCTGATGCGGTACGAGCCGTCGTCCTGGCGCTCGGCCTTGGTGGAGAGCGAGCCGGCGTCGCTGCCGGCCTCGGCCTCGGTGAGGGCGTAGCAACCCAGGAGCTCGCCGCTGGAGAGCACCGGCAGCCACTCCGCCTTCTGCTCCTCGCTGCCGAACTTGAGGATCGGCTGCTGCGCCAGGCCGTTCTGCACCGCGACGGCCACCGAGGCGCCGGCGTCGGCGCGGGCGACCTCCTCCATCACCAGGCAGAGGGCCGTGTAGTCCAGGCCGGCGCCGCCGTACTCCTCGGGGATGGTCACCCCGAGCAGGCCGAGCTCCCCCATCTTGCGGATGAGGTCGACCGGCACGTGGTGGTCGCGGGACCAGTCGCTTGCGTGGGGCGCGATCTCGGCCTGGGCGAACTCCCGCGCCATGGCCTGGATCTCGCGGTGGGTGTCGGTGAGCATGGTGGTGGTCATGCCCGCAGCCTACGCCCGGTGGGCCGATGCGGGCGCCGGGCGTCCCGTCAGGCGCGGAGCTCGCGGGCCAGGCGCAGCAGCCCGATGAGGCTCTTGGCGTCGTGCACGCCCGCGATGAGCTCGTCCAGGCCGGCGAGCGGCCACGGCACCACCTCGATCTCCTCCTCGGCGATCGGCTCGTGGGCGACCGGGGCCAGCCCGGTGGCCATGAAGCAGTGGATGAACTCGGTGAGGATGGCCGGCGCGGTGTAGAAGCCGCCCAGGTCGCGCCAGGTGGCCGCCTGCCGGCCCACCTCCTCGGCCAGCTCGCGGCGGGCGCAGTCCAGCGGCGACTCGCCGGCGGCGTCGAGCTTGCCCGCCGGCAGCTCGAGCAGGCGCTCGCCCACCGCCTCCCGGGGCTGGCGCACCATCAGCACGTGGTCGTCCTCCACCGGCACCATCACCACCGCGCCGGGGTGGTCCAGCACCTCGCGGCGCACCACCATGCCGCTGGGGCGCCGGTACTCGGTGATGCGCAGGTCCACCACGTGGCCCTTGTAGACCGGCTCGCTGGAGACCACCTCCAGCGCGATGCGCTCGACGCCGGCGCCCGGGCTCACGCGGTGGCCCCGCCCTGCGCCGCGTCGACGAGGGCCAGGGTCACGTCGACCATCCGCTCCAGGCTGCGCACGCTGATGCGCTCGTCCGGGGTGTGCACGTCGACCATGCCGTTGCACAGGTTGACGGCCGGGAAGCCGTTGGTGAGCAGGGCGTTCGCGTCCGACCCGCCCCCGGTGGACACGAAGCGCGGGGTGAGCCCGAGCGCGGTGAGCGCGCGCACGGCCAGCGCCACCTGGGGGTCGCGCTCGGTGAGCCGGTAGCCCGAGAACTCCGCGTGCACGCGGGTCTCCAGGTCGCACTCGGCCTCCGTGGCCGCCCAGGTGAGGGCGTCCAGCATCGCCGTGAGCTGGGTGGCCAGGGCCCGCTCGGAGCGGCTGCGCGCCTCGGCGGTGACCGTGCAGCGCTCGGCCACCACGTTGGTGGCGGTGCCCCCGGTCACCGTGCCGATGTTCGCGGTGGTCTCCCCGTCGATGCGCCCGAGCGGCATGCGCGCGATGGCCCGCGAGGCGGCCTCGATGGCGCTGCGGCCGGCCTCGGGCTGGATGCCGGCGTGCGCCGCGCGGCCCACGAAGGTGGCCTCGAGCTTCTTGAGCGTCGGCGCCGCGCCCACGATGGAGCCGATCTCCCCCGTGTGGTCGAACACGAAGCCGCAGGCGGCCCTGAGCACCGACGGGTCGAACAGGGCGGCCCCGCGCAGGCCGATCTCCTCGCACGGGGTGAGCACCAGCTCGATGCCCGCGTGGGGCCGGCGCTCGGCCAGCACGCGCCGCACGGCCACCAGCAGCGTGGCCACCGCCGACTTGTCGTCGCCGCCCAGGATGGTGGGGTGGCGGTTGGTGAGGTGCCCATCCTCCAGCACCACCTCGATGGGCCCCAGGTTGGGCACCGTGTCCAGGTGGGCGCAGAACATGACGGGGGTGCCCGGCGCCGTCGCCGGGAACCGGGCGACGATGTTGCCGCAGCCGGCCGGGATGCGGGCCCCCGCGTCGTCCTCGCTGATCTCGGCGCCGAGCCCGCGCAGCTCCTCGCGCACCACGGCCGCGACGGCCCCCTCCTGCCCGGACGGCGACGGGATCTCGCACAGCCGGGCCATGACGCGCGCCACCTCCGGCAGCGCCTCCAGGGTCGCCGCATCCACCCCCTAGGCCTCGGTGGCCACCGGCACGCGGTCGCCCTCCTGGGCGCCCCGCGCGTGCGCCAGCGCCGCGCCCACGAACTCCCGGAACAGGGGCTGCGGGCGGGTGGGCCGGCTCTTGAACTCCGGGTGGAACTGGGAGGCCACGAAGAACGGGTGGTCCATGAGCTCGATGCACTCGACCAGCCGGCCGTCGGGCGAGCGGCCCGAGGTGACCAGGCCCGCCGCCTCCAGGCGCGGGCGCAGGATGGGGTTGACCTCGTAGCGGTGGCGATGGCGCTCGAACACCACCTCGGCGCCGCCGTAGGCCGCGCGCACCCGGCTGCCCTCCATGAGGTGCACCGGGTCCGCCCCCAGGCGCATGGTGCCCCCGCGCTCCTCGATCTGCCGCTGCTCGGGCAGCAGGTCGATGACCGGGAACGGCGTCTCGGGGTCGAACTCGCTGGAGTTGGCGCCCTCCATGCCGCACAGGTGACGGGCGAACTCGACCACCGCCACCTGCATGCCCAGGCAGATGCCGAGGTACGGGATGCCGCGCTCGCGGGCCAGGCGGGCGGCGGCGATCTTGCCCTCGATGCCGCGGCCGCCGAAGCCGCCGGGCACCAGCACCCCGTCGGCCCGGCCGAGCGCCGCGGCCAGGTCGGGCGTCTCGGCGTCGACCCAGTCGATCTCCACCTCGACCCCGTGGTGGATGCCGGCGTGCTTGAGCGCCTCGGCCACCGACAGGTACGCGTCGTGCAGCTGCACGTACTTGCCCACCAGGGCGACGCGCACGCGGCCGTCCAGGTCGCGGATGCGGCGCACCAGGTCGCGCCACTCGGCCATCTCGGGCGGGCCGGTGGTGAGGCCCAGGCGCCGGCACACCACCTTGTCGAGGCCCTCCTCCTCCAGCATGAGCGGCACCATGTAGATGTCCGGCGCGTCGACCGCGGAGACCACCGCGTCGGACGGGATGCCGCCGTACAGCGCGATCTTGTCCTTGATGTCGCCCGTGAGCGGCCGGTCGGAGCGCAGCACCAGCACGTCGGGCTCGATGCCGATGCCCCGCAGCTCGTTCACCGAGTGCTGCGTGGTCTTGGTCTTGAGCTCGCCCACCGACTCCAGGAACGGCACCAGGGTGACGTGCACGAACGCGACCTGGTCGCGGCCCTGCTCGTTGCGCATCTGGCGGATGGCCTCGAGGAACGGCAGCGACTCGATGTCGCCCACGGTGCCGCCGATCTCGACGATCACCACGTCGGCCGCCGAGCTGGCCGCGGCCTGCCGGATGCGGTCCTTGATCTCGTTGGTGATGTGCGGGATGACCTGCACGGTCGCGCCCAGGTAGTCGCCCCGGCGCTCGTGGCGGATGACCGCGTCGTAGACCGCGCCGGTGGTGATGTTGGAGGCGCGCGTGAGGTTCTCGTCGATGAAGCGCTCGTAGTGGCCGAGGTCGAGGTCGGTCTCCGCCCCGTCCTCGGTGACGAACACCTCGCCGTGCTGGAACGGGCTCATGGTGCCCGGATCGACGTTGATGTACGGGTCGAGCTTGAGGTGGGTGACGCGGATGGAGCGGGATTCGAGGATGGCGCCGAGGGAGGCAGCGGCAATGCCCTTGCCCAGGGAGGAAACCACGCCGCCTGTGACGAAAACGTATTTGGTCATCGCAGGGTCGCTGCTGGAAAGCCAAATGATAGACGAAAAATGCCCCTGCGCTCAATGTTTCGGTGCGCGCGGCGTACCGGCCAAGGCGCCCGTTTCTGCCGGCACCAACAAGGCACACGCGTGTCCGCTCGGCGTGGAATCCGGAATCGGTTCACGGTCCTCGGCATGCACGCGAACGGATCTTCGCGCGAATTGGCTGTCGGCCCGATGTCCCGCGGCGCCAAGCGGCAATGCAACGACACTGGCGCGATCGCCCCACCGCAACCGACCGTGAAAATGACGTACCGCGCTGCCGCCCGTGGCTGTGGCCGACGCTCTTGCAGGTCGAGCGGAGCCCCGCAGGCAGAAGGTGTTTGCACCGGAGAGCCCCCTGCCCTCTACCCGCGGCGCGCTGAATGGGATAACCTTGCGCAAATAACAAACCTCAAAGATTTCCCCAACTGTCTGAAGTGCATGGGAGTGGATAAAACATGGCGACTCGCACATGGGTGTACGCATTCGAAAAAGGCGATGGCAAGGACAAGATGTTGCTGGGCGGCAAGGGCGCCAATCTCTGCGAGATGACGCAGATCGGTCTGAACGTCCCGCCCGGCTTCGTCATCACCACCGAGGCCTGCCTTGCCTACCTGGAACACAGCGCGCTCCCCGACGGACTCATGGAGTCGGTCGAGGCGCACATGAAGGATCTGGAGCGCAAGACCGGCAAGAGTTTCGGCGGCGAGCAGAACCCGCTGCTCGTGTCGGTGCGCTCAGGCTCGGCGATGTCTATGCCGGGGATGATGGACACCATCCTCAATCTCGGCCTGAACATCAAGACGCTCCAGGGCTTGATCAAGCTCACCGGTAACACCCGTTTCGCCTGGGACAGCTATCGCCGCTTCATTCAGCTTTTCGGCAAGATCGCCCTCGGCATTCGCGACGAACTCTTCGACGAGGCCATGCAATCGCTGAAAAAGCGCGTCGGCGCGGCGAGCGACCTCGATCTGTCGGCTGAGAATCTGCAGGAACTGGCGCAGAGCTTCGCCGCCATCGTCGCGCGGGAGACGGGCAAACCCTTCCCCGAAGACCCCTACCAGCAACTCGAGATCGCCATTCAGGCGGTATTCCGCTCCTGGAACGGCAAGCGCGCGGTGGACTATCGCAAGCAGTTCAAGATCACCAAGGAGATGGCAAACGGCACAGCGGTCAACGTCGTCACCATGGTATTCGGCAACATGGGCAACGACTCGGCCACGGGTGTCGGCTTTACGCGCAACCCGGGCACGGGCGAGAACGTCATTTACGGCGAATACCTCACCAATGCCCAAGGCGAGGACGTCGTAGCAGGCATCCGCACGCCCAAGCCGATCGCATCCATGTCCCAGGAGATGCCGGATCTGCACACCCAGCTCATGGAACTGCGCAGCAAGCTGGAGTCCCACTACAAGGAAGTGCAAGATTTCGAGTTCACCATCGAGAAGGGGCGGCTGTTCTGCCTGCAGACGCGCAATGGCAAGATGAATGCCCGCGCCACCGTCGTCACCTCGGTGGAGATGGCCCAGCAAGGCATCATCAGCAAGGAGCAGGCGCTTTTGCGGGTAAATCCGGCGCTGCTCGAGCAGCTCATGGTGCCGCAGCTCGCACCCGACGCCCATGCCGAATCCCTCGCCCAGGGTCTGGCGGCCTCGCCCGGCGCGGCGGCAGGCAAGATCGTCTTCGACGCCGACACGGCGGAGCTGCGCGGCGGCCTCGGCGAGAAGATCATTCTCGTGCGCGAAGAGACGAAACCCGAAGACATCCACGGCTTCTTCGCCGCTCAGGGCATTCTCACCAGCCGCGGCGGCAAGACCTCCCATGCCGCGGTCGTCGCCCGCGGTATGGGCAAGCCCTGCGTCTCCGGCTGCGAGGCGATCGTCATCGACCACCATGCCAAGAAGGCCCACATCGGCGGCAATACTCTGGTCGAGGGCGATGTCATCACCATCGACGGCTCGACCGGCAGGGTCTATCGCGGTGAGATCCCCACCGTCGAGGCAGAGTTTTTCGGCGAGCTGGAAACCCTGCTCTCCTGGGCGGACAAGGAGGCGAAGCTCAAGGTCAAGGCGAACGCCGACACACCCGGGGCGGCAAAGCGCGCCCGCAGCTATGGCGCCATGGGCATCGGCCTGTGCCGCACNNACCGTGCGCCTGCTCGACCCGCCCATGCACGAGTTCCTGCCCACGGCCGTACAGCTCGAGTTCGACATCGCTCACCTGCGCCATCTGCGGCGCAACCTGCGCAGCATCGGCGAGTTGCCGGAGGCCCTCAAGCTGCTCGACCAGGACGTGCACAAGCGCTTCATCGACAGCCTCGACGCGCTGCAGGCGAGCCTGAGCAAGATGCAGAGCTCCAGTCGCATCGACGAGCTCATGGCGGCAAAGGAAGCAATGCTGCGCAAAGTGCACCAGCTGAACGAGGTGAATCCGATGCTCGGTCACCGCGGCGTGCGCCTCGGCCTTAGCTATCCGGAAATCTACACGATGCAGGTGCAGGCCATACTCGAGGCAGCTGCGGAGTGCGCCAAGGAAGGCATCGATGCAAGGCCGGAGATCATGGTGCCCCAGGTCTGCGATGTCGAGGAGCTGAAGCGCGTCCAGTCGATCATCGCAAGCGTGCGTGCGCAGGTCGAGGCGCACTACGGCGTCAAGCTCAACTTCAAATTCGGCACCATGCTCGAGGTGGTACGGGCCTGCCTGCGTGCCGGCTCCCTGGCCGAGGTGGCGCAGTTCTTCTCCTTCGGCACCAATGATCTGACCCAGGCGACGTTCTCCTTCTCGCGTGAGGACGCGGAGAACAAGTTCCTGCCCTTCTACATCGAGAAAGGCCTGCTGCGCGACAATCCGTTCGAGGCGGTGGACACCGCCGGCGTCGGCCAACTCATGAAGATGGCAGTGGAATGGGGCCGTGCTGCGCGCCCCGACATCGAGGTGGGAATCTGCGGCGAACAGGGCGGCCATCCCGAATCCGTCGTGTTCTGCCATGGCGTCGGCCTGAACTACGTCTCCTGCTCGGGCCCGCGGGTGCCGATCGCCCGCCTGGCGGCGGCCCAGGCGAAACTCAAGGAAAAGGCCGCCTCCAAGGCTTTCGACGCCTGACGACGCATCGCCGTCTTCCCCCGGACACGCCGGGGGAAGACCCCTTCACCCCGTTCCGCGCGCAGGCACCACGTCCAGGAAGACCCCGGAGGTAATATGGCCGATCACGTCTACAAACTCGTCGAGCTGACTGGCTCGTCGTCCGTGAGCATGGAGGATGCTGTCGAGAGGGCCGTCGCCAAGGCGGCCAAGACCGTGCGCAATATGCACTGGTTCGAGGTTGTGGACACGCGCGGAACAATCGCTGGCGGCAAGGTCGCGTACTGGCAGGTGACGCTCAAGGTCGGCTTCACCCTCGACGAGTAACAGCCCCCCGGCTCAAAGCGGATCAACACCCGCTTCCTTGCGTTCCACGCCGCTGGACGATCCGCCCGAAGACGCGCCGTCCTGCGCCGACAGCGAATGTTTCTCGGGCCCGAGGCCGGCTTCGAGCATGGCGCCACGGGCGCGATCGATCAGTGCGGCGATGTCGATCGCCATCGGGCAGACAACGGTGCAGCGCCCGCACAGCGTGCACGCGTCAAAGATCAGCTCCCGCCACGGCACGAGATCGGCCAACCTCACCTGTTCTGACTGCTTCACTCCGATGGCACGATAGAGCCAGGCGAAGGCGCCGGCCGTGCGCGCGTAATGCCGACGGAACGGCTCGATCTTCCAGATCGGAGTGTATTTCGCCTCCCGCGTGGCGAGATAGAACTCGCACGCCTCGGCGCACCGCCCGCAGCGGATGCACGACTCCATGTATGCCACGGTGCTAGGCGCAAGACCCGCCGCAAAGGCGTCGAGTGCCGCGCCCACGCGCACGGCCTCCGCACGTTCGCTCGCCCGCCGAATCGCCTGCCCTTGCCCGCGCGCGAGCGCCGGATCGATCGTGGAGAACGGGTCGCGTTCGGCGGGCGCGCTCACGGCCGAGCCCCCTTACGAACCGGTTCCGCGCTCGTCAGGCCGTGCGAGACGAACAGCAGAAACGCATGCGAAAGCTTGCCGAACGGCAGCCAGATCAGCATCAACTCGACGGCCAGCAGGTGTATTGCGAGCATAGTGTCGGTGCGCGCGACGTTCGCGTCCACCGCCATCATTCCCGTCGCCACGGCGAGGAACGTGACGCACCAGCTGAAATAGTCATCGAAGCGCGAGATCAACCGCATCGCCGGGTGCGACAGACGATGCATGAGCGCGATGATCAGCGACACGATGCACAGCGCGCCGCAGAAGTAGGTCACGATGTCCGGAAGCGCAGGCCAGGCGACGAACCCGGTCAGGCGCCGGACGAAGGCGATATGGGGCGCATAGGCCACGGCCGCAACGAGCAGGCCGATATGAAAGAGCCAGGCATTGACATCGCCGAAGCCGATGCGCGCCCGCAACTCCCGCGGCAGGATCACTCTGCGCACGATCGGCTTGACGATTTCGCCAAGGGCGACGGTTGGGCGCTCTGCGGATGCCCCTGGCGCCGGCGGTGCGCGCAAGATGGCGCGCAGCCGCACGACGATGCCCGCCGCCATGACGACCAGCGCAATTGCCAGCATCGGCCCGCGCGCGAATTCTAGCAGGCTCATTTCTCCCGTGCCTGCCTGCGCTTGAGCTCGGCAAGCCAATACTCGTGGTGATCCTTCGCCCAGCGCTCATCCACCTCACCGCTGATCATCGAGCCGTACGCGCCGTCGACGCCGACCGTTCCCATGTAGATGTGCCCCAGCGACAGTGCGATCATGACGATGGCACTGATCAGGTGCACCACGCTCGCGGCTTGCATCTCCCAGCGCGTGTCGAACAGGTTCGGCAGTGCCAGCATCAGACCGGAGGCAATCTGCGTCGTCCCAAGCAGGAACACGCCGAGCCAGAACCACGTCTTCTCGCCGAAGTTGAAGCGCATGGACGGCACGTGCTGGCGCCGCAGCAGGCCACCCGCCCTGCGTATCCACAAGGCATCGCAACTCTGCCAAATGTTGTCCCGGGCAAAGGTGATCAGCATCGCCACGACCGCTACGCCGAACAGCGGCCCGACGAAGTTGTGGCAGTTCTTGGCGAATCCCGCCAGCCAGGAGAAACCGACGTGGCCGATAAAAGGAATAAGCCCATGCCTGCCAAAGAGCATGATGAGCCCGGTCAGCCCCAGCAGCACGAAGCTGACTGCCACGAGCCAGTGCACCATTCGCTCCCAGTTGCTGAAGCGCATTATCATGCGTCCCGTGGCCGGTCCGGAAAGCCGGATCGGGCCGCGTCGCAGATGCAGCTGCCAGATGGCCAGCGCGGCCGCCAGGATCAGCACGCCGCCATAGACCGTGATGGGGCCGTTGCGCAGTTCGCGCCAGGTCACGCCGCGCGGATCGACCAGTACACCCGCCTCGGCACCACGAATTTGGGTATGGCCCGCTTCGCCCGAGCGCACGTCGCGCCAAAAGGCCGCCGCATTGTGACTTTCTGGCGATCCGTCGCGCTGTTCAAGTGGCCGTGACGCGGATTGCGCGGCACCGCTCACTGCGTCGCGCGCAGACGCGGGCGGTATGGCCACCATGACAACCGCTGCAAGCAACACTCGCACTCCGCGCCAGGTCATCCCTTGCGCCATGCTGCTGACTCTCCCTGAAATCGGGCCATTGCGCGCCGCATATTGTCATGAGTTTGCGCAGCGCCAATCCGTGGTTGTCAATGACCGGCCAATACACCTCGACAGCAAAACCCCTGGAATCGGTCAGCGCAGATACGCTGCACTGACCGCGCGGAACTCATCGGTGCCCGCGCGTTTGAGCCACTCGAAGGCGACCATCTCACGGGCAACGATCTCCACGCCGTGGCTGCGCATGCGTGCCAGCGCCAGTTCCCGGTTCGCCGCGTCGCGCGAGGACACCGCATCGGCAACGACGAAAACCTCCTTCCCCTGCGCGCGCAGGTCCAGCGCGCTCTGCAAGACGCAGACGTGGGACTCGATGCCACACATCACGATCTGGCGTCGCTCCGCGCCCGGCAGTCCCCCCAGGCATTGCGCCGCGGCGCAGGAGAAGTGAACCTTTTCGGCAACGGCACCGGCCGGCAGCAGCACCCGCAGATCGGCGTGGGTAGCGCCGATTCCCTTGGGGTACTGTTCCGAGGCCATGACGGGCACGCGCAGATGCTGGGCCACCCGCACGAGCCAGATGACATTGTCGAGCAGCCTCTGCCAGTCGTGAATGTGCGGCAGCAATCTCTCTTGCACATCCACCACCAGCAGAGCGGAATTGTCGCGATCGATTAGCATGTCGGCTCCCGCCAGAATCAGTACTGCAGTTCGGCGCGCCCGCGGAACTGTTCCAACGCCTCGGGATTGGCCAGCGCTTCGATGTTCGTCACCGGCTCGCCATGGACCACCTTGCGTACTGCCAGTTCGACGATCTTACCGCTCTTGGTGCGCGGAATGTCGGTCACCCGCAGAATCTTTGCCGGGACGTGGCGCGGCGTCGTGTTCTCGCGTATGGTTTGCTTGATCCGGGCTGACAGCGCGTCGTCCAGCGTCAGCCCGTCGCGCAGTTTGACGAACAACACCACCCGCACGTCATTGTCCCAAGTCTGGCCGATGACCAGCGCCTCGACCACTTCGTCAAGCCGCTCGACTTGGCGATAGATCTCGGCGGTGCCGATGCGCACGCCACCCGGATTGAGCGTGGCATCCGAACGGCCGTAGATGACGACACCGCCGTGAGCGGTAACCTCGCAGTAGTCGCCGTGGCACCAGGTGTTCGGAAAGCGCGCGAAATACGCGGCGTGATACTTGGCGCCGTCGGGATCGTTCCA
>JRYJ01000476.1_pt1 | contig 11301 bp, 12 predicted proteins | sample 235371 | NCBI WGS metagenome assembly JRYJ01 (sample SAMN03074219, study PRJNA261477) | activated sludge metagenome | biome: Wastewater Treatment Plant; feature: Wastewater; material: Activated sludge; isolation source: activated biomass of a wastewater treatment plant treating hydrocarbon... ... | reverse complement strand
GCGCCGCAAGGTCGTGGGCGTTCGGTATGGGGCGGAGGACCAGCGGATCCTATTCTGGGATTTCGATGCTCAGCGGCTGCAAGCCCGCGTCGATCGGGCGCTGGCCGGGCGGACCAATATCGTCCACAGTACCAACGGCGACGGCCACCTGCACATCGTCAAGTCCGGTGGCATGGCACAGCCCCCCGAGTGGTACCTGTTCGACGAGCGGGACAGCCGTGTGGTCAAGCTGGGCGATGCCTATGCCGGGCTCTCAGAGTTGCGTCCGACTCTGCCGGAACCGGTCAGGGTTCTGGCTCGGGACGGAAAAGAATTGCCGGTACTGTTGACCAAACCGAGAGGGCTCGACGGGCGGCGCCTGCCGATGGTGGTCTACCCGCACGGAGGCCTGTTCATGCGGGACCCGACCGGGTTCGATCCCTGGACCCAGTGGTTCGTCAGCCAAGGGTGGGTCGTTCTTCAAGTGAATTTTCGCGGCGTGGCTGCCTTCGGCGAGGATTTTCTGCGTGGTGGATTTCAACGCTGGGGGATCGAGATGCAGAACGATCTGACCGACAGCGTGCACTGGGCCGTTCAGGAAGGCCTCGTGGACCCCCATCGGGTCTGCATCGCGGGTTCCAACTACGGAGGGTATGCGGCCTTGATGGCCGTCGTGCGAACGCCGGAGTTGTACCGCTGTGCGGTGAGTCTGGGTGCGGTGACGGATTTGCTTCAATTGGTCGGCGACAGTCGATGGTTTCTGAACCGCAAGGATGTCTCCGAGGCGCGCATCGGCTTATGGTGGGGCGATCGTGAGCGTTTGCAGGAGACGTCTCCGATCGCCCATGCGAAAGAAATTCGGGCGCCTTTGTTATTGCTGCACGGCGCATCCGACCGCTTGATTCCGGTCTCTCATTCACGCGACTTGGCCGCTGCCCTCAGGGCCGGCGGTATCGAATCCTTCCGTTATGTCGAACTCCCGCAAGCCGACCAGCGGCTCAGTACCGATGACGAACGCCTCCAGGTGTTTCAGGAACTCGACCGGTTCCTGCATCAATATCTCGACTGAATCTGCCATTCCACCCTGTTTCTTGTAGCAACCATGAGCAGCCGTCGGTAGACAGTTCGGAATTGCGCCGCGTAGCATGCGTCCCCGGCCGGGATGTCTCCGGTCTTGCGGGAGAGGTCATGCTCGTGCCTTCTTTCTGGTTGTTGTTCGTGCTCTGGATCAGCCCCGGTCTCGTTCGTGCGGAGTCACCATCGATTCCTGGTGTGACCCTGGCTCCGGCGCAGGTCGTGGCCGCCGGTCCGATTTCTCTTTCGCCTCCTTCCCTTCGATACGACGCAAGCGGAACTCTGTACGTGGCCTGGCTGGAAAAGCCGGGCGACCAAGGCGTCGTCAAAACCTTACAACTGGCCGGCGATCAACGGCGGCCAGGTGTTCCCGTTCAAGTCAATCCGTCGGGCCTTGGTCCCGAGGCACTGCACCAGTCTCCGGGTTTGGCGATCGGCGGAGAGGGGCAAGCCTTCGTGAGCTGGTCCACCGCGAATCGGGCATCCGGTGCGATGTTCGCGTCGGATCTTCGAGTGGCGGCATCCGGTGACGGCGGACGGACGTTTGCATTGCCGGTTCAGGTCAACGACGACGGCCTGCCCATTTCTCATACCTTCGAAGATCTGTTGCATGGCCCCGAGAACGACCTCTACGCGATGTGGTTGGACGGGCGCGGCAAGGACCGCAGCGGAGCCGCGGCTCAATTCGCCTGCTCGCGCGACGGCGGGACCACATTCGCTCCGAATATTACGGTCGACGGGATGGCCTGTCCCTGCTGTCGACCCATGCTCGCGCTGGCGCAGGACGGAAGTCTCTGGGCTGCCTGGAGAAAGACGTTCGACGGCAACGTGCGGGATATCGTGGTGGCGCAGTCCACGGATCGTGGGAAGACGTTCGGCCCTCCGCGAATCGTGCACGAGGACCATTGGGTGTTTGCGGCCTGCCCGCACCGCGGTCCCTCCATTGGATTCGATCGACAGGGCAGGCTCTACGTTGCCTGGTATACGGAGGGGATCGACGAGCAGGCGAAGGTCTATCTGGCGACCTCCGACGACCGGGCCGGCACGTTCACCGAGCCGCTGTCCCTCCACACATCGACGAACTCCTTGCCGGACAACTTACGGTTGGCGATCCATCCGGATGGCGCCGTCGTGGCGGTGTGGGAGGAAGTGACGGGCGTGCGCAAACGGGTGGTACTCCGGGTGTCGTTCGACCGTGGCAAGACATTCGGGCCTGTTCTGGCGCTCAGTGCCGGCACGAAGGCCGAACATCCGACCGTCGCGATCCATCCAGCTGGGACATTCGCCGTGGCCTGGACCGAGCACGCGTTTCCCACGAACAAGATCGTGGTGCAGGAAGGCCGATTCGATCCCGCGTGGTTGGGCCGCATGCCATGACCGGGCACGATGAATTTGCGATGCCACAACTGAGGGGACAAGATTCATTCAGGGGGCTGGCCAGTGCGGTGTTGCCCCTGCTCTGCATCGTCTTGTACTTGGCTGCGGCAGTGCCGGCGGGACGCTGTCCCGATGTTGTCGCGCAGGACGCTGCGCATCAATCCTCCGGGCACCATTCATCGTCACAGCAGACGGTCCACCACCTGCTCTGCGGATGGGGCTGTCAGGCCGGCGTCGGTGTCGGATTGGCTGTTGACGCGCCGACCGTTCCCGTCCTGCTTGCCCTCGTGTTTGTCTTCCCCTGGACGATCCGGTCTTATCGATCCGGTTCGTCTTCCTGCGCGGCCGTCCGTGGGCCGCCCCTTTTCTCTTCACTCTCATAGCCGTCCGACCAGTTGAATTCGCCGGTTGAGGCCGAGGCGGGCCAATTGTGCCGCCCATCCGGATGCCTTCGTGCCGGCCTGACCGAACAAAAAGGAAATCATGTCATGTATTCCCGCAAGGAAGCGGTTCGTGCGACTCGTGTTCTCTCTCTAATGGTCTGTGGCCTCCTGTGGGGAGCGGTCCTGTCGGCTTGCGAGTCCAGCCGCGCGGCCGCGCCGCTCGAATCCACCGACTATGCCTTCACGAACGGGCGATGGTTCGACGGGCAAGGGTTTCGCGAAGGGACTTGGTACGGGGTGCGGGGCACGCTGAGTCGGTCGAAGCCGGAAGGCCCCGTCGAAGTCATCGACTTGCAGGGCGGGTATGTCATTCCGCCGTTCGCCGAAGCGCACAACCACAACGTGGAAGGTTCCTGGAATCTGGAAGCGGCGGTGAGGCGCTACTTGGCCGACGGCGTCTTCTACGTGAAGATTCCCGGCAACATCGCCGAATTCACCAGGCAGATCCGTCCGATGGTGAACCGGCCGGACAGCATCGACGTCCTCTTCTCCAACGGAGGGCTGACTGCAACCGGCGGGCATCCGGCGCCCTTGTATGAAGAGGTCTTGGCGACGGCCCGCTATGCCGCCGTGGTTGGGCCGGTCGAGAAGGGATGGTTCAACGGCCGTGCTTACTTTCTGATCGATCAGCCTGCCGATCTGGAACGGGTTTGGTCCGCCGTCCTCGCTGGCCGGCCGGATTTCATCAAAGCGTACTTCGCCCACTCCGAGGACTTTGCCGCTCGACGCGAGCACTCGACTCCCGGGCACCATGCGGGATTGAACCCAGCCCTGCTCCCGTTGATCGTCGCCAAGGCGCATGGAGACAGGTTGAAGGTGAGTGTGCATGTGGAGACTGCGGCCGATTTCCGTACCGCGGTTCAGGCCGGGGCCGACGAGATCACCCATGTGCCGGGCTGGTGGATCGGCGAGCCGGATGATCTGGCCGCGGCCCGGTTGACGGAGCGGGATGCCGAGATGGCGGCGGCTGCCGGGGTGACCGTGGTGACGACCACCGTAGCGGCATCGCTCATGCCAAGGCATGCCGGAGAACCGGCGCAGGAGGGCCACCATCGCCATGCAGCCGACGCCCACGCCCATCGAGGAGAACCGATCGATCCCGCCCTGGTCCGTGACCTGCAGCGGGAGAACCTTCTTCTGCTCCACCGGCATCGTGTGCGCCTCGCCGTTGGGAGCGACCATGCCGACACTTCCCTGGCTGAAGCGCTCAATCTCCACAGCCTCGGCCTGTTCGACAACCGGATGTTGCTCAAACTCTGGTGCCAAGACACGCCGCTGGCCATCTTCCCCCAACGAAAGATCGGTCGTTTGGACGAAGGCTACGAGGCGAGCTTCCTCGTGCTCGCCGCCGATCCTATCGCAGACTTCTCGCGGGTTCGCACCATTCGATCTCGATTCAAACAGGGACGGCGGCTGGCCGTTCCGAATCCATGAACACTGACGTATTTATCTGAAAGGAGTAGCTCCATGCATCGTCAACGTGGGCGTTTCATTCGTGTGGTTCATTGCGGCCTGATCGCCGGATTGGCTTGGGCGACGGGCCAAACCGGCGCGTTCGCCCAGGACGCGCCGTCTGGGCAGGATATTCCAGTGATCGAAATGGAACCAGTCAAGGTCGAGGGCCAGCGCATCGAAAACATCGAGGACGTGAAGCTGGAGTTCGCGCGTAGGCCCGGCAGCAATATCCTGATCCAGGAGAAGGAAATCACCGAGTCGCGGGCGCTCAACCTGCAGGACGTGTTGCAGTTCGCGCCGGGTGTCCGATTCCAATCCCGGTTCGGCGCGGATGAAGGCCAGTTCCAGATCCGCGGCACATCCCTGCGCAACAATTTTCACCATCGCGGAATCAATATCCTGATCAACGGCATCTTCTTCGGCGATGCGGACGGATTCTCCGATTTCGAGTCGATCGACCTGTTGGCTTATGAGCGGATCGAGGTCTACAAGGGGGCGAATGCGCTCCGGTACGGCGCCAACAGCATCGGCGGCGCCATCAACTTCGTGCCGCGCACGGGGTACAACGCCTCGACCCTGCAGATGCGGATGTTGGCCGGCAGTTTCGGCATGGTCAGCGGCCAGGTCTCCAGCGGAAAAGTCACGCAGCCGTTCAAGGTCGGCAACATGAGCGCGACCATGGATTACTACATCAGTGTGTCGGGCAACCGGCAAGACGGCTTCCAGGACAACAGCCAGCAGGCGCGCGAGCGTGTGAACGCCAACATCGGCATTCAGCTCGGCAACCACCAGGAAATTCGGGCCTACTTCCTCCAGGCCAACGTGGCCGAGCGGATTCCAGGCTCCCTCACCAATCAGCAGTTGTTTTTCAACCGGCAGCAGGCGGGCGGACGGAGTCCTGCCGGTACTCCGCCCTTCTTCGCCTGTAACCTGAACAATCAAACCTGTAACTACGGGCGATACTACAGCCTGCAACGGATCGGCATCGCCTACCACAACGAGTTCGCGCCCAACCAATACTTCGAAATCATTCCGTACTTCTCGAATCAGTTCGTGGACCATCCGATCTTTCAGACCATCCGACAGGAAAACAACAACGTGGGCGGCGAGTTTCGGTATGTGAATTCGAATCCGCTGTTCGGCAAGAACAATTCCTTCGTCGCGGGCTTCCAGCCGCGCTACGGCAACCAGCGGCAGCAGCGGTTCGTGAACATCAACGGCAGCATCGGGGCGTTGACGCAAAACTACACGGCCAAGACCACCTATTTCGGCATGTATGCGGAAGATGCGTTCGATGCCACCCAGGATTTCACGATCGTGATCGGGGGCCGGTGGGACTATACGGGGCGCCAGGCGACGGTGGACAACTTCGGCCCGGCGGGGAACCCGTTCAATCCCAACACGCCATCTTCCCCGACCGGCACGAACCGGCCGCTGCAGCATTTCGATGCGATCAGTCCGAAGGTCGGATTCGTCTATCGCACCACGCCGACCTCGCAACTGTATTTCAACGCCAGCCGCGCGTACGAGGCGCCGCTCAATCTGGAGCTGCTGTCCTCGGTCAACGCGAACGGCACGCCGAACACCGGATTCCTCAACCTCGACGCCCAGCGGGCCTGGCAGTTGGAGTTGGGCCACCGGGGCACCTCGGCGGACAAACGGTATACTTGGGACGTCACGGTCTACAACCTCGAAATGCAGAAGGAAATTCTGGCCTCGAATATCAACAATCAGAGCACCTTCCAGAACGCCAATGGGACGCGGCACACCGGCGTCGAGGCCGGCGGTGGCATGGTCTTGAAGAAGGGATTGTTCGCGCAGGGCGGTCTCGGCAAGGAGGACAGCCTGCAAACCCGCGTGGCCTATACCTGGTCGCGCTTCAAGTTCACCGACGATGTCCGCGCTGGTGGCTCGGTGGGCCCCAACGTCATCATCGCGCGGGACGGCAACACGGTGGCAGGGGCGCCGGAACACAGCATGAATCTGGAACTGCGGTACGATCATCCGGCCGGCTGGTGGCTCGCGCCCAACTTCGAGTGGTCGCTCTCGGGTTTCTATACCGACTATCAAAACACGGTGAAGAACCCCTCCTACTTTGTCGTAAACCTGCGTTCCGGCTACAACATCAACGACCACTGGATCCTGTTTGCCGAGGGCCGGAACCTCACCGACAAGACCTATGCCGGTGCAGTGGTGGTCAACGATTCACTCAATCGCTTTGCCAACCCCGCCTTGGGCATCAGCGGGTTTGCGGGCGTGGAGTATAGATTCTGAGCGGGAGGTAAGCCTCCGGGCGGCGCTGTGTGCTGTCGGGAAACCGGTAGACACACAGCGCCGGCCCGGCAAGTTTTTGTAGCAGCGGTGAGCAGGCATCGGTAGACAAGGTCTCAGGATAAGGGTACAAGATGCCGCACACAGGAAAACCGTGACGATGAAGACGTGGTGCCCCAAACGCCGGCCGATCCTTCTTTCGATCCTCGTCGCGGGAGTCTACCTCTCGCTGACGCTGGTCGCCGCCGGCTGCCTGATGAGTCACGCAGCCGAATCCGGCCATCATGACCACCATGCAGCGGGCGATGCCGGTTCCCTCTTGTGCACCTTGTCCTGCCAGGCCACCTCGGATTCCGACCTGGTCCTGCCGGCTCCGGCCGGCACTTCCGCGGTCACTGCCTTCATCACCGTTCCTCCAGTCTCCGCCCTGATTTCCACCGACGTGCTCTCGTCCCGTCAACCCCGCGCGCCTCCTGTCCTCACCTTGGGATAGCTCAGGTGGACTGCGCGTCCGTCTCGACTCATCTGACATAGCGTCGCTCGACTCCCTTGTGGCCGGCTTCGGCCCGTCCGGTTCGGTCGACGCACATTCGATCTGAACTTTCTCGTTGTGCGGTATCGGGTTCGGTAGGACGGTTGGCGTCAGCGGACTCCCCGGGGCGCGGATTCTTCTCCTGGAGTCTCCGCCCCGGACCCAACGCGATGCTGTACGGGAAGGCCATGGGTGACGGGCTTCCATCAGAGGAGATGCGGCCATGGAGCAACCGCTGCTGCGCGTCAAGGAAGCGGCGCAGTTGCTGAGCGTGAGTAAGTGGACGATCTACCGCTGGATCGAGGAAGGTCGGTTGGAGGCCACCAAGATCGGCGGTGGCAGCCTGCGGATCTTCAGGCTCTCGGTGACGGCGTTGGTCAATGAGAATCGCACGGAACTGCCGAACGGCGCGTCGCGGCCAGGAGCTTCGGTTGTTCGCCTGAGCGGTGGCCGTGCGAAGAAGCGTGGCTGAGTTCACAATGTCGGGTCCCGAAGTTGTGCACCCTTCTTCCGGACCTGCCTCCCGAGGCGATGGGGTGGCCTCCCCCATTGCCTCGGCCCTTCGGGGCCTTGGACATGAGCGCTGAATGCGTGAGGGTTATGAATCGGCATGGACGAATTGAGATGAACCGGATAGTTGCAACCGACCATGGGAGCCTGTGTGCGGGGCATGACCTACCTTCTCGCAGGATTCCCGAGGGGGAGCGGAGGGTTGGCCGCTCCCCCAATAATTGTCTGTCGAGTTGGGTGCTGACGCTGTTGATCGGCAGTGCCTTGTGCGGCACAAGCTGGTGGCCCGATGCAGCCTTGGCGTTCGATGAAGCAGGCTGGGACCGAGTCTTGGCTGCTGGAGGTCAGGCTCGGGAGGCTGCCCGTTTCGATGAATCCGAACGCATCCTGACCGAAGCCCTGGCGCAGGCCAAGTGGGATGGGTCTGAGGATATCTATCTGGCCGAAGCTTCCAACGAACTGGGACTGGTGCATCACGAGCAAGGACGGCTCGATCATGCCCAGTCCTATTATGAGCAGGCGTTGAGCCTGTGGGAACGCACGCTTGGCTCCGAGCACGAACACGTCGCTGCCGCCTTGAATAATCTGGCGGAGGTCCATCGTGCCAGGGGAAGCTTCGACACCGCCGAGTCGCTGTTCCGGCAGGCGTCGTCGATTGAAAGTAGGATTCTGGGGGCTGCCCATCCAAAGGTGGCGGTGGGACTGAACAATTTGGCCGAACTCTATCGCCATCAAGGCCGCGATGCGGAAGCCGAGTCCCTCTACCACCGGTCGTTGCGACTCTTGGAGCAGGCCTATGGGCCCCACCATCAGGAATTGGCGCCGGTGTTGAACAACCTGGCTGCGCTCTACAAGGAACAGGGGCTGTTCAGTTGGGCCGAGCCGTTTTATCTCCGTGCCTTGGCGGTTCGCCGCGCGCGTTTCGGGCCCAATCATCCTTCCGTCGCCGTCAGCCTGAACAACCTCGGGTGTCTCTATCAAACCCAGGGACTGTATGAACCGGCGCGGACCTCTTTCGAGGAGGCTCTGTCCATCAGCGAGCAGGTCTCGGGACCGGAGGCGACTTTGGTGGGGACGATCCTCGGCAACCTGGCGTTCCTCTCGGATCAACAGACCCTGTGGCATGAATCGAAAGGCCTGTACGAGCGAGCGCTGGTCATTCAGCAGGCGCGACTGGGGTTCCAGCACCCGGTCGTCGGCCAGTTGCTCGCTCGGTACGCGATCGTGTTGCAGGTGTTGGGACGGCCTGTCGAGGCGGGATTGTTTGCGGCTCGGGCCGCATCAATCCGATTGCGTCAGGCCATGGCCCCGACGGGAGCGGCGGGGCTTGATCAACGGGCGGTGATGATTCCCTCCGTCCGGTAGGCATCGGACGGATACGAAAGGAGCAGGCCCATGCAAGGCGGGTTGGCGACGGTCGTCGGTTCCTTTCCTCGGATAGTGCCGGAGCCCGGTGGGCATCCGGGCTTGAAGGTGGCGGTCGTGCGGTTGCTCACAATCGCTCTGCATATCACCGGAAGGCAGGGTGCTGGTATCCGAGGCGTCGCCGTGCCGCTTCCCTCAGGCTATCGGGCTTGGCCGAGTTACTCCGCCATCGTGCAGGCCGCGCGCGGCCGGAGGCGCATTCGATTCTATGTCTGTTCGAAAGCCCTCTGGACGGACGACGACCGGGCCTTTCCCGTCGGGACCGCCTTCGTGGCGGAGACCTACTCCTGCGATCGGCCGACCGGCGCGAAGGGACAGTCGTTGCAGAATGCCATGGAGCCCGAGTTCGTGTTCGTGATGGGGAAATATGCCAGCATGAGTTCGGAGGACAATCGCGCCGAGCAGTGGCAGACCTGGATGTATGCCAGCTACGGCCCGGATGGGCGACCCTTGGCCGCTTCCGGATGGGCTTGCGGGGTCTGCCGGCTGTCCTGAGGCGGGGAATCGTGCGAAGACGATCGTGCAACTGGTGGACGGGACCTGGGTTGGACTGCGCTGACCACGCAGTGGGTTCCGATGGAGGGGCGCGTGCTTCCCATACGCGTCCCTCTGCCACCTCGTTGTGACCTGACAAACCGCTCGCGCAGGAGTACAATCCCCCCGCCGTACGGCGTCAACTGAAGAGCAGGAGGGAGGTGGGATCATGATGAATCGTTGGAGTCGGTTTGCGCTCTGTGCTTGTGTGGCAACGGCCTTGGTTTCGCCGGCCGGTCTCGTGTGGGCCGGAAAAGATGGACACGTGAAAGAGACCGTCGCGCATGCGAAGGAAGCCTTGACGCACGAGAAGGAAGCGATCAAGCATCTCGAGGAATCGGTGAAGGCGAGCAACGATCCCCATGCCAAAGAAGCGTTGGAGCATGCCAAGGAAGCCGTGAAGCACGCCGAGGAATCGCTGGCTCATGCCGAGCAGGCCTCGGGAAAGAAAGGCGCGAAGGGCAAGTAGTCCAAGGCCTTCCAGTGATCTTGTAGTATCGGTGAGCAGCCGTCGGCGCCCGTTGGTAGACGCGATGATCGAGCGGGGCTATAACTCGGACGCTTGCGGAGATCTCCCGGTGCGACGACTGTTCTCATTTGTCCTTTATATGGTGATGCTCATGGGTGCGTCGACGGCGTTGGCCGGGGAACGATCTCTGGAACAGCTACTGAGGGTGGAGGTCTTCAACAGAGAGTTCGAAGGGTTCGACGCGTATTATGTAAGTATCGAGGCCGATCACCCGCAGAGCGACGGCTCGCGCGAGGTGTTGGCCGTGGCGAGCGGAAAATTCTTGGACAATACGAAGCGATTGAAAGTGTTGTTTCTGATCGTGGGCGAGCAGATCATCGGGGGGCAGGTGCTTGAGGGCACGGGACTGCCACCTTGTCTGTCGCCCGCGTATCGTCCGTCTTCATCTCTTTAACCTGACAGGAGGCGTGTATTATGTTGAGCAGGATCGTATCGGGCCTTGTGGCTGTGGGTGCAGTGGCGATGATGAGTTCCGCCGCGTGGGCATTGCAGGCGGGCGGCGTGGAAGTGGGAGACCTTGAAACCGGCTCCGTGGTCGGCCAACCCTTCAAGGAATTGGAAGTGGATCTCCAGCTGTATGCCGTGGAAATCGGAAGCTTGAAGGCCTATTACCCGGACACCAGCGTGGTCGATTTCAAGGTGCGGCCTGGCCGTCCCCTGCTGATCAAGGTGACGAACAATTCCAGCATGGAGCGTGGGTTCCAGATGACGGACGCGCTCAATGCGGGGTCGCCGTTCGTGCTCAAGGCCGAGGTGGTCTTGAAGCCGGGCGAGACCAAGTACATCGGCATTCCGACCAGCGACCTGTTCTATGCGACCCAGGGCAACACCCTGCACTACCGGGATCACCTCAATCCCAAGTCCCCCGGTGGTACGTTGCTGATGTGGAAGTAGTTTCCGCGCGTTGATTCGATTCTCTCCGCCCCGCTCACCGGTTCCCGGTGGCGGGGCGGTTTTTTAGACCCGACGGCACATCTCTGACCGAGGGCTTGACCAAGTCCCGTACCCGCCACGACGAATACCTTTCGACGAGAAGCCGCTTAGAACAGAGCACGAGACTACCGGTAACGATGCCATGCAGCTCCGTGGCCGCCGTCGCTGTATCGACGGCAATCTCTTCTCGAACCTATCTCAAAATTGACAAAGCAGTATTGCGACGAAGCTCTCAGCGG
>JRYJ01008481.1_pt1 | contig 11341 bp, 8 predicted proteins | sample 235371 | NCBI WGS metagenome assembly JRYJ01 (sample SAMN03074219, study PRJNA261477) | activated sludge metagenome | biome: Wastewater Treatment Plant; feature: Wastewater; material: Activated sludge; isolation source: activated biomass of a wastewater treatment plant treating hydrocarbon... ... | reverse complement strand
CTCTTTCATCACCTCGCCGAGCTGGCCGGTGATCGTCAGCTTGCCGCTGCCGGGCATCGCGGTCGCCTCGATGAAGAGCACGTCTCCGCCGGTCGGGGTCCAGGCGAGACCGGTGGAAACCCCCGGCACCCGGGTGCGCCTCCGGGTCTCCGAGAACACCCGCCGCCGGCCGAGCATCTCCCTGACCTTCTTGCCGGAGACCTTGACCTTCTTCGGCTTGTCGCCGTCCTCGGCGAAGACCCTCGCAACCTTGCGGCAGACGGTGCCGATCTCCCGCTCCAGGTTTCGCACCCCCGCTTCCCGGGTGTACTCCTCGATGATCGCGGTCAGGGCGGGATCGGTGAAGGAGATCTGGGACGGCTTCAGGCCATTCGCCTTGATCTGGCGGGGCACGAGGTACCGGCGGGCGATGTGCAGCTTCTCGTCGACCGTGTAGCCGGCCAGCTGGATCACCTCCATGCGGTCGCGCAGCGGGGCGGGAATGGTGTCGAGCACGTTGGCGGTGGCGATGAACATCACGTCCGAAAGGTCGAACGGCATGTCCAGGTAGTGGTCGCTGAAGCTCTCGTTCTGGGCGGGGTCGAGAACCTCGAGCATCGCCGAGGAGGGATCGCCACGGAAATCGGATCCCATCTTGTCGATCTCGTCGATCATGAAGACGGGGTTCTTCGAGCCGGCGTCGCGCAGGGCCCGGACGATCGTGCCGGGCATCGCGCCGATGTAGGTGCGGCGATGGCCGCGCATTTCCGCTTCATCGTGCACTCCGCCGAGGCTGAGCCGCTCGAACTTCCGGCCCAGAGCCCGCGCGATCGATTGCCCGAGCGACGTCTTGCCGACGCCCGGCGGACCCACGAAGCACAGGATCGGCGCTTTGGCGCTCGGGTTGAGCTTGAGAACTGCCAGATGCTCGAGGATGCGCTCCTTCACGTCCTTCAGGCCGAAGTGATCTTCGTCCAGGATGGTTCGAGCCCGCGTCAAGTCGAGGACGTCCTCGGTCGATTTCCGCCAAGGCAACTCAACGATCAGTTCCAGATAAGTTCGCGTCACCTGATAATCAGGCGCCTGCGACGGCAGCCGTTCGAGCCGCGACAGTTCCCGTTCGGCTTCCGTGCGAACGTTATCGGGAAGATCGGCGGCGACGATGCGCTCGCGCAGCGCGTCGACGTCGGCTCGTTCGGGGCTTTTCTCCCCCAGCTCGTCCTGAATCGCCCGCATCTGCTGGCGAAGGTAGTAGTGTTTCTGCTCTTTCGAGATCTCCGACTGTGCCGATTCGGAGATCTGCCGGCGCAAGCCGAGCACCTGCACCTCGTGCCCGAGGAACCCGTGGACGAGCCGCAGTGCTTCGAGCCGCGTCGGCGCCTCCAGGATTTGCTGCTCCTTGACGACGTCCAAGCCGAGCATCGACGCCAGCAGGTACGCCAGCCGGAGCGGATTCTGCGTGGCGGCCAGCATCTGCTGCACGTTGACGGGGCCTTGCGGCTGCGCCAGTTCGATCGCCTTGGCCGACAGGTCGAGGACGGATCGTTGCAGCGCGTCGATTTCCGCGCCTTCGTCCTCGGGCAAGGGCACGATTTCGTAGCGAGCTTGAAAGAAGGGTTCTGATTGCTCGAACGCGATCAGCCGCACGCGCTCCAATCCCTGGACGAGCACCTCGAGCACATCGTCGTTGCGGCTCATCTTTTTGATGAGAGCGCGAGTGCCGATCGTGTACATGCCTTCGAACGTGAGCGGTTCGGCGGCGTCGGGCCGTTCGGCGACGAGGATCAGCGTCTTGTCCTCGGCATCGAGGGCGGCATCGACGGCGGCGACGGAGTTCGGCCGACCGACGTTCAGCGGCAGGAACAGCGTCGGAAACAGGACGGTATTCTTGAGCGGCAGGACCGGAAGAGATCTTGGGGGCGCGGCCGGCTCGCGCAGCGGGCCGTTCGTCACGACCCCGCCTTCCGGCGCCGGCGGCACAGCGCCGGCCACGGGTTCGTGCCGCGATTCCGCTGTCACTCCTCCGTCCCCCGCATCACCCGCACCAGCAGCATCCCGTGGCGAAACTCCCATTGCCACGACAGCGATTCAATGTTGGCAGGCAGTTCGACTTGGCGCTCGAAGCGGCTGTAGGCGATCTCCATGTGAACTTGCCGGCAGCCCGGTTCAATACAGCAATCGCGCCGCTGGCCGCGCACGCGAATGAACCGGCCGCGAACCGTGACTTCGATGTCGTCCGGCTCGACTCCCGCCAATTCGAATTTGACCATCCAGCCGTAGCGCGTCCGATATACGTCGGTCGCTGGACGCCAATCCGGTTCGCGCTCGGTGTCCTGCTGCTGGAGAAAGAATGACACCATGCGAATCGAATCTTGAGACATGGCTCGAGTCCTGCGACGACGGAACAATGGGCGCTGAAGACAGTGTATCGCACTGGAGGCGAACGGGATAGGCGCGAGGGACGATTCCGACGAATTCAGTCGGAAGCGGTGAGTCGGCGCCGCCGGCGCCATTGCACATAACTGACGGCCACGCCGCCGAATGCGACGAAGATCAGCGACCCAGGCTCGGGAATGCCGACCAAATAGGGCTGGAGCACACCCATGGCCGGCTTGTCGAGCTGGTTCGGAAGGCCGAGATTCGCGGGGTCGAGCAGAAACATGTAGGGCGTGCCGCCGGGATTGCCGGGACCACCGGGCCACCAGGGACCGCCGGCCCACCAGGCCCAGCCTGTCCACACGTCGCTGTTGCCGTGGATGAAATTCAGCATGTTGACGAGTGTTTCATCGCCGATCTGAGTGGGGCCCGATCCGATGATTGAATTGGCCACCGCAAATTCACCGAGAAACCCGCGGCGGTTGTTGTCGCGCAACCATTGGGTGAACTGCGTCAGCCGCTGAACGCCGGTCATCGGATCGTTGTTGTTGATCGTGCTGCTGGTGCCGGACCCGTTGGCATCCAGGTATTGGTGCACTTCGATGACGAAGTTGGCGCCGGGATCGACGATGTCAAGCATCGCGGCCGCGTTCGAACGGCCGAGGGAATCGGTATTGAACCACGTCCAGGCGCCGGTCCAGCGGTTGCCCGGGACCATGATCAGGTTGGTCGCGCCGGTCTGGCGAATCCCGGCGATGGCGGCGTTGGCAGCGCCGACCCATTGATCGGTGTTCAGATTCGCGGGTTCGTTCATCAAGTTAAAGATGACGCGGCTGTTGCCCTTGTACCGATCGGCGACGCGAGACCAAAAGTTGGCAAATACGGAATTCGGCACGTCGCCGCCGATCACGCCGGTGGTCGAATTCTGATAAGCGGACGGCGGCTGCGGATAGTACCGCGCGAAATTATGCGGATCGAGGATCACGTGAGCCCCGCGCGACGTGGCATAGTTGACGAAGGCGTCGACACGCGCCGCCTCCGCCGCGTTCAACTCGCCGTTGGCCGCCGGTTGCAGCCGCTCCCACCGAAACGGCAATCGAAACGTATTCATGCCCTTGCCGATGAAGTAGTCGATCTCGGCGTTGGTCGGATACGTGTAATGCACGCCGTAGGTCCCGGGCAGACTGGTCTGGCCAAACTCGGCGCTGGCCAGGTTAACGCCGGTGTAGGCGATCTGGGCCTGCGCGAGGCTCGCATCAACGAACTCCAGCCCGATCACAATGCCGGCCAGGACCATTCCGCGACATGACAGCATCGGCAATCTCCGCGCGCAGCACCAGCAGTACGAGATTCACTCAACCCAGAGAAGTGCGTTTGAGCGCAGAAAGGAACGCGAAAACCGGCTCCGTCGCGGGTTTATCGACCGATTAGACGTCCAGCTCCTCGTCTTCCGCGTACGCCGCTTTCTCCATGATGAACCGGAATCGGCTCGCGGGGTCCTTGCCGAGCAGTTCCACGAACGTCTTGTCGGCTTCGAGATTGGAATCGATCTGCACGCGGAGGAGCACGCGCTTGCGCGGATCGAGCGTCGTCTCGGCCAGTTCCTTCGCGCCCATTTCGCCGAGACCCTTGAACCGCCCGATTTCCGGCTTGGCGTTGCCTTTGAGTCCCGCGAGGATCTCCTCCTTGTGAGCGTCGTCGCGGGCCCAGAGCGTCTCTTGTCCGACCTTGATCTTGTAGAGCGGCGGCTGCGCGATGTAAACGTGCCCTTTGCGCAGCAAATCGGTCATGTGCCGGAATAGAAACGTCAGCAGCAGGGTCGTGATGTGGTAGCCATCGGCGTCGGCGTCCATCAGGAGAATGATCTTGCCGTAGCGCAATCCCTCGATGCGGAACTTTTCGCCGGCGCCGGTGCCGATGGCGGAAACGAGATCGTTGAGTTCCGTGTTCGAGAGCACTTTGCCGAGGGGCAAGCCCTCCGCATTCAGGATTTTTCCGCGCAGCGGCAGAACGGCTTGAAATCGGGCGTCGCGGCCTTGCTTGGCCGATCCCCCGGCCGAATCGCCTTCGACGATAAACAGCTCCGTCTGGTCGAGGTTGGTCGATCGGCAGTCCGCGAGCTTGCCGGGAAGATTCAGCCGCCGGCTCGTGGCGCTTTTGCGTTTGACTTCGCTGGCCGCCTCGCGGGAGGCGAGCCGGGCCTTGGCCGCGAGGACGATCCGCCCGACGATCTGATCGGCCGCCGTGGTGTTGCCGCTCAACCAGGCTTCCAGCGCCGGCCGGACGAACGACTCCACGTTGGCCGTCATCTCCGGATTGTTGAGCTTCTCCTTGGTCTGTCCCTGAAACATCGGCTCGCGGACAAAGACGCTCAGAACGCCCACAATGCCTTCGCGGATGTCATCGGCCGTGATGTCCAAGCCCTTGATCTTGATCTCATGCGTGGCGATGTAGTTGCGAATCGCTTTCACGATAGCGCTTTTGAAGCCGTTCTCATGCGTGCCCCCGGCCGAGGTGCGGATGCCGTTGACGTAGGAACGGATCGACTCTTCCGTCGATTCGGTCCATTGCAGGACCGCTTCCATTCTCTCGACGCCGTCGCGCGCGATGTGAAACGCCGATTCGGTGACCGTCGGCTTCTGGCCTTCGGCCACGAGTTTGGCGAGGAACTCGGGCAAACCGCCAGGATGCGCGAGGTCGAACGTTTCGCCGGTCGCCTCCAGCTTCAGTGCGATCTTGAGACCGCTGTGAATGTAGGCCATGTCTTCGAGATGCGCGCGGATGACGTCGGGATCGAAGCGCGTCGTCTTGAAGATCGTCTCGTCGGGTTGAAACGTGATCACGGTTCCGTGGCCGCGAAACCGACCGATCTTCTCAACCTTGGACGTCGGCTTGCCCTTGGCAAAGGTCTGCTGATACTCGAAGCCGTCGCGACGGACGGTGGCAATCAGCTTCTTCGAGAGGGCGTTGACGACAGAGGCGCCGACGCCGTGCAGGCCGCCNNGCCTCGGCCGTTGTCCTGCACCGTCACCGCGTCGCCAGACTTGTGCAGCGTCACCTGAATTGTGTCGGCATGGCCGTTGAGGTATTCATCGACAGCGTTGTCGACGATTTCCCAGACGAGGTGGTGCAGGCCCTTGGCGTCGGTCGAGCCGATGTACATCGACGGCCGGCGGCGCACAGGCTCAAGGCCTTCGAGGACCGTGATGTCGCGGGCGGTGTATTTGGTTGCGGCGGCGGTGGACATCATTCCTGATGATTAGAGATCCGTGGCAAAGACATTATCGGCGCTGACAGCCCATCTCGGGACGGCATGACCCGCCTGTGCCGGCTGGCCGCGGCGAAAAACCATCGGCCGATCCGGCTTGTCCTTGGTGTAGAGCCCGATCTGCTCGGGGACGGGGTCAACGTCCCAAACGGCGAGTGTGCCAGCCTCGAAGTAGTCGTTGCGCTTGTTGGCCATTTCGAGTTCCGCGGCCGGCCCACAGTCGCTTTCGCTGAGCACCTTAACAGCAATGGTCGGTGGACCTTCTACAAAGCGCATCGTCTCCGACGGCAACGGGCCGCTGTAAAAAGCGGCGTCTGGATAAAGTGACTCGCGGCCCGCCGCCAATTCCCGTATCGCATAGCCGAAACTGTCGTTGGTCGCCACGCCTCCGCGCGTCGTTCGCGCGAAATTGCGAGGATGCAAGTAGATGTTGCTCGCCACTTCGCCGAGTCGCATTCCGCTCGGCATGATTTCCACCACCCTTCCGCCGATGAGTTCATCCGTGCCCTCGGTTCGGCAAAGGTCGTCAAGCGTCGCGCGGGTTGGAGCGGTCGCCATGGATTCGTCTCCCCGCCATTTGCCGGCTGGTCATGCCTGCCCGTTCTTGCCGACGGCGTTTCGACCGGATTTCGGCGGCTGGTCTTCGAATTGGTCCCAATCCACCAATTGTATCGGCGCGGGTAGGACGCGCACGAGGTCGGCGCGTTTGACGATTTCGTAGCCCTTGCCGCCGCGACTCGTGGCGGGATATGCTCCCCGTCGAATCTCCTTGCTGATGCCGCCCGACGTCTCGACGACCAGTGCATCGTGCCGAGATCCGCACAAAGCGCCGCCGAGGCACACGTCGTTGTCCTTCAATTTGATCCCCATCACGCCCTTGCCAACGCCCGCCAGGACGTTCACCTCACTGAGCTCGAAGTGGATGACGTGTCCGCTTCGCGACGCCAGGAATAGGGTCGTTTCCTCGAGAGGCACAGTGGCCAGCACCACCTTGGCACCCTCGTCGAGCCGGCAAAACCTCCGGCCGTTGCGCGTGGAGGCTTCCCGGTACGGCGCCATCGGCGTTCGCAGCACCAACCCCGTCGAAGTGGCCGCGAGAATGTACGGTCCTGGCGGATCGCCGCGTTTCGGCTTCGTCTCGGCCGGGACGAAGCGCTCGTCGGTCGTCACGGCGCCGATTATGCGCACCTGATCGTCGAGGTTGAAGAATTTCGAGATCGGCTCGCCGTAGCCGGTGCTGGCCGGCACCTCATTCATCCGCATCGTGTAGGCGGTGCCGTCGTCGGCGAAGAAGATCACGTGATCGAGAGTGTTGCCCGGCACGACGGCGATGACCTCGTCACCTTCGCGCACCCGGGTGCCTTCGACGCTGGCCAGCCGCCCGACGCGCTTGATCCAGCCGTCTTTCGTGAGCACGACGTTGGTGTTCTCACGGACGATGTACGCCTCTTCGTCGAACTCGAGCACGTCTTCATCGGTGGCCATGCGGGTGCGCCGGCGATCGCCGAATTTCTCGCCGAGCGCCTCGATCTCACGTTTGATGACTGTCCAAAGCCGGCGCTTGGACGCGAGGATATCCTCGATCTCGGCCGCGAGCGCTTTTTTCTCGCGCAACTCCTCGCGGATCTTCCTGATTTCCATCTGCGCGATCTTGTAGAGCTGGGCTTCGAGAATGGCGTTGGTCTGTTCCGCGTCGAGGTCGAACGCCTTCATCAGCTTTTCGGCGGCGTCGGCTTTACCGGTCGATTCGCGGATCAGACGGATTGCTTTGTCCAATGCGTTGAAGACGATGACGAAGCCTTCGAGGATATGAATGCGTTTCTTGAGTTGTTCCAGTTCGTATTCGAAGCGCCGCCGCACGGTGGCGAAGCGAAAATCGAGAAAGTGGCGGAGGATCTCCTTGAGTCCGACGCGCTGCGGCTGGAGCTTGCCGTCGGCGTCCGGGACCAGGCAAGTCATGTTGTATGCGAAGTTCTGCTGCAACGCGGTGTGCTTGTAGAAGTAGGCCATTGCGAGTTGCGGATCGGTCCCGGGTTTGACGTCGAGCGTGATCCGCAGGCCGTTCTTCTCGTTCGATTCGTTCGTCAATCCGGTGACGCCGGGAACCTTTCGGGCCTCGATGATCGCGCCCATCTCGTTTTCCAGATTGCCCTTCACGACACCGTAGGGGATGGAGGTGATGACGATCTGCGGCTGTTTCTTGCCTTCTTCGAAGTGCCATTCGCCCTGGACTTTGATGCTGCCCTGGCCGTCTTCGTAGATTCGGCGCAGCGTGCGCCGGTCGGTGACGATCTTGCCGCCGAGGGGGAAGTCGGGACCCTTGATGCGTTCGAGCAGGCGAGCCGTCGTGATGTCGGGGTCTTCAATCATCGACACGCAGGCGTTGCACACTTCGCCGAAGTTGTGCGGCGGAATGTTGGTCGCCATGCCCACGGCGATGCCGGCGACGCCGTTCACCAGGATGTTCGGGAACTGGGCGGGCAGGACGACAGGCTCGGACGTCGAGTTGTCATAATTGGGCCGCATGTCCACGGTTTTCTGCTTCAATTCGTCGAGCAGCGAATTCGCGGCGGCGGTGAGCTTGGCTTCGGTGTAGCGCTCGGCGGCCGGCGGATCGCCATCGACGGAGCCGAAGTTCCCCTGGCCGTGGACCAGCGGCAAGCGCATGACCCAGTCCTGCACCATGCGAACCAGCGCTTCGTAAGCCGGAACGGTCCCGTGCGGGTGGTAGTTGCCCGTGACGGCGCCCGTGATCTTGGCGCACTTGGTCGGTCGGCCATCGTGATCGAGCCGCAGATCGTGGTACATCGTGTACAGAATGCGGCGCTGGACCGGCTTCAGGCCATCGCGGACATCCGGCAGGGCGCGGGAACTGATGACAGAGAGAGCGTAATGCAAATACCGGTGCCGCGTCTCCTCGACGATCGACACCGGCTGGATGTTTTCCGGGGCGGCCATGCGGCAACTGCCTCCTGCACGACGGGAATTACACGTGGTCTACGGAATGCCGCCGCTAGAGCCAGAGCCGGCCGACTTTCACCGATGCGATGTCGCCTCACGGATGTTGAGGCGCGGACCCGCGCTTCTGGCGAGCCGCGCTCAGGGCCTTCTGCACCGCTGGGTCATTGGGAAACAGGCGATGCAAGTGTTCAAAATGGGTCAGTGCTTCCTCGGCATCGCCCCGCGCGAGCAGGGCGATTCCCAAGCGCATGCGCGCATCGAGCAAGTTCGGATTGAGGGCGAGAGCCTGTCGGCTGTGGTGAATCGAATCGTCGTATCGACTCTGCCGGAGCAGCGCCGCCGCGAGCGCGGCATGGGCGTCGGCGAGATCGGGCCTGAACCGCACCGCCGATTCGCCGGCGGCGACGGCCTCGCTCGGATGGTTCAGCGCCAGCAGAGCCATGCTCAAGTTCGCATGCGCTTCCGCATAATGCGGATTCAGCTCGAGGGCGCGCCGAAGGCTTGCAACCGCGTCATCGAGATTCTTCAAGCGGAGCTCCACTGAGCCGAGCGCGTTCCAGATCGCTGGATCCAGCGACTGCGTTTGCAGTGCGTGCCGGAGTTGATCGCGGGCGCCGGCGAAGTCCCGAGTTTGAATCAACATCACCGCGCGATTGTAGAGCGCGCCGGCATAGTTGGGTCGAATCCGGAGCGATTCGTCGATGTGCCGCTGTGCATTTGCGAGATCGCCGCGCTGCGCGAAATCGCTTGCCAGCAGATTATGGGCCATGAAATTGCCAGTCGTCACGGCGACGGCCTGCTCGAAGAGCGACCTCGAATCCCGCCATGTTCGGACCTGATGCACAGTCAATACGATGGAAGCCGCGACGGCCGCCGCCGCGCCGCCGATCATCCCGATTCGCGCCACGGTGACCGGCGGGATCGCGGGCATCGACCACGCAATCATGATGAAGACGCCGACGAGCGGAATGTAGGTGTATCGATCGGCCATCGCTTGTTGGCCCACTTGCACGAGCCCGATCACCGGGACGAGCATTCCCAGATACCAGAACCAGCCGACGGCCAGCCAGGGCCACCGACGAATCGTCAACACGGCCATGGTGGTCAGCAGCGCGATGAGAGCGGAGGACCCAGCCGCCACCCACGGGTCGATCCGCTCCGGCAACGGATAAAGCACAGCCAGGTCGACAGGCCAAACCGCTTTCCCGAGGTAGCCCGAGTAAGAAACCAGCGCATTGCCGATTCGCTGTGCCCATGGCAAGGCGTCAATCGGCGCGATGGCGCCGGCGGCGCCCTGGACGTGAACCGTCACACCGCTGATGAGCCCGGACACGACCAGCAGCGGCACTTTCTCCAGCACGAGCGACCGAGTGCGCTGCCCGGCGCCGGAACTCGCTAACGGGAGCCGGCCTAGCGGCCAGTAGTCCAGCAGCAGAAGCAAGAACGGAAATGTGACCCACATCGCCTTGCTCAAGAGGCTCAGCATGAACAGCAAAGCGACCAGGCTATATCGCCCAACCGAAGGCGCTCGGACGTAGCGCCCATAGACGGCCAGCGCGAGCAGTCCGAAGAGCGTGCTCAACAGGTCTTTCCGTTCCGCGATCCAGGCAACCGATTCGACGTGCAGCGGATGCGCGGCGAAGAGCGCGGCGACCAGCGCCGAGCGCCACGGCGCGCCGGTCATGGTCAGCAGCGCGCCGAACAGGATGGCCGTATTCAGCCCGTGCAGGACGACGTTAACCATGTGATGCCGGCCGGCCTCGAGGCCAAACAACTGGCAATCCGCCATGTGGGACAACCAGGTGAGCGGATGCCAGTTGCCGGCGGTGGTGGTCGTGAACGCCCAGATCACGTTGTCCGGCGAAAGCCCCTTGTTGACGACCGCGTTGGCGCTGACGTAGATGCCGTCGTCGAGATTGACGAACGGATAGCGAGCCGTCTCTAGGTACGGCAGCGTCGCGAGAAGAAAAAGCGCAAGCGCCATCCCCCAGCTTCGCCGCTGCTGTCGGCGCCGCGATCCGGATGGAGATTCAGCGGCCGTCCGCTGGGCCATGGCAGTGCTTGGCATCAAGCCAGGATTCTCTGCAAGATTCGTTCGTCGCCGGAATCGGCACTGAATCGGTGATTTTAGCCGCGGACATGCAATCTGGAACCGGTCCGAGCGGCGTGGCTGCGGAGGCAGCCATCGGCTCCTTGCCAACTGGGAGCATCAGCAACCGGAGTTCGAGATAACAGAAGACTCCGGCGGCTCACGCTGCCGGCTCGAAGAAGCGAATAGAAGGAAGAATGACATGCGGGCATGGTTGCTGACCAGCACGACTGACGGCTCCTGGCTGCCGAGTGATGCACGCGGTTCGGTCACTTCGGTGCGCGATCGACGTCCGGGCGACGAACATGGCGGAGTGCGCATCGAGCACGATCTTCCCGCCGAGCCGTGGGAAGACGCGATCCCGGAGTCGGCGGCCAGCGCCCGAGACTGGCCGACTCCCACGCGTATGGCTCGCGCGTGCAGAATTGCAGATTCGGAGAGCAGCGTCGAATACTTGGTGGACAACGAACGGGTCCAATCGTTACCTGCGCAACGAGACCGCGCTGCGTGACGCGATCCATTACGTTCTGTACAAGCAACCGACCCCGCTGGTGGCGTGGTCGGCCGAACTGAGGCGGATCGTGTGAAAGCGGAGCTTGAGCTGTCAGATTCCGGTCGTTCACGCAACGAATTTGGCTGACTCGTCCTGCCGAACCCGCCGCACGTTC
>JRYJ01002767.1_pt1 | contig 11352 bp, 14 predicted proteins | sample 235371 | NCBI WGS metagenome assembly JRYJ01 (sample SAMN03074219, study PRJNA261477) | activated sludge metagenome | biome: Wastewater Treatment Plant; feature: Wastewater; material: Activated sludge; isolation source: activated biomass of a wastewater treatment plant treating hydrocarbon... ... | reverse complement strand
CACCTTCACCGTATCCATCCGACCCTCCATTGGAATGTGACCGCCCTATTAGTTAGGACTCCTTAATATTACAGCCAGCGCATCCATCCGTCAATCCCCCTCCTTCGGCGGGACAGACGAGAGGGCCGACAGGTTTGATTGCAGCCTGAAGCCCGCGGTTCTACGCGGGGATAGAGCGCGTCGAACGGAGCCCGAACGTGGGTGACTTACCGAGCAGGAATGATTGGAATTGTGATGAGGAAACGCACGCGGCGAGGCAGGAGGTTCGAAGGAGCAGCTCGGTTACCCTTCACTGCAAGCATCGATCGAGGCGCACGGCGCGATGAATAAAGAGCGCCACGCTTGTGCGCGACGCGACGAAGAAAAGGCGTTACGTTTGTGCATACTGGCGAGACGGTGAGCCGGCAATGTCTGTACCTTGCAGAAACGCCCTGCCTGATCATTCTCGAAACACCCTCACCGCCACCTTCTGTCCTTTGAGTCGTGTCCTCCCCAACGCCTCGATGATCTGTCTCGCCAGCTCCTCCGGTACATCGACGAGTGAGAACCGCTCCTGGACTTCGATCGCCCCGATCGCTCGCGCGTTGATGCCCGCCTCATTCGCGATGGCCCCGACGAGATCGCCCGGCCTGATCCCTGCCGTACGTCCGGCCCCGATATAGACCCGCACCATGCCCGGCGTCCGCCCCCCACGTCCAGGCCGCCCCCTGCCGCTTTCATAGGCCGGAGTCTGATGCCCCTGACGCACCAGGGACCGGGCTGGTTCGGGACCTCTGGGCTGCACCGCCGGAATCTCTTCTTCGACGCGTTCGCCACCGAAGGACCGATACACCAGTTTGATAGCAGCCGCGGCAACATCCTGAGCGGAGCCGGCTCCGCCCAACGCGTCCACCACGGCGCGGAAGGGCTCCAGGTCACCGCCGGCCATGGCCTCTTGCACCGCGGCACCGGTCCGTTCCAGCCGCTTCCGCTTCGAGTCGGCCACCGAGGGTACCGGGGCCATCGCGATCTTGGATTTCGTCATGTGCTCGACGCTGCGTAAGAGCCGGTGCTCCCGCGGTTCGAGAATCGTAATCGCCGAGCCTTCGCGGCCGGCCCGTCCGGTCCGGCCGATCCGATGGACATACACCTCGAGTGAGGAGGGCAGATCATAGTTGATCACGTGCGACACATGGGGGATATCCAACCCCCGTGCCGCNNGCCGATGCGGTGGACGTAGCTTTCCGGGACGTTGGGCAGGTCGTAGTTGATCACGTGGCTCACGCCGTCGACATCGATGCCGCGGGCCGCCACATCGGTCGCCACCAGCAGCTCGGTTTGTCCCGAACGAAAGGCCTGCATAACCCGATCACGCTGGGCCTGGCTCATGCCGCCGTGGATGGCTTCGGCCCGGTAGCCCCGGCCGTTCAATGTCGCGGTGACTTCGTCGACCTCGAGACGCGTCCGGCAGAACACGAGGGCCGATTTCGGGGTCGCCATGTCCAACACGCGCGCCAACGCCGCGGCCTTGTGCTGGCGATAAACGACGTACGCCGTCTGCTGCACACGCGGTGCGGCGCCGGCCTTGACCGGTTCACGCGCAATCGATACCTCGACCGGATCCTTCAAATGACGGCGGGCGATGGCCGCGATCCGCGGCGGCATCGTGGCCGAGAACAACGCGGTCTGCTTGGTCGCCGGTGTTTGTTCGAGAATGGCCTCGAGGTCCTCTGCGAACCCCATGTCCAGCATTTCGTCTGCTTCGTCCAGTACGACGACTTGCAGGTCGGCGAGCCGCAACGTTTGGCGCCGCAGATGGTCGAGCGCCCGCCCCGGGGTCGCCACCATCACATCGACTCCTCGCCGCAACGCTTGTAACTGAGGCCCCATGGCCTGACCGCCATAGATCGCCAGCACGGCCACGCGGAGTTCCTTCCCATACCGCTGCACGGCTTCGCTGACCTGTACGGCCAATTCGCGGGTCGGGACCAGAATCAGGGCCGACGGCCGATGGCGGGGGCCATGCGCGATCCGCTGCAGCAACGGCAGGCTGAAGGCCGCCGTCTTGCCGGTCCCGGTGGCCGCCTGACCCAACACGTCCCGCCCCGCCAGCAACGGCGGGATCGCTTCGCGTTGAATCGGCGTCGGCTCTTCGTACCCAAGGGTTTCAAGTGTGGCGAGCAGGGGTGCTTCCAATCCCAGCGCAGCAAAGCCCGGGGAGAATCCATGCACCGCCGTCGCCGGATCGGGGTGAGGCTTGTCCTGTTTCATCGAATGCGGGAGTATCCTTTCTCGATGCGATTACGATTTGGCGTGTTTACGCCAGAGCGATTCCAACTCCGGGAATTTCTCGCAGTAATCGGCATGGCTGGCCTTGATGACGTTCAACGCCTCTTCGCGGCCATACATGCTCGTGATTTCCACCTTGTGCTGAGTCGCGCCGGGTGCCTGCTTGTAGGTGAGGAAATAATGTTGCAACCTGTCGAGGAGCGTGAGGGGGCACTCGCCGATGTCGGTGAAGCCGCCATAGACGGCATCTTCCTTCATGACGGCGATGATCTTATCGTCCGCCTCGCCTCCATCGGCCATGCTGACCCCCCCGATCGGCAGCGCCGTAAGCAAAATGTCGCTGTGCGGAATCGTCTTCTCGGTCAGGACGCAGATATCGAGCGGATCGCCGTCCCCCACCATCCCTTTGCGCCTGGCCCGTTTGCCAAACAGTGCGGCCACCCGCTCGCCGCAATACGTCTGTGGCACCAGGCCATAGTAGACCGGACAGAAATTCGAGAACCGCTGGGGACGATCGACCTTGAGAAACCCGCTCGCCTTGTCGACTTCATATTTGACCGTGTCGGTCGGGACGATCTCGATATAAGCCGTGACGACCTCGGGGGCATCCTCTCCGATCGACACCCCATGCCAGGGATGCGCCTTGAACATCAGCCGCATCAGTCGCATCAGTCGCTGCGAATCGTCGATCTCTTTCTTGCTCATCGGGACTCCCCTCTTGCGTTCGCGAGCGGTGCTTATAGCACATTGGTCTCACCGCGAACAGATGAAACGAACGACCCTCTCCCGGGCCTGAGTCAGTCAGGCGCGGCGGTGGCGCGCCAGGCGAGCACCGCCCCTATCAGCAGCATGAGCGAGGCCAGCAGCAAGGGTGCTCCGGGCAGATGCCAATCGGCGCGAGGGCCGATAAAGTACGCGAAGGTCCCGGTGAAAATCCCGGGGCCGATCAACCCTGCGATTCCCATGAGGCTCCCGAGAGCCCCCTGCAGCTGCCCCTGTTCGGACGCACCGACGCGGCGGGTCATGAGGGTTTGAGCGGAGGGCCCGGCCAAGCCCCAAAACGCCATGATCGGGATGCCGCAGTAGTAGATCATCCCGTTTGGAGCCAAGCCATAGATCGAAAAGCCGATCGCTCCGCAGGAGAGGCCCAGCAGCAGCGTGGTGCGCTCGCCCAAGCGAGCCGTGATCGGTCGTACCAAGCCGCCCTGCACGATCATCGCGCACGTTCCGACGGCGGCCAGGGTCAATCCGACGGCCGACGGTCCCCACCCGTAGCGATAGCCCAGGTAAAGCACCGCGGTGCTTGGCAGCACGACATGGGCGAGATACCCCAGGAATGCGACCGTCGCGAGGCCGAACAGTTCGTGATGGGACCGCAGCAGTATGAGTGAGCCGATCGGATTGGCGCGCGCCCAGGCAAACGGCATGCGCTTCTCGCGCGGCAGCGATTCCGGCAGAACAAAGAATCCATAGAGGGCATTGACGAGGCTCGTTGCGGCAGCGCCCCAAAAGGGCAATCGCGGATCGGTTGCCCCGAGGAGGCCGCCCACGGCTGGTCCGAGAATGAACCCGAGACCGAACGCCGCGCCCATCATGCCGAAACCGGCCGCCCGCCGCTCCGGCGTCGTCACGTCGGCAATGTAGGCCCCGGCGGTGCTGAAACTCGAGGCCGCGATTCCTGAGATCACGCGTCCCGCAAAGAGCCAGCTCACGCTTGGGGCCAGGGCCATGAGGACATAATCGATCCCTAACCCAAAATTCGAGAACAAGACCACCGGCCTGCGGCCGAATCGGTCGGACAGTGCCCCCTGGATCGGCGAACAAACAAACTGCATCAGAGCCCACGCGGTGCCCATCAGCCCATAGATCTCGGCGGCTCGGGCCGTGTCACCGCCCATGAACTCTTCGACCAGTCTCGGCAACACGGGGATAATGATCCCAAAGGACAAGACATCGAGCATGACCGTGATGAGGATGAACGCCACCGCGCCCCGACGTGGGACGCCTGATGTGGGAAAGGAGTTCATGCTGCAGGCATCCTAGCAGGGGCCTACCCCGGAATGCAGAGAGAAATTCTTATTCTTGACTGTTCGTTCCAGAATGTGATAGAGACCTCACTATGCCGAGACCAAAAGCATTCGACCCGGACCAAGCACTCGAGCAGGCCATGCACGTCTTCTGGCGCAAGGGCTATGAAGCCACCTCCATGGAAGACCTGCTCGAGGCCATGAATCTCAACCGCGGCTCGCTCTATGCCACCTTCGGCGACAAGCGCCAACTCTTTCTGAAGGCCATGGACCGATACTGCGTCGGCACGATCGGTGAACGGTTGAAGCTCCTGGATCAGCGCACCAGCGCCCTGGCCGCCGTCAAACAATTCATCGGCACGATGACCGACGGACTCCTAATGGACCCGACCCGCCGAGGCTGTCTCCTGGTCAATACCGCCATGGAACTGGCGCCGCACGAAAAAGATATTGGGAAACGGGTGGCCTACTCCATCGCGCATATGGAAGACTCGTTCTTCAAAGCCTTGTCGCGAGCCAAAAAACAGGGAGAGCTCGAAAAGGATCAGGATCCGCGATCCTTGGCCCGCTATTTGACGGGCATGCTGCAAGGTGTGGTGGTCATGTACAAGGCAGGCGCACCGGCGGAGACTGTGCGCGATATCGTGAAAACCGGGCTGTCGATCTTGGAATAGGAACGGTGTGTAAGAAGGCCGGACCTGGCTCGACTCACTCACCGCACAGACTCGGAAGTCACGGGGACGGGATTCCGTTTTTTGCCTCATTTTGGAACGGTCGTTCTAATTAATTATGGAGCGCCGTTTTTCCGCATCACACGATTCACCAAGGAGGAATGCCATNNAGGGACGGATCATCGAGGCGCTGAAAGAATTCTACGCCCCGGATTGTTCGATGCAGGAGAACAATCAAGCCACGACGGTCGGCCTTGTTGCGAATATCGAGCGGGAGCAGCAGTTTCTCAGGGGGTCAAGGAATGGAAGGGATTCCGGGTCACATCCTTCGCCGTCGGTGAGGACGTGACCTTTTATGAAGCCGTGTTCGATTTCGTCGCAAGGAGCGGGCAGGCCGTGCACTTCGAGCAGGTCGACGTCGCGCATTGGCGAGACGGGAAAATCGTCAAGGAGCGGTTCTATTACGACACCACCCCGCAGAAACTGTGAGGGGTCGTTCGTCCCTCGTCTCCCGCTGCGGCTATGTGTCACGCTTTGCGAGAGACGCTCCACAATCACTCACACAAGGAGTCTGTCATGGAGAAGGAATATAAAGAGCTGGGTTGTCAGGATGTGAATCCGCATGGCGATTGTGCCTTCAAGGTCCGCGCGGCCACGGAAGAGGAAGTGCTCCGCTTGGGAGCGGAACATGCGAGGCACGCACATTCGGCCGAGACACTGCCTCCCGACCTGGCCGCCAAGGTGAAGGCCGCGATCAAAACCGTGAAGGTCAAGGTCTGATTGGCGGGATCGGCATCGGGCCGCTCCGTTGGTGCGGCCCGATGCGGTCCTCAAGGGGAGGAACGATTCCATGGCTGCAAAATTTCTGGATCTCATGCTGACCGACTCGGTGCGTCGCGCACAGTACGCAGCCTACGGGCGCGGCACGAAAGCCCCCTTGGCGCCGGAGTCAGACCTCCTGACCGAGGACGAGGCCGTGTTCATCACGATGCGGGACAGTTTTTATCTTGCCACGGTCAATGAAGCCGGCTGGCCCTATATTCAACACCGCGGCGGCCCCGCCGGATTTCTCCACGTCATTGATCCGAAGACCCTTGCCTTTGCGGACTTCCACGGGAACCGGCAACTGCTGAGCACCGGCAATATTCTGGCCCATGCCCGCGTCGCGCTGTTCCTGATGGACTATCCCCATCGAACCAGACTCAAAATCCTCGGCCATGCGCGCGTGGAGAACGCGCACGAACACCCGGATCTCGCCGCCCAATTGGCCATCCCAGATACCCGTAAGCACGTGGAACGGATCTTCTTTATCGACGTGGTCGCCTTCGATTGGAATTGCCCCAAGTACATCATCCCACGTTACTCCGCGGAAGATATCGAACGTCTCGTGACGCCGCTCCGGGCTCGAATCACCGAGCTGGAATCACAATTGGCCGGTCGATGCCCCTCGATCTCGCCTGCCGGTCCGAAGGTCGGTTAGATCGGAGCCTCCACATGTCTTGTCTTGCAACAGCCCCCTCCAAAGGGCTTGATCTCGCCCTCCGAGACATGTTTGACTGAGCCTCCGACCATCATTCTTGTGGAGAAATGTCCACTATGAGCCCTGGGCTTCTTTCTGGTCTTCTACTCCTGTTTCTGTCCGTCTTCCCGAACTTCACCTACGCAGCCGATACTCCGGATGCCGCGCTGACCCCACTCAAGTTTCTCATCGGTGAATGGAAAGGCACGGATACCGAAGGCAAGGCCTACAAGGCTGTCTACCAGCTTACGTCGGGAGGCACCAGCCTCACCGAAACCCTGACACCGCCGGACAGTCCGCCCATGACCACGATGTATTACACCGACGGCGACCAATTGATGCTGACGCACTATTGCTCGATGAACAATCAGCCGCGCATGCGCGCCCCTGCTCCGAAAGAGGGTGAGAAAGCCCTGACCTTTTCCTTCGTCGACGCCACGAATTTGAGGAGCCCCGCCGACCCGCACATGCACCAACTGACGATCGATCAAAAGGATCACGATCATTTCAATCAGACGTGGGTCCTCAGCAAAGCCGGCAAGGACATCCCGAAGGTCTTTTCCTTCGAGCGGGTGAAGTAACGGTCATGGCTCAGACCGCGCAAGACGTCATCAGCGCCCAACGGCAGGACTGGAACCGGGTGGCCTCCGGCTGGGACAAGTGGGACCCATTGTTCCAGCGGAATATGACCGCGCTCAACCACCGGTTGGTGGCGGATGCGCGGTTGCGGCCGGGCATGCGGGTCCTCGATCTCGGATCGGGTACGGGATATCCGGCGTTGCTGGCCGGCCAGATCGTCGGTCCTGACGGCCAGGTCGTCGGGCTCGATCTGGCCGAGTCCATGCTCGCCGTCGCCTCGCGCAAGGCTGCGGAGCAGGGTTTGCGGCACGTAAGCTTCCGCACCGCCGACGTCACGAACTTGCCGTTTGATACAGGGTCGTTCGATGCGGTGATCAGCCGCTTCTGCCTGATGTTCCTGCCGGACATCCCCAAGGCAGTGAGTGAGATCGCGCGCATCTTGGCCCCAGGCGGCTATGTGGCCGCAGCGGTATGGTCCACACCCGATCGGAACCCGTCCATCCGCATCCCGATGGACGTGGTTAAAACATTGATCCCACTCCCGGCTCCAGACCCCACCGCTCCCGGAATTTTCCGTTTAGCCAAACCCGGGGATCTGCGGGGGATGCTGGAACAAGCAGGCCTCACCGCTTCGATCGAAGAAGAGTTCATGGCCGATACCTTCTACGCCTCCGCGGAGGAATACTTTCACAGCTTGATGGACATCGCCGCGCCGCTGCAAAATCTCTTCGCCATGCTGTCCCCGGAGCAGCGGGCGGAGGCGGAATGGGGAATCCTGAACGCCGTACAGCCGTACCGTCGCGGGGCTCAGATCGTATTACCGATCGCGGTCCGCATTGTCAGCGCGCGAAAGTCGGTGTAGAGACCCTGGGAGCCCAGAAACCGCCCCTACAAGAAAGGACCCTACCGATGCGACACCTCATATTGACGGGCCTGTTGGGATTGACCCTGTTCACGATGAGCGGATGCAGCTACCTGTTCTATCCGCACGCCAAGGAGTTTGCCGAGAAAGCCAAGGGCGCCGACAGTATCGACACCCTCATCAACCTCACCAACATGATGGAAGCCACGGCCAAGGCCGCTCAACCGGGCAAGGGAGTCGACCAGGCATTGGACGACCTACACAACCAATTCCATGCCTTCGACAATTCGCTCTGCTGCGTCGAGAAGGCGAAGCGGGAGACGCCGGCCTATGCCCTGGCGGTGACCCACAACAAGGAATTGTGGGCGATCTTCAAGCGGGTCTGGAAGTTCAAGGACGACCAGCCCCAGCGGAGCCAGCACCTCGAGCTCTATGCCATGGAAGTGCGGGAATTGCGCGACGCCCTGCAAGCCCTCAAGTAGGGCACACGGTGCGCACTCGCGATGCCTCGCCCGGAGCAGGTAGGACGGGCACCCTTCATGATGACCAGCCCCGGCTTCAAGGACTTCGTGCTCGATCAGTTGGGTGAGATCGAGCACATCACCTGCCGGGCCATGTTCGGCGGGTACGGGCTCTATCGACGCGACCGGTTCTTCGGCATCATTCACAAGGGGCGACTGTACTTCAAGACCGGGGCCTCGACGCGGGCCGCCTACCTGTCCCGCGGGATGAAGCCGTTCCGCCCGAATGCCAAGCAAACCCTCACCAGCTACTTAGAAGTCCCGGTGGAGATTCTGGAGGACGCCGAGCAACTGGTCAGGTGGGCCCGGAATGCCGCCGACGGTTGACCGCCCCCCCCCCGATACCTAGAGAACCTCGATCGCCCCCAGAATCGGAAAGTGATCGCTGAACCCGGGGTCGGTGATCAGGCCGTCCTTCCGCACCAACCCCTTGGGTCGCTTCTTATCTCCCGACGCCATCACCGCCGGCTTGAAGATGTGTACCGCGTCCGTTTTCCATCTTAGTTGCTCCCGACCGTAGTAGAGGCCCTTCGACACCATGAACTGATCCAGTACGTTCATCGTGTTCGTCGCATCCGAATAGTAGTGGGTCCCCTCATCCGGTTGGCCGAGGAACCGACTCATCCCGTTGAAGAGATAGGCTTCCTTCTTGAGATAGTCGGAGAGTTTCGGAACGCCTCCGCCGGACGCCTTGATGTCCTCCTCCAGGCGGTCGACCCCGGTCGACGCTTGGAGATACCCCATGATGCTGCGACTGTAGGGCTCGTCGTTGAAGTCCCCCATCAGCAGGACGTTGCGGTTCCAGGCGGCATTGATCTCAGCCAGGGTGGGCTTCACGGGGTCCTTCCAGCGCGAACGCGGCAGTTTGAGGACCCCGTCGACCAGTCGGCCGGCATGCTCGGCCACCGTGATCCGGAACGGCTCCGACTCGAACGTGCCGCTGGTTCGCGACGGCCAGTGATTCACGAACACCACCAGCTCGGCGCTGTTCTGCTTCACTCGGAGATGGACTTCGTAGATGTCCCGCGTCGGATACCGGAGGTAGACGACGTGCGGAATCGGTTCTTCCGTCAACTCGAAGACACTCGTGCGGTACAGGAGTGAGGTATCGATCCCTCGCTTATCCGATGACTCGTGGTGCGCAATCGCGTAATCGTTGGGCGGTAACTTGGCCACGAGGTCATCGAGGACCCGCCGATTCTCCACCTCGCAGACGCCCAAGAGATCGGGCGCCTGCCCTCCGTGCATCTGCGCGATGACCTGGGCGACATTGCCGAGTTTCTTGTCGTACATCGAGGGCGTCCACCCATGTTCCGGCGTGAACTCGAAGTCGAGCGCGATATCCGAGGGCTCGGACGTCGCATCGAACAAGTTCTGCACGTTCCAGAACGCCACCTTGATGTCAGGCATGATCGTGCTCCTTCACTCCCCCACCCTCGTCCTCGTATACTGGAGAGGCATACCTCGTGCCGCAGATCGATGGAGCACGGATCCCCATGCTCCATCACGGGAAGGATGCGGATGAGCCTGCGGTACCCCCGCGCCCAGTGTATCTTCGCCGTATGCGGTGTATCGAATCGTAGACGCTCGATTACCCGTATTTCCCCTTCGCTGCACAGACATGGACGCTTCGCACGTTGACATGGGAGTCACATTCTGGACCATCGGTCATTCCATTCGGACGCTCGAGGAATTCGTCACACTGCTGGCGGCCCATCACGTCCGCTGTCTGGTGGATGTGCGCCGGTTTCCCGGCTCACGACGCGTTCCACACTTCAACCAGGAACCGCTTAAAGCGGGATTGGAGCACGCCGGTCTCTCCTACCGCTCCATACCGTCACTGGGCGGCCGACGGCCTACCCGCGCGGGCTCCCTGAACGGCGGCTGGAAGAACGCAAGTTTTCGCGGCTATGCGGACTACATGCAATCGACGGAGTTCGACGCCGCTCTCGGCGAACTGCTTGACATCGGGCAGGTCCTACCGACGGCGATCATGTGCGCCGAGGCCGTTCCCTGGCGCTGCCACCGTTCGCTGATCGCCGACGCCCTTATCGTTCGAGGCTGTGAAGTTCGACACATTCTGTCCGTATCGCGTTGGGATTCCCATCACCTGACGTCGTTTGCGCGGTTCGAAGCCGGACGGCTGACCTACCCCGCCAGCGAAGCGCCGTCACTCTTCTGAGGCGACTATGGGGTATCGACTGATCGCCGACTTGATCGTCCTCCTACACCTGGTATTTGTGCTGTTCGTCGTGCTGGGAGGACTGCTGGCGTTGCGATGGCCCAGGGTGATGTGGTGGCATCTGCCCGCCGTGGCCTGGGGCGCCGTGGTCGAGTTCACCGGATGGATCTGCCCGCTGACGCCCCTCGAAAACTGGTTCAGGGCCCGAAGCAATCAGGCGGCCTACGATTCGGACTTTGTCGTGGAGTACGTGCTGCCGGTGTTGTATCCCGCCTCACTGACCCGTCCGACCCAGGTGGTGTTGGGGACGATGGTCTTGTGCGTGAACGCCGGTGTTTATCTGATGCTGTGGCGCCGGCGAATGCGAAACCTCGCCTAAGTGTCGTGTCCCCACTATCCATTTCATATACACCGCAGATCCTCCTTCACCGTTCCGTCTCCCTGGGGAGAGGCGGTAAGGGGGAGGGGAACGAATATCCCGCTATCGAATCGGCTCGTTTCTCGAAGACGTGATCACCAGCGCCAAACAGCCCAGTTCGCCGTAGGTCACGGGGTGAACGCTCCCGGCTTCGGCCCGATGATAATCACCTGGCTCCAATAACTCGCCGGCACAGATGCAGCTTCCTTCCATGACATACAGTTCTTCGATCTGTGCGTGGCGATGCCTGGCTATGGTTCCCCCCGGGGCCAGGCGCACGAGCATGGTCATGCGTGCGCCAACCG
>JRYJ01000881.1_pt1 | contig 11398 bp, 9 predicted proteins | sample 235371 | NCBI WGS metagenome assembly JRYJ01 (sample SAMN03074219, study PRJNA261477) | activated sludge metagenome | biome: Wastewater Treatment Plant; feature: Wastewater; material: Activated sludge; isolation source: activated biomass of a wastewater treatment plant treating hydrocarbon... ... | reverse complement strand
CCGAGGCCGGTGCCGCCGAGTTCGCGCGATCGCGCCTTATCGACTCGGTAGAATCGCTCAAAAATGCGGGGCAACTCCGCATCCGGAATGCCGATCCCGGTGTCGGAAACTTCGAGACACGCGACTCCGTTTTCAAGGAAGGCTCGGACGGCGACGCGGCCGCCCTCGGGCGTGTACTTGATTGCGTTATCGAGCAGGTTCGCCACGATGGTGCTGACCGCTTCACGATCGGCCCAGGCGGCGGACTCGGACGTCGTCGCGGCGAGTTCGAGCGTCTGCCGCCGCGCGTCGGCCCGTTTGCGAAAGCGTTCGACGGCCTCGGCCGCCAAGGCGTCCAACCGCACGGGTTCCATCTGCCAGGTCTCGGCGCCCGATTCGATGCGCGCCAGATCGAGCAGATCGAGAATCAGCGCGTGGAGCCGATCCGCCTGGGCCAGGATTTCGTTTAGAAACGCCGTGCGTGCCGAAGTGTCGTCCATGGCGCCGGCTAACAGGGTTTCCGCGTTGACCTGGATCACGGTCAACGGCGTCTTGAGTTCGTGCGAGACGTTGGCGACGAATTCGCTGCGGACACGCTCCAGGCGGTGCAGTTCCGTCACGTCGTGAAGGACGAGCACGGCTCCCGGCGCCGGTTTTCCAGCGAGGCGCGCGGCGTATGCGGCCAGGTCGCGCGGCGATGGGCCGTGCCATTCCAATTCCTCGCGGGCCGGCGATTCCGACGTCAGCGATTCGGCCACGAGCTCCTGCAAGCGCCGATGCCGCACGACTTCCCAGAACTTTTTGCCGACGGCGGCGGCCGGAATGTCGAGCAGGTCCGCGGCGCGCTGATTGAAATAAAGCACCTGCTGCGTCGCATCGAGCAGGACGACGCCCTCGACCATGCCGCCGAGTATGGCCCGAAGCTGCCGACGATCTGTCTCCAGATGCCGGAAGCGGATTTCGAGTTCCTCGGCCGCCGCGTTGATCGAACGGGCCAGGTCAGTCACGGCTCGCGGACCGCCGGCATAAACGCGCAGGCTCAGTTCCCCTGCCCCGAGCCGGCGAATGGCGTCGGCCAGTGCCGTTAGAGCCGCGGCGTCGCGCGTCTGGATGATCGCGATCGTGCCGGCCGCGGCCAGAGCCGCGGCCAACCCGACGACACCGGCGACGACGACATTGCAGCCGGCCGCGAGCGCTGCCGCCACGGTGGCGACAGCGGTCGCCATCGACACGATCAGTGTCCGTCGCGCCGCCATGGCCTCCGGCACTCCGTCAGGTCACGCGCTCTGCCCGCGCCCCTCTCCGGTGCGTCACCATGCGAATCGCGCTGGTGATGACGACGATGAACGCCAGCAGCACCAGCGCCGCCGTCCACGCCTGCTGCTCCTGCTCGGGAAAGCCGCTGGTGGCATAGCTATAGATGTATTTTGGCAGAAACGGCGTCGGGTCGCTGAACGAGCGCGCGAAGAAGCTGCTGCCGTAGGCGGTGAGCAGCAGCGGCGCCGTTTCGCCGGCAATGCGCGCGAGCGCGAGCACGATGCCGGTGGCAATGCCGGGCAAGGCCGCCGGCAACACGACGCGCGTGACCGTGTGAAACTGGCCCGCGCCGAGCGCGAAACTGGCGTGCCGCAAACCGTTCGGCACAGCGCGGAGCGCCTCTTCCGCCGTGCGCACCACGATCGGCAACATCATCACGCCGAGGGCAAAGGACCCGGCCCAGGCGGAAAACCGCGGCGGGTCGAACGCGCAGACCACGACCGAGTAGCCGAAGATGCCGATGATGATGGACGGCACGCCGGCGAGCAACTCGCCGATGAAGCGAATCGCCGCCGCAACCCGGGATCCGGAAAACTCCGCCAGCGCGATCGCACCGAGCAATCCGATCGGCACAGCCGCGATCGCCGCGAGACTCACGAGCCGGGCACTGCCGACCAGCGCATGCGCCAGCCCGCCGCCCGGCGATCCAGGCGGCGCCGGCAAGCGCGTGAAAAATTCCAGCGTCAATCCCGGGATGCCGCGAATGACGATGAATCCGAGGATGAGAAACAGCGGTGCGAGCGTCGCAATCAGCGTTCCAAGAAGCACGCCGGCCATCAGCCGATTGATCGCGGTCGAATGCGTCCGGACGGGGACAACGGCGCCGCGACTCGGTTGCACGGTCACGATGGGTGCAGCTCGGGCCAGGCGCCGTGGCTGCCGACCCACGCGCAGAATCAGCCACCGGCCGAGCGCATTGACCAGCATCGTCACCACGAACAGGCTCAGCGCCAAGGCAACCAAACCCGATCGCTGCATTTCCGTTGTCGCTTCGTTCAGTTGACTGGCGATGACGCTGGCAATGGAGTCGCCGACGCCGTGGATCGGCGATTCGATCGCCAGGGCCATGTTGCCGATCAGCATGGTGACGGCCATGGTTTCGCCGAGCGCGCGGGCGAGAGCGAGGAACCCCGCGGCGACGATGCCGGGTCGCGCGTGCGGCAGAATGACCGTGCGCGCCAGTTGCCAGCGCGTCGCGCCGAGGGCCAGCGCTGCGTCGCACTGGGATTGCGGCGCCGAGCGGCACGCCGCGGCGCTGATGGCCGTGATGTACGGCACGATCATCACGGCGAGAATAACCCCGGCCGCCAGGATGCCGGGGCCGCCGAGCCACGGCGCGAAGATGATCAAGCCCCACAAGCCGTAGACCACGCTCGGAATTGCCGCCAACAATTCGACGAGGGCGCCGGCGCAGGCCCGCAGCCAGCGCGGCGCCCAGACGGCAAGAAACAGCGCGGAACCGACGCCAATCGGCGCCGCCAGCACCATCGCAATCGCTGAGGTCACGAGCGTGCCGTAGATCAGGGCGAGTCCGCCAAACGTCGGCGTCGCCCCGCCGGGATTCCACGGAACTTCCGTCAGGAAGCGCAGCCCGTAGGTGGCGAAAAACGGGGCGGATTCCTGAATCAGAATAACGGCCAGCGCCGCCGTCAGCAGGGGCACGACCAGAGCGGCGGCCCGACACGTCCAGCGGAACGCGGCGTCGATGACCGATTGCAGCCCGATCGAGTCGCGGGAGCGCTCGGGATCGCGTTCGGGAGCCATCGTCGTTGCCATCGTTCCGAGGAGACCTACTCGATTGTCACCGAATTGAGTCCGGCGCGCGCCCGATCGATCAAAGCGATTGTCAATGGAGCGTAGCCGAGCGCCGCCGCGAATCGTTGTCCCCGGTCCGGCGCCGTCGCCCACCGAAGGAAATCCACGAGTCGCCGGCCATCCTCACCGCGCTGGCGTCGGTACATCACCGCCCAATCGACGCCGCAGATCGGATAGGAGTCGGAACCCGGCGCGTCGATCAGGCCGATGTCGAGATTCTCATGCGGATTCCGGGCGGCGTCGGCGGCGGCGAGGATGGTCTCCGGGCGGGCCACGACGAAATTCCCGGCCGCATTGCGGACCGCGCCCAACGCGACGGAGCGCCGCATTTGCGCCGCGTAGCTCAGTTCCACATAGCCGATCGCACCCGGATTGCGCCGCACTTCGCCCGCCACGCCGGGATTGCCCTTCTGCCGCAAGCCGACGCCGAACGCCGCACCGGGGCCGCGACCCATGTTGTGCCGCGCCCACAACTCCGGCGCCGAGCGTGCCAGGAACTCCGCGAAAATGGCCGTCGTTCCGCTCGGCTCGGAGCGCGATATGACGCGGATCGCCAGATCCGGAAGGTCGAGGCCAGGATTGAGCGCCGTCAAAGCGGGATCGTTCCATCGCGTGATCTCGCCGAGAAAGATCCGGGCCAGCGCATCGCCGGAGAATCGAACGGCAACGCCGTCCGGCACTCCAGGAACGTGACAGATGGGCGTCACGCCGGTGATGGTCAGAGGAATGTGCAGGACTTCACCGCCGATCGCCTGGGCCGCGGCCATCTGCTCCGCGTTCAGAGGCGAATCGGTGCACCCGAACAGGATCGCCCGGCGGATCATCTGCTGAACGCCGTTGCCCGAGCCGGCGCCGATGTAATCGACTTGCACGCCGGTTTCGGCGAAGTAAGCGGCCTGCCAGGAGTTGACGAGCGGCTCGATCGAAGTGGCCCCGCCGCCGACGATGCGCGGCGGCGGCGAACCGATCTGGCAGCCGACCATGCTGCCGATCGCGGCGACCATGACCGCCCTGAACCAGGATTGGACGGCGTCATTCATCGCTCGACGCCGTGTCGGAGCCCATCACAAGAAAAGCGACGAGCACGTGCTTTGCCACCGCGCACGCCAACACCGCCGGCACTGGGCCGAGCGTAATGCACCAGGCGGTCGCCACGATGGTGATCGCGCTCAGCGAGATTTTCTGCAAGCGTAGATTCAACCGGGCCGAACCGCCGTTGCCTCCCGTGGCAATCAGAGCCGGCGTTCGCGGCGGCGAGATCATGGGACCATCCTCACTTCGGGCCAACGCTCATCAGGCTAACCGCATTCGAGCCGCCAATCAAGAGGCGCCGCGGTTCGCAGGCGGCATCAGTGACGAAAGAGAAATTCTGGTGAATTGAGCAGCGCCCAGAGCAAGTCTTCCAGCCCGCGGCGCGGGTCGCCGGCGCGCGCCAGGGATTCCCGCGCGGTTTCGATCTCGCGCGGCCGCGGCGGCCGGGCAAACGTCGCCAGAAACAGCTCGTCGAGGATTTCCGCTTCCGTCTTGTTCGCCGACAACAGAGCCGCGAGCCGGTTTTTCGGATCGCGCAGCTTGTCCACGACGGTCGAGCCGGAGATGAGTTGCAGCGCCTGGACCAGATTGGCATCGCCGTCGCGTTCGCATTCACACGATAGCTCGCGCGCCGGCTGACCGAACGCCTTCAGAAATCCGTGGTGCGGATCGCCGTCCGGCAACTGGACCGCGCGGGTGCCGAGCGGCCAGCCGGCGAACCGTTCCGGCACGCCCGTCACGTCGCAGACAGCGTCGAGCAGTTGCTCCGCGGTGAGCGGCCTCGGCCGGCTCCTCGCGAAGTACTTCTCGTCGAGCGGCGAGGGTTGAGCACTGCGCCCGCTCAACTGATACGTCGTCGACGAAGCAATCTCGCGCACGAGCCAGCGCACGTCGAACCGGCGCGCGGCGAACTCGCGGGCCAGCTCGTCAAGCACCTGCGGATGCGACGCGGGATTCGAGTCGCGCACGTCGTCCACCGGCTCAATCAGTCCGCGCCCCAGCAAGTGGTACCAGACGCGATTCACCACGGCCCGGGCAAAGAACGGATTGGCGGGATCGGTCAGCCAGTCGGCCAGCAACCGGCGCCGATCGGTATCGCCGCGCAACGGAGCGCCGCCGAGCGGCTTCGGAGCGACCGGCTGACCGCTGCGCGGATGAGTCGCGACTCCGGTTCGATCGAGGAACACGAACTCCGCCGCCGGCGCGACGTCCTTCACAAGCGGTCCGAACGCCGGGTCCGGCCGCAACCGCACCTGTGCAAAAAAGGCCGCCATGCCGGCATAGTCGTCTTGCGTCCAGCGCTCGGACGGGTGGTTGTGACACTTCGCGCATTGCAGGCGCACGCCGCAAAAGACCTGTGCAACCGCCTCGGCCAAGCCGGCCGGATCCCGAACCGCCCGGAAGAAGTTCGCCGCCGGCGCTTCCGCGGTCCCGCCGCTGGCGGTCAGCAGTTCGCGCACGACGGCGTCCCAAGGCGCGTTGGCTGCGATCTGGTCGCGGAGCCAACCATGCAGGCCCTGAGCGCCTTTGCGCTGCATCGCCTTGCGGTTCGCGCGCAGGACGTCGGCCCATTTCAATGCCCAAAAGTCGGCAAACGCCGGTGAATCGAGCAGGCGGTCGATCAGCCGCTCGCGCTTGTTGGGAGCGGGATCATTGAGAAACGCCCGAGCCGCCTCCGGAGTGGGCAGCGCGCCGGTGAGATCGAGAGTCACTCGCCGCAGGAATTCGGAATCGGTGCAAATCTCGGCCGGTGCGAGCTGCAACTGGCGCAGCTTGGCGAAAATGAGTCGATCAATTGCGTTGCGTTCCGGGCGGTCGGGCCATTGAAAGTCGTCGCGCGGTTCGATGGCCGTCAACCGGGCGACCGCCATGGCGTCGAGATACCGCACGAGGATCGCCGTCTCGCCGCGAGCCGTGGCCGTGACCCGACCCGAGCGCGACACGTCGGTCGCCGCCGCATCGCTCGACTGAAACACACATTGGCGAGTGACGTCGCGCACGCTGCCGTCGGCGAAATGGGCGCGGACGGCCAATTGCTGAGTCCAATTCGGCCGGCGAAGCGTCCGCACTTCGGGCAGCACCTCGATTCGCGTCAGCGGCGGCAAGTCCGGCGGGTCATCGGGGCATCCAGCGGCGACCCACTGCGTGACGGCGTCGAGTGCGCCTTCGCCGGCCTGCCAGCGGACGCCGCCTTCGTGGGAAACCCGGCCACAACCTTTTGCAATGAACAAGCTCGACTCGGGGTGAAACGGCGTCGTCCGCCGACTGAACTGATCGCGCGTCAGAGAGATAAAATCGGCCGCGGGATCGCCGCCGCGAAGGCTGAGGCGAAAACCGTTCTTTCCAGCCGGCGTTCCGTGGCAGGCGCCCTGGTTGCACCCCGCCACGCTCAGAGCGGGAATGACGTCCCGGCGGAAGCTCGGCGGCCGCGGCTCGGTGAAGTTTCGAACGGTCGCTGGAACGCGGACGGTCTGACCCTGATGTTCCACGACCAGCGTCAGCCGACCGTCACGCCGAGCCCGCAGATAGGACCCCGCCTCGACGATGACCGCATCCGACGTCGGTCGAACGCTCGCTTCGCCCGTGACGTCCCGAAGCGAGCCATCCGCCCCTTTGACGGCAATCAGGAGTTGGGCGCCCGCGCGTGGTCCATCGAGGTCCACACTCGGAGGCGTGACGAGCAGGGTCCCAGCCGATGGTCCGGCTGGAAGGGAGATGCCGCTCATCGCCAGCGACAGAATCGCCCCAACCGCCGCCCACCGGCTAGAATGGAAATGACTGTGACTCGACCTCGGCATGCCGCGCAATCCCAAGATTGACTCGCACGCGATGCCTATCGCAACGCCTCAGTTCAATCTAACCGATCGCGGCGGCGACGGCGACAGGGATCGAGTGACCCGCAGGCTCAATCGGCGGTAGCGCGACTCAATGGCAGCGGTCTACGTTGATCGCCAGCGGTTCATCGAGAACCTGGAGGAATCCCGGCTGCTCGACGCTGCGCAATGGGACGAGTTGCGGCCACGATTGCCGGCGACGGATCGCGGCCGGGTCATCGCGCGTTTTCTTGTCCAGGAAGGCGTCCTGACTCGCTTCCAGGCGGAAAACCTGCTCGCGGGGCGAACAAACGGCTTCGTGCTCGGGCAATACCGAATTCTCGACGAACTCGGTCGCGGCGGCATGGGCCGCGTCTTCAAAGCCGAACACGTGACCATGAAGCGCCTCGTCGCGCTGAAGGTTCTGGCGGCTCAACTCACGCGCACGGACCGCGCCCAGCGGCTGTTCCAGCGTGAAGTGCGGGCGGCGGCTCGCCTGGTTCACCCGCACATCGTCACGGCGTTTGACGCCAATCGCATCGGCGATCGCTTCTTCCTGGTTCTGGAGTATATCGAAGGCCCCACCTTGGCGGCGCTCGTCCGCGAACAGGGCCCGCTGCCCGTGGGCCAGGCCTGCGATTTCATTCGCCAGGCCGCCCTGGGCTTGCAGCACGCCCATGCCCTTGGCATGGTCCACCGCGACATCAAACCGTCGAATCTTCTCATTCAGCCGCCGGTCGAACCGGGCGCCCGCACCGCGGGCCTGGTGAAGATCGCCGACTTCGGCCTGGCGCNNCCTCGATCTTCGGCGGCACCAGCGTCGTGATGGGTACGCCGGATTACCTGTCGCCGGAACAGGGACGCGACCTCGATTCCGTCGATATCCGATCGGACATTTACAGTCTCGGCTGCACCTTGTATTTCGCGCTGACTGGCGAAGTGCCGTTCCCGAGCGGCACGCCGCTGGACAAGATCGAGCGCCACTCGACAGCCGAGCCAGAACCGGTCAGCGACCTCCGCCCCATCGTCCCGCCGGAAGTCACGGCCGTGATTCAGCGCATGATGGCGAAATCGCCGGACGAGCGCTACCAGACGCCGGCGGAAGTAGCGGAAGCACTCGAACCGTATTCGGAAAGCGTGCCGATGCGATGGTCGCCGACCCATGGTGAACGGCGGACCTTCGGCGACCTGATGGCCGACNNTGGGCGCTCTGCTGATCGCCAACAGCATGGTGACCAAGCCGTGGCCGCCTTAGCCGCGCGCTTTCAGTCGGCGCACCACGGCGGCGAGGTCGTCCGGCAGCGGCGATTGCCACTCCATGAACTTTCCGCTCTTGGGATGGACCAAGCCGAGAGTCGCCGCATGCAGAGCAACGCGTGGAGCGCCGCTGCGATCGGGTTGTGGCCGCCCGTGCACCGGCCGGTCGTAGATCCGCTCCCCCGCCAGCGGCGTGCCCGCCTCGCCGAGATGAATCCGAATCTGGTGGGTCCTCCCTGTTTCGAGTTGACATTCCACCAGCGAGAATTCGCCAATGGAATCGAGGAGCCGGACGTGCGTGATCGCCTTTCGCCCGGCCTCTGGTGCGCCGCTGCCCCGGCGGCCGTCGCCACGATCCCGAACCAGATAGGACTCCAATCGACCCGATTCGACTTGGCCGCGAGCAATTGCCAGGTACCGGCGCGATACGGAGTGCCGGCGAAACTGCTGTGCCAAGTGCTGACGCGCAGCCATGGTTCGGGCAAACACCACCAGCCCGCTGGTATCCCGGTCGAGCCGGTGGACGGGCCATAATCGTCCGGCTCCGAGCGTGCGCTGGACGGCGTCCAGCAGCGTGGGCGGCAGGAAGCGTCGGCCGCGTTTGCCGAACTCCGCCACCTCGGCCGCGCTGCGACACGTCGTCATTCCCGCCGGCTTGTCCACGATGACGATCTCGGCGTCCTGGTGCCGAATTATCGCGTCGGAAGTCGGTCGAGGCCGGCTCGGCCGTCGACGGCCGGGACCCTGGTTTCGCGACTGGGGCGGAGGGCTCTCGGCAGCACGTTGGTGAACTGTCACCCGGTCGCCACGCTGGAGCCGGCGAGCCGACTCGCGGCAAACGGCGCCATTGCACGCGCACGGTCCCGGCGGCGATGATCGACCGCACCTGCGACCAGGAGCCGCCACGCCGCGCACGCAGCGCGGCCGCCAGCGTCGCGCCGCGGTCCCCAGTCCCAACGACAAACGACGTTTGGCTCACGGCCCGATGGCAAGCTCCCGCGGCTCCACGCGCTCCAGCGGAGTAAACTCCGTGACTTCGCTCTGAAGCACCGGCTTGCCGAACTGAGTTATGCGCGTCTTGCCGGCATACTTCAAGCCGCCCGCCGTGCGATAGTCGGAATACTGATCCTGCTGTTCGACCGACTTCCCGTTAGCGTCGAAGCCCGGGCGCTCCAGCGCGGCCAGCAAATGCGTCTCCGCGTCGAAGTATAGCGTGACGTCCTTCTGCCCCGGATGGCTGACGCGCACGCCCAGGAGCTTTCGTCCATCCTGGGTCTTTTCGCCGGCCGAAGCCAGGGTGAACTTGGAGTCCTTGAGGAGCGGCGCAAGGCGGCAGACATTGCGACAATAGGCGCTCAAGCGCATCTCCTGAAGCTGGGCATCCGACACCTGCTGGGCAATTCCCGCGACGTACATCGCCGCCTGATTCCCATTCAGAATCTGCACGATTGATTGCTGGCCGCCCGGCAGCACAAGGTCCATCGAACTCTTGATGCGATCGGGCAACTGGTAGACGCTCCGCCCTGTGAACGGAATTTCCTGTCCGCGCAGCAGATAAGCGCCCTTGACCGCGATCGTCCCGGCGGGATGCTTTTCGAGATTCGCCAATCCGCCATGCGCTTCCGCCGCCTTTTCCACCAAGGCCCGCGGATCGGTTGCTTGCGGCGCATTGGCGGCGACGAGCAGCAGTGAACCAAACGTGAGCGCGATGATCGAATAGCGACGCACGGCAAGCTCCTCACACTGGACAATGCGGGCGACTGTGGGTCGTTATAGTCATTGGCGAAGGGTCGAGCGGAATCGAGCCGACGGCCGGTCGCGGGTCGCGGCCAGCGAAAAAACTGCTCTGGACATCACCATCATTCGATGGCATAGAGCGGCGCGAATCGACTCACGATCAGCAGGTTCGTAGGAATCCCGGCGACGTGCGGGGGGGACATCGCAATGCGCCGATCTTGGACATTGGCAGTCGTTCTGTTGGCGGGGCTGGCAACCAGCGCGAACGCGGGCGAAGGAACGCTGACGCCGTCACCGTTCAATGGCGCTTACAATCCGGCGTTTCGACGATGGGGTGGATCGATGACCGTCCGGCCGAAGCCACCACCGCCGCCGGCGTCGCCCGACGCCCGCAACCGGGCCAGTGAGACGGCCGCCGCGCTCCGCGCCCAGGAAGAGGCCAATCTGCTTCGGCGCATGGCCGTCTGCGACAAGCTCCGCGCCCTGGCTCTCGAGACCGGCGACGAATCGCTCGAGAAACAGGCCGAAATCTTGCAACAGAAATCGGACACAGTCTTCCGGCAACGAACCACGGTTCAAGTCAGCAGCCTGGCGAGGAACGAACCAACCGCCAAGCGGGAGGGCAAGCGATGAAACGACTCGTATTGCTCGCGGGATGCGGCCTCGGCGCATTGGGCTGCGCTCCCACGATGAATTTTCTCTCGGCCGGCGGCGTGACGGCGGAACGGACGGCCCGCGGCGCGGACACCCGGGAGACCTTCCGCCCACCCGTTGTTGCCAGCCAGATCACCGGCGAAAACGCGAAGGAAAAGGCCAAGGCCCTTGAAGAGGAACTTGACCGCGACCTGCAAGCCGCCATCGACGCGCGCGATCGGGAGAAATGACGCGGATCAACCCTCGGCGAAATCCGCCAGCCGGGCGCTGCGCAGCGGCTGCCGGAGCTTCATCAGCCCCCGCGCTTCGATCTGACGAATCCGCTCCCGGGTGATGCCGTACGTCTGCGCGACTTCGTCGAGCGTCCGCGGCGTGCCATCGCGCAATCCAAATCGCATCTCGATCACTTCGCGCTCGCGCGGCGCCAGCGACCGCAGCACCTCGTTGATCCGCTCCTGCAACAAATGCCGATCGACGCGCTCGCCGGCATTGACCGCCGAGGGATCGCTGAGGAAATCTTCGAGCATGCGCTCGCCGTCGCCCCCGATCGGATCGTGGATGCTGACGGGATGCCGGCCGACGATCCGCAAGGACCGCGTTTCATCGACCTTGGCGCCCAGCACCTTCGCAATCTGCTCGACGGTCGGTTCGCGTCCGGTGCCGGCGGCCAGCTCACCGCGAACCCGCTCGATCGCCGCCAACATTCCGACCTGATGGCACGGCACGCGGACGGTCCGGGCATGATCGGCCAGCGCGCGAGTGATTCCCTGCCGAATCCACCATGTCGCATAGGT
>JRYJ01006299.1_pt1 | contig 11428 bp, 9 predicted proteins | sample 235371 | NCBI WGS metagenome assembly JRYJ01 (sample SAMN03074219, study PRJNA261477) | activated sludge metagenome | biome: Wastewater Treatment Plant; feature: Wastewater; material: Activated sludge; isolation source: activated biomass of a wastewater treatment plant treating hydrocarbon... ... | reverse complement strand
CCCGCCGCACGGCCGAGCGCAACTGCTCCCGCAGGCCCGGCGCAATCTCCGGTTCAAAATCGGGCTCGCGGTCCCGCGGCAGCAGATCGCCGCGGGACACGTCCGGCGGCAGTTCGGGAATCTTCGGGCGCGGCGGCAACAACCCCGCCTCCCGCAGGGCGATGCCCATCGCCGTCTCCCCGTCGTCGTCCCCGCCCTGCCCGATCGACGGCGACCACGACCGCCGCTTCGCACTCGGGTTTTTCCGCATTCTGGTGACCATTTCCTCCAGCGACACGGTGCGCAGATCCGGTTCGTACAGGCCGTTGAGCGGCGGCCGGCGGCCCATCTCCACCGCCAGCATGTCGTTGATGATGTAATCGTGGGCGAAGTTGACCGCGAGCGGCGCGGCGCCTTCGCCCCGCCCGTGCGTGTCCAGCGCCAGGTGCATCAACTCATGGGCCAGGACGAACGCGGCATCGGCGAGCGGCACGTCCGAAAACACCGCCGGATTGATCAGCAGCAGGCCGGAGTCGGCGATCGCCGCCACCGCGACCTTCGACGTCGCTTTCATCCGAACCAGGTGCGCCAGGCCCGCGAGGTGCGGCAGATCCGCGCAGACCAGGCGCAGCGCCTGCCGCCCGCGCTCCAGCGCCACGTCGCGTTCCCGTTTCCCGTCACCCGGTGGTTTCACAGTTCAATCTCGTCACAGCATCGACAAGAATTGGAATCACGAATAAACTCAGATTCCGCGGATTCCAACGCATCACTGACTCGGAGTGTCTCCCTGTTGATCGGGGGATCCGATGATCATCAACCGTGCTCATAGGCCGGTGACCTCGCGCAGCGCTTCGAACATGGCCGGTGACGCGCCGACTTCCGCCCATTGCGGCACCAGGTCGACGAGTACGGCAAAGCGGAATTCACTGGGCAGCGCCCCCAGGAATGCGTTGATTTTCTCCGGGGGCGTCGGCGGAAGTTCCCGGCGCGACACAACTGAGCGCAGTCGGCTGATGACGAACCACCGAGCCGTTTCGCCTTCGGGCAGGCACGACGGGTCGTTGAGGTAGTCTTCGAGGGGCCGGAGATCCGCCAGGCCTTCCTCGGCCATCGCACAGAAGAGAGCGGCGTCTTGCGGCGACACGCGGCCGAAGGCGAGCGCCCGCCGGGTCGCCGTTGTCAATTGCCCGTGACGATCGGCCAGGTCAAGCGTGCGCGACAGGGCCGCCCAGGATCGCGGCGTGGAGAATGGCACCGGCTCGCGCGGCGTGGCCCGCTGCAGCGCCGCCGGCACGTAGACGATGAACGCCAGTATCTCCGATCGCACGGCGTGCGCTTTCGCCCAGATGAGCCACTCCTTCACGTCGACCTTGACGTGAACGACAAAGACGCGGTTGACCAGCGCCGAACTGACGCTTCGCACCAGCGCATGGTCCTCGGAGCGATTACCGGCTGCCACGACCCAGGTTCCGCGGGGGAGAGCGTGCTCGCCCAGCCGCCGCTCCAGCAGCAGGGAATAGAACGCCTTCTGGACGTCCGGCGCGCAGGCCGGCAGTTCATCGAGAAACAGGCAGAACGGCTCTGGATTCTCCGGCAGGAGCACGCGCGGCGGGCAGAAGACGGAGCGCTCGCCGATGATGCGCGGAATGCCGGACACGTCCTCGGGCGCGATCTGCGTGCCCAGCAGCGACCGGCACGGCAGCCCGGCGTCGCCGGCCGCCTGCCGCACGATGTCGGACTTCCCCACCCCCGGCGGCGATAGTAGCAGGACGCTCTGATCCGCGGCCAAGGCGCGGAGCAGGCCGGCAATCTCGCGCAGCGTCAGCGTCATTCGCATCGAGTCATTCCGTCTCGGTATCCACGTCGGATTCGGGATGGCAAAATGCCGTGGCGTCGTTCGCCGACACGCGCCCGAACGCCAGCGCCGCCTTGATCGGCTCGCTGAGGATGCCGGCGCGTTCGGCTAAGTCGAGCGCCTGGCTCAGCGATGCCCAGGCGCGCGGCGTGGAAAACGGCACCGGCTCCCGCGGCACCGGACGCAGCAGCGCCTCCGGCGAGCGGCGGATGAAATCCATCACGTCCTGCCGGATGCGATTGGCCGTGGCCCACGCCAGCCATTCGTCCACGTTGACTTCGATCTGCAGGATGGTCACGCGGTTGACGAGCGCGCTGGACACGGTCCGAACCAGAGCGCGATCTTCGGCCCGATTGCCCGCGGCGACGACCCACGTGCCCGGGGGCAAGGGGAACTCGCCGAGCCGCCGCTCCAGCAGCAGGNNGCCCGCCACTCGAGCGGGCAGTGCATCGATCGTTGGCACTCCAGCGGATTGAGCGTCTTGGGAGTCGTCTGCGCGGCGTAACAGAGATCGAGCAATTGCTGCGCCCGCGCCGGCTGCCAGGATCGGACCTGCGTCCACGCCTGGTTCCAGACTGGTTGCGACGGCCACGATGAGAGCGCATATTCCCGTCGGGGCTTCATCGGCCCGTCGATCGGCTTGCGGCAAGCGTTGTACAGCAGGACGAGGCTCCAAAAGACGATGGGATGATTGCCGTTTGCCAGGCCGGTGGCGATCACTTTCGGCTGGGATTCGTACAGGCGATGGATCGTGTCGGCCAATCGTCGATGCGCGGTGGCGAGCGCCTTGGCCGCCGCGATCGGCTCGTGCTTCAGAAGAAAAACGTGCGGCGCCGCCAGCGGTCCGTCGTTGGTCAGGGCGGCTCGGAAGGCGCGCGGCGCAGAGCCACGCGCGTCCTCGGCGTCGATCAGCCGGTGCAGCGGCTCGATGTCCAGCGCCGTCCACAGCGTCCCCAGCGGCACGGAGTTTTTCTTCAGTGACCGGTTGAGATGATCGAGCAGCCGGGCGGCGCTGGTCTGCCGAACCCGATGCGCCGCGTCGACCCAGGAACCGCATCGGCCGAGCGGTTCCGCCCAGCGGCGGAGCGATTCCAGCGCGTCGGCCCGCGCTTCTAGCAGGCGCTCGACCGAGCGGACCAGATCCTTCTCGCTCAGGCTGGCGGCGACAGATCGACCGCGCGGCTTCCGCCCCGCGCCCTTCGATCGCAGCCGTTCTTCGACGCCTTCCAGCGGATGGGGCGGCGGCACCGGCTTCTTGAACTTGAACGACGACGGCTGCTTGTCCGCCGGCGCCGATGGCACAAACCCGGGCAGGTCAGTCGCCCGAACGAATCCCTGGTTGACGAGATACTCCACCTGATCCTGCGTCAGGGCTTGCCGCTGCCAGAAGTGTTGGATTAGTTGCGAGATGACTTTCACGTGCCGGCTCCGGGCAGGTCCCGCGCATGGCAGTGTATGAAACGGCACGGGCATCAGCCCGGCTGCGCGGGAAATAGGACTGCCTGAAACCACGGATGAACGCGGATTCACACGGATGAAGTCCAACCGTGCAAATCCGCGTTCGTGGAGGGTTGCAGAGCGTTGCGCTAGGCCGGATCGACCGGCATCCACTGGCCGTTCACAAGGCAATCGAGCTGCCACAGGTCCGTGGAATCGGCCAGGACCCACGTGAAATCCAGCATCGCCATCCAGAAATCGTCCTCGGTCAGGCCGACGAGCGATTGCGTGAACTGGATGGTCACGACGTCGTTGTCGCTGATGCCGACGACGTACGGGCTATTCTCCAGGTTGTTCAGGTGGAGCAGGGCGGCCAGGGCATCGACGGCGACTTCATCGAGGCCGCGCAGCGGCGTCAACTGGGCGGTGACCGTCACGGCCCGGCCATCGGCGGAAACCTGGAGATACACCGGAATCACCTGGTCGCCGGATTCCAGGTTGATGGTATAGCCGGTGATCGAGCCGTCCTCGGCGATGGTGGGATCGGCCAGGTAGCCGCTGTTTTCGAGCATGACGCCGAGTTCGGCGGCGGAGACGACGTGCGGCGTCGGCGGGGCGTGGACCTTTAGCCAGTCCGCGACCGGATTGAGGCCCAGCGCCATCGCCAGGGAAGCCAGAATCTGCATCAACCACGACATGATCGGGAACCTCCGAGTTGAGAGTGCGGGCCGCCCAGCGCGATCCCGCGGCCCATCAGATACGCTCTCGACCCGGCGGACGTGACAGCCGAGCGGTACAACATCCCGATGCCGCCGACGCCGTTGCCGATCGACGACGTTCTGCCGGAGTTGATCCGGGACTTGCGGCGACATTCGGCCGTTGTGTTGCAGGCGCCGACCGGCGCGGGCAAGACGACGCGGGTGCCGCCGTCGCTGGTCGACGCCGGGCTGGCATCCGCCGGGCGGGTGCTGATGCTGGAGCCGCGGCGACTGGCGGCGCGAGCCGCCGCACGCCGGATCGCCATCGAACGCGGCGGACGAGTCGGCGATGAAATTGGCTATCACGTCCGCTTCGACCGGCAGCTCGGCCGCGATTCCCGCATCGCCGTCGTCACGCCCGGCGTCATGCTGCGCTATCTGCTCGATGATCCGTTGCTTTCGACCGTCTCGTGCGTCGTCTTCGACGAGTTCCACGAGCGCGGACTGGACAGCGATCTCGCGCTGGGACTGGTCCGCCGCCTGCGGCAACTGGTTCGGCCGGAATTGCGCATCGTCGTCATGTCCGCGACATTGGACGCGTCTCGCATTTCCGAGTACCTGGGCGGCTGCCCGGTGATCGTCAGCGCGGGGCGAGAGCATCCGGTGACGATTCTGTACGAGCCGAAGCCGCCGAGTGAGCCGTGGCCGCCGGCCGCCGCCCGCGCCGCGGAGCGCCTGCTCCGCCGAACCGATGGCGACGTCCTCGTCTTCCTGCCGGGCATGCGTGAGATTCGTGCGACCGAGCGCGAGTTGGCGAGCGTCGCCGAGCGAATGGACGTGGCCGTGTTACCGCTTCACGGCGACCTGCCGGCCGAGCAGCAGGACGCCGCGCTCCAACCGCAAACTCGTCGGCGAATCGTCCTGGCCACCAACGTCGCGGAAACCTCGGTCACCGTGGGCGGGATCACCGGAGTCGTGGATACTGGGCTGGCTCGGCAGTTGGCGTTTGACCCGGCCGTGGGGCTCGATCGACTGGACATCGTGCCGATCGCACGGTCGTCGGCCGATCAGCGCGCCGGCCGAGCCGGGCGCGAGCGTCCCGGCGTCTGCGTGCGCTTGTGGAGTGAGTCGCAACACCGCGGCCGGGCGGAGCAGACCGAACCGGAAATCCGCCGCGTCGATCTCGCCGGCGCCGTGCTGCAACTCCACGCCTTGGGCGAGACGCCGGTCGAGCAATTTCCATGGCTCGATCCGCCGCCGGCGGCGACGATCGCTCAATCGTCGATGCTCCTTCACCGGCTCGGCGCTCTCCGCGAGAATCGCATCACCAATCTGGGCCGGGCCATGGCGCAGTTGCCGGCGCATCCGCGGCTCGCTCGGCTGCTGATCGAAAGCCGGCGGCTCGGGTGCGAACGGGTCGCGGCCACGGCCGCGGCCATGCTCTCCGAGCGCTCGCCGTTTCAGCGCCCGGCGGCGCGGCCCGCCTTTGGCCGAAAAGCGCCGAGTCCCTCCGACGTCCTCGACGCCGTCGAGGCAATCCACGAATTCGAACAATCGGGCCAAACCACCTCGGTGTGCGGCGAACTGCATCGCGGAGCGGCCCGGGCGATCCTGCGCGCGCGGGATCAGTTGCTGCGGCTAATCGCGGAGTGCGAAATGCCGATTGCGGATTCGGCAGCCTGTCCTGGCGGCCAGGGTGAAGCGCTGGGCCGCGCGATTTTGGCCGCCTTTCCCGATCGAGTCGTTCGCCGGCGGAACCCCGGTGGCGACAAGGGTGTGATGGTCGGCGGCCGGGGCGTCCGCCTCGCGCCAACCAGCGCCGTCATCGACGGCGAATTGTTCCTGGCCATTGACGTCGATGCCGGCGAAACCGAGTCGCTGGTGCGCTGGGCTGCGCGCATCGAGCGCGACTGGCTGCCAGCCGATCAACTCGCCGAAACGATTGACGTGCTGTTCGACGCGCGTTCGGAACGAGTGGTCGCCCGGCGGCGCCTGCGGTACGACGACCTGCCGCTGGAGGATCGCGAAGCGCCGCTGCCGGACGATGCCCGGGCCGAGCCAGTCTTCCTTGCCGCGCTCCGCGAACGGCGGGAATCGCTGCGCCCGGCGGGCGATTCCCCCGCCGGGCAATTCCTGATCCGCCTGGGCAACTTGCGCGCCTGGATGCCGGAATTGAATTTGCCGGCATGGACCGACGAGGACCTGCTCCGCTTCATGGCCGAAGCGAGCGTCGGCCGATGGTCGATCAAGGAACTTCGCCACTTCGATTGGCTGGCGGCGGTACAGAGTCGCTTGACATTTGCGCAGCGGCAACTGATTGAGCGAGAAGCGCCGGAACGAATTGTTGTGCCGAGCGGCAGCAAGCTGGCGCTGCACTACGAAGTCGGTCGGCCGCCGGTGCTGGCCGTGCGCATTCAGGAGTTGTTCGGCCTGTCGGCGACGCCGCGGATCGCTGCCGGCCGGGTCGCGGTCCTGCTGCACCTCCTTGCGCCCAATGGCCGGCCGCAACAGGTCACGGACGATCTGGCCAGCTTCTGGGCCAACACCTATTCCCAGGTTCGCAAAGACCTCCGCGGCCGATATCCGAAGCACGCCTGGCCGGAGAATCCGCTCGCCGCCGCGCCGACGACTCGGACGAAGAAAAGGTCGTAGCACTCGACGCATCGAATCCGGTTATTTGTCCTTCGCGGCCGGCTTCGGCGCGAATGGGTTCGGCTTCAGCTCGATTTTCTTGACCGATTGCAGGTAGTCGAGCACCGGCTCCGAGTCCTTGCCGCCGACCTGGGCATGGAAGTGGAGCGTGAAGCCGTGCGGACCGCGGGCGTCGATCAGCTTGGGTTCCTGGGTCAGCGCGGCTTTGACCACGTCGAGCAGTCCGAGCATCGCCGCGCAGAAAATATCCATCCGCGCGCCGCGCTCGAGGAGGAACGCGACGATGTCTCGGCGGCCCATGTGTGCCGCGCCGCCGAGTCCGCTCTCCCAGTCGCCGCCGCCCCAATCCATCACGGCGTTGATGAGCATCGGCTCTTTCTCGAGCAGCGATTTCGTCATCGGCAAATCGGAGTGCGCGTAGATCACGAAATCCTGCACGAGCAGGCGGTTGATCTGGGGCTTCTTCCAGGACGGTTTGAATCCCGGCGGCGGATAGTCCCGTTCGAACGGCGCTTCGACCGGCCCGCGGGGCGCCGCCGGTTCATCGGCTGGTAGTTCCGATGCGGATGTCAGCACGAATCCTGCGGCCAGCGATCCGAAGGTGCGGCGAGACATGGAATCGGACATAGCGGCTCTCCGCGGTCATGAATGTCAGCGCGAGGTCATCTTACACAGTTGCCGATCACAGGTGGGTATCGCCGGTCGAAGCCGATGTCGCGGCAATCCCCAGTTCGGCGATCCGCCGATACAGCGAACTCAGGCCCATGCCCAGCCGCCGGGCGGCTTCGCGCTTGTCCGGCGATTGTTTCAGAATCCGCTCGATGTGAAGTCGTTCGAACCGGCGCACCGCTTCGCCGAGTTCGTCTACTCCGAATGGATCGTTTTCGATCGGGGCGAGATCCGGCGGCAAATCGGCCCGGTTCAGGAGCGGCCCGTCGCCGAGGATCGCCGCGCGTTGCAGGGCGTTGTCGAGTTCGCGCACGTTCCCGCGCCACGGACACGCCAGCAGCACTTGCATGGCGGCGTGATCGACGCCCGTGATCCGCTTGCCCAGATCCCGGGCATGGCGGGCAATCAGGAACTCCACGAGATCCGGAATGTCTTCCCGGCGATCGCGCAGCGGCGGCAGTTCGCATGGTCACGACGTTGAGCCGGTAGTACAGGTCCTCGCGAAACCGGCCCGACTCCATCTCTTTTTTCAGGTCCTTGTTCGTGGCCGCGAGCACCCGCGCCGCCACAGGCACCGGCTCGGCCGCGCCCACCGGCAGCACTTCCTTCTGCTCAATCGCGCGCAGAAGCTTGGCCTGCGTCGCCAGCGACAGTTCAGCAATCTCGTCGAGGAACACGGTGCCGGCGCCCGCGTGGACGAAAATGCCGGGTTGATCGCGGTCCGCGCCGGTGAAGGCGCCCTTGCGATGGCCGAACAACTGATTCTCCAGCAGGTCGTGCGGAATCGCCGCGCAGTTGACCGGCACGAAGCGGGCGTCGGGCTCCGGCCCCTGGCGATGGATTGCGCGAGCCACCAGCTCCTTGCCCGTGCCGCTTTCGCCGACGATCAGCACCGTGGAGCGCGTCGGGGCGACCCGGCGGATCAGTTCGAATACCCGCTGCATGACGAGACTTCGTCCCACGATCGGCGGCGGTTCACCCTGCCGGTTCAACTCCCGCCGCAGGTCCTGGTTCTCCTGGTACAGGTCTCGGTAGCGCAGCATCCGCCGAACCTTGCCGAGCACCTCGTCGAGCAGAATCGGCTTCATGAGATAGTCGTGGGCGCCGCGCTGGAAGGCCTCGACGGCGTTTTCGACCGTTGCATACGCCGTCACCAGCAACACAAACGTCTGCGGGCTGATCTTGAGCAGCCGCTCGAGCACCTGGATGCCGTCGATGCCGGGAAGCTGCACGTCGCAGATGGCGATGTCGAAGCGTTCGGCGGCGGCGCGCTCGAGCGCCGTTTCGCCGCTGGCCACCGCCTCGACCGTGAATCCTTCCTGGGTGAGGAACTCGGCCAGGGTGTCGCGAATCAGAGCTTCGTCATCGACGATCAGAATCCGCGCGGCGGCAGTCGAACGGGTCGGCATGAATCGACTCGGGTGCACTATCGATACAATGTCACTGTACTGCGATTCTCGAAAGCTGGCGGCCGGGGGCGCTCGACGAGGCGGGCGCCGGTCAGGCCAATGGCAGTTGGATCCGGCACCGGAGTCGCGCTCATCATGGCGTCATTTTCCCTGAGCACCGTCATTGCCGCGCCGATTGACACAGTCTTTCGACTGGCCAGCGACTTCCCGCACGCGCCCGAGCATTTCCACGGTATCAAGCGCGTCGAGGTGCTGACGCCGGGGCCGGTCGGCGTGGGTACGCGCTTTCGCGAGACCCGCGTGTTCATGAAGCGCGAAGCGACCGAAGAGATGGAAGTCACGGCCTTCGACCCGCCGCACTCGTACACGCTCAGCTGCCACTCGTGCGGGTGCCTGTTTGAGAGCACGTTTCGATTCGAGCCCGATGGCGCTGGAACCCGCGCCACGCTCGAATTTCGTTCAACGCCGAAGACGGTCCTGGCCCGGCTCATGATGCCGCTCGGATGGCTGATGCAGGCCACGATGAAGAAGTGCATCGGGCAGGACCTGTCGGATCTGAAATCGTCGGCCGAAATGGCCACGGCCTGAGCCGAAAGATGGTCCACCGATTTCCCGGATGCCACGAATTCACAAGCTGATTTCTGCATCTGGGGAATCTGTGTCATCTGTGGATGGATCGAATCGGTGGTTTCATCAGCCGGTCGCGGCCGCAATAGCGCGGACGCGGACGCTGGGCTGGGCGATCGGCAAGCGGATCGTGAAGCGCGTGCCCGCGCCGGCCGTGGATTCGCACTCGATGGTTCCTTCGTGCCGCGCCAACAGCTGCCGCGCCATGAACAAGCCCAGGCCCGTACCCCGCGGCTTGGTTGTGAAGTAGGGCTGAAACAGCCGCGATTGCTGATCCGCCGTCATGCCGTGCCCGTCATCGACCACGGTGACGACCAGCAGATCGTCGTCGGCGTGGGCGCCGATGTCGATGCGCCCGCCTTTGTCCGTGGCATCGACCGCGTTCACGACGAGATTCAGGAACACGGACACCAGTTGGCCGCGCACCCCGCGGGTCACGGGCAGTTCGGCCGGAGCGTCCACCGTGATGATCCGCGACTTGCTGCCCTTGTAATACTTGGCGATGCTCAGCGCTTCGGCGATCACGTCGGCGATCGCCAGGCGCTCGCTTTGATTGCTCGCCGGCCGGCTGAACGTCACCAATTCCCGGACGATTCCCTGAATGCGCTGCAATTGATCGCCGACCAGCTCCAATCGGCTGCGGGTGTAATCGTCGAGTTCGCGGCGGCGGAGCATCTGGACGATCGAACTGATGCCGGTCAGCGGATTACCGACTTCGTGGGCGATGCCGGCCGCCAGCAGGCCGAACGCCGCCATCTTCTCGTTGTGCAGCAGTTGCGCCTGAATCTCGTTCAGTTCCCGGGTGCGTTCGGCGATGCGGGTTTCGAGTTGCGTCTGATGTTCGCGGAGCGCGGCGTTGAGCCGGCTGACGTGTTCGCCGTAGCGCTTCAGGAGCAGCGCGAGCGAACTCGCCGCCCACGCCACCCAACCGAGCAGCAGCAGCAGCGTGATCAGTTCAAACGGTTGGCGGGCGTCCGGCGGCGTGGCCAGATAGAGCGCCCCGGCGCTGGCGCAGTGCAAGGCGCAGGTCGCCGCGGTCACGGCAACGTCGTGCCGCATGGCGCAGCAGATGAGCGACAGCAGGTAGTAAAAGCGAAACGGGCTTTCCAGTCCGCCCTGGCAATAGCACAACAGGCCGATGAACAGCGCCTCCATGGCCGAAACGACGAGCGGCGTCCGGCCGAGAAACACCCGCCCCCGCAGCGACCAGATTGTATCCAGCGCCGCGTAGCCCGCGCCGAGTCCCAGGATCGCGTTCAGCGGCGNNCCAGGATCGCGTTCAGCGGCGCCCGCAGCTCCGGGGCCACGGCCAGGTTTACGTACAGGTAGCCGAGGATCAGCCCGAACCACCGGATCTTGACGACGATATTCTCGGCGGCCAGTTCCCAGCGGGGCATGCGCATCGGCTCCTCAGAATTCCGTCAAATCCTGCTTTTATTCTAAGCGACGGGGCGGATTTCCGGGGCGGCGACCCGCGGCCGTCCTGCGATTGACCGATTTTTGCCCCGGCGGTAGACTCTCGGAACGCGCGCGGCTGCGCGAATCGAGTCGAAAGGGACTTCGACGGATGCTGTTGCCCCCGCCAGTGCAAGCGACGGTTCTGCGCCCGGGAATCGTGTGGGACGAACCGCCGTGCCCCATGTGCGCTGGTGAGCGGCGCTCGCCGGTGCTCGAAGCGCCGGATATGGGCCGCGGCGAGCCCGGCCTCTGGTTTGCCGTCGTCCGCTGCGACGAGTGCGGGCTGCAGTTCACCAGTCCGCGCCCAAACGCCGAGACCATCGGCCAGTTCTATCCCGAGCAGTATCGTCCGCACCGCAGGCCGCGAATCAAGGCCCGCTCCGTCCGCTCGGCTCCCTGGGCGGCTCTGTTCGGCCGACCGTGCGTCGAACGCCGGGCGCTGCCCTGGCACGGCTCCGGCCGGCTGCTCGATTTCGGCTGCGGCGGCGGCTCATTTCTCGAACGCATGCACCGCCAGGGCTGGCAGGTCACCGGAATCGATAATTCGTCGGCGGCCGTCGAAAAGGTGCGATCCGAACTCGGCGTGACGGTGCTCGAAGGCTCGCTGCCCCACGACGATTTGCCGCCGGCGTCGTTCGACGTCA
>JRYJ01000464.1_pt1 | contig 11439 bp, 10 predicted proteins | sample 235371 | NCBI WGS metagenome assembly JRYJ01 (sample SAMN03074219, study PRJNA261477) | activated sludge metagenome | biome: Wastewater Treatment Plant; feature: Wastewater; material: Activated sludge; isolation source: activated biomass of a wastewater treatment plant treating hydrocarbon... ... | reverse complement strand
TGGCCATGGGGTCACTCCCGGTTGGTGGATGAAGAGGGGTCGCGCGACGGAGCCACGCCGATCCACGCGAGGCCCTGGGCCGTCGCGTAGCGCTCGGCGGCGTCGCGGGATTCGAAGGTGGGGTGGAAGCGCAGCACGCGATCGGATGTCGCGCTGCCGCGCCCGGAGCGGATGGACACCGAGGCCGCATAGCGGCCGCAGCGGGTGGAGCGGGTCAGAGGAGAAACGAGGTATTTCCCGACCTGGAGGGATGACTGAATGACGAACTCTCGAAGGCACTGCCTCGTCGTCGAGACAGCGCTGGGGACAAACGGCGTGCGATGCGCACGCGGGCGGCGGATGAACTCTTTCCCGCGGCTGGCCGGCAGGGGTATTTGCTGCGGGCGAGGAGCAACCAGAACGGGAAGGCGACCGGAGTCGGCAGGGTTCTGGCCCAGAAGGAGATCAACTCGTGATCTCAGCGCGACGGTGACATCGCGTTGATGGCGAATTGTACCCGTTGTGCCGCGATGGGCTCAGCGCGCCCCGGCAGCCTCCTGAGCGCGCAGCCGCGCGTGCTGGTAGGCGCCCTGCGGCACGTGCAGCAGGTCGGCGATGCGCCACATCACGTGGCGCTCGTGCTCGCTGAGGTGGCCGTCGGCATAGGCGACGCGCCACATGTGCTCGATCATGCGGATCTTCTGCGCCATCTCGAAGCGCTCGTTGATGCGCGAGGTGAAGGCGAACAGGTCGGTGGCCTGCTTCGCCGCCGCGTGGGCCAGTTCCACCAGGCGCTGCGCCTCGTCGGCCGTCAGCGCGAACTTGTCGACCAGCGCCGCCAGCACGGCCTCGCGCTCGTCGTCGTGGAAGCTCGCGTCGGCGCGCATCACCTCGACCAGCATCACCGCGGTGGCGAGCTGCAGCAGGTGCTCCTCGTCGCGAGGGTCGGCCTGCGCGGCCGGGGGCGCGAGGCGGTCGAACAGGTCCTTGAGGGTGCGCAGCATGGCGGCATGATGGCACGCCGCTGCCGCCCCCATCGCACCAGGGGGGTCAGCCGGCCTGCGGATCCTGCGTCGCCCGGCGTACCAGCGCGTCTGCCGAACCGTCGTGACGGAAGCCGAGGGCCTCGGCCCTCGGCGTGAGCAGCGGCGGAAAGGCGGCGAACAGGCGTTCGACAGACTCCACCGGCTCGTAGCGCACCCGCGCGTGGCGGTCCTGCTCGTACGCACGCGCCAGCGCCGCCACCACCTCGTGCATCGCGAGATGGAGCGCCGGCATCTGCACGACGCACGACGCCGCCAGCATCGCCACGTCCACGGTGGCGGCGCGCAGGAGGTTGTCGACACAGGCCTGTACCGAGATCCACCAGGCCCGCCCCTCGGCGCTCACCGGCAGCACGATGTCCTGGTTCGACCGCAGCTTCCAGAACAGCTGGCTCATGAATGCCGACACCAGCCCCGCGCCCTCTCCCGGCCGTGCCACCACGCCGGGCAGCCGCATGGAACAGGCCCGCACCCAGCCGCGCCGTGCCGCGTCGGCGATGAGCACCTCGGCCGCCAGCTTGTGCGCGCCGTAGCTCATGGCCGGCCGCGCCGGCGTGTCTTCGTCGACCACCGCCGGCAACGCGTCTCCGTACACGGCCACCGTGCTGGCAAAGATCAGGCGTGGCCCGTGGCCGTGGCCGCGCAGCAGGTCGAGCAGGTGCAGCGTCGCGTCCAGGTTGACGCGCCGGCCCAGCTCCGGACGCTTCTCGGCGGCGCCGCCGGGCACGCTGGCCAGGTGGAAGACCATGTCGACCGGCTCGCGCAGCGCGCGCTCGAGCACGCCGGCATCGGCGATCGATCCGGCGAGCCCCTCGATCCGCGCATCCGGCGGCAGCCCGTCGAGCGCCAGATCGCAGGCCACGACCCGCGTGACTGGCCGCCCGCCCACGCCGGAGGCGAGCAGGCGGCGAACCAGCGCCTGCCCGATGAAACCGTTCGCCCCCGTGACCAGCACACGCACGCCGCAGCCCTCAGCGAGCCGCGACGACGCGCTGCTCGATCACCCCGAACGGTCCGTCGCGCCCGTCGTCGAACATCGCCTGCATGCGCACGCGATCGCCGAAGCGCATGAAACCGGTGAGGATCTCGCCGAGGTCGATCTTCTCGATCACGCGGCGCTCGGCGATGCAGGCCGAGCCCGCCGCGCGCGCCACGTTCGAGACCGTGCCCGATCCGACGATGGTGCCGGCGCCGAGCCGCCGGGTGCGGGCGGCGTGGGCCACCAGGTCGCCGAAGGAGAAGTTCATCTCGCCGCCGTGCGGCTCGCCGAAGCGTTCGTCGTTCCAGCGCACATGCAGCCTCAGGTGCACGCGGCCGTCGCGCCAGGCCTGGCCGAGCTCGTCGGGCGTCACCGCCACGGGGGCGAAGGCGGTGGACGGCTTGGCCTGCAGGAAGCCGAAGCCGGTCTTCATCTCGCGCGGGCCGAGCGCACGCAGGCTCCAGTCGTTGAGTTGCACGACCAGCCGCACCGCCTCGAGGGCACGAGCCGGCGACGCCGCCATGGGCACCTCGGCGCAGACCACGCCGAACTCACCCTCGAAGTCGATGCCGTCGGCCTCGGCGGGCAAGGGCACGTCGTCGTGCGGGCCCAGGAAATCGTCGCTCGCGCCCTGGTACATCACCGGGATGGTGTCGAAGTCGGGGATCGGCGGCGTGTTGAACGCCTGCTCCATCAACCGCCCGTGGTTGAGGAAGGCCGAGCCATCCAGCCACTGCGGGCTGCGCGGCAGCGGCGCGGCACAGGCCCGCGGGTCGAAGTCGATGGCGCCGGCGGCGCGGCCGGCGTTCAGCGCCTCGCTGACCGCCTGCAACGCGGCGCTGACCGCATCCCAGCGCTGCATCGCCTGCAGCAGGCTGGGCGCGATGTCGGGCACGGCGACGGCCCGGCGCAGGTCGCGCGAGACGACGACCAGCCGGCCGTCGAGGCTGCCGTCCTTCAGGGTGGCGAACTTCATGGGGCGCGACCCTTCAGCGCCCGGCGAGGGAGGCCGCGATGGCCGGCTCGTAGCGGCCATCGACCAGCACGAACAGCATGCGGCAGGGCCGCCCCGAACGGTTCGCCCAGGCGTGGTTGGTGCCCCGCTGCACGACCACGCTGCCGGGCCGCAGCAGCACCTCGGAATCGTCGAGCACCAGCGTCATCTCGCCGTCGATCACGATGCCGTAGTCCACGCTCTCGGTGCGGTGCATCAGCGGGTGCGGCGAGTGCGGCTGCACGGTGGAGGCCTTCTCGTCGCCGATCTGGGCGAAGGCCGCCTGCATGCGCTTCGCTCCCTCGGCGAGGAACTCGTCCGTGTCCGGCGGGATGTCGACGAAGCGGATCCGCGTGCCGCGGGGCGGCGGCGGCAGCATCAGCGGCCCGAGGGTCGGGTCGTCGCCGTTGTCCACCGGCGCGGGCGAGCCGCTGGTGCTCCACACCTCGTGGAAGACCGTGCCAGGAATGGCCGCGATCTCGGCCACGGTGGGCAGCGGGCCGTCGCTGGCGACGATGGCGCGGCCGTCGCCGGCATGGCCGGTGACGACGCGGTGGATGGGCGGCAGGCTCATGCGGTTCAGTCCTCGAAGATGGCCACCGCCCGCGTCCAGCCCGCGGAGGCGCCGCGGATCTTGTGCGGGAAGCAGCTGATGGTGAAGCCGTGCGGCGGCAGCGCCTCGAGGTTGTGCAGCTTCTCGAGGTGGCAGTAGCCGATGTCGCGCCCGGCCTTGTGGCCCTCCCAGATCAGGGCCTTGTTGCCGGTCTCGGCCACCTTCTTGGCCGTGTACGAGAACGGCGCGTCCCAGCTCCAGGCATCGGTGCCGGTCAGGCGCACGCCGCGCTCGAGCAGGTACATCGTCGCCTCGTAGCCCATGCCGCAGCCGGCGCTGACGTAGTCGGCGTGGCCGTAGCGCGAGCCGGCGCGCGTGTTGACCACGACGATGTCCAGCGGCTGCAGGTCGTGGCCGATGCGCGCGAGCTCGGCCTCGACGTCGGCGGCGGTGGCCACGTAGCCGTCGGGGAAGTGGCGGAAGTCGAGCTTCACGCCGCGCTGGAAGCACCACTCCAGCGGCACCTGGTCGATGGTGATCGACGGCCGGCTGCCGCCGTTCTTCGCATCCTGCGTCGAGTGGAAGTGCCAGGGCGCGTCGAGGTGGGTGCCGTTGTGGGTGGTCAGCGTCACCCACTCGGCCGCGGCGGCCTCGCCGTCGGGATAGTCCTCGGGCGTGGTGCCCGGCAGCATCGCCATGAACTCGGGCAGCGTGTCGGCGTGCTTCTGGTAGGTGATCTTCGGCGCCAGGGGCGGCGGGTCGGACAGCACGTCGTTCTCGAGGTAGATCGACAGGTCGACGAAGCGGCGCTGCGGACGGGGTGCGGTCATGCGGAGGCCTCCACCGGCCGACGGGCCGGCACCATGCGCGAGAACAGGACGATCGCGACGAGGTCGATCAGCAGCGCCGCGGCGCCGAGGCCGCCGTAACCGAAGGCCTTGACCAGCGTGCCGCCGAGCACCGGGCCGATCGCCGAGCCGACCATCAGCATCGCCGGCGTGGCCGCGGTGGCGCGGCCGGTCACGTCGAGCTGCGCGAGCAGGCCGAAGGCGAAGGTGTGCGTGAACAGCATCGGCACGACGAACACGGCGGTGGCCAGCGCGTAGGGGGCGAAGCCGCTGGTCGTGGCGATCAGCAGCGCCAGCACGGCCTGCACGGCCGGGCCCGCCAGCACCACGAGGCGGCCGTCCAGTCGCTTCTGCAGCAGCGCCGCGATGGCCGCCGGGAACAGGTTGACCAGCCCCACCGCGATCAGCACCGCCGTGATGCGGTCGGCTTCGAAGCCGCGGTCGGCCCCGGCCCGCTCGACGAAGCTGAACACCATGGCCTGCGTCAGCGCCATGCAGCTGACCGCGGCGATGCCGTACCAGACCGCGGGCGGCAGCCGCTGCCCGGAGGCGCGGAACGACTGCGACTCCACCGACTCCGCATCGGGCACCGGGAACGCCAGCGCGGTGACCAGCGCGGCGACCACCATCACGCCGCCGAAGACGACGAACAGCGCCGGCCCGCCCGCCGCCGCCACGATCTGCGGCGCGGCGCCGAGAAACACCACCGCGAACACCCCCAGCGCCGTGCCGACGATCGCGAACAGCCGGTGCGGGTTGGCGCTGCGCCCGATGGTGCCGTGGGTGAAGCTCAGGCCGGTGCCGGCACTGAAGCCGCCGAGCGCATGCAGCACCGCCAGGGCGGCGAACTCGCCCGTCGCTGCGGCGCCGAAGAAGGCCGCGGCCGACGCCGCGAACCCCAGCGGTGCCACCAGGCGGCCGCGCAGGCGGTGGAAGCGCGGCGCGAAGACCATGCTCGCCGAGACGGCACCGGCCAGGAACAGCGTCACCAGCGCGCCGGCCTGCTGCGGGTCGAAGCGGTAGTGCGCGACCAGCGTGCCCACCCACACGGGCAGGGCCACGAGATCGACCATGCCGGCGCAGTGCGCGACGGCGAGCGCGGTGCGCCCGGCCAGGCTGTCGGTCCTGATCATGTCCGGCTCCTTCAGATCGGCTGCGCCAGCGCCATCAGCGACTCGCGCATGATGCGGGCGTGCTCTTCCTTGTCGCCGCCGGCGACCTCGATCTCGCCGAGCCGGGCCGAGTTCTCGACGACCATGCGGCAGCGCTCCCAGCGGCGCGCCTCGAAGGCGCGCAGCGCGGCGGCCACGTCGGCGGTGCGGCCGAGTTCCTCGGCCAGCACCAGCGCATCCTCGATGCCGATGCAGGCGCCGGAGGCCAGGTGCGGCGTGGTGGCGTGCACGGTGTCGCCGATCAGCACCACCCGGCCGCTCGACCACGGCTGCGGCATCAGCAGGCCCTCGAGCGGCCGGAAGACGATCTTCGAGTCCTCGCCGATCTGCTCGCGGATCTGCCGCAGCAGCGGCGCCGGGAAGTCGGCGAGCAGTTCGCGCAGGCGCTGCGCGAACGTCGCCGGGTCGACGTGGTCGTTGGTCGGCCGCGGTTCGGTGACGAAGAGGTACATCTCGGTCTTCGACACCGGGTTGACGCCGGGCTTGACGCGCGGGCCCATCCACATCGTCGCGGTCACGATCTCGGCCGGCCGCGGCAGCACCGCGCGCCAGACCGCCTGGCCGCTGTAGCGCGGCCGCGGCGCATTCGGGAACACCGCCTCGCGCACCTTGGAGTACAGGCCGTCGGCGCCGATCACCAGTTCGTAGCGCCGCCGCTGCCCGTCGGTGAAGCCGACTTCCACGCCCTCGGCATCCTGCTCGATGGCGGTGAAGGTGCAGCCGAGGAACACGTTGACACCGGCCGCGCGGGTGGCCTCGCCGAGAATGCGCGCCAGCACTGGCCGCATGATGCCGCCGCCGCCCGGCACGTCGGGGCCGGCCAGGCGTGGCGTCGGCAGCTCGGCCACCTTCACGCCGTGGGGCAGGCAGATGTGCACGCCGTCGGTGGCGCTGCCCTGCGCGAGAAAGGCCTCCAGGATGCCCAGCGTGCGGAAGGCCCGCAGCGTGGCGCCGCCCAGGCTGATGCCGGCGCCGTAGCTGCGCCAGCCGGGATCGATCTCGACCAGGTCGACCTCCGCGCCGAGCTTGCGCAACTCGATGGCGGCCGACATGCCGGAGAAGCCGCCGCCGATGATGAGGATGCGTCGGGCTGCGAGCGTCATGGGTGTGTCTCCTCGGTGTCGTGGGCGGCGAGGTGGACCTCGCCGTCGTCGTGAAGTGTCAGCGGTACCGGCGTCAGCCTGTCGCCGAGACAGGGCCCCAGCACGCACAGGCCGGTGTCGACCTCGAACAGCGCGCCGTGCGCGGCGCACACGATGTGCTGGCGCGCGGCATCGAGGTAGGCATCCTTGCGCCAGGCCATCGGCGTGCCCAGGTGCGGGCAGACATCGGCCCAGCCGTACAGGCGCCGGCCGCGCCGCACGACCAGCAGCGTGTCCTGCCCGCTGCGCTGCGGGTCGAAGCCGCGCGAGCCGCCGTCGGGCAGATCGTCCAGGTGGCACAGTCGCATGGGGCCGGCCTCAACGCTTGCCGGCGGCATCGCCGCCGGGTGGCGGGCCCGACGGCGCCCATTTCTCGCGGTACTGGAACAGGAACAGCTGCGACGCATCGGCGCCCATCGGCGCTTCGCGCGGCGCCCAGGCGTCGTCGTGCAGATCCATGTCGGCGTCGTACTCGACGTGGCAGCCCAGCGGCGAGTTGAAGTACCAGAACCAGTTGCTGCCGAAGCGGTGCCGGCCCGGGCCCCAGAAGCTCTGGTAGCCCTTCTCGACGAAGCGCGTGCCGGCCAGCAGCACCTCGGTCGGCCCGCCCAGGTGGAAGGTGAAGTGCTCGCAGCCCTTCATGAACGGCGGCGTCTCGATCATGAACAGCGTGTGGTGGTCCTGCGTGCCGGCCGGCCGCATGAAGGGCCCGACGCCGGTGAACCGATCGGTGCAGACGAAGCCGAGCCGGGCGTAGAAGGCCTCGGCCTTCGCGGCGTCGGGCACGAAGTAGACGACGTGCGACAGCGTGCGCGGCAGCGCCGGCATCTGCGGCGGCAGGCCGAGCACGTTCGGGCCGCGCTGCGGCGCCGCGCCGGGGGCGTTGACGGTCTCCGCGGCGAGCGCCAGCGGGCGGCGCACGCTGACCTGGAACGCGAGCGCGAAGCCCATGTCGTCGACGCAGCGCAGCACGCCTTCGCGGCGGCTCACCTCGCGGTCGCGGCGCAGCTCGGTTTCGATCGCATCGAGCGTGGCCGCGTCGGCCACGCCGTACACCGTCTCGCGCAGCATGCTGGCGGTGCCCAGCGCGGGCGGCAGCGAGGCGTCGTCTTTGGGGCGGATCACGACGGCGGTGCCGTCGAGCGCCTCGAAGCGGCCGTGGCCCGTGTCCTTCAACCCGTAGTCGATCAGGTACTGGCGGCAGGCGGCGAGGTCGTCGACGCCGAAGACCAGTGCATCCGGTCCGATGATGTTCATGCTGAGGTCCTTGCTCCCAGGGTTTCGGCCACCCAGTCGGCGATGTACTGGCCGGCATTGATGCTGTTGTCGAAGCTGGCGTGCTGCACGCCGCCTTCGCGGTCGGTGAAGATCTTCAGCTCGCGCTTCGGGCTGTTGACGAGCTGCTCGTAGGTTCGGTGCGCCCACTTCAGCGGGATCTGCGAATCGCGCTCGCCGTGCGTCACGAGGAAGGGCACGCGGATCTTCTCGACCACGCCGTCCAGGTGCACGTCCTCGGCGATGCGCATGAAGTCCTCGATGTCCTTGGCGCCCCACACCCAGCACACGTGGGCCCAGTAGTGCGGCACCGGGAAGTCGCCCTCCTTCTCGAGGCGGCGCTTCTGCACGTCGCGCCAGTCGTGGTTGGCGCCCCAGGCCACGCCGCAGGCGAAGCGCGGCTCCATCGCCACGGCGCGCGGGCAGTAGTAGCCGCCGAGCGAGACGCCTTCGCAGCCGATGCGCTTGGCGTCGACGTCGTCGCGCTGCTCGAGCCAGTCGACCACGCGGCTGGCCCAGTGCTCGGCGTCGAAGCGCGCGGTCAGGCCGTGCAGGCGCAGCGCCTCGCCGGTGCCGGGCTGGTCGACGATCAGCGACGACACGCCGCGCTGCGCCAGCCAGTTGGGCAGGCCGACGAGGTACTTCATCTCCTTCGTGGAGTCGAGCCCGTTCAACTGCACGAGGATCGGCGCACGCTCGCCGGGCTTCAGCCCGTCGGCCGGGCGATACAGGGCCGAGAGCTGCCGGCCCTCGTACGGGATCTCGACGCGCCGCACCGGATCGCCGAGCAGCCGCATGCCCTTCTGGAACAGCGCCAGCTCGCGCCGGTAGATCGCCATACGCCCTTCGGAGCCATGCGCCTGCAGGCGCTCGGCGGTGGTCAGGTAGGCCGAGGCGCGCCGGTACTTCTCGCCGGCCGAGAGCAGGCGGCCGCGCGCCTCGTCTTCGGCGGCCAGCTCGCACAGCCGGTCGGCCATCGTCACCCAGGTCTCGCGGAAGGCCTGGGTGCCCGCCGCATCGGGCGCCTTGGCCGCCTCCTGCAGCGGCGCGCACATCATCTCGATCTCGCCGATGCGCGCGCCCATCTCGATGGCGAGGTTGACCGAGAGGTTCCAGACGTAATTGGTGGGGAAGTACTTGAACATGGTGTCAATGCCGGGCCCGGAGCGAGCCGTAGAAGGCCGCCGAGTCCTCGGCGGTGCGAGCCTGCCGCTTGAGCAGGAAGTGCGCGAGCGCGGGCAGCAGCACCAGCGCGCCGAGCATGTTCCACAGGAACATGAAGGCCAGCAGCAGCCCCATGTCGGCCTGGAACTTGATGGGGCTGGCCACCCAGGTGATCACGCCGATGGCCAGCGTGACGCCGGTGAGCAGCACCACCTTGCCGGTGAACAGCAGCGCCCGGTAGTAGCTCTCCGACAGGCTCTTGCCCTCGCGCAGCTGGGCCAGCGTGACCGACAGGATGTACAGCGCATAGTCCACGCCGATGCCCACGCCGAGTGCGATGACGGGCAGCGTCGCGACCTTCACGCCCATGCCCAGCGCGACCATCAGCGCCTCGGCCAGGAACGACGTCACCACCAGCGGCAGCACCGCCACCACCACCGCGCGCCACGAGCGGAAGGTGACGAAGCACAGCAGCACCACCGCGCCGTAGACCATCAGCAGCATGGTGCGCCAGGCGTCCTTGACGACGATGTTGGTCGCCGCCTCGATGCCGGCGCTGCCGGCGGCCAGCAGGAACTTCGTGTCCTCGGTGTCGTTGGCGAGCGCGAAGGCCTCGACGTGGGAGACCACGCGCTGCAGCGTGTCGGCCTTGTGGTCGCGCAGGTAGACGTAGATCGTCAGCAGGCTGCACGCATCGTTGTACAGGCCGCGCGGCGCACCCGCGGTGACGGTATTGAGCATGTCCTGGTTCGGCAGGAACTCGTACCAGCGCGGGTTGCCCTCGTTGAGCCCCGCGAGCACGCGGCGGTTCAGCAGGGCCAGCGTGTTGGTGCTCTCCACGCCGTCGAGCTGGCGCAGTTCCCACTCCAGCGCATCGACCTTGTTCAGCGTCTCGTAGCGCGAGCACAGCCCGTCCGGTGTGCGCACCATCACCGCCAGCACGTCGCTGCCCGCGCCGTAGGCGGCGTTGACGTAGGCCACGTCGCGGTTGTAGCGGCTGTCGGCGCGCAGTTCCGGCGCGCCCGGGTCGAGATCGCCGATCTTCAGCTGCGTGCTCGCGGCGAAGCCGCCTGCGCCCAGCGCCAGACCGACGGCCACGGCCAGGCCGGCCCAGCGGCGCTGCGTGAAGCGGTCGAGGAAGGCCCACAGCGGGTGCTTGCTGGCGCCGGCCGCGTCGGCGGCCTCGGCGCGCAGGCTGCGCGCGGCCGCCCGCGGGCTGACGCCGAAGTAGCTCAGCAGGATGGGCAGCAGGATCAGGTTGGTGAAGATCAGCACCGCCACGCCGATCGAGGCGGCGATGGCCAGCTCGCGGATGGCCTGGATGTCGATCACCAGCAGCACCGCGAAGCCCACCGCATCGGCCAGCAGGGCGGTCAGCCCGGCGAGGAACAGGCGGCGGAAGGTGAAGCGCGCGGCCACCAGCTTGTCCGCGCCGCGGCCCACGTCCTGCATGATGCCGTTCATCTTCTGCGCGCCATGGCTCATGCCGATGGCAAAGACGAGGAAGGGCACGAGGATGGAGTACGGATCGAGCGCGTAGCCCAGCAGGGGCAACAGGCCGAGCTGCCACACCACCGCCACCAGCGAGGCCAGCACCACCAGCAGCGTCGAGCGCAGGCAGCGCGTGTACCACAGCACCATCGCGGTGGCGATGGCCACGGCCACGGCGAAGAAGGCCAGCACCGCGCGCACGCCGTCGATCAGGTCGCCGACGATCTTGGCGAAGCCGGTGATGTGCAGGCTCACGCCCTCGGCCTCGTACTTCGTGCGCAGGGCTTCGAGTCGCGCCGAGAAGGCCGCATAGTCCAGCGCCCGGCCTTGCGCGTCGCGCGTCAGCAGCGGCACGAAGATCACGCTCGATCGCGCGTCGCGCGCCACCAGCTGGCCGATCTCGCCGGAGCGCGCCACGTTGGCCGCGAGCTGCTGCAGCTTGGCCGGCGAGCCGTCGAAGCCGTCGGGGATCACCGGGCCGCCTTCGAGGCCGTCCTCGGTCACGCCGACCCAGCGTGTGGTCGGCGTCCAGAGCGACTTCATCCGCGCCCGGTCGACGCCCGGCAGCAGGAACACCTCGTCGGACAGTCGGCGCAGGGTGTCGAGGTAGGCCGCGTCGTAGATCGTGCCGCCCTCGCCTCGCCGGGCGACGGCGATGCGCACGGCGTTGCCCAGGCCGCTGAGCTCGCCCTGGTGGCGCAGGAAATTCTGGATGTAGGGGTGGCTGGCCGGAATGGTCTTCTCGAAGCTGGCATTGAGCTGCAGCCGCGTGGCCTGCCAGCCCAGCAGCACGGTGACC
>JRYJ01001921.1_pt1 | contig 11442 bp, 14 predicted proteins | sample 235371 | NCBI WGS metagenome assembly JRYJ01 (sample SAMN03074219, study PRJNA261477) | activated sludge metagenome | biome: Wastewater Treatment Plant; feature: Wastewater; material: Activated sludge; isolation source: activated biomass of a wastewater treatment plant treating hydrocarbon... ... | reverse complement strand
GGCGTATTTCTCCGCGCGATAGCCCGCCAGCCACGTCGTGACCACGAACACGACAAACAGCATCGTCCCGAATCCGTAGATCGGAATGCCGTCGGGCGTCCAGTTGGTCTTGATCGGCAGCCAGAAGAGAACTTGATCCATCACCGCGTTCCTCGCGCTTGATGGCACGATACCGCGGAGAGGGAGAATGGACAATTCCAAGCCGCCCGGATCACGGAACCGGGATGCGATCGAGGATCCTGCGGATCAGCGCGTCCGGCGTGATGTCCTCCGCCTCGGCTTCGAACGTCAGCAGGAGCCGGTGGCGCAGGACGTCCGGCGCGACGGCTTTGACATCGTCTGGCGTGACGTGGCCCCGGCCTTGCAAGAGCGCCTGGCCTTGGGCGGCCCGGACGAGAAACACCGTCGCCCGTGGACTGACGCCGAGTTGAATGAGCGGCCCGATGTCCAGACCGAACTCCCCCGGCCGGCGCGTCGCAATGGCGATGTCCAGAGCGTAGTTTTTGATGGAGGNNTCGATCGGATTCTGCGTGGCCAGCACCTGGAACGGCTCCGGCAGCAGGAATGTCTGCTCGCCGATCGTGACCTGCCGCTCCTGCATCGCTTCGAGCAGCGCCGACTGCACCTTGGCGGGTGCGCGGTTGATCTCGTCGGCGAGCACCAGGTTGGCGAAGATGGGCCCCTTGCGGACCGTGAATTCGCCGCGCTGCGGCAGATAGATCTGGGTGCCGATCACGTCGGCCGGCAGCAAGTCCGGCGTGAACTGGATGCGTTGAAAGCTCAGGTGCAGCGCCTGGGCGAGGGTGCGGACGGCGAGCGTCTTCGCCAATCCCGGCACGCCTTCGAGCAGCAGATGTCCGCCGGTCAAGAGCGCGATCACGATGCGTTCGACTAGCGCTCGCTGTCCGACCAGGACGCGCTCGATCTCGGCGAACAGCGGATCGAGCCGGCGTCGCCCGGCGATGCTGGCCGCGTCGCGTTCCTGGACGGCGTCGCGGGTCACGGGGTCGCACCTCCAGCGGCGTTCCGGCGGCGCCGGCCGTTGCCGCGCCTCGCCGCCGTTCGCAGGATGCCGGCATGAGACGCATGCCTCGGAAAAAGTTTCAGGCCCTGGTCCGGCGCGTCCTCGACACGCTGCCCGAGATCTTCCACCCCTATCTCGCCAATCTCGTCGTCGACGTGGAAGACGAACCGGATCTCGCCACGTTGCGCGACCAGGGTTTCACCGACGAGGAAATCGCGGCCGGCGATACGCTCTACGGCCTGTTCGTGCCGTTCCCCATGCCCGGCGAAACGGCTTTCGGCGGCGTCGACGTTCACGATCAGCCGATGAATCGCATCATCATCTACAAGCATCCGCTCGAAGACGATTTTCCTGATCCGCGGGACCTGCGGCTCGAAGTGCGCAAGACGGTGATCCACGAACTGGCGCATCACTTCGGCTACACCGAGCGCGACCTCGAACCGTTCGAAGAGAAGGACGATCCGTTTGGCGACGAGCTATGAGTCGTTGCCGTTGACCTTGTCCTTGGCGTGCGCCTCGGCTTCCGCGGCGGCGGCCTTGGCGAACTCGTGCCGCTCGGCCCGCTGCAATATGTCGCGGGCTTCGTCGGCGCGATCGGCCGGCACCATCAGCTTGACTTCATTGCCCAGGTGCAGCATGTCGCCGGCGATTTCCTCGGAAAGGAACGCGGGAATGCCCTCGGCTTCGAGCAGGTTCTTGGCCAGGTGGGCCTCGGGCTGCAGCCCGTACGATGCGACGGTGACAATGTCCATGACCGCTCCTCGCGCGGTTAGAGAATGCCGGGCGTGGCCACCTTGATGCCTTTGAGCGCCATTTTGAGCGCTTCGGGGTTCGGAGCGACTTCAAGCGCCACTTCCTTGGTCACGTCGCCGCGCTCCACGAGTTGGCGCAGGTTTTCCGTGAAATCGACCATCCCTTCGAGGAAACCGATCTTGATGGCATCGGCGATTTTCTTGTCTTCGCCCTTGATGATCAGTTCTCGAATCGTCGGGTTCAGGATCATGATTTCATTGGTCGGCACGCGATGCGTCCCGGGCTTGATCGACGGCAGAAGTTTCTGCGCGACGATCGCCTTCAGATTGAATGCGAGCGTCTGGCGAATGGCCTGGTGCATGTCGGCCGGGAAGAGGTCGAGGATACGTCCGAGCGTCGAAGCGGCCGACGAGGCGTGAATCGTACCGAACACCAGGTGGCCGGTTTCGGCGGCCTGAATGGCCGCTTCGAACGTGTCCCGGTCGCGCATTTCGCCGACCAGAATCACGTCCGGATCTTCGCGGACCGCGTGTTTCAGGGCCACGGCCCAGTTGACCACGTCGATGCCGACTTCGCGCTGATTGACGACGGATTTCTTGTCCGTGAACAGGTATTCGATCGGGTCCTCGATCGTCAGAATGTGCAGCTGCTCGCGCTCGTTCAAGTAATCGAGCATCGACGCGATCGTCGTCGATTTCCCGGAGCCGGTGACGCCGGCCAGAATGATCATGCCTTGATCGAACTTGCAGAGGAGCTCAATCGACGGCGGCAATCCCAGCTTCTCAAAGTTCGGGACCTGATTGCTGACGCGCCGAGCCACGAGGCCCAGGTGCCCGCGCTGCCGCAGAATGTTGACGCGGAATCGTTGCTCGTCGTTGCCGATGACGTGCGCGAAGTCGGCGCCGCCGGTCTCTTCCAGGACCTTCCGCATGCGGGGCGACATGATCGGGAAGAGCAGCTGCTCCATCTGTTCTTCGGAGATCGGCGGCGCTTCCATGCGGCGGATGACGCCCTTGAGCCGCATCATCGGCGGCAGGCCGACCTTCAGGTGAAGGTCCGACGCCTCGTATTTCATCACCGTGCGGAAGAGCTTGTTGACCTCGGGTTCTTTTTTCAGGGAGGCGTGAGATCGGACTTCGTTCATTTCCACGGTAGACATGCTGATTCCTCAAAGTTGAGCGTCGGCACGGCGGGCACGACCGCAGCGCCGACGAAGACGGCGATCCCGGGATGCGCCGCCGGTACCGCCATTGTACCGTCTCGCGCCGGTGCAATGCACAGGTGATTCAACCGGAACGCGCTTCCCGGATTGCCGCGCCGGCACCGATCGAGACAGGGAACGAGTTTACGGCAGAGTCGCGGCCGGGTCAACGAGCCGGTCGCGTTTCGCCGGAGTTCAGAATTGCCGGGGCTGGGCGAGCGCCCCGTTCATGCGGTGTGATTGGCAGCGGTCCAAAGCAGGTACGCCACCCGTTCGTGCAGCACGCGCTGGCGCACCAGACGGAGGTAGTACCCGTCGCGCCAGAGATAGTAGATCGCGGCGATGGTCAGTGCGGTGAGATTCACTGCAATCGCTGGCATGGCTGCCGCCCTCCCGCGCCGTCGGAGACCTCTCCGTCGGCGGAACTGTCGTCAAATTCATCCTCATCGACACCGTAGAACAGAAATCGGCGACCGTCAAATCGCGCACGATCCGTATCATCCTCAGAGTTGCCAGCGACAGCCGCGCGCCAGTGCTTTCCGCGTGAATCGCGAGTTCCGCGCCCCATGCTCGAGAATCCGGTTCTCTGGTTTGAACCCGTGCTCCCCGGCGTGGGTCTGACGGCGCCGCGATGCTCGCTGAATGTGCGTGCTTGGGATCGCGGTCCGCCGATCGGGCGGATCGAAATTCGGCCGCTCGCTTGGCTGCCGTGGGGCGTGCGCTGGCGCATGGCCGCCGATGAGGGAGCCGATCGCTCGCTTGTATTCACCGCTCGGCGGGCCGGTTGGATGCCGCGCGACTGGGACGTGCTCGATGCCGATGGGCGATTCGTCGCCCTCTGGCGCGGGTCGCGGCTGCTGAGTCCCGATGGACGGATCATTGGCCGGCGAAGTCGGGGATCAGCGGGCGTTCACTCGGCGGCGCATCAGCCCTGGGCGTCGTGGTATTGCGAGGCGTCGCGGCTGCGGCTCGAGTTCCAGCCGCAGATCGACGAACCGTTTCTCCGCATGGCGATCATCGTGGCGTCGCTGATTGAGCCGACGGCGACGGCGTGACATCTCCGGGCGCGGGAATCCGCTGTCCGAGCACGCCCTGGAGTCCTTCGCTGCCAAGGCGCACCACGCGCCGGCCCACCTGGAGTTCAAACAGGTCGTCGAGTTCCTGGTAGCGCTTGACCAGCACGCGCGCGCCGGGCGTGAGACCCTGTTCGCGCCATCGCCGCAATCGCGCGGGATGGTCGTCTTGCACCTCGCGAATCAAGACCCATTCGCCCGGGCGGCAGTCGCTCAGCCGGCACAGATCGCGGAGCGGCAGCCGGCCGTCGGCCGTGGGAATCGGGTGGCCGTGCGGATCCTCATGAGGCTCGCCGAGGTGTCGGGCGATCGCCGCTTCGAGTCGCGGCGAGATGGCGTGCTCCAGCGCTTCCGCTTCGGCATCGACTTCGCTCCAATCGAGACCCAGCACGCGAAGGAGAAATGTCTCGACGAGGCGATGGCGGCGGATGACGCGGCAAGCCTCGGCTCGGCCCCGCGCGGTCAACCGCGCCCCGGCCCGGGGCGAATACTGGATCCAGCCGGCTTGCGTCAGGCGCTTCAGCATGCCGGTGACGGATGGTGCGCGGACGCCGAGGCGCGATGCAATCTCCGCCGGCGAAACCGGTCCCTCGGCGCCGCCCAGCAGGTGGATCGCCTTGAGGTAGTCCTGAACGGCGTGCGTCAGTTCCGCGGCCATGTTGCTCTCGCTCTACACCCAGCATAGCGAAAGGGCCGTGGACGTCGCCGCGACGGCGGCCATTTCCGCAGTCGCGCCGCTGCCGCCCCAGATCGCCCAGGTGAGCCACAGGCTCAGACCGTAGGCCACTCGAAGCCCCATTTGAAGCGTCGTCAGATACAAGCTTCGCTCCACTAGATCGCTCGCGGCAACCAGCGCCTTTTGCACCTCTTCGTTCACCATCTTGCGCGGATTGATGAATCCGAGAGTCACGACGCGGACGACGGGCGCTTTCCAGGACGACAGCCAGTGTTCCGCTTCATCGAACTTGCTTTCCAATTTGACTCGATCGAACGCGCCGACGACGATCAGAAAATACACGTCCACGGTGACCATCGCCGCGCCCAGTGATCCGACCAGAACCAGTGCGAGCCAGTGCGAGATTACGTCGCGCACGCTGAGTACCGCCTGATGCCAGATCCAGCGCGACGCCGCCAGATGAGCCATCCAGACCACGAGCGTCAGGATCGACGGCAGAAACGTTCTCCAGGTCAGGAGCAGCGCATGGTGGTTGTGCATGAGCNNCCGACGGTCTCCCGGTACAGGCGAAATCGGCGCAAGGTGCCGAGAATGAACATGGACGCCAGGTAAAAATCAAACAGGCGAATCAGGTCGATGGACAAGATCCCGTTGAGCATGGCGAGGACATTGTGGCGGGCGGAGAAAGACCGGCAAAGCCCAGTTTGCCGCCGGCAACGATCATTCGGATCGACAGGCTGCCACCAGTGCCGAGAAATCGGCACCGTCGGCAGCGGCGTCACAGCCTCAAGCACCGGCACAGCCGTGATAAACGGCTGAAAGCCGGCGATGGCGCGGCGCCGGCGGCCGGTTCGGCTTGACTGGAACTACCAGCAAAGTACCCTGATACCTGAGATTTTCACGACGACTCGCAACCGGCTCGGACCAGCCAATTTCATTGATCGACATAATCGGCAGGCTTGCCCGTCCGCATCAGTGGAGCATCCGCGATGAGCAACAGTGAAACGCCCGCAACTGAGAAAGCGACATCGGCCGGTGGCGATCAGCGCGTCGAGCGGCGGCGCCGGAACATCCCGGTCGCCATCGATCGCCGCGGGCAGGGTGAACGCAAGGCCCGGCAGCAGGGTGAACGTCGGCGGCAGGTCGATCCCACCACCTGCGAGCGCGACTACCGCGACGACGAAATCGAGTTCATGAAGGCGATGGATCAGTACAAGCGCGACAACCGCCGGCCGTTCCCGACCTGGAGCGAGGTGCTGGAGGTGCTGACGGCCCTCGGATATCGCCGGGTCGCGGAGCCGACGGCCTTGCCGGGTAACTCGCGCTCGACTCCGCCGCTGAAGGGGTAAGGGACTGAGCCACGGATTTCACCGCGTGCGCGGGTTCGAATCGGCGGCGACGCTGCCGCTTGAATTCTGCGTCGTCCGTGAAATCCGTGGATGAGCAACCACTCGGCGGGTCAGAGCCTCGGTGGTGAATCGGCCAGGGATGGCGTGATGCGCTTTTTTGTCAGTGCGGGTGAGCCGAGCGGCGACTTACACGCTGCCAATCTGTTTCGGAGTCTGCGCGCGCGGCATCCGGGCGCGGAGTGTTTTGGCTTCGGCGGGCCGCAACTCGCCGCGGCCGGCGCCGATGTGCTCTTCCCTCTCGCCTCTCATGCGATCATGGGCCTGAGCGGGATCGCTCAAGCCTTGCCGACAATGTTCCGTATCGCTCGGCTGGCGCTCGACGAGGTCGCGCGCCGGCGGCCGACGGCGGCCGTTCTCATCGACTATCCGGGTTTTCACTGGCACCTGGCGAAGCGGATGCGCCGGGCCGGCGTGCCCGTGATTTCGTTCGTGCCGCCGCAGATCTGGGCGTGGGCGAGCCACCGCGTGTACAAGATGCGCCGCTGTTTCCACCGCGTCCTGTGTTCGTTGCCGTTCGAGGAGGCGTGGTACCGCGACCGTGGCGTGACGGCCGAGTACGTGGGCCATCCGTATTTCGATGAGTTGCACCGGCAGCGAGTCGATGTCGAATTCGTCGAGAGCTTACGAAATCGCCGCGGGCCGACGATTGCGGTTCTGCCCGGCTCGCGCGGCGGCGAACTCGATCGCAACTTAGAGATGCAGATCCGAGCGCTGCGAATCATCTCTCGCGCTCGACCCAATGCGCGGATTCAATTTGCCTGCTTCAAGGATGAGCACCGGCAGCGCGTCATGGCCGCCGCCGACTCCGCGGGCATTGCGATCGCGGCTCATGTCGGCCGCATGGCCGAGATTCTGTCGGCCGCGGACGCGGCGATCGCCGTGTCGGGCTCCGTCGGGCTGGAATTACTGCATCATGGCGTGCCGAGCGTCGTCGTGTACCGCGTCAATCGGCTCTATCGAGCCATTGCGCGGCGAGTGCTGAACGTGCCATTCATCAGCATCGTCAACTTGCTCGCCGAACGAGAGCTGTTCCCCGAGTTCCTGACTTGCGAGGATGCGTCGGCCGCAATTGCCGCGCGCGTGCTGAGGTGGTTGGATTCGCAGTCGGACGCCGAGAAAGTGCGCGAATCGCTGCGTGCGCTGAAGCGGCGAGTCGGGCAACCCGGCGCGTGCGATCGCGCGGCGGCGGCGATCATCGAATGCGCTGGACGTTCCTTGGCCGCTTAGAACCGCCAGCCGAAGTTGAGCAGGATATTCACATCCTGAAGATCGCGGCCGACATTGGCGGGGACGATATCCGTCCAGTTATAAACCCACTCCGCCCTCACTCCCATGATGAACGAGATGCAGTTGCGCAGTGGAATCTCGATATCCTCATGGATGCCGGCGGCGAAAGCGCCGTACACGTCGCCGACGTGCCGATAGCCGATCCGCGCGGGCAATTGCGACAGATCGTTGAGTCCGAGTCGCGAATAGCCCCAGCGCCCGCCGATGTCCCAGCCCATGCGCCAGTGCCAGCCGCGATCGTACGCCGGCCGCCACAGATACCAATCCCGTCCCGCGGCGAGATTGAAACTCCAGCGCTGGTAGTCGCGCGTCGTCACGTTGACGTCTTGGACGACGATGTTCGGGGCCAGCGGCGATCCGGTGTTGACCGGCAGCGGGATGGCGTAGACCACGTTGGACGCACCGCTGTTATTGATCGTGAAGCTGAGACCCCCGTCGACTGTCCACGCTTTCGTCGTGCCGGGATCGAAGAACAGCGACCGGGCGCCGATCTGGGTCATCCAGCCGGTATCGAGGGTGTCGTGCAGGATGCCATTGGACACGGGCATCGACGGGCCGGTGCGAAGATAGAACTCGCTGCCAATCGGTCCGCCGCCGAGCGGGCCGCAGCAGTCCGGCCGGGAAAACTCCATCCATGGACTCGTGACGCTGCCAACGGGAAGCCCGTCGCTTCGCATTGGCGGCGAGGTTGCCGGCGAGGGAGCGGCCGACGCTTCCGCCGGCGGCTTGGGCGTCGCCGGCGGATCGGCGGAATGTCCCAGACCTGCGATCAGCAGCGTCGCGGCGACTGCTCCGAGCATCGTCGTGTGCATCATCATGCCGTCCNNATGAACGAGATTAGCGATTGTAAGGCGGAGCGCGCCAGCCAGTCTGCCGATTCTGCCCGGATTCGCCAAACTACAATGCCGGCATGGAGGCGGTCGAACTCCGCGATCTCGATTTGGCCCGGCGCTTCGTCCTTCAGGGATTGAGACTCCAACGCGTCGCGGCGCCGGGGACGGCGAGCGTGCGGCCGGCGTNNGGCCGGCCACCCGCTGCCGCCGCTGGGTTTTCTGGCCGATCTCGGGCAGCTGCTGATCGCACCTCATGCGCAGATTCACCCCCGACGGCGCGCGTCCGACGCCGCCGATCTGCCGATCGGCCTCACGCGCGCTTACGAAGATTTCGTTCTCGGCCGATTCTTCGTGGACGCGAGTCTTGCCCGCGCGGCCGACGTAATCCGCCGGCTGCCGGCAGCCGATCAGCCACGCGGCATTGCCTACGTGCTTGGGCAAATGATGGAACGCGCTCCCTTCCGAGGCGCGATGCTCAGCCCGGCCGTCATCAAGGGCCTCCTGGAACTCGGGCCGGACGAGGTCATGGCGCGAGCTTGGGATTCGCACCGGCTGGAAGGCTTGCTGCCGCTCATCCCGGAGATGTACACGGAACTGATCGCTTCGGTTCGCCGCGTGGGCGACGTGCTGGCGCCGGAGGACGTCTTTGAACTCGAGCACGGAACGGCGCTGGCGGAGTTGAGTCAGCGCTTGGCGCTGCGGCAAGTGCTGGCCGTCGCGGCGGAATGGGAGTCAACGGTGCGCGGGCGGCCGCGTCCGCGGCTCGCGCCCCGAGAGATCCCGACGCGGGTTCACGATGCCGACGTTTATCCCGTGGGCGGATTCGCGTCCCTAACGACCCGCGGCGCCGTCGAGAGTCTGCTGCACTCGCAACTGGCCTACATGGATCCGGATCCCCAAAAGCGGCCCGACCTGTTCGACGTCAAGTTTCTGCGCGATGAACTGCTGTACTACTCCCGCGACGAGAATCAGTTCTGGCGGCGAAGGCAGTCCTTCACGTTCGCTTTCGGCGCCGACCTGGTCCGCGCGCGCTTCAAGGATCCCGAGCTTCCGGCTCAGCGCTTGATTTGCGCTCTCGCATGGATCGTGGCCGCCGTGCGTACCCTCCTCAATTGGCTGAGCACCGACGCGCTGACCATCGAACTCCTGTTTCCGAGCGCCGGTGGCTCCATGCCCTTGGCCCAGGAACAGACGCTCTTGGAGATGATCTTCCGCGAAGAGCGGATCCTGGGAGTCGTGAAAATCGAAGCGGCCGATGCGGCGAGCGTGGCCGATCGCGCCGCGCAGTCCGACCCGGATTCGGGCCGGTATTTCCTGCACGTCGACGCCGGGGAACGGCCCGCGGCGGCGCCGCCGGAGCAGGAGCGGCTCGTCGTGGCCGGCCCGATCCCGCGTCTCACCGGGATCGAGCCGCGAGAGCCCGCGTCGGGCAGCGCCGCCGGGGCATGGCCGGATGCGCTCGCCGCGCTCCTGGAACAGTGGCTCGGCTCAAGCGACTCTAGTTGAGGTGCTCGTGTCGGAGGTGCTGAAACTCCGTCAGCGCCGCCTTGGGCGCCCCGGCTGCGCTGAGCAACCCGGAATTGGGGAACTGGTGCTGCTCCGCGTCGGTCAGGTGGGCCCACGTCACTGCACGGACGAACGGCTTGCACAGGGCAAGCGCGGCAAAGTCGGCGGTCCAGTCCGCCTGGATCTCTTCGTTGATGCCACCGACCCAGTGTCCCGCCGCGACGCGCTGCGTCGGATCGGCCAAAGCGTCCGGCGTGGCGGCCGATGGATATGCCAGCGTCACCTTCAACGGTACGCCCAACAGCGCGTACAGGTCCAGGAGCCGCGAGGCGTCCAGCAGGTCGCGGCAGTAGCTGCCGCGCGGCGACACACCCATCACCCACTCCAGGTCGAGAGCGGCGAAGCGCAGCCCGGATCGGATCAGCATGTCGGCATAGACGACCGGCGAGTACGTGCGCCCCTCGCGGCTCAGGTAGTCGCCCCACGGTTGCGCGATGCCGATGGTCAGTTCCAAGTCCGGATCGACCTGCCAGGCGGCTTCCGCCAGCCGCGAGGTCAGCCAGAGCCAGTCGTCTTCCGCGAGTTTCAGAACGGTGGCGCAGTTGGCTGCGGAGATCAACTGCCACCGGCGGATGCGGCGGTGATACCGGCCCACGACCGTCTCGACGTAATCGCACATGAAGCTCGAAAGGCTGGGCAAATCCCCGTCCCAGACGGACAGCCAATTGGGCAAGCCGTGGCCTGACGGATCCACGAGCGGCCCGGCGCAAACTTGAAGTCGCGAGCGAGTGGCCCAATCCAGCGCGGCGTCGGCGATGTCCCAACGATACTCGGACTCCGAGGGTTCGGTGATTCGCCAGGTGAGGGGGACGATGGCCGCGTTGCAGGCCGCCGCCGTGGCCGGCGCCGCGGCAGGCGACGGCACGCCGTTAATCCGAATCGCCAGTTCCGTGTCGAGTTTCGCTTGCCGTTGGTGGCGAGCCTGCAGCATCTGGCTGATGTAAACGCGGACGAGTTGATTGGCCGCCCGTCCCGCCAGGCTCAGCGCGTCGAGAGCCAGGGCATCCACCGAATCGCCGGCTGACGCCGTCGCCGCTTGACCGAACACGGAGCTGGCTTCGCGGATCTGCTGGTCAACCGCCGGCGGAATCTGCAAACCGACCATCCGCCAATCGGCGGCTTGACTCCGTACCAGGTTCAACCTTCCGCGGGCCAGTTCGAGACTCAGGCGATACGGCTCGGGCCGTGGAATCAGGGTCGCGGTCGGACACAGCGTGCGCCCTGCGCCGGGAACTTCCCACGGAATGAGCGCTGAGCCGCTTTCGTTGGTGTCTCGCTGCAGAGAAAGAAGTGTTCCATGTCGCTCCACGCGTGTCGGCGTCGGCATGCCGTCGTAGGCGCCCGTCACCGATCCGCGATCGAGGTCTGCCAGGGATTCCGGCGGCGCGTTCGACGGCAACTGAAAGTTCAACGAGCCCATGCCATAGCGCCGACGTAAGGAATCGCGCGACCGGAACCGATTGTCGCATTATAGAACGTGCACGGTAGCGGCGGCATCCGGTTCAAGCGGCGCGTTCGACGGCTGCCGCGTCCAGGGCGACCACCGTCATCCCGTACCGATTGGCCAGGTCGATCGTGGACGATTCATCGAGAATGATGGTCTTGCCGGCTTCGATCGCG
>JRYJ01008219.1_pt1 | contig 11444 bp, 8 predicted proteins | sample 235371 | NCBI WGS metagenome assembly JRYJ01 (sample SAMN03074219, study PRJNA261477) | activated sludge metagenome | biome: Wastewater Treatment Plant; feature: Wastewater; material: Activated sludge; isolation source: activated biomass of a wastewater treatment plant treating hydrocarbon... ... | reverse complement strand
GTCCCCATCGTCTAGAGGCCTAGGACACCGCCCTTTCACGGCGGTAACCGGGGTTCGAATCCCCGTGGGGACGCCAAGAACACAGCAAAATGGGCACCATCACGGTGCCCATTTTCATTGGCGTCGCCATCGCTGCCGGCGGGGCACACACCGCCCCCCACCGCCGTTCGCTTCCTCCGAAAGAAAAAGGCCGGGTTGCCCCGGCCCTGGCCATTGGCTCGCGCCGGCGGATGTCAGCCCTTCTTGTGCTGCGCCAGCCGCGTCCAGGTATCCACCACCGTATCCGGGTTCAGCGAAATGGAGGAGATGCCCTGGTCCATCAGCCACTCGGCGAGGTCCGGGTGGTCGGAAGGACCCTGGCCGCAGATGCCGATGTATTTGCCGGCCTTGTTGGCGGCGGAGATGGCCATGGCGAGCAGCATCTTGACGGCGGGGTCGCGCTCGTCGAAGAGGTTGGCGACGAGGCCGGAGTCCCGGTCCAGGCCCAGGGTGAGCTGGGTCAGGTCGTTGGAGCCGATGGAGAAGCCGTCGAAGATCTTGAGGAAATCGTCGGCCAGCAGGGCGTTGGAGGGGATTTCGCACATCATGATGAGCTTCAGGTCGTTCTCGCCCTGCTTCAAACCGTGCTCGGCCAGCAGGTCGACCACCGCCTGGCCTTCGCCCAGGGTGCGCACAAAGGGCACCATCAGTTGCACGTTGGTCAGGCCCATCTCCTCGCGCACCCGCTTCATGGCGCGGCATTCCATCTCGAAGCAGTCCTCGAAGGTGTTGGCGATGTAGCGGGAGGCGCCGCGGAAGCCGAGCATGGGGTTTTCTTCTTCCGGCTCGTAGAGCTCGCCGCCGAGAAGTTTACGGTACTCGTTGGATTTGAAGTCGGAGAGGCGGACGATCACCGGGTTGGGCCAGAAGGCGGCGCCGATGGTGGCGACGCCTTCCACCAGCTTCTCGACGAAAAAGTCCTTCGGGCTGGCGTAGCCCCGGGCGCGGCGCTTGATTTCCTCGCGCTTGGAGGCCGGCAGGCGCTCCACGTCGAGGATGGCCTTGGGGTGGATGCCGATGACGTTGTTGATGATGAACTCGACCCGGGCCAGGCCGACGCCGGCGTTGGGCAACTGGGCGAATTCGAAGGCCAGTTCGGGGTTGCCGACGTTCATCATGACCTTGACCGGCACCTCCGGCATGGCGGAGATGTCGCGGGTAACCACTTCGTAGTCCAGCTTGCCGCGATAGACGTGGCCGGTGTCGCCCTCGGTGCAGGAGACGGTGACGACGTCGCCGTCGTTCAAGGTCTGGGTGGCGTCGCCGCAGCCGACGATGGCGGGGATGCCCAGTTCGCGGGCGATGATGGCGGCGTGGCAGGTGCGGCCGCCGCGGTTGGTGACGATGGCCGAAGCCCGCTTCATCACCGGCTCCCAGTTGGGGTCGGTCATGTCGGCCACCAGCACGTCGCCCTGCTGCACCTTGTCCATTTCCTTGGGGTCATGGACGATGCGCACCGGGCCGATGCCGATCTTCTGGCCGATGGCGCGGCCGGAGGCGAGGACCTTGGAGAACTGCTTCAAGGTGAATTTCTCGATCTTGCCGGCGCTGGACTGGGACTGCACGGTTTCCGGGCGGGCCTGCAGGATGTAGAGCTTGCCGTCGCCGCCGTCCTTGCCCCATTCGATGTCCATGGGGCGGCCGTAGTGCTGCTCGATGATGACGGCGTAGCGGGCGAGTTCGAGGACTTCCGCGTCGCTGATGGAGAACTGGTGGCGCAGGGACTCGGCCACGTCCTCGGTGACGGTGGACTTGCCGGCGACCTTCTCGGCGGCGAAGACCATCTTGATCATCTTGGAGCCCAGGTTGCGGCGCACCACGGCGTGCTTGCCGGCGGCCAGCATGGGCTTGTGCACGTAGAACTCGTCCGGGTTCACGGCGCCCTGNNGGTCTCCTGCTGGCCGGCGAAGGAAGCGTCGGGAAGGTCTTCCGCGGTGGCGGAGGAGCGCACGGCGAAGGACATGTCGTCGCCGGATTCCGCCACCAGGCGCTGGTACTGCTCGGTGATGGCGATGGTCAGCTCCATCGGAAAGGGAGTGTCGAGGATCGACTGGCGGATCTCGGCGCCGGTCTTGACCAGGGCGTTGACGTCCTCGACGTCGAGGGCATCGAGGGTGGCATTGATTTTCTTGTCGAGGCCGGACTGGGCGAGGAACAGGCGGTAGGCATGGGCCGTCGTGGCAAAGCCCCCGGGCACGCGCACGCCGGTGTCGGCGAGCTGGCTGATCATTTCGCCGAGTGAGGCGTTCTTGCCGCCGACCTTGTCCACGTCGGTCATGCGCAGCTTTTCAAAGGGGATGACGAGGGCTTCCATGCCGAGTCCTTTCAGAGTTGTTCAATGGTGGGATTGAAAATCGGTTCATCGCCGGCCAGGGCGGCCCCGCCCAGGCGGCGGGCGGCGCTTTCCCGCCGGGCGGCGGTGCGCAGCGACTGGGCCAGGGTTTCCTGGACGAAGGCGATGTGGGTTTCCGCCGCCGCCCGGGCCGCCGCCGGCTTCCTTTCGCGGATGGCCTTGTAGAGGGCGGCATGCTGGGAATGCAGCAGGTTGGTGGCCCCGGGGACGTTGCGCAGTTCCCCCAGGTTGAGGTGGATGTTGTCGTGCAGCAGGCGGAACAGCGCCGACGACAGGTGGCCGACCATGGCGTTGTGGCTGGCCTCGCAGATCACCTGGTGAAAACCGATGTCGGACGCCGAGCGGCGGCTCATGTCATCGCTGGCGAAGGCGTCGGCCAATTCTTCGAAAGCCTGGTCCAGACGGAGATGGTCAGCTTCCGTGGCCCGCTCGGCGGCCCATTCGGCGGCCTGCCCCTCCAGCATGCGGCGGAACTCCAGGAGATCCTCCCGCAGGTTGGGGTGGGCGCCCAGCATGTCGCGCCAGGGGTCGATGAAGGTCGCTTCCAGGCGGTCGGTGACGAAGGTGCCGCCCCCCTGGCGGCTCTGCACCATGCCCTTGGAGGCGAGCTTCTGGATCGCCTCGCGCAGGGAAGGGCGCGACACGCCCAGTTCGACGGCCAGTTCCCGCTCCGGCGGCAGACGGTCCCCCGGCTTGAGGGAGCCTTCCAGGATGCGGCGCTCCAGGGACGCGGCGATGGCGTCGGAGATGCGGGGAACCTGCAGCTTGGTCTGGGGCATGATGGATCGTCGGAGGAAAACTTGCGCACGATTGGTAAGACCATGCAATTTTAACCAAGCAACAAGGGAATCGCAAGGGCTGGGAAATCCCCAATATGTTTGACTAACTAACGGATATATCGTACATTTCATAAAAACCGATAAATTGGTTTGACCATTTTACCGTGCATTACTTCACGGCACGAATCAAGCGAGGAGGCTCCATGACCCAACCTAGCCGGGCAGCTCCGCCCACCACGGACGTTTACTTCTTCGCCACCTGCGTGGTGGACCAGTTCTTCCCCGGCGCCGGCCTGGACGCGATCCGCCTACTGGAGCGTGAGGGCCTGCGGGTCCACTTCCCCGCAGACCAGACCTGCTGCGGCCAGCCGGCCTACACCAGCGGCTTCCACGACCAGGCCCGGCAGGTGGCCAGCACCCAGCTCGATCTCTTCCCCGAGCCCTGGCCGGTGGTGGTGCCCTCCGGCTCCTGCGCCGGCATGATGAAGCACCACTATCCAAGCCTCTTCGCCGCCGACCCGGCCCTTAAGGCCAAGGCGGAAGCCCTTTCGGCGCGCATCTACGAATTCACCGAGTTCCTGGTCAAGGTGCTGGGAATCAAGCTGGCGGATCGCGGCGCCCCGGCCACGGTGGTGCTGCACACCTCCTGCTCGGCGCGCCGGGAAATGGGCGTCCATCTTACCGGCCGGGCGCTCCTCGACCAGCTTGGCCAGGTCACCGTCGCCCGCCAGGACCACGAGGCCGAGTGCTGCGGTTTCGGTGGCACCTTCTCGGTCAAGCACCCGGAAATCTCCGGGGCCATGGTCAAGGACAAGGTGGATGCCCTGAAAGCCACCGGCGCCGAACGGGTGGTCAGTGCCGACTGCGGCTGCCTGATGAACATCCTCGGCCACGCCGCCTGGCGGGACCAGCAGGAAGGCCGTTCCCAGCCCACGCTGCCCGGCGAGCACATCGCCACCTTTCTTCTGAAGCGCACGGAGCAAGCGCAATGACCGCCCGCGACCGCATCTTCGCCCGCCTCCAGGCCGCCCGGGCCAAGGGCCTCTACCCCACCCCGGAACCAGCCGAGTGGTACGCCGCCCGGGCCCGCAACGAACCCGCCGACGCACGCACCCAACGCTTCGTCGCCATGATGGAAGCGGCCCGGGCCGAGGTACACCGGGTCACCAACGGCAACTGGGTGCAGAGGCTGTACGAGGTGCTGGCCGCCCGGCACATTTCCAACCTCCTCCTCGCCCCAGGCACGCCCCACGGCGCCCGGGCCGCCGAGGGGCTGAAGGAAACCGGCGTCGCCTGCCTGGCCTACGACCGCCCGGTCGAGGCCTGGAAGGCCGAGCTGTTCAACGACGTCCAGGCCAGCCTCACCGCCGCCCGGGGCGCCATCGCCGAGACCGGCTCCCTCATTCTCTGGCCGGACGCCCGGGAGCCCCGGCTGATGTCGCTGGTGCCGCCGGTGCATATCGTCCTGCTGGAGGCCGCCAACCTCCACACCACCCTCATCGACGCCATGGCCGCCGAGAATTGGGCCGCCGGCCTGCCCAGCAACGCCCTCCTCATCTCCAGCCCCTCGAAGACCGCCGACATCCAGCAGACCCTGGCCTACGGCGCCCACGGACCGAAGGAACTGGTGGTGCTGCTCAAGGAGGCCGCATGATGGGCGCCCAGGAAAAACCCCTGCACTTCATGCCCACGGAAGGCTTCCGGGAGCGCTCCAAGGCCGTCGTCGAGAACGAATTCCTGCAAAAGAGCTTCCGCGCCGCCATGGATTTCCTCATGGCCAAGCGCGCCGCCCAGTTCCCCGACGATGACGAGCTGCAGAGCCTGCGCAGCCTGGGGGAGCGCATCCGCCAGAACAGCCTCGACAAGCTGCCGACGCTGCTCGCCCAGCTCGAAGCCAAGCTGACCGGGAACGGCATCCACGTCCACTGGGCCGAGACGGCGGAAGAAGCCAACGCCGTCATCCTCGGCATCTGCGAGAAACACGGCGCGCGACGCATGGTCAAGGGCAAGTCCATGGTCAGCGAGGAGATCGAGTTCAACCACGCCGCCGAAGCCGCCGGGGTCGAGGCCATCGAAACCGACATGGGCGAGTACATCCTGCAGCTCGCGGGGGAAAAGCCTTCCCACATCATCATGCCGGCCATCCACAAGACCAAGCAGCAGATCGCCAGGCTGTTCGAGGAAAAGCTCCCCGGGGTGGCCTACACGGAAGACGTGGACGCCCTCATCCAGATCGGCCGGCAGGTGCTGCGGCAGAAATTCCTGGAGGCGGACATCGGCATGTCCGGCGTCAATTTCGCCGTGGCCGAAACCGGCACCCTGGTACTGGTGGAAAACGAAGGCAACGGCCGGCTCTCCACCACCACGCCGCGAGTCCATATCGCCATCACCGGCATCGAGAAGGTGGTGGAAAAGCTCGACCACGTGCCGCCCCTCCTCTCGCTCCTCACCCGCTCCGCCACGGGCCAGAACATCACCACTTACGTGAACATGATCTCCCGGCCCCGCCAGCCGGGGGAGCTGGACGGCCCCGAAGAAGTCCATCTGGTGCTCCTCGACAACGGCCGCACCCAGCCCTACGCCGACGAGGAACTCCGTAAGACCCTGCAATGCATCCGCTGCGGCGCCTGCATGAACCACTGCCCGGTCTATACCCACATCGGGGGCCACGCCTACGGCACCACCTACCCGGGCCCCATCGGCGAGATCATCTCGCCCCACCTGATGGGCCTGGAAGCCACCGCCACCCTGCCCTCCGCCTCCAGCCTCTGCGGGGCCTGCGGGGAAGTGTGTCCGGTGCGGATCCCCATTCCCGATCTGCTCATCCGCCTGCGTTCGGAGGTGAATTCCAAGCCTGGCTCAGGCAGCCCGCTGCAAGGCCAGGGGGCGGGGTACAGCCGGCTGATGACGGCCGTCTGGCGGGGGTGGGCGGGGATCTACGGGCGACCGGCCCTGTATCGGATTTATTCATGGCTGGCCAGCCGGTTCAACTGGCTGACGCCTCCCAGCCAGGGAGGATGGACTTCGGTGCGGGTGCCGTTGAAGCCGGCTTCGCGGCGGTTGAGGGATATGGTGGATGAGCGGAAGTAATGGTTCTGTCGGTTGATCGACCGCTGCTTTCCGCCTTGACGGCGTGTAACTTTCTTTTGGGTCGCCAAAAGAAAGTTACCAAAGAAAAGGCGACCCCAAGGTCGACGCCCCCCTGCGGGGGGTCCCTTGCGCTACTCGGCCGGCCGGGCGGCTGCGGAACTCGCCCCCTGCGGGGGCTCAGACAGTCCTCGCCGACTGCCCCCGGCCAACCTGCGTTGCTCAGCATCTTCCATGGGGACCCGGAACACCGAACGCAACCTGTAGCGAAGGCGGCTTCAGCGGCGCCTGGTGTACCGGGCCCCTTGGGAGGCGCCGAGCATCGCAGGGACTGGCGGAAAAAGGGCGAGGACTGTCTGAGGCCCGCAGGGCCGAGTTCCGCAGCCCCCGCCAGGCCCGAGAAGCGCAGGGAACCCCGCGTAGCGGGGCTCCGACCCAGGGTCGCCTTTTCTTTGCTTACTTTCTTTTGGCGACACAAAAGAAAGTAATGCCGCGCGTCAGGCGCGGAAAACAGCGCTAACCAAACCCAACACGCAACCGACACGGAATACAGCACATCAGCAACCCAAAACGCCTGAAAAACCCCACCCCATGAGCAACCTCACCGACTCCCTCCGCCCCCACCTCCCCCCCAACCAACTCATCACCGACGACTTGCGCCGCCTCGCCTACGGCACCGACGCCAGCTTCTACCGCCTCATCCCCGAGGTCATCGCCGTCGTCGAGAACGAGCAGGAGGTGCAGGCCGTCCTCCAGGCCGCCAAAAACCACAACCGTCCCGTCACCTTCCGTGCCGCCGGCACCAGCCTTTCCGGCCAGGCCATCACCGACGGCGTGCTGGTCCTCGTCGGCGAGGGTTTCGCCACCTGCGACATCGCCCCCGATGCCGCCACCGTGCGCCTCGGCCCCGGGATCATCGGCGGTGAGGTGAATCGGCGCCTCGCTCCTTTCGGCCGCAAGATCGGCCCCGACCCCGCCTCCATCAACGCCTGCAAGGTCGGCGGTATCGCCGCCAACAACGCTTCCGGCATGTGCTGCGGCACTGCCCAGAACAGCTACCGCACCCTGGCCGGCCTGCGGGTGGTCCTGGCCGACGGGGCGGTGCTGGATACGGAAGACCCCCTGAGCGTCGACGCCTTCAAGAAGAGCCACGCCGTGCTCCTCGGCGAGCTGGAACGCCTGGGCGCCGAAACCCGGGCCAACCCGCGACTCTCCGCCCGCATCCGGCAGAAGTTCAAGATCAAGAACACCACCGGCTACAGCCTCAACGCCCTGGTGGATTTTGATGACCCCATCGACATCCTGGCCCACCTGATGATCGGCTCGGAGGGCACCCTGGGCTTCATTTCCCGCATCACCTACCGCACCGTCGTCGAGGAGGCCCACAAGGCCAGCGCCCTGGTCTTCTTCCCCACCATCGCGGCCGCCTGCCAGGCGGTGATCCGCCTGAAACCGCAGCCGGTGGCCGCCGTCGAGCTGCTCGACCGGCCGGCGCTGCATTCCGTCGAGAACAAGCCCGGGCTGCCACCGGTGATCCGCGCCCTGGGCGAGGAAGCCGCCGCCCTTCTCATCGAGGTGCGGGCCGACGACGCCGCCGCCCTGCAGACGCGCATGGCGGCCGCCCTGGGCGCCCTGGACGGCATCGCCACCGTCGAGCCGCCGCAGTTCTCCACCGACCCCGCCACCTGCGACATGTACTGGAAGGTGAGGAAGGGCACCTTCCCCTCCGTCGGCGCCCTGCGCCGCACCGGCACCACGGTGATCATCGAGGACGTGGCCTTCCCCGTCGAATCCCTGGCCGCCGCCACCCTCGACCTGCAGGCCCTGCTGCGCCACCACGGCTACCACGAGGCGATCATTTTCGGCCACGCCCTGGAGGGCAACCTGCATTTCGTCTTCACCCAGGATTTCGGCGACGCCGCCGAGGTGGAACGCTACGCCCGCTTCATGGACGACGTCTGCCGCTTGGTCGTGGAGAAGTACGACGGCTCGCTCAAGGCCGAGCACGGTACCGGCCGCAACATGGCGCCCTTCGTCGAACTGGAATGGGGCAAGGAAGCCACCGAACTGATGCGCCGCATCAAGCGCCTCTTCGACCGGGAAAACCGCCTCAACCCCGGTGTCATCCTCAACGACGACCCGGCCGCCCATCTCCGGCACCTCAAGCCCCTGCCGGCGGCGGAGGACATCGTGGACCGCTGCATCGAATGCGGCTTCTGCGAGCCCCTCTGCCCCTCCCACCGCCTCACCCTGTCGCCCCGCCAGCGCATCGTCAGCTGGCGCGAGCTGTCCCGCCGCGCCGCCGCCGGCGAGGCTGCCGGCCCCATCGCCGACAATTTCGCCTACCAGGGGCTCGACACCTGCGCCGGCTGCGGTCTCTGTTCCACCGCCTGCCCGGTGGGCATCGACACCGGCGAACTCACCCGCCGCCTGCGTGGTCGCCGCCTCGGCGACGGTGCCACTGGTGCAGATTTTCGCTGCTATCGCCGTGGCAATCATCATCCACATCGCCCTGCTGCAATCGAGCGGAGCGGAGACGACGGTGGGCGGTTTCGTTTCCTTTATCACCGCAATGCTCATGCTGCTGGCGCCGGTGAAGCATCTGACCGACGTCAATGCGCCGCTGCAGCGAGGGCTGGCCGCCGCCGAGAGCGTCTTCGAACTGCTCGACGAGGCGCCGGAGGACGACCGGGGCATGGCGGCGCCGAGCCGGGCGCTGGGCGGGATCGTCTTCGACAACGTCACCTTTTCCTATCCCGAAGCAGCGCGGCCAGCCTTGGCCAGCATCGACCTGCATATCAAACCGGGCGAGACCGTCGCCCTGGTCGGCGCCTCGGGCAGCGGCAAGACCACGCTGGCCAACCTCATTCCGCGCTTCTACCACCTCGATGCCGGCCGGATCCTGCTCGACGGCCAGCCGCTCGAGGAACTGACTCTGGCCAGCCTGCGCGCCAACTTGGCGCTGGTGAGCCAGGACGTAGTGCTGTTCAACGACACCATCGCCGCCAACATCGCCTACGGTGCCATGCAGGGCGCGTCGCAGGAGGCGATCGTCGCCGCCGCCGAGGCGGCCCACGTGATGGAGTTCGTGCGCCAGATGCCGCAGGGGCTGCAGACGCTGGTGGGCGAGAACGGCGTCAAGCTGTCCGGCGGCCAGCGCCAGCGGCTGGCCATCGCCCGGGCGCTCCTCAAGAACGCCCCGGTGCTGATTCTGGACGAAGCCACTTCGGCGCTCGACTCGGAGGCGGAACGCCAGGTCCAGGCGGCGCTGGAGGTGCTGATGCAGAATCGCACGACGCTGGTCATCGCCCATCGGCTGTCCACCATCGAGGATGCCGACCGCATCGTGGTGCTGGAGCGCGGGCGCATCGTCGAGAGCGGTCCGCACGCCGAGCTGCTGGCGCGCGAGGGCACCTATGCGCGGCTGTACCGCATCCAGTACGCAGTCGACGCCGAGGCCCAGGCGTGAGCATGATCGTCACCGCCGCTGCGCGCGACAAAGTGATCCGCAGCAGATAGCGCCGTCCATGCACATCGTACACACCGAAGCCTCGTGCGGCTGGGGCGGCCAGGAAATCCGCATCCTATCCGAAGCGGCGGGGATGATCGAACGTGGCCACCAGGTGACGTTACTCTGCCCGGAGCAGGCGCGCATATTCGCCGCCGCCCAGGCGCGCAAGATCCCGGTCTGCGCCCTGCCGATCGCGGACAAGGGGCTGCGCGGCATGCTAGCTTTGCGTCGATGGCTGCAGAGCCACAAGACGGACGTGGTCAACACCCACAGCTCCACCGATAGCTGGCTCGCGGCGCTCGCCTGTCGGCTGTTGCGATCCGCGCCGCCCCTGGTGCGCACGCGCCACATCTCGGCGCCGCTGCCGCCCAACTGGGCGACCCGGTGGCTGTACGTGCGCGCCACGCAGCATGTCGTAACCACGGGCGAGAAACTGCGCGAGGATCTGACCCGGACCCTAGACTGCGCGCCCGAACATGTCACCTCGATTCCGACCGGCGTCGACACGGCCCTTTACGCGCCGGGCGACAAGTTGGCCACGCGGCATCGGCTGGGCCTGCCGCAGCAGCGCCTGTTGATCGGTATCGTCGCCACACTGCGCAGCTGGAAGGGACACCTATACCTGATCGACGCCTTTGCCAAGCTCCGCGGTGACGCCGCTGCGCTGGTCATCGTCGGCGACGGCCCGATGAAGCCGAACATCGTCGCGCGCGTCGAGCAGCTCAAGCTCGGTAGCCGGGTCATCATGCCCGGCAACCGCGACGATGTCTCCGCCTGGCTGCAGGCGCTGGACATCTTCGCGCTGCCCTCCTACGCCAACGAGGGCGTGCCCCAGGCCCTGGTGCAGGCTATGCTCTCCGGGCTACCCTGCGTCACCACCAATGCCGGCGCCATAGGCGAGGCGGCCATCGCCGACAAGACGGCGCTCGTGGTGGCGCGCAAGGACGTGGAAGGACTGCGGGCGGCGCTGCAGGTATTAATCGACGACCCGGCCTGGCGTACCCGCCTCGGCACCGCGGCCCGCGCCCATTGCACGAAGCGCTTCTCGCGCGAGGCCATGCTCGATCGCATGGAAGCGGTGTTCTACAATGCGCTCGCCTCGAAAATGCCCCATTAGCCCCGCCATGACAAGGGCCAGCGAAAAACCCGCCGGATACCTGCCGCTGCATTGGTGGCGTCTGCGGCGCAGTGTCGGCCGGCGCTGGCGCGAGTGGCGCCTGCCGCAGGGCTTCGAGCGCCTTGGCACGAGGTACGGCGGCTGGTGGGTATATGCGCCTGCCCTCGGCGCCGAGCCGCTGCTCATCGACTGCGGTCTCGGCCGCGACATCAGTTTCCCCGCAGCCTTCCTGGCGCGCTTCGGCGGCCAGGTGATCGGCATCGACCCCAATCCGCAGGCGCTCGACTACGCCCGCGCTCATTGCCCGGTTGGCATGGCGATTCGCGGCGAGGCGTTCTGGCGCGATGCCGGGCAGACACTGCGCTTCCATCTGCCACGGCCACCCGAACAGTTACCGCAGGGCGCCGACGGCGTGTCCGGCAGCCTGCTCGCGAGCCACAGCTACGCCGGCGACGCGATGATCGAGGTGCGCACGACCTCGTTGGCCGAGATCCTCGACGACGCCGGCCGCGACGAATGCGATGTTCTGAAGCTGGACATCGAGGGTGCCGAGTACGA
>JRYJ01002154.1_pt1 | contig 11465 bp, 14 predicted proteins | sample 235371 | NCBI WGS metagenome assembly JRYJ01 (sample SAMN03074219, study PRJNA261477) | activated sludge metagenome | biome: Wastewater Treatment Plant; feature: Wastewater; material: Activated sludge; isolation source: activated biomass of a wastewater treatment plant treating hydrocarbon... ... | reverse complement strand
TGGCGGGCGCGCACCGAGCCCTTTCGGCTCGACGTCCGGCCTACTTGTATTCCCTCAACTCCGGCGGCGTGTCGTCATGGTCGCCGTGGGGATGGTGCTCGTAGGCTTTGACATAAACTTCGTTGGACTTCTTGATGAGCCGCTCCGGCGACTGGAGGTTATGCAACTGCGTGTCTTCGCAGAAGTTCACCAGCGCGCGCATCAGCTTGGAGTAGAGGGTGTTGTCGAGGTGGAAGCCCTGGTCGCGCAGGGCGTTCTCCAATCCCTGCAGCGTGTATTCCGTGAGTTCGTAGCCGACCGTGATGGCGCGCCGGCCGGGGATTGCGTCGACCTTCAGGTTTTCCAGTCCGGCCAACAGCGCCAGGGCCTTCTCCGTCTGCCCCGGGGGAAGGAGGCCGAAGCGGATCTCCCTCCTCTTGTAGGTGCCGGGCTGTGGCGCAAAGCCGCCGCGGGTCAGCGTCGAGGCGCCCTTGGCTAGAGCGCGTTTCATCCCATCCTCCCCGCGATGCCCTTACTTGTTGGGTTGTATGATCTGCAGGCCCTTGAGGAGATTGAGCGCCTGGGCCAACTGGAAGTCTTTCTTCGATCCGAGCTCCAACGGCAACTTGGACTCCTCTTCGTCCTCCTCATCCTTCGGTTTCGGCTTGGCCGGCGTCTCGCTCTTGGGCTTGGATTTGGTCGCCTGGGACGGTTCCTTGGGCTCCGGCTCCTTCTCCTTGTCATTCTGCAGATGGCGCTCCAGATCGGCTTCACGGATGCGCGAGGCGGTCTCGCCGTTGGGCGATTCCTCGACAACGATGTCCGGGGTAATGCCTTTGGCCTGGATGGAACGGCCGTTGGGGGTGTAGTAGCGCGCGGTCGTGAGCTTGATCGCCGTGTTGTTGTTCAGCGGCAGAATGGTCTGCACTGAGCCCTTGCCGAAGCTCTGGGTTCCCATCACGACGGCACGCTTGTGATCCTGCAACGCGCCAGCGACGATCTCGGAGGCAGACGCCGAACCGCCATTGACCAGTACCACCATGGGCACGGTCTTGACGCCCGCCGGGAGGTTTTTCAGGAAGTCATCGCGCGAGCCGCGCAGGTAGTCCTCCGTGGTGGCGTAGTACTTGCGCTTGGCATCCTCGGTCCGGCCGTCGGTGGAGACGACCAGCGTCTTCTGCGGCAGGAAGGCGGCGGACACGCCGATCGCACCGTGCAGCAACCCGCCCGGATCGTTGCGCAGATCCAGCACCAGGCCTTTGAGCGCGCCCTGCTTGTAGATGTCATCCAGATGTTTCGCCAGCGAGGGCGCCGTGTTCTCTTGGAACTGGGTAACACGCACGATCGCATAGCCCGGCTCGAGCACCTTGGATTTGACGCTGCGAACCTTGATGACCTCTCGGGTCAGGGTGAGCACGACGGGCTTGGACTCGCCCTTGCGCGCGATGGTCAGGGTGATCTGGGTTCGGGGTTTGCCGCGCATGCGCTTGACGGCGTCGTTGAGCGTCATGCCTTTGACCGAGGTGTCGTCGAGCTTGACGATCAGGTCGCCGGCCTTGATGCCGGCGCGGAAAGCGGGCGTGTCCTCGATCGGCGAGATGACCTTGACGAAGCCGTCCTCCATGCCGACCTCGATGCCCAGGCCGCCGAACTCGCCCTGGGTGCCGACCTGCAGATCCTTGAACGCATCCTGGTCGAGGTAGGCAGAGTGCGGGTCGAGATTCGACAGCATGCCGCTGATGGCGTGGGTGATCAGCTTCTTGTCCTCCACCGATTCGACGTAACCGCTCTTGATGGCGTTGAAGACATCGGCGAACGACCGCAACTCCTCCACGGGCAGCGGCGACGCCGCCTCCTTGTTGGCGTTGGCGGAGAAATTCAGGCTGATGAGGATGCCGCCGACCAGTCCGATGAAGACCAGGGCCGCCTGTTTGATTTTGCTATGCATGCGCTACTCCACTTCGGATCCGACAATTACGCGCCGGCCTGCACGGGCAAGAGCGGGGCACCCCTGCTCCGATGCGCGGTCCCGGATCCCTGCGACTGCTTCCGGATTCACCTCAGATTTACCCATCTCAGCGGGTCGATGGCCTGACCCTGATGGCGGATTTCAAAGTATAAACCGGATTCCGGGTTGCCGCCGCTATTGCCGATGCTGGCGATGACATCGCCTGCCGTCACGCTTTCGCCGACGCCCTTGAGCAGCGACTCGTTGTTGCCATAGACGGACAGGTAGTCGCCGCCGTGGTCCACGATGATCATGTTGCCGAATCCGCGCAGCCACTCGGCAAATACCACGCGCCCCGGCGCGATAACCTTGACGTCGCCGCCCGGGGCGGCACGGATGAACAATCCTTTCCAGCTCGCGCCGCCCTCCAGCCTTGGAGCGCCGAAGCGGTTGATGAGTTCGCCGCGCGCAGGCAGGCGCAGTTGCCCGCGCAATCGGCCGAAGGGCACACCGTGGGCAGCCCCGCCCTCCGGCGTCTGCTCGTTGCGCAGGACCGGGGCGGTCGCTACCGGCGGCTCCGGCTTCACGGACGCCGGCGGGCGCTGAATGACACGGCCGAGACCTTCGATCAGGCGCGACAGGCGGCTTTCATCCTGTTTCAGCGTGTCGACTTCCCGTCGGCGGGCTTTGATCTTGTCGGCGATCCGATCGAGCACGGTGCGCCGGGCTTGCTGCTGGCTGACCAGTTCGTTGCGCTCCGAGCGGCTGCGCTTCTCGATCTCCGCCAGTTCTGCCGTCTTGCTGCGGGCGGCCGCTACGAGCGCATTCTTTTCCTTCAGGCTCTCGCGCAGGGAGGCAATGAGCTCGGCCTTGCTGCGCGATAGCGCCTTGAGGTAATGCAGGTCACGGGCGAGCTGATTGGGATCGTCGCCGCCGAGGATGTGGCGCAAGGCGTCGTCGTGACCCGCGAGGTATTGGCGATAGATGAGCGCGCCGAGCTGCGCCTGTTGGCTGCCGATTCGGGCCTCCAGCTGGCGTACCTGGGCATTCAATTCGGACAGCTCGGACTGCGCTTCGCCCTTTTCGCGCCCCAGTTCGCGCAGGTTTCGGTTGGCCGCGGAGATGCCCTGTTCGGCGTCGCGCAACTGATCGGCGATGTCGGAGCGGGACTTCTCGGCCTCGGCGATCTCCTTGCGCAGGGTTTCGATGCGCGACTGCAGTTCCAGCAGCTCTTCGCGCTTGACCTGTTGTTCCGGCTTCTTCTTGGCGGCCAAGGCCGGCGCGGCGCACGGCACTGCCGCCAAGACCAGCGCAATGCACGCGGCGCGGATCGCGCGGATGGGCACCGGTCGTTCTGGAACTATCCGTGAACCCGGCACCATCCGCGATTGCTGGCGGCGTTAGGCTTTGGCCTTGCCTTGGTTGGCGACAGCCTGCATGGCAGCCTTGATTGCGTCCTCGTCGCCCAGGTAGTAGTTGCGCAATGGCTTCAGATCGTCGTCCAGTTCATACACGAGCGGCTGGCCCGTGGGGATGTTCAGGCCGACGATGTCGGCATCGGAGATGTTGTCCAGATACTTGACCAGCGCCCGCAGGCTGTTGCCGTGGGCGGCGACGACCACGCTCTTGCCGCTGCGTACCATGGGGGCGATGGTTTCGTGCCAGTAGGGCAGGAAGCGGGCGACGGTATCCTTCAGGCACTCGGTGCGGGGCAGCTCGGCGGCGCTGAGATCGGCATAGCGGGGATCGCTGCGTCCCACCCTGGGATCATCGGCCTCCAGCACCGGCGGCGGAATGTCGTAGGAACGCCGCCAGGTGAGCACCTGCTGGTCGCCGAACTTCGCCGCCGTTTCCGCCTTGTTCAACCCCTGCAGCGCGCCGTAGTGGCGCTCGTTCAGGCGCCAGGAGTGATGGATGGGAATCCACATCCGGTCCATTTCCTCCAGCGCCATCCACAGCGTGCGTATGGCGCGCTTGAGGACCGAGGTGTAGGCGACGTCGAAGGCGAACCCCTCGGCTTTGAGCAATTGGCCCGCGGCTTTGGCTTCCGCCCGGCCTTTTTCGGTCAGATCCACGTCGGTCCAGCCGGTAAAGCGGTTTTCCTGATTCCAGGTGGATTCGCCGTGGCGCAGCAGAACGATCCGTTTCATCGCATTTCTCCCTGATTTGTTGGAAGGCAACCGTGCAGCGGGCCGGACACCGGGCGCCGATCGCAACCGGACGACGAGATGGCGGCTGCGCAGCTAAAAGAAGTATTTTATAATAATCTGCGTATCGACTCGACTCGGTGTCCCCGTGCACAACGCTATTATCGACCTGATTGACAAGCAGGAGCATATCGAAACGGCCGCGCGCGCGCTAAAGTCGATCTCCCATCCCCTGCGCCTGAAGATCCTCTGTGTCATCGGTGATCAGGAAGCATGCGTGCAGGAAATCGTCGATGCCGTCGGTACCTCGCAAAGCAATATCTCTCAGCATCTGGCCATTCTGCGCGACAAGGGCGTGCTGCTCACGCGCAAGGATGCCAATCGCGTTTTCTATCGCGTCGGCGACGCGCGCACGCTGCAGCTCATCGCGCTCATGCGCGAGGTGTTTTGCGGCGTGTCGTCGTCTCGCCCGTCATAATCCGTCCTACGGGAAGCAATCGTGGATTTCGTCGTCAACAATTTCGTCTGGATCGTCGTTGCCTTTGTCAGCGGCGGTATGCTCCTTTGGCCCATGGTGCGCGGCAAGGCCGCCGGGCCGAGCGTCTCGCCGCTCCAGGCGACGCTGATGATCAACCGCGAGGATGCCATCGTGCTCGACGTACGCGAGGCCGACGAGTTCGCCCGGGGCCACGTTCCCAATGCCCGCGGCATTCCGCTGGGGCAGGTCGCTTCCCGGCTCGGCGAGATCGAGAAGTTCAAGGACAAGCCCGTAATCGTGCTGTGCCAGCACGGCAATCGTTCTGCGTCGGCCTGCGGTACCTTGCGCAAGAACGGCTTCGGCAAGGTGTACAACCTTTCCGGCGGATTGAACGCCTGGGAACAGGCCGGCCAGCCTGTCACGACCAAATAGCCGGCGCCCGTCATGGCCAAGGTGACGATGTATACCACGGCGGTCTGCCCGTACTGCATTCGCGCCGAAGGGTTGCTGCAACGCAAGGGCGTGACGGACATCGACAAGATCCGCGTCGATCTCGATCCGCAGCGGCGCGTGGAAATGATGGAAAAGACCGGCCGACGCACCGTGCCCCAGATCTATATCGGCGATCATCATGTCGGCGGGTTCGACGATCTCGCGGCGCTGGACCGGGCCGGCAAGCTCGATCCCTTGCTCGTGGGCGGTTGAAGCGCCTTCAACCGACTACCCTTCAGCCAACTCAACCTTCACGGCGGTAAACCCACCCATGAGCGACGACAATCAGAGCAGTCAACCTGTCTTCAGCATCGAAAAGATTTACGTCAAGGACCTGTCGCTGGAGATTCCTCACGCGCCGCAGATCTTCCTCGAGCGCGAGCAGCCGCAGATCGAAGTGCAGTTGCACACCGAGGGTGGGGCGATCGGCGAGGGCGTCTTCCAAGTCACGCTGACCGTCACGGTCACGGCGAAACTCGGTGAGCGGACCATGTTTCTTGCCGAGGCAGGCCAAGCGGGCATCTTCCAGATCCGCAACGTACCCGAGGGGGACATCGAGCCGATAATGGGTATCGCCTGCCCGAACATCCTCTTTCCGTATGCGCGGGAAACGATTTCCGATCTGGTCAATCGCGCCGGCTTTCCCACCGTCTTGCTGGCGCCGGTGAACTTCGAGGCGCTTTACCAGCAGCGGGCGCAGCAGCAGGCCCAGCAGCCGCATGAAGTACCGATCCAATAACGATACCCGGGCCATGGCGCGAACGACCCTGGCTCTGTGGCTGGCAGCCGCGGCTCCATTGCTGGGCGCGACGGCGCCGGCCCACGCGCTGGAATACCGCTCCCTGAGCGAACCGTCGGTGCTCTACGATGCGCCGTCGAAGCAGGGCAAGCCGCTGTACGTGATCGCCCGCTATACGCCGGTGGAGATTGTCATTGCCGTCGAGGGATGGGCCAAGGTTCGCGACGCGGAAGGCGCGATCACCTGGGTCGAGTCGCGCGTGTTGTCCGCCAAGCGCACCTTGATTGCTACCAGCCGCGTCGAAGTGCGCAATCAGGCCGATGGCGCCGCGCCTCTGGTGTTCGAAACCGACAAGGGTGTCGTGCTCGAGCTGATCGAAGCCGGCCCGCCCGGTTGGGTCAAGGTTCGCCACCGGGATGGTCAGGCCGGGTTCGTTCGGGTAAGTCAAGTGTGGGGGCTCTAGTCCCCCGCGCCTGTTCGCGGCGGACCGAATGAGGATCGCCGTATTAGGCGCCGGCGCTTGGGGCACGGCCCTCGCGGCGGCGCTGGCCGCCCACCACCACGTTTGCTTGTGGGTGCGCGACGCGCAACAGGCCGCGCGCTTGCACGCCGGTCGGGAGAACCTTCGCTACTTGCCCGGATTCAGGCTGCCGAAGGAAGTCGTCGTCGACGCCGATTGCGCGGCAGCGGTACGCGACAGCGAACTCAATCTCATCGTCACCCCTTTGGCCGGGCTGAGAGATACCCTGGTGCGACTGCACTCCGCCGCGCCGGCAACGCCGGTCGTCTGGGCATGCAAGGGGCTCGAGGCGGGCAGCGCCAAGTTGCCCCATCAGATCGTCGCCGAGGCGTTGAGTCCGACGCTGCGCTGCGGCGCGCTCACCGGGCCTAGCTTCGCCGAGGAGGTGGCGCGAGGCCTGCCGACCGCGGTGACGCTGGCGTGCAACGATCTGGAGTTTGCCACGGCGACCGTCAAGGCGCTGAATACGCCGCGTCTGCGCCTCTACGCCAACGACGACGTCGTCGGCGCCGAGGTCGGCGGCGCCGTCAAAAATGTCATGGCCATTGCCGCCGGCATCTCGGACGGCATGGGCTTCGGTCTCAACGCCCGGGCGGCGCTGATCACCCGCGGTCTGGCGGAGATCGCACGGCTCGGTCTGGCGCTGGGCGGGCGGCGCGAAACCTTCATGGGTCTGGCCGGCATGGGCGACCTCATTCTCACATGCACGGGCGATCTCTCGCGCAACCGCCGCGTCGGGCTGGGCCTGGCGCGCGGCCAGTCACTGGATACCATCCTGCGCGAGCTCGGACACACGGCGGAAGGGGTCAGCACGGCCCACGAAGTGGCGCGCCTGGCGCAGCGCCTGGGCATCGACATGCCCATCACCGCGGCGGTGTCGCACATCCTGTCTGGACAGCTCGCGCCGAAGCTCGCGGTGGAGCAACTCCTGAGCCGCGATCCGAAAGTCGAGTAACGCGTTCGCCGCGAAACCCCGCCGGCGGCCGGCGATGTCCTTCAAGACGCGCGGTCCTAACCTCCGCCCGAGAAATGCAGCTGGCGCCAGGCTTCGAATGCCACGACCGCCACAGCATTCGCCAGATTCAGGCTGCGGCTACCGGAGCGCATCGGGATGCGCAGCCGCTGCTCCGGGGTGAGCGCGTCGAGGATGCCGTCGGGAAGCCCAGCGGTCTCGCTGCCGAAGACGAAGGCGTCACCGGCGCGATAGGCAGGGCGATCGTAGGGTGTTGCGGCGCGCGTCGTCAGAGCGAACAGTCGGGCGTCGGCGATTGCGTCGAGGCAGCCCTGCCAGTGGGGATGCACACGTACGTCGGCCAGCTCGTGGTAGTCCAGGCCCGCGCGTCGAAGCGTGCGCGCGTCGAGCCGGAAACCCAGCGGGCGCACCAAGTGCAGGCGCATGCCGGTGTTGGCGCACAGCCGGATGATGTTTCCCGTGTTGGGCGGTATCTCCGGTTGGAACAGAACGATCTCGAACATCTGGCGGCGGTGGCTCGCAGTTACGGTGGCAATGTCCGTGCGACGACGAGGTTTTCGACCCGGGCGGCACCCCGTGCCTTGAGGGACTTCGCACACTCGCTGAGCGTTGCGCCGGTGGTCATCACGTCGTCCACGACCAGAACGCGTTTGCCGCTTAGATCCGCCACGCAGCGAAACGACCCGCGCACGTTGCGCCGGCGTTCGCTCCATGGCAGGCTCGCCTGCGGCGCGGGATTGGCATCGCGCACGACCGCCTCGAGCAGCAAGGGGACGCCGAGGGCACCGACGACGGGGCGGGCTAATTCGACCGCCTGGTTGAAACCGCGATCGCGCAACCGCTGGGGATGCAGCGGCAGGCCTACCAGCACGTCGGTGCTTCGGGGAGCGCTGTTGCTCAACGCGCGCCCCAGGTAACGGGCAATGGCCAGCCGGCGCTGGTACTTGAGTGCCTGGATCATTCGGTCCACGGGGTGCGCATAGACGAACAGCGCAGTGGTGGCATCGAAGTGGGGCGGTTCCCTGAGGCAAGTACCGCACACATCGCCCTGGCTGGTGGGCAGGGCGCAGACCGGGCAGCGCGGCTGATTAAGATGCGGCAGGTCCGCTTCGCACGCCGGACAGAGCAACGTGTCGCCGCTCGTGCTTGCGCACAAAAGGCAGTCCTGCGCCAGCAGCGAGCCGGCACCGGCTGCCACAGCGCGAAAGAGATCACGTAGAATGGCCATTTGGCGGTCCGGCACTGCTGTGATTGCCGATTGTAATTCTTCCCACTGGCATGCACCCATGACTCCGACGAATACGGCCGAATCCTTCCGGCGCAGCCAAAGTCCGATCTGGTCTGCGGCCCAAGTGGCGGCGCTTTTCGAGCTGCCGTTTGCCGATCTATTGTTCCGGGCGCAGCAGGTGCACCGGGCGCATTTCGATCCCAACGCGGTGCAGCGCTCGACCCTGCTGTCGATCAAGACCGGCAACTGCTCCGAGGATTGCGGCTATTGCTCCCAGTCCAAGCGCCACCAAACCGGGCTGGATACTCAAAACCTGATGGCGCTGGACGAGGTGGTGTCCGCCGCCCGGGCCGCCAAGGCGCAGGGCGCCAGCCGGTTCTGCATGGGCGCGGCCTGGCGCGGCCCCAAGGACAAGGACATGGGACCGGTGCTGGACATGGTGCGCGCGGTCAAGGCGCTCGGTCTGGAAACCTGCGTCACGCTGGGGATGCTCAAGGAAGGGCAGGCCGAGCAGTTGCGGGAGGCCGGCCTCGACTACTACAACCACAACCTGGACACCGCGCCCGAGTTCTACGGGCGTGTCATCACCACTCGCACCTACCAGGACCGGCTGGACACCTTGACCGAGGTGCGGCAGGCGGGCATTAAGGTGTGCTGCGGGGGCATCCTGGGGATGGGCGAATCCAGAACACATCGCGCGGGACTCATTGCCGAGCTGGCGAACCTGGACCCGTACCCCGAGTCGGTGCCGATCAATCACCTTGTGCCCGTCGAGGGCACACCTTTGGCTGGCACACCACCGCTCGATCCCTTCGAGATTGTGCGAACAGTGGCGGTGGCTCGCATCACCATGCCGCGCACCGTGGTTCGACTGTCCGCGGGCCGCGAGCAGATGGACGAAGCACTGCAGGCAATGTGCTTCTTGGCTGGCGCCAACTCCATCTTTTACGGCGACCGCCTGCTCACCACCTCGAATCCGCAAGCGCAGCGAGACCGCCTGCTGTTGGAGCGGCTGTGAATGAGGATTCAGACGCAGGAGGGCGGAACGGAATGAGGCACCATCAACAGCCGCTCTGTCTGGACATCTCGTCTGCAGCGTTCCTGAGCGATCCGTACGCCGCATATGGGGTCTGGCGCGAAGCCGGACCGATCCACTGGAGCAGCGCGTTCTACGGTGGAGCTTGGGTCATCACCCGGCACGCCGATGTCGACAGAGTGTTGCGCGACGATGGTGGGTTCTCGGCGCGACGCACGGGGGCCTGGGTGTCGGGTGTCGAGCAGGAACGGGGCGAGCTCCGATCCTTCCATTCGCTCTTGGCCAGAGCGATGCTGTTTGTCGACGCGCCTGATCACACCCGGCTGCGGCGCGTGCTCAACGTCGGTTTCCGTCCCGCTCGCCTGGAAGCACTCCGCCCCGTCATCGAGGCCAGCGTTCAGGCGCGGCTCGACACGGTCGATGCCCAAACCGGCTTTGACTTCATCTCGGAAGTTGCTGCGCCTGTCCCCGCTCAGGTCATCGGGGAGATGATGGGCCTTCCGTCAGGTCGCCAAAGCGACTTCCAGACCTGGTCCCAGGACCTCGCCGGGTTCATCGGTGCGTTGGGTCCGAACACAGAGTTGGCTCGTCGGGCGCAGCGCAGCCTGCTCGAGATGACCGGGTTCTTCATGGATCACCTGCGGGATCGAGGTGACGAGCCGCGTGACGACCTGGTCGGTCTGCTGCTCGAGGCCGAGCAGGTGGGGCAAGTGAAGGAGGGTGCAGAGCTGCTGGCGCAGTGCGCCATGCTGCTTTTCGCCGGGTATGAGACGACGCGCAACCTGTTGGGAAACGGCCTGCTCGCATTGCTACGGCATCGCAGCGAATGGCGCCTTCTGCAGGAGGACCCGAGCCGCGCCAGCGACGCGGTTCGCGAACTGCTCCGCTTTGACAGCCCGGTGCAGTACACCGCTCGCCGAGTCGTCCGGGACCAGGTGCTGCACGATGTGCCACTGCGCAGAGGCGACTGCGTCATTGCGCTGATCGGCTCTGCCAACCGTGATCCGCGCTGCTACAGCAACCCGGACGAACTGAACATCGCACGCCGGCCGCCCGGTCTCCTGTCCTTTGGCCGCGGCGCCCACGCATGCCTTGGGGCGGCACTGACCCAGATGGAGGCCGAGGTGGTGTTCCGGGAGGTGGCCAAGCGCTGGCCGACGCTGAGACTGATGGACGACCATCCGCAATGGAACGGCAATACCGCCTACCGCGGGTTGCACCAATTGCGCGTTCAGCAGGCGCAGGTGAGATCGAGGACGGGGAGCGTCGGGGACTCGACGCCAGGACAGCGAGCACTTCGCACCGACAAGGTGCTAGCGTCCTGAGCGGTGCCCAGGAGTTGGCGCTAGTTGTCGTCCAGCGCCCACGCACCATCGTCGCCGTTCTCGACCGCCGACAGGATTTCGGCCTCCATGGCGGTTGCAGCTGCGGAGCGGTTGCGTTCGCGCAGCCACGCCAGGTAGAGCGAGCGGGTGAGGGCCGGCCGCAATGGCTTCGCCACGAACAGCCCGGATGCCTGCTGCTTCGCAAAGGCGGCCTCCGGAAGGATCACACATCGCGATCCCTGTGCGACCACGGCCCGCATCAGGGAGACACTGTCCATGCGAATCGACGGATCCAGATCGAGGCCACCGTCCTGAAGGTAGCGTTCGATGATGAACCGGGTGCCGTGGGAGGCTGCCGGCAGGACGAGATCGAGTTCGGTGAGCTTCGACCGGTCAATCACGGTCGTATTCGCCCACGGATGGTCATGACGCATGACCAGCATGAGGGGCTCGGTCAGGATCTTGCGCGTCGCGATCTTCGTCGTGTTGGGGTTGTGCAGCACGACGGCGAGGTCGACGACCCCATCGGCCAGGTACTGATGCACGTGTCCGCTGGACGCTTCCAGGACGGTCAGGCGGATGTCGGGGTGCTTCTCCAGG
>JRYJ01005485.1_pt1 | contig 11580 bp, 20 predicted proteins | sample 235371 | NCBI WGS metagenome assembly JRYJ01 (sample SAMN03074219, study PRJNA261477) | activated sludge metagenome | biome: Wastewater Treatment Plant; feature: Wastewater; material: Activated sludge; isolation source: activated biomass of a wastewater treatment plant treating hydrocarbon... ... | reverse complement strand
CGGGTGTTTGCGGGTCACCTGGTTTTCATCCTTGCGAAACAACGTTTCATCGAGCAACCGCTTCTGGCTCTCCATGACCAACCCGTAGGCCTGCGCCAGCATCGTAAACAAAGGCTGATCATCCTCTTTCAACCGGTCCTCTTGATACAACCGTTTGGCGTGCGTTCTCCAAAATGCGATCCCGTATTCGTTTAATTCCTTCGGCGCCCGCAGCCACCGCGGCAAGCGCCCCTTTTGCTCGGTCATCCCGGTTACTAGGAGAATTGGTTTTTTGGCCGTGCGTGAAAAGTTGATTACCAGGGCGGTCTAGGGCGGAAAAGCTGTAGAGATTCGATCCCCCCTGGGTCGCGATGCACAGGCCGTCAACATCGCTACAATCCTGGGCGCCCCCAGCGTTTTTTTGATCAATGATTCGCCCTTGCCCGGGCGCTGGCAGTCTTGCGGCTGTGGTGCGAATGACATAGCGGCTGTAGGTTGCTTTCGTCATCGGTTCCGCCTTCGGTACGCGGTATGATGTGGTCAACATCGGTAGCCGCTACAGTCCTGCCCTCTGCCTGGCAATCCACGCAAAGCGGGTGAGCAAGTAGATAGCTATAGCGTAAGCGTTGCCACCTGTAACCATAACCTCGGCTGGCTGCTGTGCCCCGTTGCTCATCTGTGGATTGGTGCCGCCCCGTTTTTTGCGCGCCACAATGGTTACAGACCCCATCATGAACTATGCCCGGGCAACCCGGCCGCCTGCATCCTGTCCCCGCTTTCCTCATTGCTGCTCGTGTTTTGGTGGGGTGGTGCGCTCAAGCAATTCATCATCCCGCCCGGCTGCCCGGCCCGCGCTCCAAATCGCAAACGCCGCCGTTGCAATCAGCAGTAGGCCAGCGCCGCATAGAAACCACAGCAACCCATCTGACATGCCCTGATAGTGCATAGAGCCCTCTATGGTGTTGGTGTCTGCCAGTAGTGCGTCTGGTCCGCAGACCATAACGCTTCCAACCGAACAATCCGTCGGTTGGTATCTGACAACTTATCGCTGATCTCTCGTAGTGCGTTGGCCTGGCTTTGAATGGCCCAAACGGTTTGACCTACTATCGCCAACGCTATCGCAAGCAACGCCCAGCTGACATTACTGTGCGATTTCTCCAGCGTGCCCAAGCGCACCTCCAGCCTGGCTAACCGGGCGTCAAGCGGTTCACCATCCGGCAGATTAATCCGAATGTCTTTACCGATTGTTACATTACTGGCCCGGTCGCCAACCTGTGCCCAAACTGCATCACCATCCGATCGGATTGCCATCGTATTACCCCTAAACAAAAAAAGCCCAGTGCTCTACCGTGAGCACTGGGCTGTGGGTTGCTGGGGCGCCGGGATCGTGTAAACGATGTGGGCACTTATGCTATATCAGTCTGGGGTTATGCCGTAACGCTTTTCGATATATCGCACGATCACCAGCAACGCCCGCCGCAACACGATCATAAACTCTCGAAGTTCATCGGCTGGCTGTCTCTGGGTCACTCATCCCCCCTCGCATAAGAAAACGATGGCTATACGATTATAGCACAAGTATTCTAATTGCGATAGACCGCTAGTAAGATTATCGTTAACGGCGTGTCTATCCTTCNNCTGGTGGCCTTTCTGTTTGCCGGGTCTAGCTTATCATCCCGGCAGGGGACTGTACGCCTTATTCCCTTTGGCCCAGATTCACAGGGCGGTGATGTTGCCTCGCTTGTGGCGCAGCCTCCCGGCTCGCCAGGCTAGCAACAGAAGCTCACAAGAGCATGATAGCGGCGATTGGAATCGAACCAACCTGATAGTAGTTTCGCCCACCACTAGACACCTTTTAACGCACCGAGCTATGGGCGAAATTGTATTGAGGACTGCCAGCCCTCCCCGCTGCTATATGCGTGAGTGTGCCCCCTTTGATGGCGACTGGCAAGTCATAGCACAACCCACGCCCCACAAGTATAGCCTACGCGTCAGGCTCTGCCAAATGGGCCTCTAAATGTTTTTCCAGTATGTCAGCCAGGTCTAAATTATCCGGCCAATCGTTATCGCCATGTTCAGCGCACAACCGCCTAAGTGCAATTATTGCCTGCTCTCGCTCCACGATCCAGCCTGCCCGCTTGCTTTCGTCACTATCATAGCCCAAATTTTTAATGCACTCGTCCAGCATTGCAGCCCAGGCCATGCGCTTTCCCTGAATATATGCCAGCTTTTCACTTTCATTCATTTGTCACCCCTCTGTATCTTGCCTGATTATCAACACACAGATTGTAGATCAAAAGCCTAAGATCCATAAACACAGCAGCCCGGCGCCAGGCGCCGGGCTGCTATGGATACCAGCAAATTACTTTGCAAAAAAAGTTACGTCTATCTACTGAAGCACTATTTATTAGACAAAGTGGAACACCGGAACAGGCGGAACATACACACACCAACCGTAGGAGGTGCGCTTTTGTTCCACCTGTTGGTTTTATGTTCCGGTGTTCCAGCAAATCTCTTTGCACTACGCTGCATCTAGCGCCATTTCTGCCGGCATTTCAGCACCCATCGCCGCCATAAAGCCCTCAATCATACGTTTGGCTTTGGCCGGGTTTACGTCGGCACCGTAGAGCGTTTGATGCTGGCGCCGCACTCCCCGCCCGGTGATGGCCTCGGGTCGCTCGCGCCAGGTCGTCAGCATCCATGTAAACAACTCAGCCGGGATCTCAATCTTATCGGCTGGCTCCATAACCGGCTCATCTGCCGGCGCATTGGCTAGACTTGCGGCAGGCGCCGCGGGTGGTCGCCAACCCGGTCCAGATACCCAGCGGGTTGTAATGTCAGCCAGAAACGGCGCCAGCTTGCCTTCATAGCCCGGCTTGCCGCTATCCGCCACAAACGGGCATTGAATGCGCAGGCCCGTCTGATCGCTGCAATATAGCTCAAAGGACCCACGCCCCGGTAGTCGGTTGGTCTGTGTGCCCGGTATGCCCGAAGCCGCAACGCTGTCGCTAGCGTTGCGCGTCTTACCCACAAAGCGGGCGTTAAGTTTAGTGTGAGCACTAGCCGGCACGTCATAAACCCGTTGGGTAGCACCGATCACAATAAAGCCCACGCCCCGGCCTTTCTGCGCCAGGCGCTGCAGGTTGACCGCCAACGCCTCGGCCTGGTTGGGCAATAGGCTGTTGAGTAGATCGGCCAGCTCGTCAACGTATAACAAGATACTATGCTGTAAAAATGTCGTGTCACCGCGCGCCGCCCGGCGCGTGCGGGCGTCCATTTCGTCACACAGCCAGCCGATCACCTCGGCAGCATAGGCCGGCTCTGTGACCACGGGCAGCGCCAGGTGGGGCAACCCGTTCAGCGGCCGCCAGTCAATGGCCTTAGGGTCAACGATCACCATGCTCAAATAGGCCGGGTCGTTGCTGTAGGCCAGAGACAAAATCATACTCATGCTCAATTGCGTCTTGCCGCTGCCAGGGCTGCCAGCAATAAAAGCACTGAAGTCCTCGCCCTCCAAATGCAGGCCCATGATCGCCGTTTGCCCGCCCAACCAGGCCAGGCCAATAATAGCGTGCCTCTCATTGGTTTTGAACTCCGCAACATGGCGCCAAAGGTCCGTCAAGGTGACGGTGGGGACAGTCGGTTTGTCTATCTCAATGCGCATCGGCTTGGGCTGAATGCGCACGTTCAGATCATAGCCGGCCCGCGCAAGCTGATCCTCCAAAGTCAACTCAAAATTGTATATCTGTTTCGGGTCAACGTGCGGGCTGTAGTCAACCGGGATTGACCAGAAAAACGGGGTAGAGATTACCGACTGCGCCCGGCACCAGTAAAGCGGGCTGTCAGTCGCCTTGTCTAACCCGCCCCGGTTGCGGACCACACCATCGACCACGCGAAACAGACGCACCGGCATATCTGCGGGCAGGCCGGTCGGGGCGTCGGGGCTGCCGGTGGTGATGAGTCGCCACAACCGCAGCGCCTCCTGTTTCAGCCAGTCCCACAGCCCCGGCCCGCCCGATGGTGGTAGACCCAGAAAACGGCGGCCCAAGTTCCAGCCGCCCATAGTCAACACGTCGCTCAGGCGAATATTATCTGCCCGGCGTTTGGGACCAAACAACACCAGACGGCTGGCATTGATAATCATACTCATAGGATTCTCCAATCGCCATGGGCGCCGGGTTATACCGGCGCCCATGTTGGCTCTATTGCGGATGGCACTCGTATACTGTGCTGGTTGGGGTCTGGATAGACACGATCTGCCAGTAGGCCCGCGCCAAACAGTTGGTTCGATCCTGGGCAGTGATGACCGCGAACACATCACGCGGCCCGATGTGGGGCGCCGCTTCGGTGGCGGCCTCGGTTTGGGTTGTATCGCCGCCGGTAACCATGCCGGATACCTGACCGCCCACCCAGTAGAGCGCAGAGCACAGAAAGATCATGCCGCACAGGCCGATAAGGATCAGCGCCACGCTAGTGGGTATCCGCGGCCGCGTCTCGGTGGTGGCCCGGCCGCCGTCCATTAAGCGGCTGCTGCTCATTGCGCACCGCCTTTGAACAGGCCCAGCAGGCCGATCAAGAACATGGCGAGAAAGAGTACCCCGCCATCGTCAAGCGGACCAGGAATATCGATAGGGTTAACCATGTAGGCAATAGCCAGGGTCATGATCAACTTGGTCAGGTCAAAGCCGCCGCCGTGGCCGCTGCCGTTGTTGTAGTTGTTATTGTTGTAGGGTTGGATCTGATTGTTCATATTATGCCGCCCTCTGTGCGGCTGTTGTTACTTGTGATAGACTATTGACAGCCTATCGCCTCTGTCGGTAGGTTAGCCGGCTGCGGATGTTTTGGGCACCCGTAGCCGGCGGATAAAATCACCAGGGACGGTTGGCCGCAACTGCCGCCAAACCGTGGGTCGATTCCAGTAGACTGTGTTCCTCTTCCTGCCGGCGCCGTTCCTGGGCCGCCGCCTCCTGTTGGGCCTGGGCCACCTGGGCCGCTTCCTGCTGGGCCAGAATCGCCTGGGCTTGCAACAGTTGGGCGTAGTCGGTTCCACCGCTGGCTGTGGGCGGGTTGAACATCATGTTAATTAACATCTGTTGATATTCACTGTCGGTCATGGTGTGCAATCCTCTGCTAAACCCGCAACGATTCCCACAGCTCGGGCGCAGCTCCCCACGTTGACGGGTGCGCGTCTGTTACATAGTCGTGGTTAGGTTCCATCCAGATATGAAACGTGCATTCTGGCTCGCTGTTGAAGGAAACATAGAGCATGGCGTTGGCACCCACCCCGCAATAGTTGCCGGTCATTGCCCAGCGTTCGGTCACACTGTTGGCTTGCTGGCCGAAACCGTTTGCATAAATCAGCCGGCCAGCGCTGTGGCCGTTTCGTTGCATCACAGTAAACATGCTGGCCAGGTCGGGGCACGTTGTACTGTGGATGTAGGCCACAACATGCGATTGCACATCCTGGGCGTAAACGTGATAAGACTGGTATCGATAAGGCATATATGCCGCCTCCGTTGCGGCTCTTGTTGATAGGTGGTAGACTGTTTACAGCCTGCCACTCCGTTGGGTAGGTTAGCTAGATGCTGGCGCGTGGGGCGCCAGCATCTAGCGCAAGAATTCAATCCACAAACCACAAGCAAATATAAATCACAAGTAACGCTGTAATCACTGCCCGCCCCCAGTTGCCAAGAAAGAGATCCAAACCCTTGGGCAGATGACCACCGGATCCGAACCGGGCCCAACGCTGCCCAAGCAGCCCTCATCAGCCCCGCGGGCGATCAAACAGCTTGCCACTACCAGCGCCAGCACTAGCCACGCAATTGCAAACCAGATGATTGGCGATTTACGTCTGTTCATAACATCCCCTTCAGAATGCCCAGGGATAAAAAACGCCCCGGGCTAAACGGTTGACCGCTATCCCGGGGCGTGTTATGCTGTTGGCAGCCGCCCCGCTGGACTGATCAGCGGTTGGTTGGTTAATCCTGGCTGCGTGCTAGAGACACGCGGCCAGGGTGTAAAACAAAACTTCGCTACTTCCTCTTATGCCCACCTGGTGGCCGCAGGTTGCCACAGGGCACAACCCACAACACACCATCGATCGTAATACCGTGATTCCTCGGCTTACCCTTGCTGACAATCGTGATCACCCCGATCTGGCCGTGCAAGGGCATTTCTGGGGCTAGGCTTTTTTTGTACCAGACTTGGGCGATCATGCCCTTACGTGGGTTTGCTATCATGCTGCGCCCTCCCCAGGTCCTTGATCATCCCCTGCAGCGCCACAATCACCCCACGCCCCCGATCATTGTCCCCAGTCAGCCGCCTGTAATCCGGCAAACTTTCAATCACCTGCTGATACAAGGCAGCCAGAGCCCGGGCCCGCTCGCCATCGTTGGGGGTTGTAACCGCCGGCGTTTTCAAATTGCGCTGTAGGCTGTACGCCTCTGCAATGGCATCCGCCGGATCTTCATAGGTTCCGGTCGCCTTTGATCCCGCTCGGTTATGCGCCCACCACTTGCCAGCCCCAGCGATCTGGCGTAACTCCCAGCCGTAAGTGGCCAGATCGCTGGGGATTGTGGGCACTGTGGGGATCAGGGGTTCAGCCGTATAGGCCGGGCTGGTTGGGGCTGGCTGTTGTTCCATGTAAACCACTCGGGCCGGCGTCGGTTGGGCTGCCTTGCGCTCTGCGTTGGCCTGACTGATCCCGCCGATCTTCATGGTTGACTGGCCGCCGTGACGGTTGGTGTACGTCCGTTCGTTGTCACTGGAAATATTTCCAGTGATCGGGCTTGCGCCGGCGCCGTTGTCACTGGAAATATTTCCAGTGACCTCCCGCCGCACCTTGCCCACAAACGGATGTGAAACCTTGCACAGCTCGGCTATCTCCCGATCAGACCAGGCGCCCCACTCATCATCAGCCAGGGCGATTTTTACCTTTTTGCGCTTGTCATCATTCGACAGGCGCAGCCCATGATCGCTGTTATCGCCCAGAGCCACCCGCAACGCTTCGCGCCGGCTGCCGATCATCACCTTGCACCGGATCGGCTTGTCGTTCCCAAATGTTTTGACATGGGCCTGGATCCGATGAAACCCTTTGACCAGGGCATAGGCGCCGGCGTGCTGGCAGACCAGCAAGGGCGGAAATTGATCGCCCCGCTGCATATCGGCTGCATATTCCTCTATGGCCGCCAGATTGATTACATCCCGGGTTTGCAGCCCCGCATCAATCACAATCTGATCAGGCCGCAGCTCCACAATCTGATCACCTGGCGGCCCATCGGACAGGGCGATCTCTGTCTGCGTGGCCAGGGGGTTACGCCTCTGTAAGATGGTCATCTCGCCCCCTGGTTATGGTTTCGGCCAGCGCCGTATAGGCCCGGCGTACCCGGCCCAGCGTCTCTTTCTTGCTTTCATACTCGAAAATGGTCAAGCCGTGGGCTATGGCCTCTCTTACTGATACACTGGCCGGGATCGGCTCGCATAAAAGCCCGTCGTAACTATCGTGTAATAGTTGCAGATTTAGCCGCGCTTCCATCGTGCGGCCGTCATACATCGTCGGTAGGATATAGCGTTTTGTGGTGCCCTTGCCAAGCTTTTCGATTGTGGCTACCGTGTTTTTTATCCCGTCGATCCCCAGATAGTCACAACTGGCCGGGATAATGATCCCGTTGGCAATCTCTAGGGCTAGCTCTTGAAACAGCCCACTAGCTGGGGTATCGAACACCACACAGTTAAAGCGCTGGCCGATCACCTGCAACCAGGTCAAGATCTGGGCCTTGCTGGTGTCCCCGTTCATAATCTGGCTGTAGAGCATCTGGCCGGCCACTTTGGTTTTTTGGTTGCTGGGGAGTATGACCAACCTCTCACGCCCGGTGCCCTGTAGCCAAGATTCTAGCGGGTGTTCAGCAAGAAAAACACTGAAAACCCCCGGCGCCGGGTCCATACCTAGCGCCGTGGCGCTGTGCCCTTGCGGGTCAAAGTCGATCAGCAGGGTGTTTTGCCCCATTAATGCCAGATGGTGGGCCAGGCTGACCGCCGTAACCGTTTTGCCTACTCCACCCTTTTGGCTTGTCACTGCATAGAATTGTGTTATACTGGTCATGTTCACAGATCCTTATCAGTTGCATGGGCCGCCGGCGGTTGTACTGCCGGCGGCCTGTTTTTATCGTTCAATCCACTGACATTCTGCTACCTTGTACGTAACCTCAACCTCTCGCCATCCGGCATTGGCGCCCCGCCCTACGTAGGCCTTGATCACCCTGGGCTTGGTGGTCCAAGCCCAAGAAACATCCACCAGGCCAAACGCTTTGGCCACCGTGCCCGCCTCGGTCGCACTCGGCGCCGTGTCCGTGCGCGCAATGGCCAGGCGCCACACGTCCCCGGGCTTGCGCTGTAGCAACATGGCCAGCCCGCCAAACAGGTGATGCTGCACATAGGGCCGCTGTGGGTCCGCCACCAGCTGCGCCCGCATCCGTTGGGCGATCTCTGCAAGTCGGTTCTCTGTCATACCTGATCACCCCCTTGCGCTGTGGTCGGCCACCCGGCGATCCGCCCCGTCGGCAGCTCCACCGTAAACCCACAATGCAACAACACAGCCAGCGCAAACAGTGGGATCCGGCTGATTGGCCTGCCGGCCTCCACCCGGCGCTGCTGGTCATGGCACAGCGCAACAAATATATCCGCCACCCTGGCCAAATCGATCCCCTCTGGCAGCAAGGGCGCATACTGGGCAAACTGTAAGCGCAGCGCCGCGTCAGTCAGATTAATAATCATGTGATCTTGGCTCCCCACTCTGGCGAGTAAATGGCGTCCAAGCTCCCCCACGATCCGCGCCCCGTCGGTGGCGTGCGCTGCCGTTTGGGTTGCTGCGCTGCAATGTGTTCCTGCAGCCGCCAACAGGCCCGCCAAACCTTCGCCTGGCGTTCCGTTGGCGTCAGATCCTCCCAGGTCATCGCCCGTCGCCTCATCATGGCTTGCTCTGGGCTCATGGCCGCCCCCTTTTGGGCTGATAGGTGACAACCCGCTCAAACCCAATCGCGTCCAACAGCTTGCGCCCCGGCGGTAATTGCCCGCTCAGCACCTGGCTCAAGTAGGACAACGAAACCCCCAGGCTGTTGGCCACCGCCCGCTGTGTGTCCATCTGGTCTACCATCTGCCACAAGTGAGCGATCACCAGCGCCGCCGACTGGCTATGCTGGTATTTATTGCGTTTTCTGATCATTTGACACCTTTCCCAGCGCCACTAGCGGAAAGCTTAGTTGCTCATGCCACTGCATTCTCACCGGCTCTAAGTAACTCTCTGCATCGTTGAGATAATGCGCCTGGAATCGTCGTACCTCCGCCCCGTCCACTCGCAGAAAACTCCCGCGCCCAGGCAGATACTCCGCCCCAGTGCCAGACTGGCCGGCAGCTACCCGGCTATCATCGGCAGATAGCACCCGCCCCACCAAACGCAGCGTAAAGTTTGCCTTGTTGGTCGAGCCAACCACCGCCGCAATCGGCTTTTGAGTAGCGGCGATCACGTTGATTCGTTTGGATCGCCCAATGGCCAGGATAGAAGCCAACTGTGGTAGGGCGTTCTTCATACGGGTCATTTCGGCCAGCTCGTCAATCACCAGTACCAGGCGTTGTTCGCCCCGGTGCCGCTCTTTCACCCGTCGATCCTTCTCGTCAAGCGCCCAAGAGATCGCCGCGCTGGCCGCCGCCATCGACATGGCCGCCATTGACACGTGCGGCAGACCAACGAACGGCTGCAAGTCCTCATTTTTCAGGTCAATCAGCACCAGGTTGACTTCGGATGGTGACGTAAACCGGCAAAGCGTGTAAAGCATGGTAGTCAGCAGGTTGCTTTTGCCGCTGCCAGTAGTGCCGGCGATCAGGATGTGTGGCGTATCGTACAGGTTAACCAGTTCGGTTTGTTCGCCTGCGAAAGTGTAGCTTTTACCCAGGAGCATAGTGTGTGACTCTAGGCTCAACTGCGGGTCAATCAACAGCGGAACCGCTGACGGGTGCTGCACTTCCAGCGCCAGGGGCATCTGGCGTAGACGCACTGCTGTCGCCTGGTTACGGTAGAGACTCAGGCGCTCGGACAGCTCGCGTAGGCAGTTTTCGATAGTAGCGATGCGCGTGCCTGGCCCCAGCCGCACACCGAACACAACAAAGGATTTGCCGGCAATGAAACTAAGATCGCTGCGCACCTCGGCCCGCACCCGGTAATCAGCAAAAAATCGGTTGATCAGGCTGATTTCTTCAGAAAGGGAAATTTTACGATTCATACTGGCCACCCCCGTCAAAAATCGGCGCCGGGATCTGTCTCAATATGCGTTGCAGCGCCGGCGCCACCTCGGGCGGGGGTGGTCCCCCTTTGATCACATCAGTTGCCCAGCTGTAGCCCTCCCAAAACGCCCAAGCTCTGGCCTGTTCAGGATCCAGCGGATAGTGGCGCCGCCAAAACTCACTGCGCCGGAAGTCATCACTGGCCTGTTGACCAGGTTTACTTTTGCCCAGCGAATTGAGCCGCCAGACCAGCGCCCCAACCCCTAAATTTTCATCAGCGCGCCTGTCCCACCAGGTAAAGACATGACGCACCACCCAACCAAAACTATGACTTTGCGCAAACCGCCGGGCATTGTCGGGCATTATGCCGATCTCGTTGTCAGTCAACAGCGCATAGGTTCGCCGTTGTTCTGGCGTCAACCCNNCAACCCAACCCAACCCTGCGCGCGCGCACGCGTATAGGTAGCTTCTTCAACCTGCGCGCCAGCGCGCTGTGGGCAGCGCGTCAGCGCGCCACCGTCAGCGCGTGGTTCGTCACTATCCGAAAGGACGGCGCCGTCTGCGTCATCAACCTGCGCGCTAGCGCGCTGCCCACAGCGCGCTAGCGCGCCGTCGTCAGCGCGTGATTCTGCCGGCAGCCACACCAAAAACGTGACATAGACAAAATCATTGGTTGAAAAGTGGATGATCCCCGCATTTTTGGCCCGGGTTAAATGGCGCCGCGCCGCGTTGCGATCCTCACAATTGCAGAGATCCAGGTATTGAGCCCAGGTCAGGTTAATTTGCCCGTCCAGCTCATTAACCTGGTGCAATAGTCGGCCTAGAATCCGCTCGGTGGCTGGGGGTAGGTCGGCTGCCAAGATGGCGCCCAGTGCCTGGACAATTTTAGCGCTCATTGGCCACCCCGCTTGATGATGGCTTGGTCAGGGGCGTTACTTCCACCTGGCGCTGCTCAACCGCACTGTGACCGCCGGCCACCCGGCGCCCCATCTCCGCCAGCGCCTGGTCTGGCTCGGTGTGGACCGTAGTCTCAAGCTTGCCATCCTGGTCAAGTGATCTAACTCTGTAGGCGATCATAGTAACCTACCCCCTATCCTGGCGTCTTGCTGGCCCTGGTCATAGAAGAGCCATTCCACGGTAAAGGGTGGAAACGGGTTGTCATACGTCCGATCATAGGCCAGATCCTCAAATCCAGCCCGATAGGGTGTTACCAGGTGGCAACCCCGTTTGACAGTTTGGGCGCCACCCCTCTGGGTTTGCTGCGCTGTGGTCGCAGCCTGGTCTGTCGTTGCTTGCATAAATCGGGTTCCTTCAAAAAAATACAAC
>JRYJ01003146.1_pt1 | contig 11589 bp, 8 predicted proteins | sample 235371 | NCBI WGS metagenome assembly JRYJ01 (sample SAMN03074219, study PRJNA261477) | activated sludge metagenome | biome: Wastewater Treatment Plant; feature: Wastewater; material: Activated sludge; isolation source: activated biomass of a wastewater treatment plant treating hydrocarbon... ... | reverse complement strand
CCAAGAGCTGTCCCTCTCGGCTCAGGCGATCGACCTCCAGAAAAATTTGGCTCCATGAGAGGTCCGGCAAATGGTGGCGGAGCGTGTCCAGATCGCAGCCGTGAGTCCGTTTCACTTCCCCGAGCACGCGTTTGGTAAGACCCGAGGACGACGCCATAGTTCGATCCTCCTTTTCAGGTCAGAACGTTGTCGGGTCGCGACAGGTGCACCTCGCCGGTTACGGGGTCGGCCATAGCCCCGGGTACACAATCGCGAATTCCTCCTCCGGCATCAGTTGCCGCGTGAGGCCGGTCAGCTCCGCAGCCGCGTCCTGCCCAAGGTTGGAGGCGAGGCCGGCCGCCATCTTGAGAAACACCCCCACCTCCCGCCGCGCGCCCACACGATCTCCGCGGGCAATCGCATCTCGAATCCGATCCAGTTCCTGCGTAAACGGCTCGAAGGCGTAACGAGGGTACTTCTTTGCAAAATGCTGCGTGAGGGCCAGAGCGAGGTCATCGACCCAGAAACGGCTCGATGGACGCTCCTTCGTCGGGCCCGCACCGGCCAGCGGCATCGGAGGCGATTTGGCGGCATGAAGGCCGGTGGTGAGCGGCACAAGAAGGACGGGAGGCGCTAGCAGCAGTGCCCACAGGAAACGGTGCGGATGGCGTCGGTGTAATTCCATAGGGACCCCCGTTCCAAAGGATCCGCACCCCGACGATTCGCCGACAAGGAGGGATAAAGCCGACGCGTGGAGGTGTCTGACAGAAACGCAGACACCGTCACGGAAACGTCGGAATCTATGCTACGCCTTCGGGATGTCTCGGTCAAGCCAGGTGCCGGGATCCGAGTTTTCGTCGTTTGGGCCGCTCCGAGGAATAGACAAAATAGCTTTACTAAGAGCGGGCAGTCGTTTGAAATTATTGTAAAGGAGAGTGCGACCCGACCGAGGCCAACCGATGCTGTACACATTTTCCAGAACCGAACAGGCTGAAACGTTCATCCTCAACGCGTTGTCTTCCGACAGACCGGTGTGCGACAGCGCCTTCCATGTGGGAGGCGACAGCACTCACGAGCTGTCCGTGAACTGCTGGTGCGAACCCGTCTGGGGCTATGACCCGCGCACGCAAAACGAGCTCATTGAACATCGGGATCCTGCACGGAACTGACGGCCCACCTCGCTGAGCCGGTCCGACCGATAATATCCCGTCGTTTCGCCTCAGACATCCCTCCGTCACTTCGACCCTATGCAACCATTTTCCGGAGCGGCGGCGATGCACCGCTCCGCATGCGTGCTGTCGCACGGCGCGACGCGTTCGCGTATTGGAAGCCCATCGATGAGGTCGGTACGGCGGTTGCACCCTCCGGGGGATACACAGTTCCTTCTTCCCACCATCCAAGGAGGTGCGCCATGGCTCTACCGTCGTGCGCAGTGATCAATTTCACCACCAAACTCAAGGATACCGAGGTGCAGGATGCCGTTCGCGTCNNGATCGCTCAAACTCATCGCGGCGGGCTTCGACCCGGCCGATGACAACACAATTGAAGGAAGAGAAGGTTCCCGCCGAGAGTGTGATCTACTTGATCGACGAATCGACCTTGCCGGGTGCATTGGGCTATCACGACCTCAACACGCGAGATTTCCCGGTCGGCTTTGTCTTCGTGTTGGATCCGAACGATTGGACCACGACCCTCTCCCATGAAGTGCTGGAACTGATCCTCGACCCCACCGTCAACATCCTCGTGCCGGGCCCGCACCCCGGCAACCCGCAGAACATCGTGCTCCACGCCTACGAAGTCTGCGACGCCGTCGAGCGCATGAGCTACACCATCGACGGCATTGTCGTATCGAACTTCCTGACCAATAGCTACTTTACGATCGGGGAACAGATCGGATCGCGCACCGACTTCCTGGGCGTCGATGTGCCGTCGTTCGGCGTCACCAAGGGAAGCCACATCGCGTTCTTCAATCTCCAAACCAACCGGTGGGAGCAGGTGATCGGACAGCAGGCCTCGCCGGTGAAAGCCTTCGCGCGGCGAGCCCAGCAGCACGAGCATCCGAAGCCGCAGCGCGATGAGTCGAAACTGGCGTCGATTCTGGCCGACTATAAGACCAACTACAAAAAGCGGAAAGCCGCGCCGGCGCTGTCCGGCCTGTCGAAACTCCGCGGCGTGACACGGATGGCGCGGTATCAGGCGCTGGCGCGGAAACGATGGCCGGCAAGGCGAAGGTCGGTCGATAGCAAGCGCTCGTTGTCCGGTGAATCGGTATCGAAAGCGATACAGGCCTGTATCGCATCGGGTACAGGCCTGTATTACTTCCAAATCGTAGTGCGATCAGCTTGTCGAGGAAACGAGGGGAGAGGGCCGCTCCGCCCTCGTGCGAAAGTGACAACCGCCGTACGCGCATATCGTCCACCGACAACGGGATTGAGGACGAAGGACTGAGGTCGAATCCGGGAAGTCAATCGCTGATAGCTGAAGACCGACCGCTCCGCTCGTTCTACATTTTGAATTTTTCATTCCGCTCGCGGCTGCCGCTCGCCAACCGCGCGAACTGTTGCTTCATGGCGTGGACGTGCGACAGGTAGACAGCCACGTCGTGGTCGCCGCATTTCTGGCGGGGCAGCAAGCGAAAACCCCGCGCGGCGAACTCGCGGCCCGCTCCGGCCCCGCAGAGATGGATCACCGCCGCCAGGTCCTGTTTCTGCTGCGGGGAGACGGACCCCGGTCGTCGTGAGCCGATCGCCGCGGCCACGCTGCGGTCGAGCAGCGCCGCGGTCAGCTCGATCGCATGGCTCGGGACGACGCGCGTGTACAGGCTGTTGAACCAGCAGGACCGCAGGTCGTGCCAGGGGCCGTCCTCGACCACGACATGGTCATGGACGCAGTAGCGTTTCGCGGCGCGGAAGGTCCCGTCCGTCATCTGAAACATCCCGACCGCACTCGAGGCCGGCCGATACAGCTCGAAAAGGTTCCAGGTCGGCCGCCACCGCCAGTACGTCCGTGCCACGGGGTTGCCCGCACCTTCCACCTGCGCCAACGCCGCCAGCAGCTCGGGCGTCACGGAGGCGGTCGCATGCTCGCGAAAGAGCGAACCGTACTGCCGCCACGTCTCCTGCGGGCTCTTGTCGAGCGTCTCGTCCAAGGGGAAAAAGACTTCGGTCGGCTTGTGGAATGCGTGGTAGGTCCAGTTCAGACCCAGCCACAGCAGCACGAGCAGCGCCGTCATGGCCGGAATGCGGATCAGGGGCGGAGCGGCCCAGAGGGTCCCGACCATGGCGCGGAAGAGATGCCACCGCGCCCGCAGCCGCCGTCGAAAGGCGGCGAACGTCCATCGCCGCCGCGTCCGCCGTCGTCCGGAACGAGTGGTCCGGGAGAGGGCTCGTACCGCCATAGGCGTACTATAACCCAATTTCCAGGAGCTGATAGCCGATGGTTGATAGCTCCCGGACCGGCAACGCGTTACGCGTCATGGAAGAAGGCTCTAGGCGATCACTCAGCCGTCAATTTTGCTCGGGCTCGGGATGCGGGACGCCCGGGCTGACGAGGTCGGGGTCGGCGGGGCGGAACTCGCTCGCAGGTTCCAACAGCGTATGGAGGGTTTCGACCAGACGATCGAGCTCACGGTGCGGGTCCTTGTACCAGGCGGCGGACCAGATGCGGTGAATGGGCCAGCCGCGTGCGCGCAGGCGTTCCTCGCGGATTCGGTCTCCCTCCCGCACAGGCCCGCCTGCGGCAACCGACACCCCATCGAGGAGCAGGCCTAAGAGGGAGCGGCCGGATTGATCCGAATGCCGGACGGCGAGGTCGACGGAGAGACCGCCGCCACCGACCCTTCGTTCGACCGGGAATCCTCGCCCGCTCAGCGCCAGAATAAGCGCCCGCTCGGCCGGCGACTCCGCCGGCGGCGGCGTCGCTTGGGCGGGCGGCAGCCGCCGCGACTTGGCGTACCGGAGGAAGTCCCTCAACGACGCGAGGCCGTGCTGCGTGAGCGCCCGTTCGTCCAGCCGGTCGGGGTCGAATGAGCAGAACACCTCGGTGCGCGTCGTCGCGCGCGTGAACAGCACGCTCAACCGCTGCAGGGCGTGCGCACCTTCCAGCGAGGCGAACCGATGGGAGAAACACCCGTCGGCATCGCGCCCGTACGTCATCGACACCAAAATCACGTCCCGCACCCTTCCCTGCATCGTGTCGACGGTTCCCACGACCCACGAGTCGGACGCCCGTTCGTGCGCCGCACAGAAGGCGCGCAACGCGCGATCCTGTTCGATGCGCCGTTCGAGCAGGTCTTCGATCGCCTCCCGCTGCGCCCGCGTGAGGGCCACGATCCCCAACGACAGCTCGGGATGGTGCACTGCATGGCGGATGGCCGCCTCGACGACGGCTTCGGCCTCGGGAAGATTCCGTCCCTCGTGAAAGAGGCCGTCCTCGAGGACCTGACAGGTTATCCCGAGGTCGGTCCCGGCGGGATCCGGTGACGGCGCGACCGTGACCTGGTCGTCGTAGCACAGCCGGTTCGCAGCGGCGAACAGGCTCTCGTGACGGCTCCGGTAGTGGTGGCGCAACCGGCGTGCAGGGCCGAAGAGCTGCTCCGCCCGTGCCAACGCGCTGTCGAACGTATCGACCGGCCGATCGAGGGCGTCCGGCTCGCCGGAGCGGAGCACCTGCTCGATGAACGAGGTGGGGGGAAGCTGTCGGGGGTCGCCGAACAACACCGCCTGCCGCCCCCGGGCGATCGCGCCGAGGACGTCCAGCGGCCGCAGGCGCGCGGCCTCGTCCACGATCACGAGATCGAAGGACGGTGGGCCGGGGGGCAGATATTGCGCCACGGCCAGCGGGCTCATCATGACACAGGGCGTGAGGGCCGAGAGCGCGTCGCCAGCCCGTGCCAAGAGATGGCGGAGACTGACGTGCGGCGCGTCACCGGCGGTCGCGCGTTCGAGCAGCGCCCGGTCGGTCCAGTTGCGGAAGGCTCCGTCGCCGTACCCGGCGGGAACCGGACGCTGGCCGGTCTGGTACCGCAGCCGGTCACGGGTCAGGCGCAGGAGCTTCCGATCCAGGTCGACCGACTCCTCGCGCAACCGTTCGTGATCGATCGGGTCGAAGTCGCTCAGCTCGAAGTGCTGTTCCACCAAGGTCCGGGCGATCGAATTCCACAGGAACAGCTCGAACGCCTGCGGCACGTCGCCCAAGGCGAGCCGTCCGTCCGCAACCAGCTCGACGATCGGGGCGCCGCCGTCGCGCCGGACCGCGCCGGCCGCCCGGAGATACGCCACCCAGTCGCGCAGGCCGTCCTGATGAGCGAAGGCCCGTGCGGTCTTGGCGACGATCGCGGCCACCGAATCCGGCGCTTCGTGAACGGTCCACAGCGCGACGTCCACCCGCAGGAGCCGTTCGAACGAGGTCCAGGCCTTTTCCCAGGTCTGTGCCGCCGCTCGCAGGTTCTGCAACAGGGGTTCGACCGCGGTCCGGCGCTCGGCATACTGCGGACCGAGCAGCCAGCGCGCCAACTCGGGAGGCAGGGGCAGACCGGCGGCCTGCTCGCTCAACGCCAAGGTTTCCATCAAGGCCGGCAACGGGGTGCGGCTCCCGGCGAATCTGTCGCCGAGGAGTCGGGCCATGGCCCGGTTGTTTACGATGCGGGCTTCCTGTTTGCCGTAGCCTTCGAGCTTGCGCAGCAACGCCGGCACCTCCGCGATCGACTTCGTGGGAGCGAGGGACAGCTGATGAGCGGCGGCGAGGGCCGCCTGAAGCGCCTTGACCTTGGCGGTCAAGGTGTCCGCCATCGCGTCCAGTGTGTCCCGGTCGAGGTCCACGGCGCAGTCGGGCACGCGCCCCAGCGCCTTCGCAATGTGCGAGCGCAGCGAACGGAGCATCTGCAGCGCCCGGCCGTTGGTCTCCGCCCAGCGCCGCAAGGCGGCCAGGTGGTCGAGGGAGCCGTGGAGCAGGAGCGTGAGGAAGTCCGGCGCGGCGCCTCCCGGGTCGTCCAAGGCCTGGCGGGCCTTTCCGTACCAGGCCTCGAGGATCAGCAGTTGCTGGAACGGCGTGTCGATGCCTTGGAAGTTCCGGCCGAACGCCTGTTGGTACTCGGGATTGGCGGCGAAACGCCGACTCAACTCGAGATGATCGCGGAGGTCCCAGATCGCGTCGGCCATCGTGCGCGAGTCGGCCGCCTTCCCGCCCTGGTGCACCTCCATGAAGAACTTGCGGGCCTGACGATAGGCGCCGCTGTAGAGCCGCGCCACCGCCGGCGTGCTCTGCAGCGCGCGGGCGTGGGCCTCCAACTCGTCGAGGTCGTGGTCGTACGGGATGTGATACTCCAACTGGAGCGTGCGCCGCCGGTCCTGCAGGTTGACCCCGCGTTCGGCCGCATCCTGCCGGATCGCTGCGAGCCGGTCGTCCAACAACACGGGGTCGCGCCGCCGCAGCAGATCGAACGGGACGTCGACCAGCAGCGAGATCGTCCGGTCGAAACTGTCGAGGAATGCGAGCGTGATCGGGCCGCCGATGCCCACGCTCTCCGCCGCCGTCTGCAGCGCTTCACGGGCCAGCCGCAGATCGTGGATCACCGCTTCGATCAGCCCGACCGTCGTTTCGAACTGTTCCAGCGGGAGCGATTCCAGCGCGGAGCCCTTCAGCGCGCGCAACGGCGCCAGGTCGATCCGGTCCGCCGCGGAGGGCACCTCGCGGAAGTCCGCGGCCAGCGTGAGCCGCTCCTGCGCGAGGGTTTGGAGGTCGCCGATGAAGCGCGCGAGCTGCTGTCGGATGTCGGGATCGCGGAGCGCCTCAAGCAACTCGGGCGCGGTCGAGGGCGAGACCGGGGGCAGCCGCCCGTCCCATTGCGAGAGCCGCTGCAGGTCGCCGCGGGTCGTGTAGGTCGGCGTCCCGATCAGCTCCTGCAGGGCGCCGGTCAATTCCTGCAGGGCTTCTCCGCTCTGCACGACCGCATGGGCCGCCGCGAGCGCGCCGGCCACGCCGTCGTCGGGCAGGGTCTCCTGCGCCACGCCGTACCAGGGGTGATCGGTCAACCGCCCCTGTGCGGCGAGTACCTTGCCGAGGTGGGTCTGGAGCGCGGTAGCCCGTCTCCGCAGGTCGTCGAGATCCAGGGCGGCGTCCGGCGGGCGCCAGTCCGGCTGCGAGAGGGACGATTCGATCGGGCGCAGGCGGGGATGGGTGTGCAGGCACAGCTCCCGCTCCCACAGCACCTCGTAGAGCGTCCGGCCCACGCCCTCCACCGGTCGCTGCAACACCTCACGGTAGGCCTGCAGCTCGTCGCGACGGCTGTGGGCCGCGCGTTGCGTCTGGGTGAGCCGCGCCGCGTCCGGCGGCGGCAGAGTCAGCCGAAGACGCTGGTCGAGGAAACGCAAGAGCACGTCGCGGCGGACCTTCCGGCGTCGCACGTCGAGGCAGAAGTCGTCGAAGCCGGCTTCCGCGAGGTGCCGCTGCACGGCGTCGCGCGCAGCGGGCGGCGCAGCGACGAACAGGACCGATTTGCCGCCTGCGATCGTCGCGGCGATGAGGTTGGCGATCGTGCGGGCCGTGCCGGTGCCCGGCGGACCGTGCACGACCAGGTTGCGACCGGCCATCGCGGTCTGCAGCACGTCGCGCTGCGACTCGTCCACCTCGTGGATCAGCGACGGCTCGTCCTGCGGGGGAACGTCGCCGCCCGGGGCCGGCCCGTTCGAGCCGGCGGCGTCGCTCTGTCCCGAGCCTTCGAGCCAGTCGCCTACGAGGGGATGGTCGATGAGGGCCTGGGTGCCGGACCAGCGGGTTTGGTCCAAGTCGCGGAAGAGGAGCGCGTCGCCGATCGGGAGCAGACTCAAGCTCAGCCAGCGGCGCACCTGCCAGCGGGCATCGAGGCCCGGCAACGTCTGGATCTTCGCGACGTACTGTTCCGGCTGGTCGTCGTCGGCGACCGGCGGCACGTCGATGTCGAGCCGCCGGAACCGCTCGACCAGGCAAAGATTGGTGCCGATCTCTTCGCCGGAATACTCCACACTGTAGTTCAAGGGACCGAGCGCGCCGTGCGGGGACGCCTTCTTCAGCGTGACCGGGAGCAGGAGGAGCGGGGCGAGCCGCGACTGGTCCGGCGCGGCGGGATCGGACCAGTCCAGAAACCCGAAGATCAGAAAGAGCTGCGTGATGCCGGTCTCTTCCGCCACGGTTTCGGCCCGCCGATGCAGGTGCCGAAGCAGCGCCGCCAGGTCGTTGCCCACGTGGAACGTCTGCAGCGCGGTATCGGAACGGCCGTCGCCTTGCGTCGTGCCGTCGGCCGTCCAATCGAGGGCAGGCGGGGTTCGTTGCGGAGAGGGAGCGGCCAGAAACGACACGGCCTGGCCCTTCAGCAGCCGGGTATAGAGGTCGTTGGGGCGTTCAGCGCGGAACCAGAGACAGGAGGTGCTGATCCGGGGAAAATTCAGCAGCGGATTCCGATCCGATAGATCGAAAAGACCGGCGCGGAGTCTGGCGAGTGTATCTTGCACGCCCATGGGTGGTGCCCATTCGGTCGATCCGCCTGCCCGGGGAACTGCGCGGGACCGGTCGGCACCAGGCCGACCGTCCTCAGGGTAACTCTTTATCTATATCCGATCCGGGTGGTCATCCTCAAGTCGAAGCAACCGCCGATCGCAAAGAGGGAACGGCTGGACGCGATCGGCTCGGCTTTCGTGAACCGGCGTGACTACGCCGTGACCGACGGTCTGTAGGAGAAGGGGAATGAGCGAGTGCGTCACTGAAGAAAGTGACCAGCCCAAGACGGGACAAAATGCCTACGAGCTACGCGTCACGGAGGACTGGTGCGGTTGCGCCTAGCGTCCCCGCCCCCCGCCTCCGGAGCGACTGCCGCCGGAGCGGCTCCCGCCGCCACCGCCGCCGGCACGTCCTCCGTGCCCGCCGTAATGCTGCGGGGGCACGGATGAAATTTGGGGCGGGATCGGCGGCGCCGTGGGAATGTTCGGCGGGCTGGGGCGCCAGAAATGATTCGGATGGAGCTGATAGGGGGGCGGCTGCGGGCGGTATTGCGGCGTCGGCGGGACGGACCTGGGCGTCGGCATCACGACCACGTCGCCGACCTTGGCCGTCTGGCCTTGCGTGTTCAGCACCGGCGGCGCGTGATGGGTCGGCACGTGGGGTGCGGAGGGCACCAGCAACGAATGGCGCGGCGGAGGCGGAGCCGTGCCCGGTGGGACAGCCGGCGGAGTGCCGGGCATCGCCGTCATGGTCTGCTGCGCCAGCGGGAGATGGCGATGCCGAGGATAGAGGCGTTGCGCCTGCACCAGCAGGCCGTTCACACCTCCGATTCCGATCCAAGGATACGAGGAGAAGCCCAGCGTCGGATAGGTCCAACTCGTCCAGGCCTGTGACACGAAGGCATTGGCCTGTATCTGGTTGAGCAGGTCGTCCCGTTGTTGGGTGAGTTGCTGGACCTCATCCGGCGAGGCGGCCAAGGCCAGGGCGCGGTTCGCGGCCTCGAGTTGTTGCTGCAACTGGTCGGTTTCCGCGCGGAGCGCCATCAGTTCATTTCTCGCGCTCTCGTTCTCGCGCAGGGCCGCGATGGCCTGCGCGACTTCATGCGGATCGATCTCGGCCGTCAGGTCGGCGCGGATCACGACGGTCTCGTCCTCCAGCCTCGTGGTGATCCGCTCATCCAGCACCTTCACGATCCCCGCGGTGTAGCTGCGGATGTCGTCGCGGGTGACCTCTAGGTTGCGCACTTCGGTGATGCTCTCCAGATACGTGGCCACCTGTTCGAGCGCATCTTTCTTGGCCGCCTCGACCGCCAGACGCACGGCATCGGTGCGGGTGTCGTGATCGCCCATGCGATACTCGCCGCCGGCCGTGACGGTGCGCACGTCAGCGGAGCGGGCCGGCGGTTCTGTCGCAGCCGGCAATGGAGCGGTGGCGGGCGCTTCGAACTCACGCTTGGTGAGCTGGTGACGATATTTCTCCGGGATGGAATCGAAGTCGTTGGTGAAGGTTTGGACGCCGGCGTCGTCGGTATAGGTATAGATGGAAGTGGAGGCGAACCCGAGCGAGGCAGTGATGAACGGGGCTGTGAGCCAGAGAACGAACAGCGCGGATGATGTGAGCGCGTTGCGGGAGAAAACCATCGCGTCCCCCGTCTCTTGGCCCTTTCAGGATAACACAGCATGGCAGCGGGAATCTGCAAGCGAGGCGTTCGATAAGTTGGGCCGGGAGGAGGCGGGTTTGTCGTTCGAGGGAGGAGCTGAGAGCCCAGGCCGTATGGCCGGAGGGGAGAAAGAGCGTATGGCGTATAGCGTATGGCACGACCAAAGAACTGATAAGCCAAAGGGTTAGCCCAACAGGGCCGGCTGTTTGCCGTGCTCCGGGCTGGAGCCAGTGGCATCGTTCCCCTCCTTGATAAGGAGGGGCACGGGAGGTGGATCGAGGCGGTAACCCATCCTGCCCGATCTCAGCGGCGCGAGCGCGACGGCTACTTTTTTCTCTCCGAGGGCGCGCGAAGGTCCTTGCCGGGGTCGGAGGCGGGGGCGCTGAGGCTCGACCGATCCAGGGTGGCCCGCCCAAGATCCTTGTCGAGATTCTTCAGGATCTCGTCCGGCGTCCGGCCGCCCAGTTGATCGCGAAACATCGTGGGGTCGGGCGGAAGTCCCGGCCCACCAGGCGGACCGACGGTGGGGGCGGTCCCCGGTCGATCGTTGACACGGAAGTCGCCGGTCGCCCCGCCCGGAATGAGTTGCGCGTAGGCCGGCGTCTGCAGCGCGGCGACCGTGAGAAGGAGGAGAGGCGCGAACCGTGGCATGGCGGCCTCCTATTCTATGGTGAGGTGTTGCGATGGTACCCTGCTCAGCCTATCACGCGCGGCGGTGCCTGCACCACATCAGCAGGGTGTTAAAAAAGGCGCCGGCTTTGTTCTCTCGTCGCTTGGAGACTCGACGTAGGCCACAGGTAAAACCCTGTCTCGACAGGCTTGAGGGCAGGCAAGTGAGAACCGGTCGGCAGGGGTGGGAGGGTAATATGGCCGCCGCGTTCACCGAGCCACCCGCTAGAAGCCATCGGCTTTCAGCTATCAGCGATCAGCAAATTCCCCTCCTTTGCAAGGAGGGGAGGAGAGGCAGAGCAACCTTTTCCCCTGGATACGATAAGCGGCTTCGATGACTCCACATTTCGCTCACGTACCTCTCGGACCGATCCTCTCGGGCTCGGCCGGAAGGAATCCGCGCGCGGGATACCAGCGTTGCTCGCACCGCGCACCTTCTGTAATTCTCTCAGTCACGGTTGTCCCAGCCATGTGCTTCCGTCAGTTCAAGCTTTCCTTCCTGGCTGAGCCTTAGTGGGCACCTCGGTCCTTCGGTAATGATCGCGAAATGCAGAGGCACGATTACCTCCACTCTAATGGGTCTAGGGCGGTCTGGGTGCTAGGTCGGGTTCTCACGATGCAGGGAGGGGGTGAGAAGAAATGCGGAGAGTCGGTAGCACTGGCAAAAGCGGCCAGCTTTCAGCAATTACGAGAACCTATCTCAAAATCGATTGCAGGCCAGGATGCCGATGACCCGCACAGACGTGAGTGATCGTGAAACCATCATTTCCTTGGGAATTTTGCGATCCACTAGGTGAACCTGGCCGCTG
>JRYJ01020795.1_pt1 | contig 11598 bp, 14 predicted proteins | sample 235371 | NCBI WGS metagenome assembly JRYJ01 (sample SAMN03074219, study PRJNA261477) | activated sludge metagenome | biome: Wastewater Treatment Plant; feature: Wastewater; material: Activated sludge; isolation source: activated biomass of a wastewater treatment plant treating hydrocarbon... ... | reverse complement strand
AGATTGTGAACTCGGTGACCCGTGTCAAGTTCAATTCCGCGGATGACGGCGACCTGCGATTGGATCTGCCATCCAGTACGATTGTTGTTGATCGTGACGGGCGGCAATTCCGGCTTGGCAGTTCAGATTCCGAACTCATCGCGCGTTATGCGCGGCTCTCGCGGCCGGATCGGGGCTGGACGTTGCACTGGTGGCTGATCATAGCGTTGGCTATCATCGTCGGTGGTCTCATCGTTGTGTGGGTCAGGCGAGGTCGTCGCCAAAGGCCGGCGACGTCCGCTTAGCGCATTGAGAGCGCGGCAGCGCTTTCGCGATGCGTTGGGAGGGTTCGCCATGTGCGCTAGACAGTCGCCGGTGCAGAACTGCGGCTGGCATCGTCCCGCGAGCTTGCGCGGTGGAATGTCGCTGCTGGAACTGCTGGTGGTGATTGTCATCTTCGGCCTGCTTGCTCGGTCTGGTCGTTCCTGCAATCCAACGGGTCCGGGCCGCTTCAGATTGTCTGCAATGCAAGAATCGGCTTCGGTCGCTGGGATTGGCGTGCGCGGCATACCATGACGCCGCGGGTCACATTCCATGCGGGTGCAGTTTCAGCGGCAAATCCGAGCCGCAGCCGCACATGAGTTGGTTGGCGCGCGCATTGCCCTGGTTGGAAGAGCAACCGATGTGGAGCCAAATCTGTGAAGCGTTTCAAGCGCAGAGTTTCTTTGAGACTCCGCCGCACTACCCCTACTTGGGGCGAGTGATTTCCCACTTCCTATGTCCCTCGGATGACCTTAGTGCGCAGCAGTGGCCGATTGGCGCGTTCACGNNTTGGTGGTACGCGGGATGGGGGCAGCTTCAAACGGGCTCGGCTGAAATGGTGCTGGGAGTGCGCGAAATCGTCATCGATCCGAAATACCGCAATTGCGATCGCGGTCCGTACTCCTTTCGTGTGGGAAACGCCCGCGATGTTTGCGATGCCTTTCATTTTTGGAGCTTTCATCCCGGCGGAGCCAATTTCGTGTTCTGCGACGGGTCCGTACGGTTCTTGAGCTACGGCGCCGATCCGGTGATGCCCGCGCTCGCGACTCGCTCAGGAGGCGAGTCGTTGACGCTGCCCGACTGACTCGAAGACGACGACTCGCACTTCCGATTCCACGCCTTCATCCGCGAATCGTCGCGATCCGCGATGGCGAAGTCGAAGGCCAACTTGACGTTGACGGCGGGATTACGTGCTCCTCACGCCGCGCACGCCGCCATTTCGACGGCGCAGAACTCGGCCATGTCCGGTCGCACCGGTTCGTTGCGTTCGGCCCGGATCTCGGCCGCGAGTTTGCGCGCGATCCACAAGACGTAGCCAATGTCGCGAAGCATGCCTTTTACTTGGGCGCGGGTGTGGGGTGTTTTGGCAGTCGTGGCGAGCGTGGTGGACATTGCTGGCTCCTTGCGTTCTGAGTTTCCTTCGAGCAAACGTCCAGAACGCACACGACATGCCGAAGGCTGGGTTTTTCTCTCGAAAGGGCGCAAGTGAAGAGCCGACCAGTTCCTTGCGTCCAGTCGAAACCAATAGCGTCAGCGGCCGATTCGATGTGCTGATTTACAAGCGCTACAACTTGAGCGCATGTTTGCAAAAAGTCTGCGATTGGCCACTGGCTGGTGGCCGTGCCAAAACAAAGCCGCCTTACTTCTTGCCGCCGCGTTTGGCCGCTGACTTGGCGGCGAGTCGAAGCTCGTCTTTCTTCCGACGTTTCTCTTTTTGCTTGGCGCGATCGCCGGCGGGATTGCCCATGGCCGTTCTCCAAAAGAAAGCTCGCGTGACTCTAGTCTACGACTTCGGCAGCAAGCGACGGCACGTCACGGCGCCACCGCTTCCGCCCCGCATTCCATCAAATCGCGGAACAAGCGCTCCGTCATCGCGGCGCCTTGGGCCGCGGTCCTTCGGTGTTTCATCTGCGACCCAGGTAAACGAAACGCGATAGCCGCCGTTCGCTCGTTGTCTGATGCACAACGGACAGGAACCGTTGCAGCCCGGCGAATGTGTCTTTCCCTTCGAGCCGGACGAGATCGGCGGCCCGCTCTTGCCGGGCATCGTGCCAGCGGCGCGAGACTTCCACCTCGTTCTCCGTGACGTCCTCAGCAAGCAACAACTCGAATCCCGCGTCGCGGATCGACTGCTCATTCGCCCCCGGCGGGCAGAATTCAAAGTAGCCCGTCGAACTGCGCGTGGCCAATTCGGAGTTGGAAACGAAGCCGGTGACCACAACCGGATCGGTGTAGAGCATCCGGCCGCCGGGCCGCAAGACGCGGCGCCATTCGCTCAATAATCGGCGCCGCTCCGGCATATGGCAGATCGCGTCCATGCAGACGACGGCGTCGAACGATTGTTCGGCGAACGGCAACGGCTCGCGGACGTCGGCGAGGCGAAACTGGACTTGGTCCTGGAGGCCGGCTTGCCGAGCGTTGGCTTCGCCGGCTCGAATGCCGGCTTCACTGACGTCGATGCCCGTGACCCGGCAGCCGCGTTCGCGGGCCAAAAACAAAGCCGGGCCTCCGGAACCGCAGCCGACATCGAGCACGTGATCGGCCGACGAGAGCTTCAACAGATCGAAAAAGCGCCGGTATTCGTCGCACGTCACCCAACTGCTTTGACCCATCTCTTCGCCGTACGTATCGCGGCGAACTTGCTCCAGGACCTCGGTGGCGAAGTTGCCGTAAGCCGTGCCGTAAAGATCGANNCGACCGCATGAATGCGGTCACTACAAACAAAACTGAAACACTGCCCCTCAACGGGGTGTGGCGCGCACGTCCGGAATCATCGCCAATCGTCATGTCCAGTAAGGAGTTATGGTTCCGGAGCGGCTCCGGAATCTCGCAGCTTCTGAATCGCGGAGTCAAACGTCTCAAGTAGTTGCAGTCGCGATCGATCCTTCTCGAACCGTCCTTCGCGCTCGACCCAATCGCGGCCGGCTTCGAGGCGACGGCTCAATAGTTTGACGGCCGCATCGCTTTGCTGTATTGTTCGGGCGTGCACGTCGATCTACACCGGCGACGAGTGCGCAAACGTGCCTGAGCAGATTCGCGCCGCCAGCCAGCCGCTGGTGGACACCGCAATCTCCAGATTCCCGCGGCCGACGACCTCGCCGTTCCAGACGATCTCCGCACGATCGTCGGACCGAATCTGCAGAGATTGTCCGGCGACCCGTTCGAGCGTTGATCCGGGCGGTTCGCCGTCCACCGTGAACGGCAGCCGCGGCCCGTCGGACACCACCGTCCGGCCGGCGCGGATGGCCTCGATCCACGTCGCCGGCGTCAACGGCTCGCCGGGGTTCAATTTCGCATGCGTCCGGCACGCGCCCAGCGCGACGGCGTTGCTCCGCTTCGCGCTCGCACCCTCCAGCGGCAACCGCACGCCGACGCCAAGCAGCAGATTGTAGACGGCCAGATTCTCGGGCCAATCGGGCGCGATCTCCAGCGCATCGACGCGGCCGAGGATCGCCTGGGCCAGCGCTTCCGCGCCGGCGAGTAGCGGCGTCGGCGCAGCATTGGTCCAAACGACCAGCCCGCGCTTGCGATGGCACTGGTCGCACCAATCGCCGAGCGACCAATCGTCCGTCGAATCCGACCCGCCGAAGGTCAGCGGGTACACCACGCGGTGACAATGCAATAGCGCCAAGCTGCCGAGGACCGGATGCACGTTGTGCGTGCCGACGATCACGAGCCGCCCGTCGCGCTCCAGGGCCGGTTGCTGTCCGCTGAATGCGTCGAGATTGGGAAACGTGACGTACGTCTGCCCGTCGGCTGCGTGCATCGGCGTGGCCGCGGCAAGAATGTGAACGACATCAAGGTCCTCGGCCGCGGCTTCCAGCAGCGCGTCGTGCGGCGACAGGAAGTGGGCGCGGAGATCGCCGGAGTGCCAATTGTCGGTTCGAGCGTCCGAAATCCGCTCGATCTGAAACCGCAGCGACATCTTGCCCAGCGGCAAATGCACGGCCTCACGGATCGGGCGATACGCCGGGCCTTTGGTCGCCTCAACCACGAGCTCGCCCGGCGGCAGGGCGATTTCGCACGAGCCGTCGATGGCGGCCCAGCGCTGGCCGGCGATGATCACGTCGCCGCCGACCGCTTCGCCCCGACCCGCCGGGAACTCGGCCGCATGCCCGAACGGCGCGAAGTAATTCCCGGCGCTGTCGGTGACGCACAGGCGCACCGGCGTCGGCTGGCCCGTCGCCCCGTCGTTGATCCGGATATGCACGGTTTGCAGCGGCATGGGCGGCTCATCCGCGCGGGTGCAGCACGACTTCGAGCGGCTTATCGGGCCGGAGCGTGATCGACGGCACCGGCCGCAGCGGCTCCCGGCTCGTGCGTTCGAAACGAAAACGCCGAGCGATTTCGGTCAATACGACGACGGCTTCCATCATGGCGAACGTGTTGCCGATGCACACGCGCGGCCCGCCGCCGAACGGAAAGTACGCGTACTTCGGCAAGTCCTTGGTGGAGCCGTCGAGCCAGCGCTCCGGGCGAAAACGCTCCGGCTCGGGCCACCAGCGCGGATCGCGGTGCGTAATCCACTCGACCATGAACACCGTAGTCTTCTTGCGAATGCGTTGCCCGGCGATGGTCACGTCGCGCAGCGCCTCGCGCCCCAGCAGGTACGCCGGCGGATACAGCCGCAGCGCTTCGTTGACGATCGCCTCGGTGTACTTGAGCCGCGAAACGTCGTCGGCGGTGAGCGGCCGCTCGCCGAGTTCGCGGCGCAGTTCGTCCATCATGCGCGCTTCGACTTCGGGATGCTCGGACAACAAGTACCAGGTCCATGTGAGAGCGACGGCCGTGGTTTCCTGCCCGGCGAGGAACATGGTCATGACTTCGTCGCGGAGTTGGGCGTCGGTCATGCCGGCGCCGTCGCCGGTTTCGTCGCGCGCCGCCAAGAGGCGGGAGAGCAGGTCGTGCCGGCCTTCGAGCGGCTCCCGGCGTCGCTGCTCGATGTAGCGATAGATGATGGCGTTGAGCGCCCGCGTGATGCGCCGCTGCCGCAGATTTCGCGGCGTCGGCCAGCCGAGCGGCACCTGGATCAAACTGCGAAAGCGCTCGCTGAAGAGGCGCATCGACTTTTCGAGTTGTCGCCGGATTTCGGCGGCGTCGCCGGCTTCCTCGGCGTCGAACAGCGTGCGCGTGGCCAGCCGTAGCGTCAAGGCCTGCATCTCGACGACGAGGTCGCGGCGTTCGCCGGGTTTCCATCCCGCCATGACGTGGCGCGTGTCGTCGATCATCATCCGGCCGTATTCGCGGATGCGGTCGCGCAGAAACGCCGGCTGCGCGAGCCGCCGCTGCCGCAGCCAGAATTCGCCTTCGCTGTTGAGTAGCCCGTTGCCCAACAGTTGCCGCGTGAGTTGCAGACCAAAGTGCTTCTTGAAGTCACGGCTGCGCGTGAGCAGCACTTCCTCGATGGCGTGCGGATCGCTGATCAGCAAGACCCGGCGTAGTCCGAGGCGCAAGGGCACGAAGTCGCCGTAATCGCGGGCGCACCGGATCAGGAAGGCGAGCCAATCGGCGCGAAATTCGCGCGCATGGCCAAGCAACCAATGGGCGGGCGGGCCGGCGAGAGATGTTCGTTCGGACATGCTGCCTGATCAGCGACGCTTCGCACATGTGTCGAAGCACCGGTATTCCGTTGTCAGGATTCAAAAGGCGCCCGTCCGTCTTTTTTATTGACACAGGCCCGTCTCGATTTAGAATGGGGATCGATTCCGAAGGGCGGCACGAGCAAGGCCAATTCCGTGCCTAACCTACTGGGCACGATTCAGCTTACCGGAATCCATATGCGTCGGATCGCAACGATCATCGTTGGCGCAATCGCAATCGTCGCGATCGTTCAGCATGCGCGCGGCCCGGCGGTGCCGGTCATGCAAGCACCCGAGTCTCACGACCTCGGCTACACCGACAATGACGTGCAGGCCTGGGTGCGGTTCCCGGTTTCGGACACTGGTCGCGCTGACCTGGCTCTCACTCGATGGCGAAGCAGCTGCTCGTGCATGGAAGCCATGCACGGCGCCAAGCCGGTTCCTGAAAGCGTCCGGATTGCCCCGGGATCCAGGTATGAAATCGACCTCGCGGTTACGATGAAGAAAGACGCCTATCTTCCGGGCAGCTATTCGCTTCACTTTCAGACGAACGATCCACTTCGGCCGAATCATACATTCTCGGTCAAATTCAACCCAATCGGAGGCTTTGTGGCGGTGCCCGCCGAGCTGGACTTCGGCCGCTCGGCGCCCGGAAGTAAGCCAGTTGTCCAATCGGTCACTCTGGACAAGACGCAGTTTGCGAAGTCAGACCCTGCCCAGGTTGACGGGGGGGGCGGGGGGGGGGGTCGTGCGGAACGAAGTCTCGCATCCGAGCTTTGCTCACGTCCGAACCGAACTCATCGAGGCCGAGCCGGAGCTGAAGCCCTATTGGCGGAAGCCCATCGCGAAGGTCTTCTTCTCCTATCGACCCGCGAACGATGAGTCCATGGAGGGCGGCATCGCGTCGATTTACAACTCTGCGCAGAACAAGAAAGTCATGATGCTCTTGCGCGGAACCACGGCGGTGCCCTTTCGCGCTTATCCTGCACGAATGCGAATGGCGGCAAAACAAAAGGCCCGCGTGCTTGTGAGGTTCTCCGACATGCAACCCTTCCAATTGGAAGAGATGACGGCTCCGCAGGGTATTAAGGTCGTCAAGTCTTTGAGCAATGAGACGACCTATTGCTGGCTGGAGGTTGAGGCGACAGAGCCCGGCGATGTCCCTCGCGAAGTCCTCATCAAAGCGGTCCGAGACGGTGCGACCTACTCGACTCGATTTGTGGCTAACGTCGGAGAACTGCCGTGAGGCGAAGCGGCTACACGTTGCTCGAAGTCATAGTCGTCATCAGCATCCTGACGCTGCTGAGCGGCCTGATCATGGCGGCTGTGGCCAAGGCGCGCTCCGCGGCGGCGCGCCTGCAATGCGCTAACAATCTTAAGCAAATCGCACTCGCGCTGCATCAATTTCACGATGTCCGCGGCAGCTTGCCGCCGGGCACCGAAGCCGATCATCCGAAGAACTCGCAACCCTACACGACCTGGCTGCGAAAGTTGCTTCCGTTCGTCGAGCGCTCGGCCCAGTCCGAAGAGATTGATCGCGCATTTGCCCGCGACCGCAGTTTTCTCAACTTGCAAGTGCATACGGGGCGCCGCACGGGGATTCCGCTGTTCGTGTGTCCGCTTGACCCGCGCGGATTAGTCAGCTCCAACCCACGGTTGCTTCCCAACGGAATCGGATTCACTGCCTATCTGGGTGTCGAAGGCCAAGATCAGCGCCAGAAAGACGGAGTGCTTTTTTATGATTCGAAGACTCGCTTTGACGATGTCTCCGATGGCCTGAGCAATACGCTCATGGTCGGCGAGCGGCCGCCCAGCGCGACGGAGAGATTCGGCTGGTGGTATGCGGGATGGGGAATGAACCAAGAGGGCACGTTGGATGCGACCCTTGGATCAAACTGCTTTAACACGGGCTTGGTTGGTTGTCCCTATTCCATGCCATTTGCCGCCGGCACATTGAGAAACGAATGCGATTCACTCCATTTTTGGAGCCTCCATCCCGGCGGGGCGCATTTCGCACTCTGTGATGGATCGGTCAAGTTACTGGCATACGAAATTGGGGCTGGCTTAACCGCAATGGCAACTCGTGCCGCTGCCGATTGAAATAGGGACATATCGTGATGAATCACCTGACTCTCATTGCAATCGCACTTTGGATGACATTGGCGAATCCGGCCGAAGTCGTCGCCGACGTTCAAGACTTGTTGCAACGTCATCAGCAACTCCGAGATCAGATCTTTAGCATTCGGGCCACCGTCGTCCATCAGGGGTGCACAGGCGTACCACTCAATCGCGACCGCAAGTACCTCATCGAAGCTCAATGGTTGCAGAAAGGCGACCGAGTTCGAGTTGATTTCTCCACTTCAGTCATTGACAAGGGTGTGAAAAACACCGGTTCCAAGGAGACGTTTGTCTATTCCGATGGAACACGTTCGCTGCTGCAGACGTCGCCTCGCCAACCCGATTGGAATGTGGTTAAGATCAACCCGCCACATGATCGCGTTCCTCCGCACTCACTTTGGCGATTCGGGCTGTTTGAATTCTGGTCGAACCGGTTCGATGACCCCAAAGGGCCGGGCCGGGTGTCATACCAGCAGGCCGCGCGGTTCAAGAAAGAGATTGGGATCAGCCGAATTGAGTCAAAACCGCCCGCAGGAGTTGCATTTTTTCTCGATACTGGTGCCACGGAGCAGATCGAATTCTCTAAGGCGGGTCTAGTGATCGTACAAACGACCACATCGCCGGACGGTCAAGTTCGCATCCAACAAGAGGTCGTTCAGTTTCAAAACCATCAGGGTATCGAGTTCCCGCGACGAGTGGAATCCTGTACGTGGAACAGGGATTATCCGGGTGAGCCGTTGGTGCAGGCGGGATCTACAGACTTTTGGATTCACTCCATCAACGAAGATATTCCCGACTGGGACTTTGCCTTGCCCAAATTGCTCCCACGAACTGAGATTAATTACCCAGACAATAGCTTTACGACATATGATGCGACCGGCAAAGTGACTGCCATCGGCGAACTGCGATCGCCAGAACAGGTTATTCGCGATTTGACGCCGCTGCCGCCTGAGTCACGCTGGTGGCCCTGGATAGTCGCCAGCGGCCTTGCGGTAGCACTCATTGCGGGAGTCATTTGGCGTCGGCAACTTGGACTGGTCAGCGGGCAATGAAGCGTGAACCCCTATTCCGACTGATGCCTTTGATTGGAGGAACCAAACGATGAGACGAACAGTAGTCGGAGCGTTGGCACTCGTTATCGTCGCTGGCCTTGCGCAGGGCGATCCGACCTCGTTTTACCCCGGCATGCGTTGCCTGGACAAATCATCTTCAAATACGTGCAGCCAGTTGTTCCCCGGAGGTTGTTGCTATACCGACTCTGTATTGCGCATTGCTGTCGTTCCGACAAATGAAATGAGACTCTGCGGTTCAGGTAGCCAATCGGATTGTTGCGTCATTCAAATCAACTCACAATATGAAGTGACCTGCAGCGGCAACAATCCCTTTTGGGTCGCACGAGGGACCGTTTGCGGGTGGAACGGATGGGCGATTGGATTTCCGACATGCGAGAGCAAGAAATGGGACTGTCGGGATGCGACGCTGGCAGAGTGGGCCGCTGGGTTGTGCGATTCCCTTAGCCCATAAACTCCGCGGCTTCTTACAGGATGCCCCGCAGCGCTTCCACCGCCTTCGGAAACAAGTCCGGCCCGGTGACGCCGCCGGTCGGCCCGCCCCCGAGCAAGTGTGGCTCCAGCGTGCAGAATCCGTCGAACCCACGTGCCGCGGCGTCGCGCAGCACGTCGGCGATGCGCCCGTCGCCTGTGCCCGGCAGGCAACCGTGCGGTTCGCCGGCCTTCCAGTCCTTGATGTGGAAGTGCGCGACGCGGTCGCGGCACTTCAGCCAGCCGTCCCACGGGTCGTAACCGCAAAACACGAAGTTCGCCGGGTCGTAGACGGCCGCGAACGCCGGACCCGGTATCTCGTTCAGTAGGTCGGCCACGCGCTCCGGCGAATCGCCGTAAATGCGATGCTCGTTTTCGTGCAGCAGCCGCACGCCGGCTTGCCCGGCCACGTCGGCGAACCGCCGCAGTCGATCCAGAATCTCATGGCGGTGTTTCGACCAGTCAACCGCCGCGCCGCCGTCAGGCGGGTAGAAGCTGAAGATGCGGATGTTCGGCGTGCCGAAGCGCTTTGCCAATGCGATGGCGCGGTCGAGCCGGGCGAGTTGCGGCTCGAGCGGCTCGTCGATCCGAGTCTTGCCGATCGGCGAGGCAATGGCGCTGAGCGTCATCTCATTTCGCTCCAGCAGCGCCTGAAAATCGGCGACCTGCTGGTCGCTGAGGTCCAGCACATTGATGCCGTGGATCGAGCGCAATTCGACGTGCCGAATGCCGCATGCGAGCAGAACATCCACCTGCCGCTTCGGTTCGGGGCTGATTTCGTCGGCCAAGGCGCTGATGGTGAACATGGGAGCTGGCTCGGGTCCGAAGCCTCGGCGCGGTGACCAATCAATCGTCGATCACGACAGTCAGTTGCGCCTTCTGGACGACGAAGACTTTTTCACCATGCCGGGCGAAGCGGATTCGCGCGCGTCGCAAGGCTCCGTGGCCGCTCAGGTCGAGCACTTTGCCGCGGCCGTAGGAGGCGTGATCGACGATGACGCCGACGGCCAGTCCGTCGGGTCCCGGTCGGCCGGCGTCGGGATCGTCATCGGCCGCGAGGACCGGCGCCGCCGCGCGCAGCGACGCGCTGCGGTACGCCCCGCTGAGGTCGTCGTGTTCGATTCCCTCGGCCGGCAACTCGTCGAGAAACATGCTCGGCACCGTGTACAGCGACCGGCCGCGAAACTCGCGCATTCGTGCATGGCTCAGAACCAGTTCCTCCTTGGCCCGAGTCATGCCGACGTAGCACAATCGGCGTTCTTCCTCGAGGTCCTCCGGCGTGGGCAGGCTGCGTTCGTGCGGCAGCAAGCCTTGTTCCATGGCAAGGATGGCGACGACGGGAAACTCGAGGCCCTTGGCCGCGTGCAACGTCATCACCGACACGCAGTCCGAGGATTCGTCCCAGCCGTCGACGTCGCTGGCCAAGGTGATCTGCTCGAGAAAATCGCCGATCGTACGATTCGGATCCTCGGCCGCGAACTGCTTGGCGGCCGTGATCAGTTCCTCGATATTCGCCAGCCGTTCCTGATCGTCTTCGTCGTTGGAATCCTGCAACATTTTGCGATAGCCGCTGCGGTCGAGCACGAGGCGGATGACCTCGTCGGGCGGATCGTCCCGGTGCCGGCGCAGTTCGGTCATGAGGGCGTGAAACGATCTCAGGCCCGTGGCCGCTTTGCCGCGAATCGCCGGAATCTGGGCGAGATGTCCGCAGGCGTTCCAGAGGGACATCTCCCGCGGCTCGGCGTATTCGCGGAGGTATCGCAGCGAGGTCGGCCCGACGCCGCGGGCCGGTTCGCCAATGGCCCGCTCGAACGACAAGTCGTCGCGCGGGTTGACCAGCAGACGCAGGTAGGCCAGCACGTCGCGGTTTTCCTTGCGCTCGTAGAAGCGCGTGCCGCGCACGATCTGGTACGGCACGCGCCAGCGCACGAACGCATCCTCGATGGCGCGCGACTGCGCGTTCGTGCGGTACATCACCGCGAAGTCGGCGTAGCTCGCCCCGGCCGCGACCCGGCGCTCGATCTCGCGCACGATGTAGGTCGCCTCCTCGGTCTCGTCGTAGCACTCGAACACCGTCACCTCGGTGCCGCCGCCGGACTCGGTCCACAGCGCCTTGCGCGTGCGGTGCGCGTTGCGGTCGATGATGGCCTGCGCCGCGTCGAGGATGGTCTGCGTCGAGCGGTAGTTCTGCTCGAGGAGGATCGTCCGGCAGCCCGGGAAGTCCTGGCGGAAGCGCTGGATGTTGCGCCAGTCGGCGCCGCGCCAGCGGTAGATGCTCTGGTCCTCGTCGCCGACGACGCACAGGTTGTGCGGCGCCTCCGGCGTGTCGGCGGCCGCCA
>JRYJ01003086.1_pt1 | contig 11644 bp, 22 predicted proteins | sample 235371 | NCBI WGS metagenome assembly JRYJ01 (sample SAMN03074219, study PRJNA261477) | activated sludge metagenome | biome: Wastewater Treatment Plant; feature: Wastewater; material: Activated sludge; isolation source: activated biomass of a wastewater treatment plant treating hydrocarbon... ... | reverse complement strand
TACCGTACCCCCCGCCCGCCCGCCAGTGACACTGTCTCACGCGCCCCATGACATTCAAGAAAATTCTTCTTATCATAATCCCGTCAAAAGGTTTTTACAATCACCCCACCTTTAAATGAGTTCGCTTATGGCAAAAAAGCAAAGGAAGGCTTCGCCGCGCAGACGGATTCCCCCCAAACCAATTGGTAAAAAATCTGCGCGGGCGAAGTCTATTTCCAAAGGCGTTTCTCGCTACTGGAAAGAAGTTCGGCGCATTGCCGATAGTCGAAAGATTAGCATTGCGAGTGCGAAGAATTTTTATCGTAGCGTTGAGCGTGTCAAGCCAGATCGTTTTGAACGGATTGTAGTTGATTCGAAAAGCAAGCGGCCACGAAAGATTAGCGCAAAAGCTTTCGACAAGTTTTCGAAAAAGATGAAGGGCGGGCGCGACAAAGGAAAGTATGTCGTCTATTATGATCGTAACAAAAAGAAGGTTGTAGGCGGAAAGCCTGCCTTGCGCCAGCGGCGTAAACTTCAAGTAGAGCGGCTTGCTTTTAAAATGCTGGGCAAGCCGAAAAACGAGCAGCGTTTTGCGCACAAGTTCTGGCCGAAGTATGCTTTAAAGCGCGACTATCTCACGGAGTACGAGAGTCGTATCGTGGCGAAAAAGCTCCTCGCTGAACGACGCAAAGACAAAAACCTTGCACGAAGAATGAAAGAGGTCTACGATGAATCCTGAAAGAAGAATCGCAATTGATACCGAAACGCAAGACGGGAAAGCTTTTGTTGTCTCGCATGCTGGGGGTTGCATTATGATTGACAAGGGCAGGAGAAAGCTTTTTCATGATTTGCGCAAACTTGGTCGGGTGTTTGTTTTCTACAATATGGATTTCGATGTAAGCGCGCTTTTGAAGTGGTTCAAGAGCAAAATCTGGCGCAAGCTTTACATTGAGAAGCATGTAACCGCTGAAGGTTACAGCATGCGTTATTTTCCGAATAAGATGTGGCGGGTTTCGGGCGATTTTGGCACGATTGAGTGCTTTGACTTGTTCAGCTTTTTCCAGTGCAGCCTGGATAAAGCGGCAAAGCTGTGCGGAATTAAGAAGAGAAAGATAAAGTTGCCCGAGGGTGCAATTGAAAAATTCAAAGACTTCTGGCATAAAAATCCCAAAGTTAGTGCCGCCTATGCGCAACGCGACTCCGAAATTTTGCAGGAGATTTGCGATAAGATGCAAATAGCGATGGAGAATATCGGCCTGGGGGGCGCGGATTGGTATAGCCCTGGGTATATTGCCAAGCGTTATTTTCAATTGCACGGCATTCGTTTCGGGAAATTGAATCGTAAACACGAGGCCTTTTGTGAGCAAGGGTATTTCGGGGCGCGAATTGAGGTTGCTCGGCGCGGAACCTTTAAAGGTTCGCACGGCGTTGACTTGAAATCCGCATACCCTTTCGCTATGTCACAACTCCCAAATTTTGCAAATGCGCGAATGTGGTACTCGAAAAAACCTGAAACGAACTATTTTGTTGCGCGCGTTCGTGTTTGGATGCCGTCTGCGAAATTTTATCCCTTGCCGGTTCGTCATAATGATACGATATATTTTCCGCGTTTTAATGGTGAGCAAACGCATTGCACGCAAGACGAGATTGCTTGTGTTTTGCGGCATGGCGGTAAGGTAAAATTTGAGAAAGCTTTAAACGTGGAGTGCGATGAAAACGAAAGGCCTTATGCGAAGTTTATTGGAGAGTTGTTTGCCTTGCGCAAAACTGGTGGGATGGAAGGCCTGCTTTACAAATTGATTTTAAATTCTGCTTATGGGATTAGTGCGGAAATGCACGGAGATTATCGACATGTGAGTGAATTGACGGCAATTCGGCACGTGGAAAATTCGCGACTTAGAACGCAGTACGACACATTTTTAGTATTGCAATCGCGTCTTTGTCCGCACGCCAAACGATTTTGGGAGAAAAAATGCGAGTGTAATGTTTGCAATGATACGCGGCGACTGCTTCGCAATAAAAGTCGCGTTTTTCGCGATATAGCAGAATTAGATGGCGAATTATATCGGCGCGTTGAATTGGGCGGCAAAATGCGGAATGTTTTGGTTGCGATGAACATTACAGCTTCAACTCGCGTTCGTGTTTTCGATGCCATGATGAAAAAGCCCACGGAGATTATAAGTTGCCAAACTGATGGAATTTTTTCGCGTTCTCGTTTGCCGATTTCCGAAGGCTCGAATTTGGGTGAGTGGGAGTATCAAGGTGAAAGCGATTTACTGATGATTGGCTGCGGTGTTTATCGTTTTGGAACAAAGCAAAAGCTTCGCGGTTTTCATTTTCACGGCAACATGACTCAAATTTTGCGCGATGCGCGAAAGGGTGTGGCGCAAATTCCCTTGCGCAATCGAATGACGATGGGGCGCGTTATCCGTGGCGGTGCGGAACATAGTGACTTAACAATGAATGAGTTGGTTGCTACGCACAAGAATTTGGATTTAAATTTTGATCGCAAGCGAATTTGGAGCGAAAGGGTGAAGTGTGGAAAAGATTTGTTGCGAAATCAATTCGATTCTAAAGCATATGATTTGCAAAATTTACTTGCAAATTGAGACAGTGTTTCGTATAGTATGCCATTGAATTTCGGGCTTGCACGCCTTTTGACAATCCCCCCCTTGTGCAAGCCCGCTTTTAAACCATCACTCGCGTTGAGTATCGCTTTGAGAAAAACGCAAACCAAATGAAGGGATTTTTTTATGTCCGAATCATCCGTTTTAAATTTGACGATTTCAATTCCGTTCGCCGAATTGGGGTCGAGAGAATTTCAAGAAAAGCTTCGCGATGGCCGCGCCGAAGATTTGGTAAGGCAGGGCGCGAGTTTTATTCGTGACTGCGTTGTTTCAGAAGGCGGCGAGTTCAATGAAGTGTTGCGCTTTATCAAAGGCGCGGAAATCAACACGACTGTAATTCCCTAACTTTTTAACCGATTGGAGATTGAGCAATGAGCAAGCAAAGTAAGAATGCCGGACGCAAGATGATTTCCCTTTCTGCGGGTCAATGGGAGCCAAAAGAAGTGGGTGAGGTTTTTGGTGGAATTGTGACGGACAAGCGTCTCGTGAATACACAGCGCGGCCTTCGTGTGGTGGTTACAATCACCGATGAAAGCACTGGCGAGAGCATTGAGCAATTTGCCAGCAATATCGCAATGCAAAATTTGGCGCGTGTGCCGGATGGCGGTTATGTCGAATTGCGTTTCGACGGCATGGAAAAAGTGAAAATCGGTCGGCAAACGAAAGAGTTGCCGGTGATTAAATCGTTTTTCGAGGCGGGCATGAAGCTCGGCGAAAATCCGTTTGCCGCAGAACTGGCCGAAGACAAAGCGCGGCGTGAACGTGGTGCAGTCCGTAAATCCAAGACAAAGAAAGGTTGATCATGCAACGACACAAAACTATGCCGCGAGGTTCACGCGGCGAGGAAGGCGATTTGCGCGGTGAAGTCCAAAAGCTTCGAGCGCAATTGCAAAAATCAAAGGATTGGGAGGCTATTGCAATCCGCATTCTGGAAGAACTGAACGAGGCGGTTGAATATTTTGGGAGTGAAATCGAGTATGAGTTATCCGACTTCAAGAAAAAACGGCCTTGCGAATTTGCGAACGAAGACGACGAAGGAGGAGGCGAAGAAGGCGAGGAGGAAAACGGAGAAGGCGAGGAGGAATAGATGTATGAAGAGTAAATCTTCTCGTAAAACTGGCGGCAAAACTTCGGGTCTCGAAGAGGAGCCGGTTCAAGATGTTTCGGCGACTGAACCCGTCAACCTTGACAAGTACCTTGACGCGGCAAACGAAGTCAATCCAGAAACTTCGCGGAAACGCGGGAAATATCGTCCGCGTGCGCCAAAGCAGCCTGAACCCGTGCTTGGCGAATTTTTTGTGGGTCTTGCCAATACGGTTGTTGGTGCGCTGAACAGTGTTCTCGGCGAAGATGCGCCCCTGTCTGCTTCGGAAAAGAAGATGATTGAGTTTTCTGGCAATCAGCTTGAACAGTACGGCGATATGGGAGATTTCAACGAGAAAGTGGGAAAAGCCGGATGGTATTTGTTGGGCGGTTCATTTCTCGTGCTTGCGTTGAGCCGTGTTATTCCTGCATACAAACGCAAGAAAGGATTGCTTCCCGCGAATGTTGTGGAGTGAAATTCTTGTGAAGGCGTGCAATCCGATAAGGCTTTGACGAGCTAACAAGAATGAAAGCCCTTGTCATTTGGCAAGGGCTTTTTTATTTTGTGCGAAACGAAAGGACTACCATGACTGCACCTATTACAAGTATGAACACGCTGATACTCGGCTTGAAACGCTACGGCAAAACGACGCTTGCGTTTGAGTTGGTGAAAGGTAAGCGTTATTTGTTTCTCGACCCGCGAGGACAATTGCAGCGGAATGGGCTTTTGCATGTGGAGCGGAGGAATGAGTTGCCTTTGAGAGAGTTGCAGGATTTTCTCAACGGGAAAATTTATGCGCTGGGTTTGCACATTCCGCGTGAAGAGTGCGAGAGAGTGTTTGCGATTCTTCGGGGCATGAGTGACGATTTCCGAGAAATGGATTTCACGCTTGTGGTTGACGAATCGCAATTCTTTATGCACTCGAACTATATTCAGCCCGACCTTGAAGAGTTGATTGCTACGGGTGGGCAGAATCGTTTGAATATTATGTTGATTGTGCGCGATGCGCACGAGGTGCACAAGTTTGCGCGGACGCAAAGCGACGTGATTATTTCGTTTCGCCAAAAAGAGCCAGCTGCGCTCGATTGGTGTTCGAAATTGCATGATGAAGCGCGTGCAACTTTGCCGACATTGGAGCGGGGCGAGTACGTGTATTTGGTTGAAGCGGATTGAAAATTTTGCTTGCAAGTGTGCACTAAATTCACGATAGTGTACACGTAATTCGCAGCGATGCGAAGCAAGTTCACAAGCTGTAAATTTAATTCACATTTTCGAAAGGGCTGTCTCATGAAACGACGTGCACGCGTGAATAAAGCCGCAATGAAAAATTGGGCAATGTTCACGGCCATTTCAATCGTAGGCGCGGCGATCTACACGAACGACATTCTCGGCGTTCGTTCGAAGCTGATTGACCCGCTTTTTGCCAAAGTCAAAACCGCAACGGGAGTCTGACCATGCAATTTCGTCAAGGGTTCCTCGACTCGCACAATGCCGCAACGAGCAAGCAACTCCGAGTTCTTCCAGGCAACTACGAATCGTTGACGCTGCGTTTTGTGATCGACCAAGCCGCTGCGCAAACCGTGACTCCCGCCGATTTGGGGGAAGTGAAACTCACTTACCACAACAAGCAGAAACAATTGTGGAATTTCACCGAGTTGTTGTACTTGAATAACCTGAAGTATGGCGCGGTGGAGAATGTGAACGCGGGCGCGGGTGGCGTTTACACGGTGTCTTTCCGCATTCCGCTCGTGCATTGGGGCGATTCCGAATCTTCGTTTTACGTTGCGAATGATACGGATATGCGTGTGGAGTGGCAACCGTCTTCCGGCCTTGCGGCAAAGGTGGACAGCATTCAAATGCGTCTTTTGGGCAAGCAACGTTTCGGCAAAACGACGCATTTGCTCACGTTTGGCCGCGTCGATATTGCGATGGTTGTGGGCAATACTCGCCCCGAACGGCTCACCGACCACAACATTGCCTCCGTGTTTTTGGAGTACAACACGAATATCGGCCACGTCGATATGAGCGTGAACGGGCAAGACGTTGTTCAAAACCAAGAAATTGTGGAGTTGCTCAACGAGAGCTTGTTGCACAATCGAATCGAAACATATGCGACTTCGGGCGCGTATGCCGAAATCGACTTGCTGGGTGCGCCCTACAACAACGTGAATCCCGCAACCTTGCCGCGCATCTTCAACAACGATGTGCAGGTGCGTTTGACGGGCGACGTGGCGGACACAATTTCCGTTTTTTATGTCGGTTTCGACTTCCAGGGTCAAGAGAGCGCGATTTCCGAAGTGCGCGCGCAGCAAGCTCTTGACAAGATTCTGGGAGACAAGGCGGCTTCGGGCGGTAGTGCTGCGCTTGCGGTTTACAGCGCGGCGATCAGCAACAAACGACTCTCGCAAGAATAGGAGCATTTATATGCCGGTCTTTGCAGCGATTGCAGCGGCGAAAAAATCTGGCCAGCTTGACGGGTTGCTGAATCAAGGCGCGAAGTTGCTGGGCGATTTGACGGGCTGTAAGGTGAAGCCGAAAGGTACTGACCACCAAAAGGTATACGATGCCTTGCCGAAGTTTTTCTTTTGGTATGGCACTGGCACGCCTGGAAGCAAGGCCGCAAAAGCTGGTGCTGAGGCGCAAGGCGGTTTGTTCGATATTATTTCGGGCTTGTGGATTCGCGATCTTGAATCCGCGTTGTCGAAAGAAGATCGCAAGAAACTCGAACAAACCGCTCGCCAAAAATGCGAAACGCTCACAGGTGATTGGGGGTATTACGCGAAAGTGCGTGCCCCAATCACCTTCAAAGGCTTGGTGCGCTTGAGTGACGGCGAGATTTACGACGCGGCCACTTATGGCGTGCAAGGCGGCACGTATCAAAACCCGTTGAACATGGCGGGAGTGAGGCCTAAAGGTGAAGTGCAGGGCGCACTTGATACGCCGGTCACAAGCGGAAAGGGCGGGTCGGATTTTGCGACTGCGGGCTTGAAGCTTGCCGGTGCTTATTTGGCCTACAAAACATTTGCAGGGTGATTCTATGCGAGAAAACGTTTGGAATCGTCAAGCCAATACCGATCAAGCGGAGATTGTGATTCGCACAGGCACATACATTTTCAGTTTCAATACAAAGTATGTGCCTAACAGTTTACTTCCAAAGGAAGTCGCGCAGCGAGAGTTGACGATCACGGGCAAACGGATTCGCTTGGATTCTTGGGCGATCATGGAGGAGGGGGATAGATGCGAATTGACGTTGACGGTGATTGAGAATCCGTTGCCTTTGTTGGCGATTGTTATCGGTGTGGGCGTTATCGGTATCACTGCGGCCATGCTGCTTGACAGTGTGGACAAAGTGAGTGAAGACGTGAAAGAAACGGTGAAGAGTCCGGGCTTTTTGTTGGTTGCGCTCGGCATTTTCGCCTTTATCGTTGCGCCCTATGTACGTCCTTACTTGCGAGGCGGGTCATGATTGGCGCACTGCTTGATTGGTTTTTGGGTTTGTTTCGAAGTGTTCCGCAAAACACTTCGCCAGCGTTCTCCGCCGAAAGTTCGGGAGGGCGTTTGCGGAGTGTTTTGCTTTTTGGCATGAAGAAGCGCGGGCAAGATCAATACGGGAGCGGCTCGTTCGGTGCACTGCGCGACGGGGGGAAGCGCATGCACGAGGGGGTGGATTATGAATCGCGTGCGGGAGACTTGGTCATGAGTCCGATGGCGGGAACGTTGACGCGCGAGTTTCAGGTTTACAAGGACGATTCGCGTTATCGCGGGATTGAGATTAAGAACGACAAAGGCACACATGTTGTAAAGATTTTTTATGTGACGGCGCAAGGCAAAATTCCGCGTGTGGTGCGGGCGGGCGATGGTATCGGCTTCGCGCAAAATCTTTCGCCGAAGTATGCCGGAATTACGAATCACATTCACATTGAGTTACGCGTGAATGGTCAATTGGAGAACGTTGAAACATGGTTCAGAAATTGAATCAACAAGAACGTTTGGCCGAACTTGAACGGATGGTTCGAGCGGGCAAAATCGCGCAGCGCATGAACATAGTCGAGCCTCAGAATCTTGATCGTCAAGGACAAGACAGCGGTTCGGCTGCACGTTTCTTTTACTTTTGGCCGAATGCGACTTATACGGACTATGAAATTGCGCAAAAGGGTAACGGCCTGTATGTGCCGAACGGACTTTTGCCGGCAAATTTCTTAGCGTCCGGCGGCACGACGTGGGCGTATGTCGTGCCAAACAGACGTGCGAAAGCGAGTCCGCTTGTGGTGTCAACGGGCAGCTATGAAATTGATTCCGAAATCATTCCGCTTACGAGCGGGCTAAACCTGCAATATCCGTTTAGCAATCTTTACGCGAACATCAACATGGGCATCACCTTCGGCACGTTTTATTTGACAGCCGCGCAAATGTTGCGCTCGTACAGCACGCCGTTGATCTTGGCCTTGACGCGCGAAGCTTACTTCGACATTTCGCGATATAATATCATGCGTTCGTTTTGCATGACGTTTGCGTTTTCGCTGGACACTGCGGCGCGTTCGGGTGATCGTCTCATTGTGCCGATGCCCTTAACGTATAACCGTTTGACGTTGAAAGTCGGCACGAGTGCGCCCGTGAATCCCGCTGTATGGCGGGTGTATGGCGGGACGGAGTTGTTGCACACGCAAAATCTCACGCTGGGAATGGCCGAAGATTATACCTTTCGATTCGAAGACAGCCCGACACAGTGGGAATTGAATTTTGACGGCGGTGGCGCGGGGGAAACGTGCTTGGTGGTTGTGCGCATGATTATCGAGGAGGTGTTGTCATGAAGTTAGGGCAATTGATCAAGACGATAACGCTCACGCGCAACAAAGCGGGCGGCAGCGCCCTTGAGAATATCGACATTCAAAACCCGCCTGAAGCGCGGACGCTGATGTATGCGAATGTGATCGAAGGGGCGGGCAACGTGCTTTCGAATCAGTTGTTGTGCCGCTTGGTATTGCGCGACGGAGTGGTTGACGTGGCGCAGGCCAACAATACGTCCGTCTTCACGAATTTAACGACGAATCAAGGGCGCACGAGTTTGGCGACAAGCCAGTTTGGCGGAAATTATTCGCGCTGGGCGGTACAGGCGAACGCGGTTACGTCCAACGAATTTGCGCTGGTTATTACCTTTTACGCGCTTTAAGGGTTGCGATCATGGCGGTTATCGGACAAAAACTGCTCACCCGTCGCAAGACGGGCGGGAGTCTCAGCGAAGCGATAGATATTGCGATTCCGCTGAACACTTCGGCGATCAATTGGGCGATTGGGCAGCAGGGCAGCAACAACAGCTTGGCGAACACGTTCGCGGGTCGGGTGATCTTGACGGACGGCGTGATAACCTTCGCGGGCTTGGCCGGAACCGCGATTCTCAACAATCTCAACAATGTGTTGACGCAAGGGCGCAGCACGGACGTGAACGGCACGCATTTGCGCTGGACGATACAGGCGAGCACATTATTCACCAACGAGTTTTATTTGAAACTCACGTTTCTCAACAGTTAAGGGACAGGGTTATGAGTCTCAAAGTGGTAACGCAGATTTTGAATAAGCTGGGGCAGAAAGGCGGGGCATTGACGGCGGCACAGCAAGCGCAGGCGATCACTATCGCGCAGGAAGTGCTTTCCGAGCATGACTCGCCTGAAGACTTGGCCGAACGCTTTCAGTTCTTTCTCGCGCTGTTAGCGTTCGCCGTGAAATAGGCTTCTCGCTCCTTCTCCATAAAACGCAAAACCCCCCGTGTCCTATGCTGAGACGCGGGGGGTTTTTATTTTCAGATTAAAGCAATTCGAGGAAGACGTATTTCCTGCCGCTCAAAACCAAATCGCTCGAGCCGTAATTGGTAACTGTGAGATAATGAACCCAATTTTGGCCGCTGCAATTGCCGGAAATGGTCGGCGAGAAAAGCGCACTATTGCCGGAACTTTGCCAGCCCGAAGCATTTTGCAAACGCTGCGAAGCCGTGCCGTAGCTTGCACCGAAGGAACAAGACGGCAACACCACACTGGCGGAACTAAAAATTTCAAAATCTTCGCCGCCACTGTGTACATTGACTTGCGCGTTCAAAACGAAATCGCGTCCGCTCATATCGCACAGGAAAAAGCCGGAACTTAAAATTGCGCTTTGTCCTGGGGCGATGATCGTCGTGCCCGTCACGGTTTTGGCATAGCCCCCCTCGTTGCATGAGGGGAGATTTCCGCCCGTGAGGGAGGCGAAATAAACGAGCATGTTCAAAAGAATCGACATAACGCTACTCCTGTTTTTAAAATGAAAAGTAATTTGGTTTAATCGCGTCCAATGCTGAGACGCGTTTTTTATTGACCGAACAACAGATAATGCGTGAAGCTATTCGGCTGCGAGCCGTTGGGCGATTTGTCGCGCGGACGATAGGTTTTGCGTTCGCGCGTGGTCGGAATGAGCCGATAATTCGTTACCGGCCTTTTGCCGTACTTGATCAATTCGGAGGCCACATTGAAAACCGTGGCGGTGCTCCAGAATGCGCCGAACAAATTTTCCGACTCTTTCCATACTCGGTAACCCGTGCGCTCGGCAACAAGGCGATAACCGGCGGAAGCGAAGAGCTTTTTAAACGACATACGCGACCTTGCGCGTTGACCTTTATCTTGTGGCTTGCGTTTCATTAAATAAATCCGTTTGTGAAGGGTTAGGAACTGCGGGTTGCGCAAGTTGCCGTGTAACAAACAATTCCACGGTACAAAGTTCTCCGCGAATTTTGACGGCCTGCTTGCGCCCAATGTAACCTTTGAGCAGCGGGTCAAAGACACATTCCAACAGCGTGTAGTCGGGGCGGGCTTTGTTGACATCGACTCCAAAGACCACACTGGCATTTATTGGGGTCATGCACTTCCCTTTCTTTGCGCCAAGCGTTCGCGCATGATCGCGCGAGCGTTCACATAGCGATAAAAAGTCGCGCGTGAGATGCCCAATTTCTTGCAAGTCGCGCTCACGCTCCCGCAATCGCGGAAAGCGGCGAGCAGGGCGGACTTGTCGTGCTGCGGTTTAATCGGTTTCACGACGATCTTTCTCCTTTGGTGAAGACGTACAACGCACGCCACAGAATCAAACAGGACGCGGCCATTGCAAGCCAGTCCCACACGTCGAAGCCCGCAGAGATGCCGACCCACAGTAAGGGCGGATAGAAGTGCAGAACTTTCAGCCCGTGCCAGAGCCATTGCCAGTCCGCCCATTCGGGAAAAAAGGTACAGAGCTTGGAAGAAAGGCGGCACAATTTGGGATAAAGAAAAAAGTCAACACGACGCCGCATTGTCGTGCTTGGCGCATCCATGTACTTTTGTATGAGACCGTCGCAAACGGCATTGGCGGAGGTCACGACGATCATAAGCAGCGCAGCATAAGTTTCCATCATGGCCGCACTCCGCGTTTGATCGCGTGCAGGGGCGCGGGTTCATGTTCCGAAACGCGGCGATAAAGCTCGTCGCAGCCCCATAAGAAGTATGCGACCGCGGAAAGCAAGAGGATAATCCATCCAGTGGATTTATAGCGTTTCATTCGGCACTCTCCGTTTTAGGTTTGTTGTTGAAATGCGCAAAGCGGGTTGACGAATCGCGGGCTTCGAGCAGGGTTACACGCTCGACAACCCCCGCAATGGACGCATGATATTGATTGTTTATTTTTTGTTGCCGCGCGCGTCCTTCTTCATGGACGCGCATATCGGTTTGCAGATTGCCCAAAAGAATTTCGAACGCGATAACTTTTTCTTCGAGCGCAGTCACGCGCTTGGACTTGAACAGGTCTTTAAACATGGTTACTCCATTGGTTGGGAACGGTTAAAAATTCGGTTTGCAATAGCAAGGCGTACAGAGAAATGAGCATGAGCAACCTCCTTTTGTGAGTGTGAGACAGTGTTTCATTTGATGGGCGCAGTATAGTGAGACAGTGTCTCAATGTC
>JRYJ01010825.1_pt1 | contig 11663 bp, 10 predicted proteins | sample 235371 | NCBI WGS metagenome assembly JRYJ01 (sample SAMN03074219, study PRJNA261477) | activated sludge metagenome | biome: Wastewater Treatment Plant; feature: Wastewater; material: Activated sludge; isolation source: activated biomass of a wastewater treatment plant treating hydrocarbon... ... | reverse complement strand
CAAATAATCTTGCTATCTACAGGGGGATGGAAAGGCTTCGGCGGTAGACGGAGTCCTCTCAAGGCTCAGATACGGGTTCGAGCCTCCACAAGCGTCGCGCGGCTTGTACTGTCTTCCTTGATCGGAATTGGGATTGAGGGCGGCGACAAAGCACCCTTGGTCTGCGAATAATAATACCCTTAGTGACCTGTCAATTTCCGGTATTCGGTTTGAAAGCCGAAAACCCCCTGTGTTACAGTTCCCGTTCTACTTGGTCGGCTAACCTCACGGTCCCATCGTCTAGCCTGGCCTAGGACGGAGCCCTCTCAAGGCTCAGACACGGGTTCGAATCCCGTTGGGACCACCAAACCGCACTTCGTGTGATCCGCGCGCTCTTCATCGGACTATCGTGAATTATTGCGCGCGGAGAAATCCCTCACGTGATTGCTCCCTTTCCAAACTTCGCTTGCGCACACCGCCTGCTCGTCATCAGTCGCATTCTTGCTTGCGCCGCCGGAGAAACACCTCGAGTAATTCTTTCTGGATTCTCATCCGCTTGCTCGACCAGGAGCCCCTACCATTCGTTCTTGGCGACGGGATAGACCCCTCCACTGTCTTCCCCGATCTGGTACCGCTTGCGCGTACCGGCGGCTAAACCGAGCATGCTCGACCCCGCGCCTCAAATGTGCGAGGGGATCAAGGCCTTCAGTGAAATATGACACTGGCTTGGCGGGAGTCCCTCCCCCATTGAAGCTCTGTTAAACACCACGAGGGATGTCTTTTCTATCCCGCACAAAGAGCGGACCCGGCAGACTTCGGTCTCGGCTCCCTCGCGACGGCGTTGATGGGCCTTCCCTGCTGGCGTGAGACATGGCGCGATCAAAGAAGGCTCCCCCACCGCCCTGCGACCGACCGTCTGCTTCATCAATCCGTTCGGCGATCCGCGCTCCGCAAGTCCCAGCGGTGAAATCCTCTCACGTGCTTGCCATGCGCATGCCGTGAGACGTCATGGTACATGGGCGGGGTCACCTTGCCGCAGAGGTCGAACAGCATCCTCGCCGACCAGGTCGCAATCCCTGCCCCTTCCGGATGATGCTCCAGCATCGTCATGAACTGATTCATCGCGGCATACACGCTCTCCGTATCGTCACGGCTCAACGCCTTTCGCGCGACCTCGAGCTGCGCAAGGTACGGGTCGTACGCCGTTTCCCTGCCCTCGAATTTAGCGAAGTCCCGATGTTCCAAAACCAGCTTCGTGAGCTGATCGAGCCAGTTGCCGGATTGCCCCTCCGCTGAGAGCGGCCACAGGAGCGCGGCTCCGCCGAGGAGTAGGGCCAACACGAGCATCCTATGTGTCATAGGCCAGCGCATGGTTCGTCCCTCCTTTCCCTGGTGCCGTCGAGTGATTCAGGTCACGCCCCATCTACGAGGATCGGCTCTGCGAATACGATCAGCTTAGGAGACGATTCAGCCGTGGACAATGATGCAGATGCATCATTTTTCATCGGCCTGCCCGGTGGGGCGCGGGATCGGCGGAGGCGTCAGATGGTCGGACGGAAAGCCGCGGCCAGTGCCTGCAGGCGGGAATGAACACCCATTTTCTCCAGGATGTGCTGAACATGATTCCGGACGGTACTGGAGCTGATGCACAAGCGTTCGGCAATGGCGGTGGTCTCCTCTCCCGATGCCAATGCCCGGAGCACTTCCCGTTCGCGCCGGGTGAGCGGCAAGGAAGCCGAGACGGTGGGCAACCGCATCGCCTCCTGCGGCAAACCGGTGGTCAAGGAGCCGACCTGCGCCGCTGCCGCGGCCGGCAGATCGGGCCGCCGTCGTCGTTCGTTCGCCGATACGAACAGTTTCACTTCCCGGCTGACATCACGAAAGAGGTGCACGGCCATGAACCGAGATGATTTCGTCCCGGACTTGACCGGCAGCGAGCTGATATTCAGCCACACCGGCGTTTCGCCTTTGGTGCGGGTTTGTATTGTGAAGTTCCGTACCCCGCTGCCGCATGCCAGCCTCCGGCCGATGGAGCAGGTCGGCGAGCAAAGGGGGCGCCCGCGCAGTGTTTCTCCATGCAAGACCTCATGACAGGCTCGTCCGATCACCTCAGAGGACCGATGCCCCAGGAGGCGCTCTGCCGCTCGATTCCAATACTGGATGATCCCATCCTCGTCGACCAGCATCCCGCCGTCGGCGCAGCGTCGAAGCATGGCGACGGCTTGTTTGGTTCGCTCGGTCAGGGCCGAACGCGTGGCACGAGGCGCCATGGAAGCCACCCTCCAAGGATCGCCGTAGGCGAGTCCCGCACGGTGCATTCTCGCAGAAAACTCGGATGGATTGGTACTGCCCCTGCCGCCAGGTCGGTCGCTGCAGGGCAGGGTTCAGGCCCTCCCTCACCAAACCTTCATGATTTCTTCGGCAAATTTTCATCTTGCTCCCGTACCCTTCTCTTTCCTGCTGTTCCAGGCTCGGATGCATAAGAAAGGACAAAGGAACTCCATGCGCATTGCTCAGATTGCTCCATTCGTTGACCCCGTTTCATTCGACAGCGAGAATCCGGAAGGGAAAGTGATCGCGCATTTGGCGAGCGGCCTCATTCGGCTGGGACATGACGTGACCGTCTTTGCCAGCGGCGACAGCACGCTCCCAGGGGACTTGGTGCCGGTGGCGCCCCGCGCCATGCGGTCGTATCCCGCTCCGAAACGCCATCTCGCGGACGCCTTGACGTTTCTGGCTCTGGAAAAGGCCTTCGCGACCAAGCCGTCGTTCGATCTCATTCACGTCCACGCGGGCCTGGTGGCGTTTCCGCTCATGCGGCGGAGCCCGTCGGCCGTCCTGGCGACCGTCTACGGCGAACTCGGGGCTCCGGAACTCCGGCACGTGTACCGGCAATTCAAGGAGTTAGCGCTGGTTGCAACGAGGGAGGACCAGATCCAGGAATGTGCGGATCTGAATTGGCAAAGCTTTATCCCGATCGAGTTCGTGCGGGAGCACCACGATCACCGGGCACTGCAAGTGCACCTCGCACGCGCCTATGAGGCGGTGTATGAGTGGAGCGTCCTCACGCAGGCATCCTCGGCCGGACTGTTCCATCAGGAATTGCCGGAAGAGGAAGGCATCAGTCTCCGGTCCTACTCCCGCCTGGCCTAGCCGGTCGGCCGCTTCCCCGCGCTTCCGCCCCACCAGGTCGGCGTGTCGCGTCCTCGCGATCGACCGACTGGATCGAACCTCAGGCCAGTGATGTACTAAGATGCCCACGCTCCCGGGCACATGTCCGGGAGCATGGCGTTCCTTGGAGTCGGACCGTCTCTGCACCAGGCTTGGTGGCCATGCGCATTCTGCTGGTCGAAGATGATGCCGATCTCGCCCAATTCGTCCGCAAGGGGCTCAAGGAGGAGCGCTATGCGGTGGATGTGGCGTTCGAGGGCGAGCAGGGGTTCCAACTCGGGACCAGGAATCCCTACGACCTGTTCATTCTCGACATCATGCTGCCCGCACTCGACGGCCTCACCCTGTGTCGCCGGCTGCGGGAGTCCGGCGTGACGGCCCCGGTGCTGCTCCTGACGGCGCGCGACACGGTTCAGGACAAGGTGTCCGGGCTCGACCTCGGCGCCGACGACTACCTGACCAAGCCCTTCGCTTTTGCGGAGTTGTTGGTCAGGGTGCGGGCCTTGCTGCGCCGAGGCGGCCCCCAGTTGCAAGCGCGCCTCACGGCCGCCGATCTGGAGCTGGACCCCGCCACGCACCGCGTCTGGAGAGGCGGCACAGAAATTTTCCTGACCAACAAGGAATACGCGCTGCTCGACTTCTTGTTGCGCAACAAGAATCGGGTACTGACCCGGACAGCGATCATCGAGCACGTCTGGGATATCAGCTATGATCCGATGACCAATATCGTGGATGCCCACATCCGCGCCTTGCGGGCCAAAATCGATCGGGCCTATTCGCCCCCGTTGATCGTCACGGTCCGCGGGGCCGGATACATGCTGGAAGAAGAGGACCATTCGGGATGAACTCGCTGGGACGTTTGATTCGCCAATCCGCCCTGACCCTGATCGGAGGCCTACTGCTGACCTTTTCCTTGTTGATCTATGTCGGGGCCGAGACGCTGCTGAGCCGGTATGTCGACGGGCGGTTGCTCGAACTCGCCGAGACGTTGGGCCGCATCATCGAACAGCGCCCGGAGGTGATCCAGCGGGCCGGCGAGGACCTGGTCAAACTGGGAGCACATGGCCGGAGCCAGGAGGAACAACATGAGCTGCGGGAAGCGGCCCACAGCGTGCGGGTCCTCTCGCTCGACGGTCGCGTCGTCTGGAAGGGTTCGGACGTCGTGCCCCGTCCGCCCGTTCCGGATCTCCTGCTCACTCGTGTGCGGCAAGGGGAAACGGTGTTCGACATGGTTCGGCTGGGCGAGGGCTCGCCGGTCCGGCGGGTGTCCATCCCCGTCCCCCGCACGGGGACCGTTCACTACATCCTGCAGGCCGAGGAGTCGTTGCATTTCTCCCGGGAAACCCTCAAGGGCCTGGCCGTGCTGCTCGCGGTCGGGTCGGGCATCATCATTCTGGCCGCCTGGGCGGGGAGCCGATGGCTGTCGCGGACGGTCCTGACGCCGATCCGGCAGCTGAGCCTGCGCGCCGAGACGATGTCGGAGGCCGATCTGGGCGAGCGATTGGTGCTCGATTCGCCGTTCCAAGAGTTTCATCGGCTGACCCACGCGTTCAACGCCATGATGGATCGGTTTCAGCGGGGCTGCGAGAGCCAGCGCCGGTTCGTGGATTACGCCGCTCACGAGATGCAGACGCCGTTGACGGTGCTGCAGGGGAACCTGGAGGTCACGCTCCAAAAAGCCAGAACGACCGAGGAGTATCGTGACGCCCTGATCGGCAATCTGGAGCAGGTGGAAAAGCTGATTACCCTGGCGAGGTCGTTGCTGACCTTAACGAAGGTTACGGGAGACTGCCCGCCGGTGCAGCTGGCGCCGTTGGAACTGGAGCCGCTGGTACAGGACCTCATGGACGAACTGGCGGTGTTGGCGGAGGACCGTCGCATCACCCTGACCCTCGACGCCGGTCGCGTTCCGGCCATCTCAGGGGATGCGCAATGGCTCAAGCAGGCCTTGATCAACCTCCTGGACAACAGTCTGTGCTATACGCCGGAAGGCGGGGCCGTCACCGTCCGACTTCGGCTGGTCGACGGGCAGGTGCACGTCGCCGTACGGGACACCGGGCACGGGATCGAGTCCGAACACCTCCCATACCTCTTCGATCGGTTCTACCGCACGGACCGGGCACGGGCGCGCGATTCGGGCGGGACGGGATTGGGGTTGGCCATTGTGAAGGGGATCGTCGAGGCGCACGGCGGGGAGGTGTCCGTCGAAAGCCACGTCGGGAAAGGGTCGGAATTCACGCTCCGCTTTCCGATGCTTGTCCCTCTCGAAGCCCCCGCGGAGAGGTCGATCGGTCATTCTGCGCTTCGACTGACCCCCCTCGCTCGCGACACCGCCCCTAGGCTAGGAGCGATTGGCTTTGAGGTTCGTCTGCAGATTGTCGGCCCACTGGCGCTGAAACTGTTCGGGTGAGACGGACAGTTTCTGTTGCAGGGCGGCCTCGAGCGACTGTCCATTCCTGACCAGATTCATGAGTTGGCGGACCTCATACATGCTGTAGCGCTCGATGAGGTGCTGTGTGGCGGCCTGTGCTTCGAGATAGGCCACCGGCGCGGATTCAGGACTCAGCCTGTTCCATTCTGTGGGCCGAGTGATCAACGGCACGACGGCGAAGTCTTTCGATCGCGCCTCTTCGAGGTGGGGCCACGGATCGTCCGCGAGATGGACGGCCAACCCTTCAACCAGCCATGCGGGCACGTTCTCATGTCGAGGGCCCATTTTGTGGTGAATCATGGCATGCACGAATTCGTGACGCAGCAGGCGGCTGAGCAGCCCGAGGTCGTCCAAGGCCCCTTGGGTCGGGACGTGGATTGATCCGGTGGTCCGATCGAATTGCGCGTCGGTCCAGACAGGATTGTCCATGTTGCCGTCAAACGGAATGGTCGTGTGCAAGACGACCGTGATGGGCGAGGAGGGTTCGTGCCCGAACTTTTGGCAAATGTCCTGATAGGCGTACTCCAAGATGGCCTGAATGCGCGCCCACGTATCGGGGTCCTGCTTCCCTTGGAAGGCCACGACGAAATGCTTGCCGGGTTGGCTCGCGGGTTTCTCTTGCGGGGGCGTGGGAGTGGGAGTGCTCGTTGGTAGCGACGGAGCGGGGGTGTTCTCCGCATGAACCGGAGCGGTAGGCTGAGGCGTGACGCTTTTGGCCGATCTGTTTGTCTCCGAAGCGGGCGGTGAAGGCAGTGTGCGTGGTGGGGTCGGCGCTGGCGCATGCTTGGCCAGGACGACGGGCGCTTCCTTACGTCTCGGTGCTTGATCAAGTTTAGCGGCTAACCGACGCGCATAGGTTTGCAATCGCGAATCGATTCGACCCTGCGAACCGGCTTCCTTGAGATGTTTGGTAGCGCCTGAAACATTGCCGTTGTCCAAGAGCAACTCTGCGAGCGCCAGGTGGGGAAAGGGATCGGTCGGGGCCAACTGGATCACCTGGTGGAGAAACTCCGGCGTCATGGCCGGATCGCGAAGCCCCCAATAGGCCTGAGTCAGGTTGAGGTGCGCGATCGGGCTGGTCGAGTCGAAGCCCGCCGCTTTTCGGAACGCCTTCACCGACAACTCGATCCCCCCGAATTTCTCCTGTTGAACACCCAGGTTGTTCCACAGCCCGGCGACATACCGGCGGACGGGCTCTCGTTTCAGCGTGGCCCGAGGCAAGCCGTTCAGACCGGTTTCCACTTTCTTGTAGTATCCCCGCTCCAGATCATCGCGAATCATCCCGAGTTGTGCGGTGGGCGCCGTGCCCAGCTCGATCAGGCGGGTTTGTGGAATGTCCGGAAGCGGCGTGCCCTTCATGAGGTCTGCGAAGAGGTCGGAGGAAGCGGCTGGGCTCGGCTCGCTGGTGGTCGGTTAAGAAAGAGGAGGCGGTGCGACGAACGTCGGCTTCAGCCAGGCGTTGTAGAGGATGAACGTGACCAGCAACAGGGAGAGCGCCCATAGGACATTGGTGATATTGCGACGGTACACGCGCGTTCCCACCTGGTTGATGGTGAAGACCGGGGAGGCCCGCTATCGGAAACGCAAGCCGCCGGTCCCTTGTCTGATGGGCTTCCACGAGGAAGCCTCGTGGCACCGCTCGCATTGCGGGCCGTAACTGCCTTCGTGCTTGTCATCCTTCTTGTGACAGCACACGCAGGAATCCGGTGTCTTCACGGTTTTCCCCATCGGATTCTTGTGACAAGTATAGCAGTCAAGGCCAGCGTGTCCGCCGTTCAGCTTGAATCGTGTCCGGGTGTCATGATCGAAATCCCAAATTTTCCAATCCCGAGCGTTGTGGCACGCCTCGCACCGCGTGCCCAACCGTCGCTTGTGTTGGTCTTCTTTCTCATGGCAACCGACGCAATCCAGTGACACGTCTTTGAAGGCGACGGTGGTGTGGCACTTCTTGCACTCCACCTTCACATGTTTTCCAAGGAGGGGGAACCGTGTCAGGCCATGGTCGAATCGGGTCTCTTTCCACGACCGTTCGTTGTGGCAATCCTCGCATTTCTGGCCCTCCTGCCCTTTGTGCGTATCATCTTTCTCGTGGCACGCAACGCAGGCGGTTTTCAATTTGTCCCGATACAGGTGTCCTTTGTGACAGCGCTCGCACTTTTCGCCGTAGCCGCCTTTGTGCTTGTCGTCCTTCTTATGGCAGCTGTAGCACGCCGTCGGGGTCTTGTCATTGTAGAGCACACCCTTGTGGCAACTCTCGCACTTGGTCGCTCTGTGTTTTCCGTTGAGCCGATACTTGGTGTCCCGGTCGTGGTCGAACGTGATCGCCTTCCAATCCTTCTCCACGTGACAGGAGGCGCATTTTTCGCCGAATGAACCCTTGTGCTTATCGTCTTTTTGATGGCATGCCGCGCAGGCTGTCGGAGTTTTCTCGGCCACGACCGGTTTCTTGTGGCAGCTCTCGCATTTCACCTTCGCATGCTTCCCGTTGAGCGGGTATTTCGTGTCCTTGTCATGGTTGAACGGCGAGATCTTCCAGTCCTTCTCACCGTGGCAGGTGTCGCATTTCTGGCCGAAGACGCCTTTATGGTAATCGTCCTTCTTGTGGCACGAAACGCAGTCAATCGGCGTGTTCTTGAACCGATCGTTGGCGTGGCAGTCCTCGCATTTTGTGTCTGCGTGCTTACCGCGCAGGAGAAACCGGGTCTTGCTGTGATCGAACCGCGTTTCTTTCCAGTGTCGCTCCGTGTGGCAATCGGCGCAGGCGGGACCGAGCGAGCCTTTGTGCTTATCGTCTTTCTTGTGGCAGGCGAGGCAATCCGACGGCGCATCCCGATATTTCACCTTCGGTTTGTGACAGGACTGGCAGTCGGTTTTCTTCGGATCGGCGTGAGCCCCTTTGAGGGCAAAGTCGGTACCCGCGTGATCGAACGTCTGCTTGTTCACCGGCGCGATGTTTTCGCCGCGGCCCTTGTGCTCGGTGTGGCATTCCCGGCATTCACGCGAATCTTTCAGCCGGCCGTGGAGTCCTTGTTTCGATTCGACGTCCTTTCGGATGTCTCTGTGGCAATCCTGACAAAGTTGAGTTTGAGCCGCTTTGTCGAACCGCTTATGGCACTTGGTGCAATCTTCCTCCCACTTGGCATGACCTTCGATGACCTGTCCGGGCATGAGTGCCGTTTCGACACTGTCCGCAGAGGCTGAGGTAGCGAGGAGGGCAACGAGCCCTAGAGCGAGGAGCGCCGGAATGAGAAGGAAAAGGAGACGCACGGGGTTCAGTACATGTACACCGCGATCACATGGAACACCGTGCTCGCAGCGAGAAGGTAAATGAGCGGAATGTGGAGGACATGCCAGAGTGAAAAGAGCCGTTCGTACGTGCTGAACTGCGCGACACGTTCCACCTCCCGCAGGTAACGGGATATCAATTCGGTTGCTTCCGACGCTCCGCCGCGAAACTCGGGGTGACGTTCGGCACGCAGAAGCTCGCGCAGTTCCCGCCTGCAACGGACGGTCACCACGCGCCGGCGAAGCCCCATGGTCACCACGTTCACCAGCCCGGCCAGGAGCCCCGGTTCACCCTGCGAGGCATGTTGCCGGAATGCGAGCAGCCGCTGTTCGACGCGCGGCGCAAAGTGGAACTTCGAGTTGGCTTCATCCGAACGCGCGGCGAGGGAGGTTTGGAGCGCCTCCAGGGTCGCTCGGCTGCCGTACAGCCCGAAGTGAATCTGGCTATAGACGTATCGGCCGACGATGCCGCTGAAGACGACGATCAACATGCTGAAGAGGGCGACGGCGGCATTCGGAGAACGGATATGAAACGTCGAGTGAAACAGAACCATCGTCGGTCCCAGGATCCCCAAAATCATGTGGATCCGGAACCAGTGTTTCAGGGCACCCCAGCGCTGCATCCACCTGACGTGTTTCCGGAGCGGATAGGCGAGCAAGGCCACCATCATGAGCGTTCCCGCCACGCCGAGATAAAACCCGATGCTGGATCTCGGAGTGTAATACTTCCCATACGCAACTTCGTATGCGGCCCAGCTGAACAGGATGAGGATCAGCAGGAGACCGAGGGAGCCCGCATTGGATGCGGGTTCATGGGCGCCGTGCGCCGAAGCAGTTGTGACTCGAGTGGGATGGGGACGCGTCGGCGCCCAATTCGCGGGCGCGGTCGAGTATGCGATGCCGGAGCACGTCCTGGCTCAGGAGTGAGCCGCTGACTGTAATATGGGCCAGCTTAATGTAAGGCCGACTCGGTTCGCTGGAAAGCCACTCCACGTGAGCATCCTGACCGCGCGCCGGGTAGGGAGTATCGACGAAATACTCGACTCGGGTGGAGCAGCCGGGCAGGCTCAGAAGGGCGACTGATGCGAGGATGGTCTGCGCGAAGGTTAGAGCAGAAAGGGGTTTCATAGGCTCACCTCTTGGGTGATATGTCCCGACGTAGCCGTTCCGGCGCGTGGCACGAAACACTAACTCGCACGCGCAGGGACACGGGGTAAATCCACCCTTCGTAGGGGCCGGCCAGGCATGCCGTTGCCCCTATGCCCCCGTGGTCAGGTCGGCATCCGACCCTCGGTGCCCCTGATTGCCCGGCCTTCGATCTCGGTGATATCTGGCCCATCTTGAATGCGGACGAACCCTCGCCAGAACTTCAATTGNNAAAGGACGGGTTGGAGGCGCTTGAGCCGCTCGATCCGGAAAAGATCCGTTCCTTTTCCGAGCTACTGGAGGCCATGCGCAAGACGGCCTTCGGTGGTCGGCGATTGGGGGAAGCCTACGAGGTCCTTGCCGCGATGATCGAGGACCCCGACTGTAAGGTCGTGATGACCCTGTCGGGGGCGATGACGATCGCCAAGATGGGCAAGATCATCAGTACGATGATCGACCGCGGCATGGTCCACGCGATCATCTCAACCGGCGCGCTGGTGGCTCATGGTCTGAGTGAATCGGTCGGGAAGGTCCATTATCGCCACCGCCCCTCGGCCACCGACGAAGAACTGTTCCGGAAAGGCTACAATCGCGTCTACGACACGCTGGAAATGGAAGCGAATCTCAACTACGTCGAGCATGTCGTTTCCATGACTTTGAAACGGATCAATACGGACCAGCCGCTGTCTTCCCATCTGCTGACCCGGGAATTGGGCAAGACGTTGGCGGAGGAATTCGAAGGTCCCGGCATTCTGAAAAGCGCGTATCTGAAAAAGGTTCCGGTCTATATTCCGGCCTTTACCGATTCCGAGATGGGACTCGATGTCGGCACTTGGGCGATGAGTAAGAATATCGACCGTGCCCGCAGTCAGGTGAAGGAGGGCGGGGATATGGCCATCCTGCGGGCGCTCCATCAAACCTGTCCGAGCTTCAATCCCTATCTGGACCTCAACAGCTACGCCGAAGAAATCCTCGGGGCCAAACGGCTCGGGATTTTCACGATCGGCGGCGGGGTGCCCCGGAACTGGGCCCAGCAGGTGGCGCCCTACATCGAAATCGGAAATGTGCGTCTGGGGCTGAACGTGAAGCCGCCGCGCTTCCACTATGGCGTGCGGATTTGTCCGGAACCCGATTATTGGGGCGGGTTGAGCGGGTGTACGTATCAGGAAGGGATCTCCTGGGGAAAGTTCGTTCCGCCGGCCGAGGGCGGACGGTTTGCGGAGGTCCTGAGCGACGCGACCCTGGTCTGGCCGTTGCTCATGATGGGTCTATTGGAGCGGGGGCAAACCAAGAGCCCCTCTGCATGACCTCCATGAACGCCGGATTTTCACGGGTAGGGGCGGCCGTGTTGTGGTTCGCGCTCCTCGCCGGCTCTGCCGAGGCCAAGAGTTCTCCCACCGTCGACAATCGAGTCCGGGGGAATCTGGACGCCCCCATCACCATCGTCGAATATTCGGACTTCACCTGCGGGTATTGTCTGAAATTCTTCAAAGAAACCTGGCCGCGGCTGCAGGCCCGTTACGTGGACACGGGTAAAGTTCGTTTTCTCTACAAAGACTATCCACGCGCCGACCAGGGTCCGGGGGTAGCGGCCGCCCTGGCCGCCCGCTGTGCCGGGGATCAAGGGGCCTATTGGCCGATGCATGATCGC
>JRYJ01002113.1_pt1 | contig 11673 bp, 7 predicted proteins | sample 235371 | NCBI WGS metagenome assembly JRYJ01 (sample SAMN03074219, study PRJNA261477) | activated sludge metagenome | biome: Wastewater Treatment Plant; feature: Wastewater; material: Activated sludge; isolation source: activated biomass of a wastewater treatment plant treating hydrocarbon... ... | reverse complement strand
CGCGAGCGCGCACCCAGGGGCACCACGGGCCGCACCCCGCGCGCGTGGCAGGCCTCATACACCGGGCCCACGTCATACCCCAGGTCCATGGCCAGGCTCCGCACCGCCGGTCCGTGGGCCCGGGCCTGGTCGACCAGCTCGCCCACCCGCCCGGGCTCCCAGTCGGTGGCCGTGGTGGTGGCCCAGGCCACGGGGAGCTCCGTCGCCGTGCACACCAGCGCGTGGAGGCGGTAGCCGAACACCGATCCCGAGGCCCGGGTCCCCGTGGCGCCCTGGTGGCCCCATGCGGCGTCGGGGTCGGAGATGCGCCTGAGTGCCCCGCCCCGGCGCACGTAGCGCTGGCCGTTGGAGTACGCGGTCATCGCCGAGCCGTCCAGCGCCGCGTCGGTGCCGTAGGCGGGGAGCAGCTCAAGGAGGGCCCGCTGCACGCCGGCGCGAAGCTCGGCCAGCACCTCGGGCTCGCGCCGCAGTCGGGCCAGGAACCGGTAGCAGGCCGCGGCGCTCGGCACCTGCTCCGGGCCCTTCAGCCCGATGGCCCGGCGAAGCTCACGGTGCTCGGCCAGGAGCCCCACGGTCCGGGTCCAGGCGTCCAGGCCGTACACCACCTTGGCAACGGCGGCGCCGAGAAGCGCCCGGGCGCCGTAGCCTCGCCGGCCCGTGGTGCGGGCACCTTCCAGCCGGCGGACGGCGTCCGCCATCTCCGGCGATCGCATGACCGCCGCAACGCTGGCCGCGCGCGTGGGCGCTGGTAGCGTGGTCTCGAGCACGGCAGGGGCCAATCCTTCCGTCGCTCACGGCCCTCGGTGCGGTTCCACTGTCCCGGGGGCCGGCCTTTGTGAGACGCCCGCTGGCGTCGATGGTGGAGGGCGGTGGCACTGGCACCGCCGCCGGGCCACTCGCCCGGCCGGGGCTCGTTCGCTACCGCTGGCCCGCCTCCTTCCCGGCCGGGAGACGATAGGTGCCGCGCTTGGGGTGATCGAGCTGCCCGGTGCGCCACATGCGCTGCATGAGGTGGCGCAGCGCGTCCTCGCGCTCGGGCGGCACGGCCAGGGCCTGGATCACGTCGCGCGGGGTCCAGGCCCGCTTGGGCCGGCGGGCGAAGACGGCGAGGATCTCCGAGCGGCGCACGTAGCCCGCGTCGGGGTCCTCCTCATCCGGGGGCGCCAGGCNNCGGATGGCGGGGCGGATGGCGAACGTAGGCCCGATCAGACGGCCGAACAAGGCGTCCTTCGCCGGTCAGAGGAGGTTCCGGCGGAGCGCGTCCGGATCGCGCTGGGCAGCGGTGAGCTCCCTCCACTTCGGCACCCGCCCGCCCGGCGCTCCCCTGTTGTCCTCCAGGAGACCTCCACGGCCGCGTCGGCGCCGCCCATTCCAGGCTCTTCGGGCATCGAAGTGGGTCAGCTAACGCCCTGAGCCGGCCGGATCGCCCTGGCCATGAGGTGCCACGCGCAGTCCGGGGCCCTCCGTAGCCTCGCGTCTTCTCACGGAAGCGAAGACGGGGGCACCGGATGCGCGTGGCCACGCTATTCAAGCGCCTGCTGCGGCTTGGCCGCGAGCGGGTCATCGGGGTTGAGCTTGTCGACCAGGACGGCATCGAGCAGGTGGTCGTCACCGTCGCCCTGCGTGAGCGCCGCACGATGCGCTGCTCCGGATGCGCCCGCCGCGCCCGAAGCGTCTACGACTCCCGTCCGGGGTCCTGGCGGCACCTGGACCTGGGACGCGTGCGGTGCCTGATGCGCTGCGAGGTCCGGCGCGTGCGCTGCCCGACCTGCGGGGTCCGCACCGAGCTGGTGCCGTGGGCGCGGGCGGGATCGCGCTTCACCCGGGCCTTCGAGGACACCTGCGTCTACCTCGCCAAGGCCGCCCCGAAGTCCACGGTGGCGAGCGTGATGCGCATCGACTGGCACACCGTCGGGCGCATGATCGAGCGCGTGGTCGCCGAGCACGTCGCATCGCGTCCGGGCGATGGCCTTGACGGGCTGGTGCGCATCGGGATCGACGAGGTCGCCTACCGCAAGGGCCACCGCTACCTGATGTGCGTGACCGACCACGACACCGGGGCGCTGGTGTGGGCCGCCCCGGGCCGCAGCCAGTCCACCGCCGAGGCGTTCTACGCGGCCCTCGGCCCCGAGCGCTGCCGCAGGCTGCGGGCGGTGTCGCTCGATCTTCACGGCGACTGGATCACCGCCACGCGCACCCACGCTCCCGGCGCCCTCATCTGTGCCGACCCGTTCCATGTGCTCAAGCTCACCGGCGACGCCCTGGACCGGGTCCGGCGCGATGCCTGGCAGGAGCTTCGCGAGGAGGACCCCGGCCGGGCGGCGTGGATCAAGGGGACCCGGTTTGCCGTTCGCCGGCGCGCGGGGAACCTTCGTCCGGGCGACCGCACGATCCTTGATGAGCTCGAGCGCGACAACCACGACATCTACCGGGGCTGGCTCCTGGTCGAGCAGCTTCGGGCGGTCTACGCGGCGCGCACCCACGAGGAGGCGATGGGGCTGCTGAACGACTGGGTGCTCGCGGCGCTCACCAGCGACCTGGAGCCGTTCATGCGCTGCGCGCTGACCGTCGACGCCCACCGCGACTACGTGGTCAACGCAATCACCGAGCGCCTGTCCAACGCGCGCCTGGAGGGCATGAACTCAACCGTGCGCCTGCTCAGCCACCGTGCTCGCGGCTTTCGCCGGCTCTCGGCGCTCCTGGCAATGATCACCCTGGTCTGCGGCCGGATCCCCGTTGCTCTACCCACCTGAACGCCCGAAGAGCCCCATTCCAGCCATGACGTCGATCAAGCCCGCTGGTCCCGAGGTCGCCTGGCGCTCCTCAGGCGCGGGGTTGTCTGTGGCCACCAAGCCCGGCCCCCACGGGTGGCCAGGAACACCTCGACCCATCTACTACTAGTAGCAGATCGTAGAGGTTCCCGTTCGATCGGCGCGGGTCTCCTGAAGCACGGCCCGGCGAACCCCCCTGCCTATCCCGCGAGGGCGCTCGTTGTCGGAACATCGCGCTGGCGCACCGCCGACTCAATCGCCGCGACCACGGCGGCGGTGTCCTCGTGCTCCCAGAACCTGAGGACGGCCCACCCGGCCTCGGTGAGGACGCGGCTCGTCTCAGCGTCCCGCTGCTTGTTCCGGGCGAGCTTCTGGGTCCAGAACTCAGCGTGCGCCTTGGGCGTCACTCCGTGGGTCGGGCAGCCATGCCAGAAGCACCCGTCGAGGTAGACCGCGATCCGTCTTCGAGTGAACACAATGTCGGCGCGTGAGCGGAGCCCGGCCAGCGGCGCCAGGTCGACCCTGTACCGCAGCCCCCGTCGGTGAAGTTCACCTCGCACCCGCAGTTCCAGAGAGGTGTCGCGTCCGCGGTTGGCACGCATCGCTCTCGCCGCGCCTGGAGACGACGCCCATGAGGGCGTGATCGTGACCATCCGGGAATCCTATGCCAAACGTGGTCGGGGCCGTGGGTCACGCGGCGGCCGCCGCCTGGGCCTCAGGGAGGAGGATGCCCTCGGTCCCGAGCTTGTCAGGCTGAGATCCCTGCGACCGGGCTGAGGACGCCTCCTCGAGTCGCAGGGCGATGAGCGCCTCCCCGATCTTGGCGGCCACGTCTACCGCCACGGCGTTGCCGATCACGCCCATGACCCGGCTCCGGACGCCGGGGAACTCGTACTCCCTCGGGAAGCCTTGGACGAGCGCGGCCTCGCGAATGCTGAGATACCGAACCGTGCCGTCAAGCTCCCGCATCATGCCCTCGCCGCCACCAACGCCGTGGACGCCGGCCTTGATGGCCTTGCTCGGCATGTCCAGCGGGCTGCCGTTGTGCCTGGGGTAGGTCCGAGCTCCAGGAATGGCGGTGTGGTTCGGCCAGTCCTCCGGGGCGATGTCGACGGCAGGGTCGGGCACATCGAGCAGTAGATCGCGAAGGGTCCGCCAAGGACGCATGTCAGTCGGTATCCCGGTCTTCTTGATCCGCTCGATCTGCGTCTTGATTCGCCCCGGAGATCCAGGGCGAATCAGAGCGTGGCGTTCCCAGTACGTTCCGCTGACCCATTGCTCGTGAAGAAGCACGTCGCGGCTGTGCGTCCTGGTGATGCCGGGCCAAGAGCCGGCGCCCGCTACGTCGGCTCGGATGGCGACGAGGAAGATGCGCTTGCGACTCTGCGCGACGCCCAGGTCCGCGGCGTCGATCTCCTCCTGGTACACGCGGTAGAGGTCCTGGACCGTGCTCGAGCGGATCCGCGCGTGATGCTCGTTCCACAGCTCATTCTCTCGGGGTCGGACCTCGGGCCGTCGGAGCTGGTCGCGCACATAGTCCAGATAAGGCGCGAAAGAAGGGCGGGTGAGGCCCGGGACGTTCTCGAAGACGACGTACTCCGGCATCAGCGTCCGCACGACATCGAGTGCGGCGGGGAACATGTTGCGCTCGTCACTGTCGCCGGCTCCGGCGCCTGCCAGGGAGAATGGTTGACAGGGAGGGCCGCCGGCGACCAGGTGGACCGGGGACAGTCCGGCGAGCCCCCTCGTCACCCTCCTGACGTCGTCCTCGATGACATGGTCGCTGGTCCAGAGGTCGGAGTCGCGGTCCGCGTTGTGCCGAAGGACCTTCGCCGCGGGTGCCCACCACTCGATCAGCGCCTCGTGGTGGAAGCCAGCCCTTCTCATTCCCAGCGCCATTCCTCCGCCACCCGCGAAGATCTCGACGGAGTTCATCACCCCCCGTCTCCAAAGTGCTCCCGGACGTAGTGGAGCTCGAGCCCACACCTACACGCGATGGCGGCGTGGACGTCCGCCAAGTCCCGTGCGGTCGAGGTTCCTGGCGGTTCCGTGATGACCACATGCCCCTGGACTCCCAGCTCCACGCTCGCTCGGAGAGCGGCCCAGACCAGGTTCTTGAAGTTGCGCGCCTCGTCCCACGCGAGGTAGGCGGTCACACCGCTCTGATCCGTCGCCTGGGCATGGGAGGGCTTGATGCCGGCCGTGCCCTTGACGAGCCGCCAGCCCTCGCCGAGCGCGGCACGGATGATGTCCGGCGCGGCCGTTCCCCCCGACCTCCCGAACCGCGCGTATCGGCCCGTGCCGCGGAGCGCGCGGCCGTACTCCTTCATCGGGCCGTCCTTGATCCAGGCGCGTGCGGCCTCGGGCGTCATGTACCTCGTGAGGATGCCGCCGACGCGGGCGTCCTCGACCCATGCGCTGTACGCCTGGCTGCGGTCGCGCGGTCGCAGATGAACCCAGTCCTTGGCGTGCGCGTCCTCATACAGGGCGGTGACGACGCGGGCAAGCTGGGCCTCTGGGATGAGGTTGTCCCGCGTCACGCCGGCAGCACGTCGGGATCCAGGAACTGCAGGCGGGACTCATCGTTGGCGGTCTCCAGGTCCGCTGCGTCGAGGATCCACTGCTCCAGCAGGCTCTCCGCCCTGAGATCGTTGAACCGGATGCTGGGCTGAGGGACCGCCGGCAGCACCTCGATGTCGCTCGCGTGGAGCTGGCGGCGGATGTTGAGCAGAGCGGCGACTCGCCTGATGTCGGAGACGAAGTCGAGGACGAGGACCCGCTCCTTGCCTTCGCGGAGGCGCAGGCCGCGCCCGAGTTGCTGCACGAAGATGCGACGGCTGTGGGTGACGCGTGCGAAGGCCAGGATGTTCACGTCGGGAACATCGACCCCTTCGTTGAGGATGTCGACGGCGGCGAGGATCTGCACCCGCCCCGCGCGGAAGTCGAGCAGTCGCTGCTGGCGCTGCCGTTTGTGCATGCCAGCGTGAAGCGCCGCCGCGTTCGACCACTCCGGAAGGCGTCGGAGCAACTGGCTCACGTGCTCCGCGTGCTCGATCGTTTGGCAGAAGACGATGGCGCGGGGTGCCGGCGTGGAGTTCCACGCCTCCTTGAGGGCGTCGATGACGGCCTCGTCGCGCTGAGTGAGGAACAACCGGGAGTTGAGCTCCTTGATCGAGTAGCTGTGGCTACTCGCCCCGCGCACAGCGTCCCAATCGATGTTGTCGACGAACAGGCGGTAGTCGACCGTCGCCAGGTAGCCGCGCCGCATGCCTTCCTCGATGCCGAGCCGGAAGCTCGCCGCACCGAACCGGCTTTCGATGTCGTACCTGTCGCCCCGCCAGGGGGTGGCCGTGACGCCGAACTGGAGGGCGCCTTTCAGCTCGTCGAGGAGGCGGTCGTATTGGCCGTCTGCACCGACGTGGTGCGTCTCGTCGATCATGACCAGACCCGGCCTCCAGCCGTGCAGCACGGCACTGAGCGCGCTGGACGTCGTCGCGCAGGTGACTCCCGCCAGCGTGCTCGGACGATCGTCTCCCGTCAGGACCTGGGTCGGGACGCGCTTGGGCAGATGTCTCCAGAGTGCCCGCTCGAGCTGGTTGACGAGTTCCTTTGTGTGCGCGACGACGAGGACGTCCTGCCCGGGGTTCCCCCGGAGAAAGCGTTCGACGATCTCGCCGCCGACGACGGTCTTGCCCAGGCCGGTCGCCAGGATGAGCAGCGCGCGCCCACGCGCCTGCAGGTCTGACCAGAGGGCGGACACGGCGGCGTCCTGGTAGTCGCGGAGGACGATCGGTGCATGCTCGGGCGCAGCCTCGAGCAGCCGCTGGAGGTCGCGCCCGTTCCAGAAGTCGATCTTGCGTCCGAGTCGCAGGAGCTCCTCGGCGCGGCGCTCCGCGTCGGACGACGGCTTCGTGTTCGTGACGACGACGGCCTTGCTGGCGCCGTAGTGCTCGAAGGCCGCTGAGACCTCGTCGACGGCGGAGCGGTCGACGGCGCCCCTGCTCTTCCACTTGGACTGCAACACCCAGAGCTGCCCGTGCAGGGTCCCGAGCAGGTCGCCGCCGTGGTCCCCCGGCCCATCGACATTGACGACGTCGCGGAATTCGAGCAGTCCCATGAGCCGCTCGACTTGGCGGACCAGACGATTAGGACCTCCCTCCACGAGTCGCCGCGGAGCGAGGAAGGAAGTCACGCGGCCTCCTCCTCGGGGGAGTCGGCGATCTCGTGAGAGAGCAGGAGACATGCGAGCCGCCCTCGCTGCAGCTCCTCTGGGCTTCGCCGCGCGGGTACGTCGGCGAGTGTCGCCACGTCGCCGAGCAGGTCGACGACTCGGTCGGCGGACGCACGCTTTGCCGAAGCGTTGGCCAAGGGCTGGTATGCGCTCCGGAAGACCCTGCCGTCGAGGAACGCCTCCGGCCCCCACGAGTAGATCGGGTTGTAGTAGCCCATCAGGACGATCGGGGTGTCCTGGTCGGTCTCCCGAAAGGCGCGCACCATGGCCAGCGTCTTGACCATGGTGTGGCCCGCCTTCAGGGCGCGCAGGCCCGAGGCCTGGATCGCCGGGCCGTCGGCCATCGGGTCGGAGAAGGGCATGCCNNTCGCCCGAGGCGATCACCTCCTTCCAGTTGGCCGAGCCTCCCTCGAGTGCGAAGAGCCGCTCGGCGTCGGCCTGATCGTCCGCCGCGAGAAGACCCCAATAGCCGGCGGCGTTGCCCGCAACGACAGGCAGCATCGCCTCCCTGATCCGATTCAGGGTCCGAGAGGCGAGGTCGGTGAGGAACGGGCCGGCGATCCGATGGTCGGGCAGACACTTGTCCTTGAGATCGGCGAAGACCGCCGAGATGGCGCGGCTGGAGCCGTCTCGCACGCGCAGAAAGTCGGCCAGCTCGATGACGACGAGATCTCGCGTGTCGACTCCGAAGTCCACGAAGATCGGGTGTTCGGCGTCGATGAAGACATCCACCCGAGCGCCCTTTCCCGATGCGACGTAGACGGGCACGGCGCCAACCTCGTTGGGGCGAGTGATGCGATGGCCACGGACGAGCCATGAGCGCACCTGCAAGGGCGCGCCGTAACCCGGGAGGCCGTAACTCGCGTCGAGATCAGGGAGCGGAGATGCGCTTGAGCGCCACTTCGCGCGGCGCTCGTCCTCGCTCTCGACCGGTGCCGTCGGTGCAGGTGGGGTCGCCCCTGCTGGGGCATCGCCACCGCCTACGAGGCCTTTTTCGACGAGGATGTCGCCGGCCCCGCCGGGGCCGGTCTCGCTGGTGGGCGGCTCCTTCGCCGCCTCTTTCAGCGCGATGTGCTGGGCGGCTGCCTGGTACCACTTCTCATCGCTCTGGTATTCCGGGTCGCCCCTGCGGAAGCTCTCCGCCCACTCCCGGGCTCGCTCGTGAAGGGCCACCCGGCCGTCGCCGGGGATGAGGTCCTTGAGACCGGCCTCGTTCGTACGGTATCCGGTGAACAGCTTGGCGAGCGGCGAGTTGTTGACGCCATACCCGCGCTGCCTCGCGATCTTCGGTCGCAGGGGGCCGTCGCCTCGAAGGACGCGGACGACCTTCTTCCACTCGGGCGTCTCGTATTCAAATGCGTTCTTCTGGTAGTTGACGCGGACGTGGTCAACGTGGATCTCGCCGACGATGCGCCCGGCCCGCGGGAGCTCGATCGGGTACTCCACCTCGCCGCGGCCCGTCGGGTCGTCCGGGTCATCCCATCGGAACAGGCTCAGGTCGCGAAGGAGGATCTTGCGGCCGTTGCGAATGAAGTCGATGCCGAAGTCGGAGCCGTGGAGGTACCGCTGGATTCCGACCCACCCCCAGATGCGTCGCTCGCGATGTTCGACGCGGCTACCACCGCAGTACTCGCAGGCGGACTCGCCGGGGTCCTGCCACGCGCCGCAGTCCATGCAGACGACCCGGTCAGGCAGGCGCTCATCTACCTCGAATACCGCCGGGATTCGCTCGTTGTTGCGCACAACGAAGCGACTCTCGTCCCAGACGCACGGCAAACGCGGCTTGACGAGCTCGCCGTCGACCACCAGGTGAAAGCCCTTGTCTGCGAGAAGATAGCTGTAGATATCACCGAGGATCCGTTTGATCTTGGCCTGGCTCCGACTGACCGTCTGGTGATGCTCGGGCTTGAGGTTCCTTATGACGATCTCGGTACCATGCTCCCCGTCTGCACCCTTCGGTTCGGTGGTGACAGGCAGGTTGAAGTGGCCGCCGGCCGCGAGCGCCTTGAGGTCGACCGTGACCACGGTCCAAGACGGGTCGGCGGTACGCGCCGTGCGGACGACGGCGACCTGTCCGAGCCGAGCCGTGGCGATGTTGAATCCGACGCCGAAGAGTCCGAGCTGCCCGAAGCGATCGTTGCTCGTCCAGCCGGCGCGCAGCGCGTTGTTTAGCTGGTCGAGCGTCATCCCTGGGCCGTTGTCCTTGACCCAGACTTCGCCGTTCCTCGGCGTGCTGCTGCGGGCCGGAAGGGTCACCCAGACGGTGGGCTCCTCGTCAGCCGGGCCGCTTCGGAGAAACTCGTCGAACGAGTTGTCGACCAGTTCCGCGACGCACTGCCACGGCGCGAACTCGATGTCCCCAAGCACGCTCAGCAGGCGAGGATGCGGCTGGACGTCAATAGTGTTCGGCACCGGTTCGGCCACGGCCGAGTCGCTCTCCTCGCTCGTTAGGTCCGTTCCCCGCCAGGTTGGCGGCCGCTGGGCAAGCTCAAGAGCCGACGGTCACACACTGACGACCTGAGGCTACCGTGCACCACGGACGTCAAGGCGGCCGCCGAGTGGATTAGACCCCTGGATCGAAGTGTGAGCGTCAGCGGCGTCGGGTGGCGGATTCGGCACGGCGGGTCGACGCGACTCCCTATCGGTCTCCAGCTGGAACACCTGGCGCGGCACGAGCGGGATCCGACGGGGGCCCGCCTCTCCGCGAGGCGCCCCGCTCTTCCTCGAGCCTCCTTCACCTCTTGCGCCTCTTGTAGGCCTCCCTGGCGGCAGAGAATCCCTCAGGGCTGGACGCAATTGCTCGGATCGTCTCTAGCGCCGCAGGCGTGTAGCGTGCGATGGTCTGAGATCCGTGCGTCCGCGAGGCGAAGAACCTCGCGTCGTCCCTGATCCCCTGCGCGAAGATCACGGCGAGCACGTCCCACTGGCTGAGCCTGGGGAGCCCATCGACCCCGCTCAGTTTGCCCTGCAAGTCCTTCAGCGTGTAGCGGTACCGCCCGAACCAATCGACCTCCTTGATGACGACGGCATCCCCTGCCTCCGGATCGTCGGCCGCGACGATCCTGCCCGCGACCGCATCGCCGCGCTTGACGATCTTGAAGCCGTACGTATGTCCTGCGACCGCCTCGATGTCGAGCCGGGCCAGACCCGGGAAGATCGCCCTCCAGTCCTCGCCCGAGGCCACCCGGCGGGCGATCCGCTGCAGGGCCTTCGGGCCGAGAGGCTCGTCTTTGTCCCGGGCGGCGACATCGGCCGCCGCGAATGGACGGAGGCGGGTGATGGCCTCTGCCCGCTTCCTGCTCTTTGGCGCCAGCAGGCGTGAGACCTCCTGCATCTCAGTCGAGATCAGGACCTGGTAGTCCTTCGGCGGGGACGTCGTCAGCGGCAATGGCCGACTGGCGAACGCCGGCTCGTCGGCCAGCCTGCCCTTGAACTTCCGAGCAAGGATCCGGTCGGCCAAGTGGATCCCGGCCATCGCGTCGCAGGCGACCATGTCGTGCGATGCCACGGAACCCGCATGCTGGATGGCGTCTCTCCGAGCCCCGATCATCCGCAGCGTCCGCGCCTCGTCCGCGTCGATGACGCCCATCGCCTGCACGAGCCCGACCGACTCGCTAAAGCTGTACGCCCTGCTCTCACCCCTGGCCGAGATCGCCCGCCGCTCCTGCCAGATGACCGCCTTCAGCAACATCTCCAGCCCGTGCTGAAGGGGCAACAGCACTCCCTGACACCGGGCCTCGCGGTGTGGGCGGTTACAGACTTCGACGGCGAGCGAGAGCGACTCGATCGCGGCTTGCTTGAGGAGCCTGCTGCGACGTCTCATCTCATGTCAGGGTTCCGGGAGCTCGAGGGTCCGAGTATGACCGCCACCCCTGACGTCTGAGACGCCGACGGCCCGTACGTCCGGGGTCGGGGTGGGCGGACCCGCCCAAACCACCGCACGCTGAAGCGTCAACGAAGGTCAGGAGAGCCGGACCACGTGTGCCGTCGGGGCGGTCCGTATCCGCACGGTGGCCACCTCCTCACCCTCGAGGGCGAAGACGTTGTTGACCACCTCGACCCGGGTCCCGTCGGGAAGGGTCACCTCGGCGCCATCGGGCACCAGGCCCGCTCCGTACCAGAGCGCCCTCGGGCCGTCGCGGCCGGACATCACAAGCGCCCCTTCGGTGGCCAAGACGGAGGCCGGATCACAGCCGCGCTGGGCGAACCCCGCCGAGTCGGAGGCGAAGATGACCTCATCGCCCGGACCCCGGGCCACGTAGAACGCCCGTCCACTGCCCAGGCGCCGGGCCAGGCGGACCGAGGCCACATCGCCCTGGCAGCCGGCCACCAGGTCGGCCACCGCCGGGGGCACCTGGTCGACCCCGAGCGGCGCCTGGGCGAAGACGCCCAGGGCGACGCCCCCCACGCGCTCGCCATCCCCTGGGCGCGTGCCGAGCACCGCGTGTTGAAGCAAAGCCAGAACGAGTCCTACCAGGGCCAGCGGCACCAGCACGCCGGCCGCGCGCAGGTCATCACCGCTTGCGTACGACAAGGTTACAACGGGCGGCAGCCCATAGTTCGGCTCGTAAAGCGCCGCGGAGCGGCCGGAGGCATGATGAGCGAGGTGGTCCTCCGCCTCGAGGAGCGTCACCCGGCCCAGATGCGAAAGGCGCGCTGCCGCGGAAACGC
>JRYJ01000357.1_pt1 | contig 11676 bp, 14 predicted proteins | sample 235371 | NCBI WGS metagenome assembly JRYJ01 (sample SAMN03074219, study PRJNA261477) | activated sludge metagenome | biome: Wastewater Treatment Plant; feature: Wastewater; material: Activated sludge; isolation source: activated biomass of a wastewater treatment plant treating hydrocarbon... ... | reverse complement strand
TATGCCATCCCCAGTCTTATCTTCACCGGAGTTCGTCGATCGTGGGCAACAGTTATTGACAGAGAAAGAAGCTGCAGAGTTCCTCCGTGTTTCCGTCAAGACGCTGCAGAGTTGGCGTCTGCAGGGCAAACCACCCCGTTTTATGAAACTTTCAAGGTGTGTCCGCTACCGATTCGACGATTTGATCAGGTTCCTTGACGCATCGGGACGGAATTCTACGAGTCAACCCGCCTGGGAGAGACGCACCCATAAAGCGATCTGAAAGGAAAGTCCAAGGAGGAAGAACCATGAAGCTATATGAACAACTGAAACAGGAACTGATCCAGCAATCCAATGACCAGTCGCTACGCTTAACGGTCACCTTGAGTGGCCCTCAGGCGGAAACCTTTCTTTCTCTCCATCAGGCCCTTGGGGGCCCTGATGCGATCACTCGCAACGCCTTGGCGAGTCGAATCTTGTCTCATGCGTTGCTGACGGAGCAGACCGGACGGCGGCCACGGGAGCGAGGAGACAGTAAGGCCGTTGGGTAGATATGCGGGGCTCTGATTCGGGAAGACAGAAGGAGCTGTTTGCTTTCACACCCAACGCCTAGAACTAGGCAATTTGAAGAGATCGTCAGTGTCGTCTGAGTTTGAAGCGATTTCCCTGAAGGTTAGCAGCGAAGGCGTAACCAATACGGAACTGAAGATCGAGGCATGACAGAGCCGTCGACAACAGGCGCGCATCTCTTGTGGCGGCCGAACGAAACTCGATTTCGGCCCTGTCATTGCTTGAAAGGAAAGGCGATCGATTATGTCTCAACCGGTTTCTCTCCGACTTGATGACAAATTGCATGCGGTTCTCCGCTCCGAAGCAGGACGGCGGCGCATCCCGTTTGCTGATTTCGTTCGAGTCTGCATCGAACGCGGACTGTGGATCGACGGTGTGCATGAATCTGGACTCCGGCAGTCACATCTTGCTGCCCTGTATGAATCACGGAATTTACTCCGTCGGCTGGTCAGTGCACGCTCACCCAAAGATGCGGCGGATGCTCAGGCTGAAGCATTGGCCCAGGCCAAGGAGGAGTTGCCATGAGCCTCATTCGCGGGTCCGAGTTGCTTCGCCACCGGTGGCGTATGTTCCTTGCCACCCTTGTGTTTGCCCTCCTGCTCGGCCTTGTGTGTGGAGGGCTTTGGCTGTGGATGAATCCCCCTTCTATTGAATCTGGTGCGTGGCAGGTCTACCGGGCGTACTGGCTGGCTCGCCTCGCCGTGTCCATTGGGCTCACACATATCGCCCTCCCTGTTCCAACGGTTGAAGGGGAACAGCGTTGGTCAGTCGTGCAGATCCTGGGCAACGAAGAGGCGCAACGGATTGCGCACGATACGCACCAGATCCTCCTGGATTCAGCTCAGCAAAGTGTGACTGCGGCTGCGCTGTCGGCGGGATTGTGGTTCGTCATCGCCTGGATCTACGGCCATCTGTCCTGGAGGGATCAATCCGTGGCTGGGTCGAGCATCGCACCACGATTGGTATTCCGTGTTCGCCAATGGCTCACAGCCTGGCGCTGGAGTCCGTACCGCTTGGCAGGGGTTCGTCTCACCAAGGATGGTGAGCGACTGCATGTTGTGATCGTTGGGTCTACGGGAACGGGGAAGACGACGGCGATCCTGAACTTGCTCGACCAGATCAGGGCAAGAGGTGATGTCGCGATCGTGTATGACCCAGATGGCACCTTCCTCTCTTACTTCTATCGAGCCAATCACGACGTGGTGCTCAACGTCTGTGATGCCCGCATGCCGCCATGGAATCCGTGGGCTGACTGTCTTGAGCCACAGCATTTCCTGGATTTGGCGGAAGCGATGATGGCGAGAGATCCGAGAGAAAGCAGTGACTCCATCTGGGATGTCGGGGCCACTCACTTCATTGCATCCGGATTGGAGCAACTTCTCCGTGAGGGCAGATGCACAAACCGAGACCTCTATGAGCTTCTGGTCACCATGCCACTGGATGAGATTGAGGAACGTCTGAAAGGCACACCGGCAGGCGTGGTGATGAGCAAGAGCATCGAACGCACCGCGCTCTCAGTGCGGTTCACGGCGATGAAACGTGCCGGAGTGTTTCGCTATCTCAGGGATGCCTCAGAGGGTGAAACCTTTAGCATCCGCCGATTCGTGAGTCAGCCTTGTGGCCGGTGGCTGTTCCTGTCCGCTCGAGCTGATATGCGGGCCCTGCTCCGTCCCATGCTGACTGTCTGGTTCCACCTCACCACGACTGCACTATTGTCGTTACCGCCCTCATCAACGCGGCGGCTCTGGTTCATTCTGGATGAAACCGCTTCCCTAAATCGTCTCCCTGCCTTGAGCACACTGCTTCAGGAAGGCCGGCGCTTTGGGGCCTGTGTCGTACTCGGTCTTCAGTCACTCTCCCAACTTGCCTCACTGTATGGCGAACAAGAGGCCATCACGCTGCTCTCTATGCCGCAAACCACCCTGGCGCTTCGCAGTCCGGAACCACGGACCGCGGAGCTGCTTGCGAAGCGCATTGGACAACAGGTCTTCATCGAATCCCAGGAAAGTGTGCAGTATGGCAGCCATGCCGCGCGAGATGGGGTGTCCCTCTCAGAGCATTACACGACCCGGTACCTTGTCGAACCAGCGGCATTGCAGTGCCTGCCGGATCGAGTGGGATACCTCAATCTCCCCGGTCCTCAGCCTCTTGTGCGGGTGTCGCTTCGGGTGAAAGAACGATCGCCCATTGCGCCGCCGCTCATCCAGGGCACCATGCTGCTTGGCGGGTCCGATGCCGAACCTGCTGCGAACAACCACAGACCCCTTGGCCCGTCATCGAACGATCGCACGCCGAGTCTCGCTGAGTTGGCAGATGAATTGACCACGTGAAGGCGGAACGGATGCTGAGTATCAAGAACATCACGAATAGTGCCGCCGCTGGTCACTATTACGAAAAAGATGACTACTACACGGACCGTGAGGAAGCACGCGAGCGCTCCGTCTGGTGGGGGCAAGGCGCTGAGCGACTGGGCCTTTCCGGTCCCGTTGACCAGGAGACCTTTCAGCGAGTGCTTGATGGACAATTGCCGAACGGAGCAGAAATCAGGTCGGGAACGACCGGGCGAGACCGAGCCGGCGTCGATGTCACCCTGAGCGCTCCCAAAAGTCTGTCTCTGCTTGCCGAAGTGGGAGGGGATCATCGACTCCGCGAAGGGCACGAGGTCGCTGTGACCAAGGCGCTCGAATATCTCGAACAGGAAGCTGCTCAGGCGCGTCTCACAGTGGATGGCGAAACCATTACTGAACAGACCGGGAATTTCATTGTCGCACGGTTCCAACATGACACCTCGCGCACGCTAGATCCTCAGTTGCACACGCATGCGGTGATCGCCAATGCAACGGAGCGGCAGGATGGCGCATGGCGGGCCCTGTCGAACGAGAAGCTGTATGAGCACAAAATGGCGGCTGGCGCGATCTACCGCGCGCAGCTCGCCGCCGAAGTGCAGCGGCTCGGGTACGACGTAGAAAAGACCCATGCCGATGGCCGGTTTGAAATCCGAGGTTTTACGAAGAACCAGCTTGAGCACTTCAGTCAGCGTTCCCTCGCCATCCGGGAGGCGATGCAAGAGCGTGGGCTGTCAGGAGCCAAAGCGGCCGAGCAGGCGACGCTCATGACCCGAAGCGCGAAGTCTGATGTCGATCGGGGAGAACTTCGCGAGGAATGGCGTACACGGGCTGAGTCTCAGGGGATCGATCTCGCTCACATGATGGAACAGGCCAGGGAGCGGGCCGGCCGTGAGACAACGCGCAACGAAACCCGGCAGGCTGCCAGGACAGGATTGCAATGGGCTATCGAGCACACGACGGAACGACAGACCGTCGTAGCCCGGCGGGATCTGGAGCGTTACGCGACGGAACAGGCTGTGGGTTCAGCGACCTACCAGGATGTGCAACGCGCAATCCGCCAGGCGGAGCGTTCGGGCGAGTTAATCCCACTTGGTGATCGGTACACGACGTTCCAAGCGTTAAAGACAGAGCAGGACACAATCCGCATCATGGCAGAGGGCCAGGGGCGTGTGGCGTCCATCCTGTCTCACGAGCAAGCAGAACAGGCTACAGACGGAAGGCATCTCACGACAGGACAGCAACGAGCCGCAATTCATATCTTAGCCAGCGAAGACCGCTTTATTGGGGTGGAGGGTCGCGCAGGGACAGGCAAGACCACCATGCTCAACGTGGTGAGGGAATACGCTGAACAGCGCGGGTACGAAGTGAGAGGGCTCGCCATCTCAGCGAGTGCTGCAAGGACGCTGGAGAACGAGGCGGGGATTCGGTCACAAACCGTTGCGCAGTTCTTGGCGGAACGGGCTGGGCGACAGCGGGAGGGGATTCAGAGCGGCAAGCGAACGCTCTACATCGTTGATGAATCCTCGTTAGTCGGGTCTCGGGACGCGCAGGCCTTCATGAAGGCCATTGAGCAGGAGAATGCGCGCGCGGTGTTCCTGGGCGACAGGGCCCAACTTGCTGCCATCCAGTCTGGGAAGCCTTTCGCGCTGCTTGTTGATCAAGGCATGAAGACCGAGCAGATGACGGAGATTGTTCGGCAACGATCTCCGGAACTCAAGCAGGTTGTTGAAAAAGCCGCGGAAGGCAAGGCCGCGCAGACGATCGTTCAGTTAGAGAAGGCTGGGAACTTGATCGCCATTGCTGATCATTCCGCGCGCCTTGATGCGGTGGCCGGTGAGTACCTGAATCGAGCTCGTGCGGTCCAAGAAGGCACACTCGTGCTCACTGGCTCGCGAGCTGATAGGGCCGAGTTGAATGATCGCATTCGTGACGGGCTGAGACAGCGGGGTGTCNNCGAGCCGAGGTGCTGGTCGCGAAAGATTTAACCAGGGCGCAGGTGAGGGAATCGACGTCTTACGAGATGGGCGATGTGATTCGATTTGGGAAGGAGTATCGCTCGCTAGGAGTGGACAAGGCGGAATACGCGCGTGTCGTAACGGTCAAGTCAGATAGCAACACCGTCATAGTGCAAATGGAACGGGATGCGCGAACGGTTGAATGGCAGCCCCATCGGAACACCGCCGTTGAAGTCTATCGCCAAGAAGTACGCACTCTTCTGGACGGGGATTTGATTCGATGGACGAGAAATAACTACGAGCAGGACCGTCGTAATGGTGAACTGGTCAGGGCGAGGGTAGATTCAGAAAGCGGAACCGTGCTTGTTCGCGAGCGAGATGGGGAAGAGACCACCTTCGACCCCCAACGTGATCGGCATTGGGATCATGGCTATGCCTCAACGGTCCATGCTAGCCAAGGGCGCACCGTAGAGCGGGGCATTTACCATGCCGACAGCGAGCAGATCGCGACGAACCGAGAAGCCTGGTACGTGGCCCTGTCGCGGGCTCGTGAAGAGGTGAGGATTTACACTGATGATGCCGTGACCTTGCGAGAGGCCGTGAATGAAAGCCGAGGTCAGCACAGTGCGATCGAAGCGGTTGAACGTCAAGGTGCCGGAGACCGCGAGCGCGGTCACCGGGACAATTTACCGGCCGACCGGCATGTCGCCAGTCCGCCGCGAGCAGTAGAACTCGAGCGATGAGTGAAAAGGGGGGGAAGTCTTCGCTCGGCGTGGAACCATGCCACGTCCGGCAAAGACATCGCCCCCGGCCCCCCTTCATGAGCGCCGGCTGACGNNCTTAGAAGGTTGACAAATATAGATTTAATTGTATAATTTGTCAACCACACCTACTGCTTATCCATGTCTAGCTCAACTAACATCGCTCAGCGGCTGAAGCGGCTACGAATGTCGCGAGGCCTTTCGCTGGATGCGCTTGTTGCGTCCATGGGCCATGTTGTAACAAAGCAGGCACTTTCGAAATATGAATGTGCGAAGGCTAGCCCGTCACCAATTGTTCTAAACAAGCTTGCCGACACCTTTAAGGTCAAGGCGTCTTACTTTTTGAGAGAGCCTCAAGTCAAGGTCAAGTTTATCGGTTATAGAAAGGCTTCAACTTTACCCAAGAAAGATCAGGGAAGAATTGAGAGCCTCGTGACGGAAGTCTTGGAGGATAGAGTGAATCTTCAGGCCATGACAGGATGGCCGAACGGGAATCATCTGCCGATCCGCGCGCATCGTGTTTCAAAGATAGAAGATACTGAGCGGGCTGCTGAAGAATTGCGTACGAATTGGAAACTTGGGCTGGATCCAATTTCAAGCATGGTTGGGGTGCTCGAAGATCATCACATTCATGTCATCGAGATTGATGCTATCGACAAATTCGATGGCATTTGCGCGGTGGCTGTTGATGAAGTCACCCAGACTCAAGCCGCAGGACTTGTTACATCCAAAGGTGTGTCTGGAGAGCGGCAGCGACTGAGCCTTGCACATGAATTAGGCCATCTTGTCTTGAAGATAGGGCATAACCTTGATGAAGAAAAAGCGGCATTCCGGTTCGGAGCAGCCTTCCTTGCTCCCGCACAGGTGGTCTATCGCGAGATTGGTAGTAAGAGGGACACCATTCTTAGTGAAGAACTGCTGCTTTTTAAGAAGCGCTTTGGAATGAGCGTGCAAGCTCTTGTTCGACGACTGTTCGATTTGGACATCATCTCAGAGGGTTACTACAGACATTGGATGATGCTCATAAACCGCTTGAAATGGAAACGGAAAGAGCCGGGTGAATTGGAACCTGAACAATCACAATGGCTTCGGCAAACAGCGCTTCGAGCCTATGCGGAGGGACTGATTACCCGTGAAGAAGTCGAAAGGCTGCTTGGCGAGTCTCTTGATGTCGAGGAGCCGCTCACCCTTATTGAGCGTCGAGCCTTCATGAAGTTGCCGCTTGAAGAGCGCAGACGGATTCTGTCTGAACAAGCGGAAAAAATGAAGTCACACTATTCGGAGGGCCCAGATAGGAGCGATCTCCAGAGTGGAGACTTCGTTGAGTACTGACCCGCCATCGCCTAAGCGCGGCGAAATCTGGCTCGTCAACTTAGACCCGACCGTGGGTTCTGAGATAAAGAAAACCCGGCCGGCTGTCATAGTCAGTTCTGATGCGCTGGGTCGCCTCCCTCTCAGGCTGATTGCCCCCATTACTGAATGGAAAGATCATTTCAAGGGAAGTATCTGGCATGTCCGGATTGATCCTGGCGGTAAGAACGGCCTCTCAAAGACTTCTTCTATCGATGCCCTGCAACTCAGGGGTGTGGATACTTCCCGATTTATAAAGAAGTTTGGGAATCTGCCATCGACGGTGATGGAAGAACTCGTGGCCGCAATTGCGGCAGTCGTCGAATATCAATAATCTCCGAATATCCTCTCCAATAGATTCGATTCTACGTTAGACGAAGCGACTCATGGGAAATCGGTCGACAACTATCCGCCGCCCCGGAAATGATGGCTTTGGGATTTCTCGACTGCTTACGTCCTCAAGGGCCTCACAGAATTCTTTTCGATCCATGCATCGATGGTATTCAAATCGAATTTGGTGAGCCGACCTGCCTTGACGTATGGGATTCGGCGTTGGCTGACTATGGTGTAGAGGGTATGGACTGAGAGGCCTGTATACTCCGCCACTTCGCGGATGTTGAGGGCGCCGTTTTATCGCTTCGGATTCTTTCATTTAAGGATCTTAACGGAGAATTCCTCATCTTAGATGGATGAATCAGAATGGGAAAGAAGGCCCCGGCCTAGGGGCCCTTCCCTTTCAACTCGATCGTTTCCATGATCAATTTGGCTAGGTAGAGTTTTCCCGAGGTCCGCCCGCGCATCTCTTCCAGCATCCTTTTCCGCTCTGACTCACTTGCCAACAATCGTCGGGCCTCTTGCTAATATGCCAGTTATGGCATAAGATAGAGCGTGCAGGGAGCTGAATGAAGCCGGTTCATTTCGTCGGATCGTCGCGGGAAGACCTGCGAGAACTTCCCGAAAGTGCCAGGGAGACGGCAGGGCATCAACTCTTCAAGGTGCAGCAAGGGAAAGAGCCGGACGATTGGAAACCGATGCCCACGGTCGGGGCTGGCGTCCAGGAAATCCGAGTCTGGGATGAAAGCGGGACCTATCGAGTGCTCTATGTGGCCAAGTTCGAGGAGGCAGTGTACGTGCTGCATGTCTTTGAGAAACGGTCCCAAAAGACCGCCAAAGGCGACATTCAGCTTGCGAAGGGGCGATATAGCGACTTGTTGAAGTGGAGGAAGGAGCAACATCTATGACACGTACCACAGTCACCAAAGGCAGCGGGAATGTGTTTCGGGATTTGGGATTCTCCGAAGAGAAGTCCGCCGAATTGATTCTGAAAAGCAGCCTGCTTCAAGCTCTCCAAGAGACAATCAAAGGGCGGGGATGGAAGCAAGTTGAAGCCGCGGCTCAGTTGGGGATTGACCAAGCCAAAGTGTCCAAGCTCTTAGCCGGCCAGATGGCCGGATTTTCCATCGAACGCCTTGTCCATTTTCTCTCGCTGCTCGGCCAAAACGTACAGGTCACGGTTCGCAAGGCTCCTCGCGGCCGACGGCGTGGAACAGTGCGGACGAGGATTGCTAGGAAGTTGGACAGAGTCACGGGGTAGTCTACCGAGTTCTGTCCAATACACGGTGTTCGACGCCATCCCCCTAATCGGAACCTTTTTTGGCTTTGAAAGAATTATGGCAAAATCTTTCAAAGCCGGAGAGGCTTTGCAAGAACTCTTTTAGACCGCTAATTATTGAGAAGGGGAAGAGGAGCGACAGGCAGGAGCAGAAAAAAATACTTTCCTCCTGTCTACACGGCGTCTACACCGATTCGTGATTCTTGGGAGGAGGTTCCTAACTTGTTGATTTTTGGTGGGCCGTGTAGGGGTCGAACCTACGGCCCGCTGATTAAGAGTCAGCTGCTCTACCAACTGAGCTAACGGCCCCACCGTATATTCAATTTTCTCGACTGTACTCGGCCAGAAGACCCACCAGTCACTGGAGGGGTTTATCCGCGGGCGTCAAATCCTAAAAGACACAACTGAGCCCGCGGTACGAGCAAGCTCGGTTTGGCGCGCCTGACAGGATTTGAACCTGTGGCCCTCAGCTCCGGAGGCTGATGCTCTATCCACTGAGCTACAGGCGCTCCAGCCGTACAACCTGGGCACCTTAGCACAGCATTTCCCGTGCTGTCTAGGGATCACAGATCGGGCTATGGCCGAAAGCCGTAGGGGAGCAGAACCTCCTCGCCCAATCCCGGCCGCATCTGTTCCAGCACAGTCAGCGCGGCGGCTTCCCGTTCGGCGAGGCGATCTTCCTCCTCCCGTAGCGCGTTCGGCAACCGGATGATCGGGATGGCGGTCTGCACGCTGCAGGCTCCCTGCACGAGACCATCCGATTCGGTCGGAATTCCCATCATGCGGCAGGTGATCGGCCGGAAGGCGTACATGCCGCAGCTGCCGTCGGGCTCGAGAGCCGGGCAGGGCATGTCGGCAAAGCAGGTCACCAGGGCGTCGAGGGCGGCATCGTCCCACTGGTCGAGATTGGGACTCTTGCGCAGGGCCGGATAAGCGGCTTCCATCTCCGCGACTTGCTGTGTGGCCTTGGCCTGGATGGCGGCGCGTTGCTCCTGCGGCAGGAGTGAGAGCCCGCGCCGGAGCTCGATCACGTCAAGCTGGGTGATGGGAAACGGGCCGATGCAGCAGCGGCAGCAGCCCTGGCGGCAGGGCAAGGCGTTGCGCAACAAGGCGTGTGCGCGGGCAAACCACTCGTCGGCAGACTCGAACAGGGTTGGGGCGGAGGAGGCCGAAGCCTCCATGGGGGCTAGTCCTCGTTGGCGATGGAGAGGTCCACGATCAGCTCACCCTTCGGTGAGAAGAACCCCTGGCCGTCCACCTGCACGATCCCGTTGCAATGCTCCTGGTAAAACTCCAGGATCCAGCCGTTGAAATCATATCCTTCATCGATGACGTCGGTTTCGATCATGCGGGTCGTCAGGATGAACCGCGCGCGCGAGACGTACTCGCTGACCAACTGGGCCTCGATGTCGTCGAAGGCGCCGAGCGTGCGGAGGAATTCCTCGCGTTCCTGATCGTACACGTCCTTATAGGTGCCGCGGTCACGGACACAAAATACCTGGATCGGTTTTCGGTCGCGCGCATACCCGATCGAGACGGCCGTCCAGGCCCATTCGTCGAGCAGGGTCTGGTCCATGTCCGGCGGCAGAATCGGCAACTGCCCGCGCGATTTGAGGAAATCGATCAGCAGCCGCAGCGGCGGCGAGTTCTCTTTTTGACAAAATACGCGGGAATACAGAGCCCGCTCGGCAGCGGCGGTTTGGGCCGGCTGTGCCGATGCGGGAAGGATCGGAAGTTCTTTACCCATACACAGGCCTCACTCGTATTGCTGAGGGATGCCGAGAGATCCGAGCACGTACTCTACTCTGCCGCACCGGCCCGGCGCAAGGGCGCATGAGGCGCAGAGTCCCCGCGCCAGATGCGCGTTTTTCCGGTTGACAGCCTATAGGCCTTTCGCTACACTCTCGCCCTGTTTTCGGGCAGGACATGCAAACGAATGCGGGTTCGCTGCTTCACCACCGCATTGACAGCCCATAACCACGACACCTCAGTTCACCTTTCACCACTTAATCGTCTTTCAAAGGGAGGGACGCATGGCCAAGTCGATGACGAAATCGCAGATTGCTGACCATCTTGCCGGCAAGGCGGGGATTACGAAAAAGACCGCCGTCCAGATTCTGGACGACCTGTCCGCCCTGGCCTATCGCGAGGCCAAGAATGCCTTCGTGGTGCCCGGTATCGGGAAGCTGGTGCTTGCCAACCGGAAGGCGCGGATGGGTCGCAACCCGCAAACGGGCGAGCCGATCAAGATTCCGGCCAAGCGGGTGGTGAAGTTCCGCGTGGCGAAGATGGCGAAGGACGCGATTCTCGGAAAGAAGTAAGTCGCTGAGAGTCCTGTTTGACGAGCAGAAGGGCCGGTGCTCCTGGAGTACCGGCCCTTTTCTTTTTGCGTGAACGGAGGCTTAACGTCGCGCCGTCTCTCGACGATCTTCGATCAAAACGAAGGGGCCAGTCCGCTGCCGCCGGCTCCATCGTGCCCGACGAAGCGCAGGGCGTCCCCATCCTGGACCATGGAGTCTTCGCTCGCGATGCGCTTGTTGATCGTCACGATGACTTTCTTTTCGCGCAGCAGTTGCAGCATGTGCCGAAGCCCGTGGCCCTGCCGCTGAATGACCTGGCGCACGCTGAGCGGCGTCGGGAGTTCGCAGGCCAGGTCGCGTTCCCCGTCCGCCGTCTGAAGTTGTCCCATCAAGGTGATCGTGATCATTGCGTATCGGTCCTTTCGCGCAGTATCTGATATGAGTCCGGTGAGGGTGTGAGGAATTGACTCCCCCCTCCGCATCGCCCAATAATACCTTCCATGCAATCCTTGGATCTACGTCGCCCCGGCATGCCGGACCTCCAGTTCGTCCTGATGGTGTCGGCGCTTTGTACGTCGGGGCTGACGAGCCTCAATGTCCCCCCGGACCTCCGCGATCGTGTCTTCGATGCCTGTTGGGCGTTGGTCAGCACCGATCCGCCCCCGACGAATCCCCATGAACGGGTGCTGGATCTGCGATTCGGCACCGACCTCACCCTCGAAGCGCTGGTAGCCACGATCCGCAAACTGTTCGCCGAGGCAGGCATTTCCGTCCTCACATGGGACCATCCCCCCAGCGACC
>JRYJ01018445.1_pt1 | contig 11688 bp, 8 predicted proteins | sample 235371 | NCBI WGS metagenome assembly JRYJ01 (sample SAMN03074219, study PRJNA261477) | activated sludge metagenome | biome: Wastewater Treatment Plant; feature: Wastewater; material: Activated sludge; isolation source: activated biomass of a wastewater treatment plant treating hydrocarbon... ... | reverse complement strand
CGAATACGGCGTTTCGCGGATTCGGCGGCCCGCAGGCCGTCGCGGCAATCGAAAGCGTCATCGAGGACATCGCGGCGTACCTGCGAATAGACGGCGCCGTGGTCCGCAAACGGAACTGTTATAGCGACGGCGACCGCGCGATCACGCCCTATGGTCAGGTAGTCCGCGACCATGCCTTGCCGGAAATCCTTGACGAACTGTTGGCCTCGAGCGATTACGAACGGCGGCGAATGGAAACAAGCGCTTTCAATTCGCAATCGCGGACCCATCTCCGCGGCCTGGCGGTGACGCCGGTCAAGTTCGGCATCAGTTTCACGCGAAAGACGATGAACCAGGCCAACGCGCTGGTTCACGTGCAACTGGACGGCAGCGTGCAAGTCTCGACCGGCGGCACGGAAATGGGCCAGGGTCTCAGCACGAAGCTGCAACAGATCGTGGCCGACGAATTCGGACTGCCCGTCGAAGCGATTCGCGTGTTGCCCGCATCGACGGAGCGCAATCACAACACGTCGCCGACGGCGGCCTCGGCGAGCACGGACCTGAATGGGGCCGCGGCCGTCGAGGCGTGCCGACAGATTCGGAAGCGCCTCGAAACTGTCATCGCGGCGCGCGGGGAACGGGTGCGCGAATGGCTGTCGAGTGACACGGCCGCCGGGCCACGTATCGTGTCGTTTCGGGAGGCCATCGCAGCCGCTCATGAGGCGCGAGTGGATCTGGGCGCTCGCGGGTTCTTCGCCACGCCGGGGATCGATTTCGATCGGGACGCCGGCCGCGGCTCGCCATTTCGCTACTTCACCACCGGAGCAGCCGTCGCCGAAGTCGAAATCGACCGTTGGCTCGGCGACGTGATCGTCCGCCGCGTCGATCTCGTGCTCGATCTCGGCCGGCCGATCAACCCGGCGATCGACCGTGGGCAAACGATCGGCGGATTCGTGCAGGGTCTCGGCTGGGTGACGACGGAAGCGCTGGTAGTCGATGCGGAAGGTCGGCTTCTGTCCGATTCCGCGACGACGTACAAGATTCCGAACGTGACCGACATCCCGAGTGAGTTTCACGTGCGGCTTCGACTCGGCCAGGGTCCGCCGGATAATTTCGGCGGCAACAAGGCCGTGGGCGAGCCGCCGCTCTTGCTGGCGGTGTCGATCTGGGCGGCCATCAAGCAGGCGCTGGCCTCGCTGGTTCCGGGAACGCCGGCGCCGCTCGACCTGCCCGCGACCAACGAAGAAGTACTTCGGCGACTCACCGACTTGCAACGGGAGCCGCCGTCGACCGTCCCGGAAGCCAACGGCGAAGCGAGCGCCGAATCCATCCACGACTCAGTGCGAACGTGAGCACGATTTCAGCGGCGATGGTGCGCGAATTGCTCGGCGTGTCCGACCGCGGAATCGATTGCGCCTGCTGCACAGTGATCGCGACGCGCGGCTCGACGCCCCAGGAAGCCGGCGCCATGATGCTGGTGTTTCCCGATGGTCGACAGTCGGGCACGCTTGGCGGCGGCTGCGTCGAGGCGGAGGTGAAACGCCGGGCGCTCGCGGCCTTGGCGAACCGCGACGGCCCGTCGATTCACCAATTCGAACTCGACGGCGACGCCGCTTGGGACAACGGATTGATCTGTGGCGGGCTGATGACAATCCTCGTCGATCCGGTCGGAAAGCCACTGCGACAGGTGTATCGCCGGCTGCATTCCCTGCTTGAGACAGGGCACGGGTTCACGGCGATGGTCGCGCTGCCCGACAACGCTCACGGTCTGCCGGCCGGCGAATGGCGAATCCTCGACGATGGCGGCGATGCGCCGGCGTCGCTTTTGGCAATCGTGCGCAATCGATTGTCTCAAAGACCGCGGGCGCAGGTCATCGAAGGCGTGGCCGTGATTCCGTCGCCGCCGCGAATTCGTCTAATCATCGTCGGCGCCGGTCACGTCGGCCAGGCTGTCGCCCGGCTCGCCGCGGAAACCGGCTTTGCCGTCTGGGTGCTCGACGATCGGGAAACGTACGCCAACGCCGAGCGATTTCCGCACGCGGAGCGCCGCATTGTCGGCGACATCGGGCGCGAATTGCAGCGGTTGAAGCCGGTGATCGACGGTTCCGTCTACTGTCTAATCGTGACGCGCGGACACAACCACGACGGCGAAGCGCTGTATCATCTGGCGAGCTCCGCGGCCGGGTACATCGGCATGATCGGTAGCCAGCGCAAGGTCCGGCTCACGTTTGAGGAGTTGCTGGCCAGGGGCGTCCCGCAAGACGCGCTGGACCGGGTGCATGCCCCCGTGGGTTTGCCGATCGGATCGCAAACCGTGCCGGAAATCGCAGTGAGCATCGTCGCGGAATTGATCGCCTGCCGGAGCGGCGCCGCCCGTGGGATGCGGCCGTGATCGATCGTCGCGTCATCCCGGGGGCGTGAAAGCGCGTGAATTCGGCGCTAGCGCGTGGTAGCATCCAGATACAGTGCGGCGGCCCCGGAGGGGTGAGCTATGCGATTCTTCGCCATTGGCGTTCTGCTTGTCATTGCAGCAGCAGCGGGGATCGCGGCCGACAGCGAGACGCTGCGCCGGCCGCTCAATGTTGTCGTGCCGCCGATCGCGTCCGATCCGTCCGTGCGCTACGATTTCGACATCGTTTACGTCCGCGCGCGCCGAGCCGGCGACCTGGAGAACAAGCCGTATTTCGCCGACTTCTCGCATCCCGTCACCATGGAACCCGGCGCCGACTTGATGCTCCTGCATCCCGACGGCTCCGAGGAGCTGCTCGTGGCCGGCGGCGACGGTTCGATCACCGATCCCGTCGTGTCTTTCGACGCTCAGTGGGTGTTCTACGTCCATATCCACAACCTTCGAAACGCCAATCAATGGTCCCCGCCGCCCGAGGGCGCGGACATCTACAAGATTCACCTGAAAACCCGTCAGATCGTGAAGCTCACGAATCAGCGCTTCACGCCGAACATGGGCGCCGCCCTCTGGTCGCCGGACTATCGAACGGAGACGCCCGGGCGATCGCATCTGCCCTACGGCGTTTTCAACATGGGCCCGTTTCCGCTGCCCGGCGGCCGGATTGTCTTCGTCAGCAATCGAGATGGTTTCAAGCCACCTCGCGGCTACCCGGCCATCACTCTGCAACTCTTCGTGATGGACGACCGCGATACGAACCTCGGCCCGGGCGATGATCCGGCGAATCTGGAGAAAATCGGCCACCTGAACCTCGCCGGAGCGCTGCACCCCGTCACGCTCAAGGACGGCCGGATCATGTACAGCACGCTGGAATCGCAGGGCATGCGCAGCGATATATCGTGGGGCATCTGGACGATTCACCCCGACGGCACTCGCTGGGCGCCGTTGATCAGCGCCTTCGATACGGTTCCGGCGTCGAATGGATTCCACTTTCAAACGCAATTGTCGGACGGGTCAGTCGTCGTCGAGGAGTACTACAACCAGATCAACAGCGGGTTCGGAGCGCTGATCAAGCTCCCGGCCAGCCAACCGGAGGGTTATCCGTCATTCGGCCCCGCGTTCATGCACGATTCCCGGAATAAGCCTTGGCGCTACGGCCGGTATGACGACGGTCAGCCGCGCTGGTATCGCATGCCGTTCATGNNGAGGAGGGACCCGCTGGGCGCTCAGTTCTCGGCGATCCGAAGTCGCCAGCGGTCGGCAAGTTCACGCACCCGTCCGGTGCTCCTGACAATCACCTGCTCACCGCCTATTCGCCAGGCCCGGTGAATCATCAGTTCTCGTACCTGCCACAAGTGGACTCGGGTATTTATCTGATCAAGTCGGGCGAACCGGTCAACGAACCGGCCGAGATGCGACTGATCAAGAACGACTCGAATTACAACGAATGCTGGCCGCGGGCCGTCGTGCCATATCGCCGCATCTATGGTGTGGATGAACCGGCCACCATTCCACGGCTGAAAAACGACGGCTCGCGCTCAGCGCACTTGTCCGCCGGGACGCCGTTCGGCCTGGTCGGCACGGCCNNACGCCGGCGGCGACGACCCATGGAAGGGGCTTGGCCCGTTTATCGGCCACGGCGATAGCGCCGGACTGAATTGGCGCAATCAAGGTGCGGATGCAGGGCTCTATTCCAATGCTGAGATCCACGCGGTTCGGATCCTGGCCATGGAACCGAATACGGATCGGCATGGCGCCCTTGCGGGGCAGTTTTTTTCCAGCCACGCCAATGAACGGCTGCGCATTCTCGGGGAAATCCCGCTTCGCAAGTTCGAATCCGGCCGCGAACCGGCCGACCCCGACGGCAACCCGGACACGAGTTTTCTCGCCCGAATTCCGGCCGACGTGGCATTCACATTCCAGACGCTCGACCGCCGCGGCCTGGTCTTGAACATGTCGCAGACCTGGCACCAGCTTCGACCTGGCGAGATTCGGACGGACTGCGGCGGCTGCCACGCCCACAGCCAGAAGCCGACCGAGTTTGGTCTGACGCGGGCCGCGCAACCAGACTACCCCGTCTGGGATCTCGTCACCCGCACGCCACTGTTGACCGACAAGTCGGGCGACCAGACCGCGAAGCAATGGGATACGGCCAACTCGACCGGCGTTCGCTTCCGTCACGACGGCCCGCACAACGTCGAGTATTTCCGTGACGTGTTTCTGATCCTGCACCGCAGTTGCGTCGCCTGCCACACCGGTGATGAACCGGCCGGGAATCTTAATCTCGATGCCGACCACGTCGCCGTGACCGACGAGCGCGGAAAAGTGTTTCCGGGTACTTACTACCGGCTGGCTCGTGATCAAGGCGCCCGGTTCGGGCACAAGCCGATCGGCTGGGACGATTGGGGGACAGTCAACGCCTCGCGCTACGTGCGGACCTTTCAATCACGGCGCAGCCTGCTGATCTGGAAAGTGTTCGGCGAGCGGCTGGACGGGTTCTCCAACGACGATCACCCATCCGAGGCCAAGCCGGGAGACCGGTTTCGGCTCTTGCACCGAGGCCGAGAGGTGGATTTGGCCGCGAATCGCCGCCGCATCGATCTCGATTACGTCGGCAGCCCCATGCCGCCGCCGGACGCCGTGCGATCGGGCAAGGTCCAGCCGCTGACGGATGAAGATCGTCGCACGCTCGCCCGCTGGATTGATTTGGGTTGCCCGATTGATCTGCACTTCGACCCGCAGAATCCGTCGAAGCGCGGCATCGGCTGGCTATTGGACGACCAACGGCCGACGCTCACGATCGCGTTTCCTGAGCCGGGCGAACATCGCGAACTCGGGCGGATTTTGATCGGCATGCACGATTATGAGACCCAGTTGGACCTGAACCGCTTTCAAGTCTGGGCGAACTTTCGCGTCAACGGCGCGCCGGCAAATGTGAACCTCGCGCCGCGATTTCAGCGCGTCGAGCGCGGCGTCTGGGAGTTGCGTTTGCAGCCACCGATTTCGGAGTTGAAATCGGGACTGATCATCGCGACCGTGGCCGATCACCAGGGCAACGTCAGCCGCGTGGAGCGCAGCTTCCGAGTCGGGCCCGCGGCGAGTCGTTGATCCAAAAAACTCACTTCTTCGGCAACGGAATCGCGGGAACGGGCGACCAGCCGGAATCGGCCGCGGGCGCTGGCTTCGGCGTCACGACGGTCGCCCTCGGCAACGCCGGCTGCGTGGCCGAGACTCGCGTAACATTGGCTCGCCCGCTCACGGAACCAGCCTTGTCCTTGTCTTCCACCGGCGGATTGACGGGCGGGGTCGCCGGCGGCTTGGCTGCGGGAGCCGGCGCGGTCTCCGCCTTGGCCGGCTCAGCGACAACAATCGGAATCTGGGCCGGAGGCGGTTGGCATTCGGATTTCCAGGCGTGCCAGCCGGTCTGATAGTAGCCGTAGCAATTGTTCATGGGCCCGGTCGGCTTGGGTTTGGCCAACCCGAGACAGACCCAATCGATCTCGGCACGCGCGCTCGCGGCAACAAGCGACATCGAGAGAATCGCCGCGGCTTTGGTCAAAACGGTTCGCGATCGCCAACCCATCGCCCCCTCCCCTCGTCCCCGCGTGGGGCAATTCCCGAAACACAGTCCGCGGACGATCTTCCTTCACGCCACGGATTGCTCGGAACGTGCGCATTCCTCCCAAACCTCAATATCGGTTCAATCGGAACGCCTGCATGAGCGGAATTGGCCGGCAGCAAAACAAAAACACGGCGGATTCTCAAGGATCCGCCGTGTCGATTGTTTGAACAGGCTGCCTTGGACGCTCAGGCTGGCTGTTTCGACCAACGGCGGCGTATACCGCGGACGGCGCCGACGAACAGTCCGCCAGACGCAAGCAGCACGACTGCGCCGGGCGCTGGCACTGCTTCCGGCCGCGCCGGATAGAGGACGCCCTGCCCGTAGGCCCCGTTGACCTTTTCGAGCCAAGTGCCTTGTTCGCCCAAATGCAGGAGCGCTTCGTTGTACAGGAGATCGGCAGCGGAGTTGAGGGATGCGATCGATGAGGTCAGCGTCGCGCCGGAACCAAGGGTCAACCGCCAGATAGCCAACTGGTAAGCGGCCGCTGTGTCGTTGTTCGGATTCGACAGGCTGAGATACTTGTTGTAGAGGAAGGCCATTCCGCCGCCGAGCCAGCCGCCGAGCGGCGGGGGATTGGGGGCGCCGTTCGGCCCCGGATTGACAGCCAGCGAAGTCTCCTGCACCAGGAACGAACTGCGCATCGCGTTGAAAATGTCCACGCAGAAGGTGCGGAACGAGTAGTTCGATCCGCCGGGGCCTTGCCCGACTGCCGTCATTTGCATCTCGCCGAAGGCGACGCTGCCGAGTGATCCGCTATGCGAACCATTGTCGGTTCCGACGTACGTGTACGAGATGCTGCCGGACCGGTACGGGCCAAGTCCGTTGTAGTTGAGTTGAAAGGCCGCACTTGCAGGTGAGCAAACCGCAAGCATTGCCGCGAGGGCGAGGACGGGACGCGACATTGCAGTACTCCGACCGTGGTTGGGCACCACGTGGTGGGCTGGGGGCACCGCACCGAAAGTCATGGTAAGGTGGTGAATTTCCTGTGTCAAGCATTTTGTCTGCGAACTCGAAGCGCGAATCATCTACTCGACGATTGCTCCGAATCATCGGCGAACACTGGCACAACTCAATCGTGTTCTCAAACAGACGCAAGCTATTATTTCCCCATATTTAAGTGCGATTCTCCAAGAAACTTGGAATATCAGTCAACGTCGATGCATCAGCCCGAATGAATGCAACCCACGCCGGCAGCTGTCGCGTCATCGCAATGGGCCGGCTACGGAATCGAATCGCTGGCCCGCGCCTCCGCATTCAGAATCGAAGTGCTGAATCAGTACTAGGCTCATAGACCTGAGAGATTGGCAAGATTGAGCCGCGTACGGCTCGTCACTGATTGCCGGCCGCGTCGACGACTCGGAGAGACAGAGTTCCGGTGCGGCAAGAACCGCACTCAGTTGATCGATCGTCCGCCTTTGTCCGCGCGTTTGGAAGGTCGTTCTCCCGCTCGCCTCAAGGTCGAGGGCGCCGCAAGATCGGCGGATCGTGACCCGTAAAGGAAAGTTTGCATCGCCCGTGGGGATTGTAAACGGCGTTGGCGATTTCAACTATTTATCGAACCGCATTGGCATTCACTGCGACGTCGGCGATTCCGTAAGACGTATGAGGTTGGTAAGTTGCGCTGAATTGGCTGAATGTCCTGGGATGACGGCTAACGGTACAGAGTTTGCGACCGCACGCGACGTGACGAGGTGAGAGTATGCGCCCCCGGCATTGGGCAGCCACGGAGTCACGGCGACGAAGTTGTTTTCCTACTTCGGAATCCGCGATCACGTGTCTTGCGAAGTCTGGGTGGAGCACCGTCGTCGAGAGTCTTACCCGCGAGTTTGGAACGGAGCATTGACTCATCGCGTCGAACGATTTAGCCGTGTTTGATGACACAAGGACTGCATCAAGGTGAAGTCGAACCGCTCCCATGTTCGCGACGGCAAGGCGTCGGGCGCCGTTCCATCCAAGGGCGCATCCGCCCCGTCGCCACCGACGTCAGGCACAGCGATTCCGCGGTTCAGTCGGAAAACTGCCGGCCTGTTAGCGGTTGTTTCGGCGGTTGCGATCGGCTGGGCCTACTGGCCGACTTTCGTGGACCTCGCCCGAGTTTGGGGTAAGAACCCGCAGTATTCACACGGCTACCTCGTGCCGCTCTTCTCACTGTTCCTTCTTTGGCGAGGGTGCGGCGGAACCTCGTCCCAGTTCGGGCCGAGTTGGTGGGGTATCCCGATGTTGGTTGTCGGCCTCGGCGCATACCTGGCCGGCGCTTACGTCTTTTTCGATTGGCTCCAGGCCGTTTCGCTCCTGCCGGTCCTCGCCGGCGTCGCGCTACTGATCGGCGGCTGGCCGCTGCTTCGCCGCGCTGCGTGGCCGATCGCCTTCCTGACCTTCATGTTCCCATTGCCGTTCCGCGTTGAGACGGCGCTGTCGCAGCCGCTCCAGCGCATCGCCACGGTCGTGAGCACATATGCCTTGCAAACGGTCGGCTTGCCGGCAATCTCGGAAGGCAACGTGATTGTGATCAACGAAGCCAGGATCGGCGTCGTCGAAGCATGCAATGGATTGGGCATGATGCTGCTGTTTTTCGCCATCGCCACGGCCGTGGCCTTGCTGGTCGATCGGCCGCTTTGGCAAAAGATCGTCCTGGTGCTGAGCGCTATACCGATCGCAGTGATCGCCAACGTCGCTCGCATCTCGGTGACAGGGATGCTGACCGGCCTGATTGGACAGGAATGGACGGACTGGCTGTTCCATGACGTGGCCGGCTGGTTCATGATGCCCTTAGCGCTACTCCTGCTCTGGCTGGAGCTGGCATTTGTGTCTCGCCTGTTCATTGAGGTCGAGACTCGAACAACTCGATTGAAGATCGGCGGCATGCCCGCAGCGTCGGGAAAGCCTGAAAAAAAAACGAACGCCGACCTGGCGAATCCGGCAGCGCCGGGTCGGCGCGTGGAGACCGTTGAAAGTCGCACGGCTGTGGCTGCAGCGGCGAATAATGGTCCCACAGGAGAATGACCGTGCCCACGGACAATATGCCGAGCTCTCCTGATCCGGTTGACCGGGCAGACCGCGGTGCGGCTCCATCGGGGAACGAACGGCGAAATTCGCGCCCGTCCCCCGCGGGCCATCGGCCCACGCCGCCGCCGCGACTAACCGCTGCGCCCAATCCTGCCGGCCTCATCGTCGCCTTGCGGCGTCGCTGGCTGTCGGCCGCGACCATCGGAATCCTCTTGGCGAGCGGCGTTTCCGTTGCCATCTGGACTTGGATGCCGACAGGTAAGGCAACCGCCCGCACGCTGGTCAACATTCAGGGCACGTCTTGGCTCTGGAAAGACAGTGCGCAACATACGGCGACGATGGATCCGCGGACGCACATCGCGTTGCTCAAGAGCCGTCTCGTATTGACGAGCGCGCTGAAGCAGCCCAAAGTGGCGGCGCTCGATTGCATTCGCACCAAGCCTGAGCCTATCGAGTGGCTCGAGAAAGAATTGCAAGCCGATTTCTCCGCCGCACCGGACGTCCTGCGGATCTCGTTGTCCGGCGACAATCCGTCGGAGTTGATCACGCTGGTCAACGAAATCCGCGACGCCTACAAGCGCGAGGTCATCGACAAGGAGCGGATCGACGCGAACGCCCGGCTCGTCTGGCTCGGCCAGCAGCGCGAGCAATACGAGTCGCGCCTGCGCCAAAGCAAGGAAATGCAGCGAGAATTGGAGCGGAAAACACCGAAGGATGCCAGCACGCGCAACTTACTCGCCGGCTTTGCCCAGCAACAGTTGTTCTTCTACGAGCGTGAGATCATTCAGACACAATCGGAAATCCGCCGTTTGACTGCGGAATTGACAGTGCAGAAGAATCTCGAAAAATCGCCCACCGATGGCGCCATTTCGCCGCGGATCATCGAAGAACTGCTGGAGAAAGACCCAGAATATCAGAAGGCCCAAGGCAAAGTCCGTGAAACCCGCCGCCTGATGGACGAATTTCTCAGCCGCAGCGTCCGGGGTGACAAAGACCCCGGAATGACTCGCTTTCGCGAGACGCTCAAGCAGGATGAAGCGGCGGTGACTCAGTTGCATCAGCAACTCATTCCCATTTATGAAGAGATTGTCAAGAAACGCCGCGGGTTCGATTTTGCGGTGAACACCCAGCAATTGGAAACGCGGCTGCAAGTGCTGCGTGAGGACGAGAAGGCGCTAACTGGGTTGCTCGAGGCGCAGCGGAAGCGCATCCAGGATATGGCCAACGACGTTGTCCGCCTGGAAGACCTGCGCGAGGACATGTCCGCCCAGGAGAAATTCGCAAAGCGGATCGCCGATGAAGAGGAAGGCCTGAAATTGGCTCTCAAAGTGCCGGAGCGATTCACGGTGATCGAAGAGGGCGTGGTCACGCGGCCGTCCGAATTCCGGCGGTTAATGATGGCCATCGGACTGGGATCGCTCGGATCGCTCGGTTTGGCGTGCCTGGGCATTGCATTTTGGGAGTTTCGGGCCGGCCGCGTGTCAACGGCTGAGGACGTGGCGCAGGATCTCGGTCTCAATCTCGTCGGCACGATTCCAGACGCGGCTCAGCGCTATCCGCGGCGCGGCCGGTCCCGAACATCCGTGGGATCTCCAAGTCGTGCAACTCCGGAATGCGCGGATGGAGATTCCGCGCGATGCACCGTTCATGCTGCCGTTCAACCAATGGTACACGAATCGCCCGGGCACGACCCTGTTCATGCCCGTCACCAACGTTACCCAGCTCTACCTGAATCTGCTCCTCATGCTGTTCAGCGAAGACACCGGCTACTTCGTCGTCGACACCGACAACGGCAATGCGGCCTGCGGCCTCGACGCGTTCCGAGCGAGCCGCGGCGGGCATCTCCACGACGATCTCTCCAAACGACGCATGTTCAGCCTCCGTGAACTGGATGCCGGCATCTGCGAAACCGCGATACAGGAACAAGGCATCATCTGCGAGCACATCGCACTGATGCAGCAGGCCCTCGGGCTCGGAGGCGGAATCCAGAGCGTCGGCAGCGGCCGTCACCTGCTCGGAATGGAGCCGCATATCTATCCGGGACTGGGCTTCCACTTCGTCGTCCCCCCCGGCAAACCGCTCCGCGCGAACCCGGTCGGCCTTCCGCAGGTCTGGGAAGGACCGACGCCGCCCTTCGTCCCTTCGATGCGGGACGCGGTCGAGCAGTTGGTCGCCAGCAAGTTCGGCCCGGCGGGCGCGTATCGCAAGCCCGGCGACGCCACCTGGGGCCGGGCTGCATCGGAGACTCAGGTTCCTCGGCATTCCGACCACGCCATCGAGGCAACCATCGCCTTCGCGGTTTACATCCTCGCCACCTACGGACGGTTCCCGGCGCATACGGATGCCTGTAAGGCGATCATCGCCTGCCAAACCCACCATGTGGATGAGGACTTTTACGCGGCGTTCTATCCCGAATCGGCCCTCACGGACGCCCATCGGGAGCATATGCATACGTGGCACAGCCATTGACGGTACTTTTTTCACAATGCCTGAGAAACAGGAGGGCACTATGGCACAGCACACCACACGTCGAGTCGTCATCACCGGCATGGGAGTCATCTCTCCGTTAGGCAGCACGGTGGACCTTTTCTGGCATCTCCTCAGCCGAGGTCAGTCCGCCGTGAAACCGCTCCGATCATTCGATACCACCCCGTTTCAAGCCTGTTTGGCGGCTGAA
>JRYJ01004829.1_pt1 | contig 11689 bp, 12 predicted proteins | sample 235371 | NCBI WGS metagenome assembly JRYJ01 (sample SAMN03074219, study PRJNA261477) | activated sludge metagenome | biome: Wastewater Treatment Plant; feature: Wastewater; material: Activated sludge; isolation source: activated biomass of a wastewater treatment plant treating hydrocarbon... ... | reverse complement strand
CAGCCGGTTGGCCCCATGGACCCCGCTGCAGGCGACCTCCCCGGCGGCGAAGAGTCCGGGCAGAGTCGTGGCACCGTTCACGTCGGTCCAGACCCCACCCATCATGTAGTGCGCACTCGGCGAAACCGGGATCCACTCCTCGGTCATATCGATGTCGTACCGGAGGCAGGTCGCATAGATCGTCGGGAAGCGGCGTTTGACGAATGCCGGCCCCAGATGGGTCACATCCAGATACACGTGGCGCGACCTCGTCGCCGCCATTTCCGACCAAATCGCCCGCGAGACCACATCCCGGGGAGCCAAGGCGCCATCGGGATGGTAGCGATGCATGAACAATTCGCCTTTGATGTTCCGCAGCTGTCCGCCTTCGCCGCGGATCGCCTCGGACAGCAGGAACGGCGGACTCGACGGGAGGTACAGCGCCGTCGGATGAAACTGTACGAATTCCATATCCGTCAGGGTCGCCCCGGCTCGGAGGGCCATCGCCATCCCGTCGCCCGTCGCGTTGCCCGGATTGGTGGTCCGGGCGTACACCTGCCCGGCACCGCCGGTCGACAACACGACCGCACCGGCGGCCAGCACCGTTCGCTCCCCGGTCAGCTCGTTGAGCACAATGGCGCCGCGACATCGACCATCCAATACGACCAGATCGACGGTGAAACGCCGGTCCAATCGCTGGATGCGGGCCTGCCGAGAGGCATGGGCCATCAAAGCGCGGACCATTTCGTTTCCGGTCGCGTCCCCGCGCGCCCGGAGAATGCGGCTGCGGCTATGCGCGGCCTCTCTCGTAAAGGCAAACCGTTTCCCGATCTTGTCGAATTTGGCACCCCAAGAGATCAGCTCCTGAATCCGGTCCGGTCCTTCCTCGACCAACACGCGCACGGCTTCACGTCGGCAGAGCCCGTGCCCGGCCTTCAGCGTATCGGCAAGGTGAATCCCGACGTCATCCTCCTCGCTGAGTGCCACGGCCACCCCACCTTGCGCATACATGGAGTTGCTCTCCAAGGGATGTCCCTTGGTCAACATCAACACCCGTCCGGCCCGGCTGAGTTCGATGGCCGCCCGGAGCCCGGCCACCCCGCTGCCGACGACGAGGAAATCGGTGTCCACCTTGTCTGGAACAGTCCGCGTCGTCATCGTGTGGATCCCTGTTGAGGACGCACCGGTTCTTCGGCTTGGCTCGCCCGTCCGACCATCCCGAACGGCAGATCCCCCTGCGCATCCCGCAATAAAATCGACTGCGTACCGACCCAGGCCAGACGTGCGTGACCACGCTGGCGGATGCCCGTCTCCCCGGGATTTCGCTTCCACTGTCCCTGCCAGTGCACGAACACGTCGATGTTGTCACCCTCGATCAAAATTCGTTCGATGGAGAACTCGAGTTGGATCTCCCGAAAGGCCTCGAAATCACCTTGGATGTCGCGTTGGAGGTGATCCAGCATGCCGGAGGGGAGAAACAGCGATTCCAATTCGCCCCGGTCCCGGTCCACATAAGCCTTGCGCAGCGACTCCACCGCCTTGTCGATCCGGAGAATCCGGTCGTGGTCCTCCTTATATTGGATCGTCTTGCCGGAGCAGCCGATGGCCAAGAGCAGTGCGCTGCACAGCACCAGAGGGACGAATTTCCACGTAGTGAGCGGCGGGAGACGGTGCATCGCCGCAGTATAGGAAGCTGCTCGGAGGGAGGTCAAGAAGCGCCGACCGACCCCGGGTACAGCTTGCTTTTTCGGACAAAAGTCACTAGACTCCCGCGCGAAGTTGCTAGGAGATTGATCGTATGGCGAGTGTCCTGAAGAAGCGCCGCAAGAAAATGCGCAAGCACAAGTACAAGAAGCTGCGCCGGCGCCAGAAGTTCTTGCGTCGCAAGAGCTGAGCCCACCACGACATAACGGACGGAGGGATCCGTGCCAGAAGGAAAAAAAGTTCGCATTCGCGTTCGAACGGTGAACTGTACCTATGTCGGGGATTTTCTCATTCCGCCCATGCGCAACCGCGTGTCCGACGCCATCAACGAGGAGCAGCGGCTCTTCATCAGCCTGACCGATGTGATGATCAACGACAAGGAGCGATCGGACTTCGTCGCGATCAACAAGAATCTCATCGAATCCATCGCACAGCTGTAGCCGCTCTCCCGACCTCCGGAACCGATCGTACCAGCCCTACTAGTGCTCCCGCCGCCCGAAGTGTTACCCTCCACAAGCTCACCTGCAGGAAGGAGTTCCCGCACAGTCGATGGTGTCCTTTAAGCGATTCCTCCCATTCCTCAGGCCGTACTTTACCCGCATGGCCGGAGCCTCAGTGCTGGTCATGGCCGTCGCCGCCGTCAACCTTGCGCTCCTCCGCCTGGCAGGTACGCTCTGGGACGTGATCACCGTCCAGCGTGATCAGCAGCGCATGACGGACATGATCGCCTTGTTCCTTGGGCTCGTCATCCTGCAGGGGCTCTGCTCGATGGGGCACAGCTACCTCACGACCTGGGTCTCGCAGCGGGTCGTCGCCGATTTCCGCACCCATCTGTTTGCCCACCTCCAGACGCTGTCCGTCAGCTTCTTCACCAAGCGCCGTACGGGGGAACTGATGTCGCGGCTCATGAACGACGTGACGGTGATCCAGAACGTCCTCACTGACACGCCCATCGATATGGCCAAGCAGCTCGTGACCTTTCTGGGCGGCACCGGCTTCCTCTTCGCGATGAACTGGCAACTGTGCCTCCTCATCCTGGTGCTGCTGCCCCTGCTCGTCGTCGTAGCCAAGTTGTTCGGCCGACGGCTGCGCGCGCTCTCCACCACGATCCAGGACCAGACCGCCTCCGTGAGCACGCTGGTAGAGGAGGTGATCGCGGGCATCCGGGTTGTGAAGTCGTTCGTGCAGACCAAGCGAGAGGAGCAGCGGTTTGCAGCGCAGGTCCGCACCGCCCTGGACTTGGCGCTTCGGCGGGCCACCGTCATGGCGGTTTTCGTCCCGACGATCACGTTCGTCACGTTCGCGGCGGCGGCGGCCGTGCTCTGGTACGGCGGCCGGCAAGTCATCGAGGGCAGCGTCTCGCCCGGCGATCTCTTTGCATTCGTGCTCTTCGCCGGCATCCTGATCGGACCGTTCGGCTCGGCGGCGCGCGTCTTCGCCCAGGTGAAGGAAGCCCAGGGCGCCATGCAGCGGGTGTTTGAAATCCTCGACACCATCCCGGAGGTGGCCGATGCCCAGAATGCCGTCGAACTGCCGCCGGTCCAGGGACATCTTCGGGCGGAAGGCCTCGGCTTCGCCTACGATCCGCGGCAACCCGTTCTCTCGGACGTCTCGTTCGAAGCCAAACCTGGCGAATTGATCGCGATCGTCGGCCCGACCGGGTCCGGCAAAACGACGATCATCAATCTGCTCCACCGCTTTTACGATCCGACGGCCGGACGCCTCACGGTGGACGGCTACGACCTCAAGGAGGTGCGTCTGGACAGCCTCTACCGCCAGATTGCGCTCGTTCCGCAAGAGACCGTCCTGTTCGGAGGCAGCATCCGTGACAATATCCGCTACGGACGCGAGGACGCCTCGGAGGCGGAGATTCTGGCCGCCAGCCGGGCTGCCCATGCGCATGAATTCGTCGTCGGTTTTCCCGATCAATATGAGACCATCGTCGGAGAGAAGGGCATCAACCTCTCAGGAGGACAGCGCCAACGGATCGCCATCGCACGGGCCATCCTCAAGAACCCGCGCATCCTGCTCCTCGATGAAGCCACCTCGTCGCTCGACACCGAGTCGGAACGCCTGGTGCAGGAAGCCTTGGAACGGCTCATGGTAGACCGCACGACCTTCGTGGTCGCGCACCGGCTCAGCACGATCCAGCGGGCCGACCGTATTTTGGTGCTGAACAAGGGCCGCATCGTGGAGGAAGGAACGCACGCCTCGCTCCTGGAACGACGCGGCCTGTACCATTATTTGTACACCTTGCGACTGGCCGAATTGCCGGCATGAACGAGGGCCTACTCTGATGATGCGATGGATGCGCCCGTCGTCCGGCAGCCGCGTGGGGCGGCTCGTCATCCTAGGGATCTTCCTGCTCGCAGCCTCGGTGCACGCCGAGCCCCCACTTCCCCGGCCGGACCATATCGTGGTCGTGATCGAAGAAAACCATTCGTACGCGCAGATCATCGGTTCCCCGGCGGCACCGTACATCAATGCACTGGCGCAACGCGGCGCCCTATTGACCAACTCTTTCGGCGTCACGCACCCCAGCCAGCCGAACTACCTCGCCCTGTTCGCCGGATCGACTGAACACATCCTCGGCAACAACTGTCCCATCTCCCTCACCGCGCCGAATCTCCGCAGCGCGCTCGCGCAAGTGGGCCGGAGCTTCACGGGGTACGCCGAAGACCTCCCGGCCGTCGGCTCGACGGATTGCGTCGTGGCGTCCTACGTGCGCAAACACAATCCCTGGGTAAACTGGCAAAGCGCGCCGATCCATAGCGTGCCGGCCGGCGAGAACAGACCCTGGTCCGACTTTCCCTCAGACTTCGAAGGACTCCCGACCGTCAGCTACGTCATCCCGAATCAACTTCACGACATGCACGACGGCAAGGATCCGCAACGGATCAAGGACGGCGATACCTGGCTGGAAACCCATCTCGAGCCTTACGTCCGATGGGCCCACGCTCACAACAGCCTGTTGATTGTGACGTGGGACGAAGACGACGGAAAATCCGACAACCATATTCCCACGATCCTCGTGGGACCGATGGTCCGTCCCGGCCGTTACGGCAAAAAGGTGGATCACTACACGCTGCTACGGACGATCCTCGACATGTATGGGGCGCGACCGATCGGGCTGACTCAGCACACCATGCCGATTCGGTCGATCTGGAAAGCCCCCTCACCGTGAGCTGCCGCGGGACGCCCCGCGTAGACGAAGACCGGCTTTCCAGAGCTCCATCAATACGAAGGGCACGGCGGCCAAACCCGCCAACTCCCACCAGTGCTCCGGCCGTAACGGTACGGTTCTGAAGATCTGCTGTCCCCACGGCAAAACCAGAAGACAGGCTTGCAGGAGCGCGGAGACCACGACGGCCGCCACGAGGGCGCGATTCGTCGTGACTCCAATCTGAAACAGCGAATACTGTTCATGCCGGCAGCTGAAGGCATGCACCAGTTGCACGAGCACGAGCGTCGTAAACGTCAAGGTCCGAGCCACGGAGGCCTCGTGATCGGCCACCGACCACGTCATCCCGAAGACCGCCAGCGTCACCGCGGCCATCATCAGGCCCTGCGCGAAGATCGCGGCTAACCTGGCCCGATCCAACAAGGGCGCCCGAGGATCGCGGGGCGGCCGCCTCATCACATCCGGATCGCGGGGGTCGACCGCCAGCGCCAGCGCGGGAAATCCGTCGGTCACCAGGTTGATCCAGAGAATTTGAATCGGCAGGAGGGGCAGCGGCCAGCCCACCAGCGAGCTGCCCAACATGACCAGCACCTCGCTGAGGTTGCAGGACAGCAGGTATTGCACGGCTTTCCGAATGTTGTCGTAGATCCCCCTCCCCTCCTCGACTGCCGCGGCAATCGACGCGAAGTTGTCGTCGGTCACCACCATGTCCGACGCTTCTTTCGTGACGTCGGTGCCGGTCATTCCCATGGCGACGCCGATGTCGGCTTCCCGCACGGCCGGCGCGTCATTCACGCCGTCCCCGGTCATGGCCACCACCGCACCGCGGCTCCGCCACGCCTTCACGATCCGCAATTTATGCTCGGCCGACACACGCGCATAGACATGGACATCCTGCACTCGTCCCGCCAATTCGGCGTCCGAAAGGGCGTTCAACTCCATCCCGGACAACGCCTGCACCGGCTCCGGCGCGAGATGTGCGTCCCGCGCGATCGCTAGCGCCGTCTCCTTGTGGTCGCCGGTGATCATGACCGTGTCGATCCCGGCCGATCGGCACAGGCCGACCGCGGCTTTCGCCTCCGGCCTGAGGGGATCCTTCATGGCGGCCAACCCGACGAAGCACAACCGACTTTCGAGGCGGTCCGCATGGACGAGGTCGGCCTCGTCTGTGACGCGCCGGGAGGCCAGCCCCACCACCCGCAGAGCCTGTCGGGCGAACCGCTGGTTTGCCGACAGGATAGCGGCCCGCACTTGGTCCGATAACGGTTTGGCGGTGCCGTCGATCGTCGAATAGCGATCACACCGGCTGAGCAACACATCCGGCGCACCCTTGACGAACGCGATCAGCCCGTCATCCGAACGGCGGACGATCGTCATCATCTTGCGCTCCGGATCGAACGGCACCTCCGTGACGAAGGGGTGTGCCCGCTCGATCTCGTCCTTGCGGTACCCGCCTTTGCCCGCGGCCACCAGCAGGGCCCCTTCGGTCGGGTCACCGATCACGGTCCAGGCTCCGTTCACCTGACGCAGCGAGGCGCCGTTACAGGCCACGGCCACCATCAGCAGGTCGCCCAACGCGCCTCCCGAGCCAGGTTGAGGCTGAGGTTGAATCAGGGCGTCGTGACCTCCCGTGACCTGAGCCTCGCCCTCGGCCTTCCCGACGATCTCGCCTTCCGGCCCATAGCCCTCCCCCGTCACCTGGAACACTTGCCCATCGGCGTAAAGCTGGGTCACGGTCATTTCGTTCTTGGTCAACGTTCCCGTCTTGTCGGTGCAAATGACCGTCGCCGCACCGAGCGTCTCCACCGCCGGGAGGCGCCGGATCAGCGCGTGCCGCTTCACCATCCGCATCACGCCGAGCGCCAACGTCATCGTGACAATTGCCGGGAGCCCTTCCGGAATCGCGGCCACCGCCAAACTGACCGCCGTCAGGAACATGATCACCGGCGGCTCCCCACGCCACAACCCCAAGGCAAAGACCACGGTGACGATGCCGAGTGAGAGGTACAACAGCAGGTGACCGAAATGTTCCAAACGGCGCTGCAACGGAGTCGGTTCGATGGTCGCCGCGGTCATGAGCGTGGCGATCCGCCCCAGTTCCGTCCTGGTACCGGTCGCGACCACCAGGGCCCGCCCTTTTCCGGCCGTGACCACCGTGCCCAGAAACAGCATGTTCCGGCGCTCGGCAATCGGGAGTTCCTCCTCCCCGACCTGAGCGCTCTGTTTTTCGACCGGTGTGGATTCACCGGTCAGCGCCGCTTCCTGCGTCCGCAGCGAGGTGGCATAGATCAACCGGACGTCGGCCGGGACCCGGTCCCCGGCCTCCACATTGATCAGATCGCCGGCGACGAGTTCCCGTGACGGAAGCGACCGCCATTCCCCGTCACGCAGGACTCGCGCGTAGGTCACGGCCAACGTTTTCAGAGCGGCCAGCGACCGCTCGGCGCGATACTCCTGGACGAATCCCAAGATTGCGTTGAGGAAGACGATCGCGAGAATGGCTCCCGTATCGATCCACTCACCCAAGGCACCTGACACGAGGGCGGCACCGATGAGAACCCAGATGATGAGGCTGGCGAACTGCGCGCGGAAGATGGTCCAAGGGGAGGGAGGAGGCGTTTCCGGCAATTCATTGGGCCCTTGCTCGGCAAGACGACGCGCGGCTTCGGCCGACGTGAGCCCGTCCATCAACGAAACCTGAAAATGCCACGCAATTTGTTGTGGCGAGCGGGCATACCACCGGTCCACTACGTCGTGATTCTGATCGGGCATCTTCGGGTCCTTGTGCTGCGCCACCGACGAACCTGCAAGATTCGCCCCTCTGGGACGCCATCCATGTACCGAATCTTTTGGGAAAAACCGACTCCCTACCTGGATGACCGACGGGGAGCCGTGCCATCACTGTAGCCTTCCGCCACAAGTGTTCCCCTTTTCACCTCATCAACCTCTCAACCGGCGGCAAAACCGGCCGATAAAGGAATGACGACCCTGTTCGTTACGCCTTGGTTCAGCTTTCCGAACCGACCCAGCGGGTCGCCAATGGTACCATGACGGCGATCTGCTAGAATTAGGATCGTATGGCACGCGCGCACTGGCCCTCCCCGACCCCCATCCCGGACGGTTTGCGTCGGAACCTGCAGGACCTTCGGCACGCGCTGTTGGGTCTGCATAAGGCCCTGATCGTCTCCGAGCAATTGACCTATGAACGGATCTACGGGCGGATCACATCGGCCGGCCAACTCTTGCAACTGGTCATGAACGACCCCTGGTTTGCCTGGCTCCATCCGCTCTCTCACCTGGTCGTCCGTATCGACGTCACGCTGGAGGATCAGGACGAGTCGTCGATGGAAGATGCCCAGGAACTCCTGTCCGAAGCCCGTGGGCTCCTCCGTCCGTCGGAAGAGGGCGATGGCTTCGAGCGGAGCTACTACGAAGCCCTCCAACGCACTCCCGACGTCGTCCTGGCCCACGCCAACGTCAAGAAGCACCTGTCATCCGCATCAACGTCCGCCGCCGCCTGAGCGACCTCCTCGAACCCGGAGAGAAACAGGGAAGCGAGCGGAGGTCCTCCCTCATGGGTAAGGATGTCCGACCTTTCTTGGATAAGCGTGACGGACTATTCCAGCGGTTGATAGGCCAGCGGGATCGTGAAGAGTTCTTCAGGCAAGTGGCGGAAACGGACATGGTGATACTCGAGACTCCAACTGCCGTCTTTCCGCGTCAGTCGCAACGGAAACCTGATGTCGGTGGCGAGCCACTGGTAGTAGACCACCTCCGCCGTGCCCTCACGAACAGTCACTTCGTAGAGGGTGGTGGGGTGGCCTTCCAGCATTTGTGAGCCGATCTCTTCCCGCCCAATTTCCCCCTCCAAACGTTCGGTGACCCGCGGAGACTGCGCCGGCTCGTACGGAAGCGTCTTGAAGTGCTTGAGCCGACCGAGCAGGCACCAGATGAGCTGCTTGTCCTTCCGAACGATCGTCACTCCCACGGGACCGCGGTCGTTGTGTTCCAGTCGCCACCGGTCGTCCGTATAGTAGATGCTGGCTCAACGGGTGTGCCCATCGGTCTTCATCACGAGATCGGCAAGGAACTCAAGCGCGTCGGCCCGGTGGGGGCCGTAGAGGAGGATAACCGGCAGGACCAAGAGAAATGGGGTCAGCCGCATGTCCAGCCTCGTCATGGTGCGAGACGACTACCGCGCGACGGACGCGATCACTTCTGCCGGTTTCTAGATCGGTTGGATGAGGAGGANNTGAAACTGAACAGGCGAACGCTCTCAGGGGCCTCGTTTGGCACGAATGAGATCGGCAACCGGGTATCCTAACAGGCGGGCTTTTTCCACCAGCGCCTGATACTCCGAGTCGTCCAGCCGAGGGGCGCGAGCCAAGATCCATAGGAACCGGCGATCCGGCGTCCCGACGAGGGCGGTTCGATACTCCGGGTCGAGCGCAAGGATCCAGTAGTTGCCATCCCGGGACGGACCGACCAGCCGCGCGAACCAGTTGTCGAAGACCACGCTCAATTTCGCCCGGCTGGCGGGATCGACGACCGTGGCGACCCCCTCGGCCGACTCAATGTCGCCCCGATCGGTGAGGCACTCGTTGTGGACGCCCACGCGTTCGTTATCGAGCACCGTATAACGGGCGGTCGAATCGACGCAATGCCGCTGAAACCACATCGGGAGCCTGGCAATTTCATACCAACGCCCCGCGTACCGGGTGAGGTCGACGGCACCCACAGTCGGCAGCGGATCGCGAGGTGTCGTGGCACACGCCCCGAGTAAGCCTGCCAGCACCGCCGACAGCACAAGGCCGCGCATGGGTACCCTCAGAAGAGCGGATGGTGTGGGGACGACGAAAAGGGCGTCGCGGTCGGAGCATCGCCCTTGTTCCCGAGAAATCGCCAGCCGCGCTTATCCCGCACGAGAAAGTGGACTTCCCGAAACCAACTGTCCAGCGTGATTCGCTTGTTCGTCGCCACCTCGCTCCCATACAGACCGCCCGTGCAGGTGACTTCGATCCGCAGCTCCGCCCCGTCGCGGATGAGTTTCATTTCGGAAAACAGATGCGTGGAGGAGAGATCGTGATAATGTTCGAACACCTCACTCCAAATCCGTTCCACCGCCGGGAGACGCAACCCATGATAGTTGTAGCTCGGCGCATAAAACTCCATCATCGCGACGAGGTCCCTGGCTCGCAGGGCCCGCTCCGCCCGCTCGAACGCGGACAGCACGTCCTTCACCAGCGGATCGGCACGAATCGTAGCCGCATCGGTGATCGTCCGGCCCCCGGTCGTCAAGGTCGCCTCCGGCAGAATCTGGACGACCGCAGAGGCCGGCAGGCCCATCAGCAACCAGACCAGCGCGGCTCCCACCGAAAGGCCCCGTTGCCATGTCATCGTGCCATGGCTCGCTGTGCCGAATCCGCCGACGGGACGCGCCCCGTTTTTCAGTCTGGCATTGGAGTCAGCCATTCGCTCAGAAGTCCAATTCCATCATCTTGCGGTGGAATCGAGACACGATGTTGGGATCAGGGGTGAGCCGCACGCCGGCCGATTCTTTGCCAGCATAGGGCAACAGGTTCAGCACGTGTCGGAGGCTTTCCAACCGGGCGGCCTGCTTGTCGTTCGCCTTCACGATGATCCACGGGCTGAAGGTCGTGTGGGTCTTGCTGAACATCTCTTCCTTGTAGCGCGTGTAGGCATCCCACAGTTCCTGGGCCTTTTCGTCCACGGGGCTGAGCTTCCATTGCTTCAAGGGGTTCTTGCGTCGAGCTTCGAACCGTTTCAGTTGTTCCTCCTTGGAGATGGAAAACCAGAACTTGATGATCGTCACGCCGTCTTCATACAGCATATGTTCAAACTCCGGCACCTGTTGCAGGAAGCGCTGGTACTCCTTCTTGCTGCAGAAGCCGTTGACCGGCTCGACGACCGCGCGGTTGTACCAACTGCGGTCGAAGAAGACGATCTCGCCGGCATTGGGCAATTGACGGATGTAGCGCTGAAAGTACCATTGCCCTCGCTCCTCATCGGTCGGCTTCGGCAATGCGACGACCCGCATCGCCCGCGGATTCAGGTGCTCGGTAAAGCGACGAATCGTACCGCCCTTTCCGGCGGCATCGCGACCTTCGACCAGGATGGCGATGCGCTGCCCATCCTTCTGAACCCACCGCTGCAGTTTCACGAGCTCGATTTGCAGAAACCGCAGCTCTTCTTCGTACCGCAGCGTCGCCAGCACGGTGTCCAGGTTCACGTCCTGGGAGCGGAGCAATTGCAGCACGCCACGGCGCGTGTTGATCCGACGAAGATCTTCAAGGGCAAGGTGGTGGGCTGGTTGCCCGTTGATCAATGGCGGCGCGGCTCCTGATCCGGTGCCCGCCGACTCCTCCGATTGCATCGGCACCTGCCCTTTGATCCGTCCATTTCCTTCGACGAGCCCCTGGACTTCCCGAGGCCCGCTCGTCTGACCGACCTTGTCCGCGCGCTCATCTCTGGCTGCGAGGACATTGCTTCGTTCTTCGCGTCCGTCCTTCATCCCCATGACTCCTCCTTCAGTCCTCAGATTCTCCGATTGGCGTCGATTGCGCTCCCCATCCAGACATATCAATCCATTTTTAGTGCCCGATGCAATCGAAATACCCGAAGAACCGCGCTCCCGAGCTTCAGCCATGATCGACTTCATGTGTGAAATTCGAGAGTTAGGAGACGGCCCTTACCTCCGGCCTTCGAGATCAAACTGCCGCTGACCTGAATCACCCCAGAATCCTCATCCGGCTGTGGCAAGAGGCGTCACCTTGACTGGATTTTCCCACTCTTGTCCAAAATAGG
>JRYJ01004140.1_pt1 | contig 11691 bp, 11 predicted proteins | sample 235371 | NCBI WGS metagenome assembly JRYJ01 (sample SAMN03074219, study PRJNA261477) | activated sludge metagenome | biome: Wastewater Treatment Plant; feature: Wastewater; material: Activated sludge; isolation source: activated biomass of a wastewater treatment plant treating hydrocarbon... ... | reverse complement strand
GAAGGCGGTCGAGTTCGTGAAGGCGGGCGCTGAGGTTTATAGCAAGGTTTGATTCGGCCGATGGGGCGGGCATTTCCCGGAGATGGGGACATGAGGCGTATCGGCATTATTGCGGCCGTTGTCGGCACGCTGTGTGGGTGCGCCACTCAGAGTTCCGTTCGATTGACAAACGAACCCCTTTCCGAAGGCAAAGCTGAAGCCGTCTTCTGGAGCCGTTCCCAGTTCAATATTGGCTGGCGCTACCCGGACAATGATGCGTATGTGAAGACGGTAGACACCGTGGCAATCGGCGAGAGTGTCAGCTACGTGGAATTAGCGCCAGGCCCCCACGTCGCCGAAGTTCTCCACAGGAGGCACCATTTCTGCATCTGGGAGCTGTTAGCAAGGGAATGGGGGTATCCCAATTGCTACCGGCCGGAAGGGATTACCAGGCTGGAGTGGACGGCTGAATCGGGACGCAGCTATATGGCCTTCGCGTTTCACTATTGCGACAAGAACTGGGTTTGGATCGAAGATACCGGGAACAGTGCGTCGGAAGACATCAAGAAGCTGAAGAGTTACCCGCTGGCCGTTCTCCCGGTGCTCCATCTCGCCGACGACGTGCGATCAAGGCCGAGGGAATCAAGAAGGGTCATGGCCGGAGAGGCCCCACCAGAAAGATGCGGGCCGTAGCGATCCAGCCCTCATGCGTGGGGACAAATCGGTGGCCGAGGCTGCGCCCCCAATCACCCGCCCCCCAAACGCCGCACCACCACCCCCTGCCGCCCGAAGTGCTCGATCAGCTCCTCCTGATGCGCGGCATCCCGGGTTTCGATCTGCAGGATGATTTCGGTCATGCCGACCGGGACGTGGAGTTCGCCCCGGCGGTGTTCGACGTGGCGGATATTCATGCCGTGCTCGGCGACCAGCCCCAGCAGCCCGGCGAGGCGGCCGGGGGTGTCGGGGACGCGCACGGTTAGGCTCATCAAGCGGCCGCTGCTGGCGAGGCCGTAGTCGATGGTGCGGCCGATGAGGGTCATGTCGGCGTTGCCGCCGCTGACCACCACCACGGTCGGGCGGTCCGCCGATAGCGGCACGAGGCCGCGCATGAGGGCGGCGAGGCCGACGGCGCCGGCCCCTTCGGCCAGGGTGCGGGTGCGCTCCAGAAGGTGGACCATGGCCTCGGCGATGGCGTCGTCGTCCACGGTGACGATGGCATCCACGTGGCGGGCGATGACCTGCCGGGGGCACAAACCGGGCACCTTGACTTTGATGCCGTCGGCGATGGTGTGGGCGTCGGCCGGGATGGCATCGACCCCGCCGTCGACCAGGAAATGCCTCCAGGGGGCGACGGCATCGGCCTGGACGCCGATGATGCGCACCTCCGGCTGCATGCTCTTCACCGCCAGGGCGATGCCGGCGAGGAGCCCACCACCGCCCAGGGGGACGACGACTTGCGCCGTCTCGGGCAGGGCTTCGAGGATTTCCAGGCCGACACTCGCCTGACCGGCGATGATTTCCCAGTCGTCGTAGGGATGGATGAAGCTGGCGCCGCTCTCCGTCGCCAGGGCTTCGGCCGCCTGGCGAGCCTCTTCCAGGGTCGCCCCCTGGAGGACAACGGTGGCGCCAAGGCCGCGGCAGGCTTCGATCTTGGTCAGGGGCGCATTGACCGGCATGACCACGGTGGCCGCCAGTCCCGCCTCCCGGGCAGCCCGGGCCACCCCCTGGGCGTGGTTGCCGGCGGAGGCCGCCACCACGCCGCGCCCGCCCTCGCGCCGGGCGAGGAGGCAGGCGATCTTGTGGGCGGCACCCCGCAGCTTGAAGGAGCCGGTTCGCTGCAGATTCTCCTGTTTCAGGCAGACGGGAGCGCCCAGCTCCCGGGACAGCGGCTCGTTGGCCCAGAGGGGCGTGGCCAGGACGAGGCCGGCGGTGCGTTCGCGGGCGGCACGCAGGGCGGCCAGGTCGGGGGGCGCGGCGGGGGCGGACATGGGCACTCCTTGCACGGGGGCGTGGGACAAGCGTAATTCCTTTGCCCCTGCAGATAAAGGCCCGCAAGATCGGCGACAATGGGGTTTTCGGCACCCGCTTTCCCATGGACTGTCGCCCCCATTGCGGCGCCTGCTGCATCGCCCCTTCCATTTCCTCCCTCGGCAAACCGGCGGGCGAGCCCTGCCGGCATCTGGACGAGGCTTTGCGCTGCCGTATTTTCGGCCTGCCTGAACGCCCCGCCTGCTGTTCCGGCCTGCAGCCCTCGGCCGAGATGTGCGGCGATTCCCGCGACCATGCCCTGCGCTGGCTGGCCGAGCTAGAGCGCGTCACCCATCCGGGATAGAATGCGGCCTCCCCAAACGGAGCCCCCCATGGACGCCCTCCTCCTCATCAAGGCCCTCATCCTCGGCATCGTCGAAGGGCTGACCGAATTTCTCCCCGTCTCCTCCACCGGCCACCTCATCCTTGCCGGCGATCTGCTCAATTTCAACGACGAGCGGGGCAAACTCTTCGAGATCGTCATCCAGTCCGGGGCCATCCTGGCCGTCGTCTGGGAGTACCGCGCCCGGCTGGCCGCCGTCGTCAAGGGCGCCTTCAGCGACGCCGCCGCCCAGCGCTTCATCGTCAACGTCGGCATCGCCTTCGTGCCCCTGGCGGCCCTCGGGCTGCTCTTCGGCAAGGCCATCAAGGCCCACCTGTTCAACCCCATCACCGTCGCCACCACCTTCATCCTCGGCGCCTTCATCATCCTCTGGGCGGAGCGGCGCGAGCACCGCATCCGCGTCGAATCGGTGGACGACATGAACTGGCTGGACGCCCTGAAGCTCGGCATCGCCCAGGCCTTCGCCCTCATTCCCGGCACGTCCCGCTCCGGCGCCACCATCATCGGCGGCCTGCTCTTCGGCCTGTCGCGCAAGGCGGCCACCGAGTTCTCCTTCTTCCTGGCCATCCCCACCCTGATCATCGCCAGCCTCTACCAGCTCTACAAGGAGCGGGCGCTGCTGAGCGCCGACGACCTCGGCATGTGGGCCGTGGGCTTCGTCGCCTCCTTCGTCTCCGCCTTCCTCTGCGTGCGCTGGCTGCTGCGCTACATCTCCAGCCACGACTTCACCGCCTTCGCCTGGTACCGCATCGCCTTTGGCATCGTCGTACTGGCCACCTGGCAGTTCGGCTGGGTCGAGTGGACCGCCCACTGATCCTTTACCTGCACGGCTTCTGCTCCTCGCCGGCCTCCTGGAAGGCCCGGCTGATGGCCGATGCCATGGTCGCCCGCGGCCTCGCCGACGCCTTCGCCTGCCCCGCCCTGCCGCCGGTGCCGGATGAAGCCGTCGCCATGGCGGAGGCCATCATCGGCCAGGCCGCCGGGCCGGTGACCCTGGTCGGCAGTTCCCTGGGCGGCCACTACGCCACCTGGCTGGCGGAAAAGTACGGGCTCAGGGCGGCGCTGGTCAATCCGGCCGTCGTCCACCGTCTCGACCTCGGGCTCTTCCTCGGCGAGCACGCCAATTTCCACAGCGGCGAGCGCTTCACCTTCACCGCCGAACATGGCGCCCAACTGGCGGCCCAGCACGTCCCCCGTCCCGACCCGGTCCACTACCTGCTCCTGGTGGAAACCGGCGACGAGGTCCTCGACTATCGCCACGCCGTCGAACACTACGCCGGCTGCCGGCGGATCGTCCTTCCCGGGGGCGACCACAGCTTCACGAGATTTCCCGAAACCATCCCGCAAATCCTTGAATTCGCTGGGCTATAATCCGCCGATGCATGTATTGTTCGAAGAAGATGGCGGCTTCAAGACCGGCACCGTCATGGCCGACAACGACGCGTCGTTGCAGGTCGAGATGGCCTCCGGCAAGCGGAGCAAGATCAAGGCGGCGACGGTGTTGCTGCGGTTCGAAAACCCCGCGGCCGGGAGCCTGCTGGAGCAGGCGGAACCCCTGGCCGCCGGCATCGAACCAGATTTCCTCTGGGAGTGCGTGAGCGATGGCGAATTTTCATTTCTGGATTTTGCCCGTGACTACTACGGCCACGACCCCGCGCCGGTCGAAGCGTCGGCGGTGCTGCTTGCCCTGCATGCAGCACCCGTCTACTTCCATCGCAAGGGTAAAGGCCGCTTCAAGAAAGCCCCTCCCGACATTCTCGCGGCTGCTCTGGCCGGTCTTGAAAAAAAGCGTCAGCAAGCGCTTGCCATCGAGCGCTGGGTCGAGGCGCTGAAGGCTTTTGACCTGCCGCCGGAAATCGGCGCCCTGACCGATTCCCTGCTCTACGCCCCCGACCGCAACAAGCCGGAGACCAAGGCCTTCGAGGCCGCCTGCGCCGAAACCGGCCTTTCCGCCGCCCAGTTGCTGTTCAAGTGCGGCGCCATCAAGTCCGCCTACCATCTCCATTACAAGCGCTTCCTCCACGAGCAGTTCCCCAAGGGCACCGCTTTCCCCGCCCTGGAAGCGCCCGCCTCGCCGAACGACCTGCCCCGGGCCGACGTACGGGCCTTCTCCATCGACGACGCCCACACCACCGAGATCGACGACGCCCTGTCGGTGACCCGGCTGCCCGGCATCGGCAGCCGCATCGGCATCCACATCGCCGCCCCCGGCCTGGCCATCGAGCACGGCTCGCCCCTGGACGGCGTCGCCCGGGCCCGGTTATCCACCGTCTACATGCCCGGCAACAAGATCACCATGCTGCCGGACGCCGTCGTCGAGCGCTACACCCTGGCCGGCGGCGTCGACTGCCCGGCGGTGTCCCTGTACCTGACGGTGAATGACGCCCTGGAGGTGGTCAGCCACGAATCGCGGCTGGAGATGGTCCATATCGCGGCCAACCTCCGCCACCACGAGGTGGAACCCTGGTTCAACGCCGAGACCGTCGGCGGCCCCCTGCCCGACCAGCCCTTCAAGGACGAACTGCTCCACCTCTGGCACTTCGCCAACGCCTGCGAAGGCCGGCGGGGCAAGCCTTCGGCCACCCAGGGCGTGAACGACTACAACTTCGCCATCCACGGCGACCTGGCCGACCCCGATGCCTGCCGGGTGGAAATCAGCGAAAGAAAGCGCGGCAGCCCCCTGGACAAACTGGTGGCGGAACTGATGATCGTCGCCAATTCAACCTGGGGCGGGCTACTGGCCGAGAAGAACGTCGCCTGCCTGTACCGGGCCCAGACCCAGGGCAAGGTGCGCATGACCACCTCGCCCCTGCCCCACGAGGGCCTCGGCGTGCCGCAGTATGCCTGGATGACCTCGCCGCTGCGCCGCTACTGCGACCTGGTGAACCAGTGGCAGCTCATCGCCTGCCTCCAGGGCGAGACCCCGGCCTTTGCCCAGAAGTCCGCCGAACTGTTCGCCGCCATGCGGGATTTCGAGCTCACCTACGCCGCCTACGCCGACTTCCAGCGCCTAATGGAGCGCTACTGGTGCCTGCGCTGGCTGCAGCAGGAGGGCATCACCGCCATCGACGCCACGGTGCGCCGGGAGCAGTTGGTCAAACTCGACCACCTGCCGCTGCTGCTGCGCGTTCCCTCGGTGCCGGCGGAACTGGCGCCGGGGCAGAGGGTGCGCCTGGCCATCGACAGCATCGACCTGCTGGCCCCCGACCTCCAGGTGCGCTGGCAAGAGACCCTGGCCGGAGCCGACGCCGCCGAAGCGGAGGAGGAAGAGGAGCAGTGAGCGCTCCCGCCCAGGCCCTCTATCCGCCGGCACCCGTCTCCAACCGGCTGTGGCTGGCTATCGGCATTTCCCTTGCGCTGCACGGACTGCTCCTCTCCCTGCACTTCACCTTTCCCGACGCCGCCCAGGCCATGCGTGAGAAGGCCCTGGACATCATCCTGGTCAACGCCAAGTCGGCCCGCAAGCCCGTGGACAAGCAGGCCCTGGCCCAGGCCAACCTGGACGGCGGCGGCAATACCGACGAGAACCGCCGCGCCCGCACGCCCCTGCCCCCCACCCAGCAGCAGACCACCGGCGCGGAAATCGAGCAGATGCAGCGCCGGGTCCAGGAGCTGGAAGCCCGCCAGCAGCAGCTCCTGGCCCAGGCCCGCAGCGTGCGCAAGGCCGCCGTCGCCCAGAACGACCAGGACACCCCTACCCCGACCAACAACCCCACCGGCTTCGACCTGGCCGAATCGGCCCGGGCCATGGCCCGGCTGGAAGGGGAAATCGGCAAGTCGGTGGAGGAGTACAACAAGCGCCCCCGCAAAAAATTCATCGGCGCCCGCGCCGAGGAATACCGCTTCGCCCAGTACATCGAGGACTGGCGCCAGAAGGTCGAGCGGGTGGGCACCCTCAACTACCCGGAAGCCGCCCGGGGCAAGCTCTACGGCGCCCTGGTGCTGACCGTCTCCATCAACGCCGACGGCGGCGTCGGCCGCGTGGACATCAACCGTTCCTCGGGCTACAAGGTGCTGGACGAGGCCGCCCGCCGCATCGTCCAGATGGCCTCGCCCTACTCCCCCTTCCCGCCGGACATCCGGCGCGACACCGACATCCTGGAAATCACCCGCGTCTGGTACTTCACCCAGGGCGACAGTCTGGAGACCAAGGCACGATGACCGACCGCTACGCCGTCCTGGGCAACCCCATCGGCCACTCCAAGTCGCCGGCCATCCACGCCGCCTTTGCCGCCCAGACGCGGCAGGACATCCGCTACGAGGCCATCCTCGCCCCCCTCGACGGCTTCACCCAGGCCGTGGCTGCCTTCGCCGCCGCCGGCGGCCGCGGCGCCAACGTCACCGTGCCCTTCAAGGAAGAAGCCCATCGCCTGGCTACCCGCCTTTCCCCCCGGGCGGTGCGAGCCGGGGCAGTGAATACCCTCACCTTCAGCGGCGAGGGTATCGCCGGCGACAACACCGACGGCGCCGGCCTGGTCGCCGACATCGAGTCCAACCTGGGCTTTCCCCTGGCCGGCAAGCGCATCCTGCTCCTCGGCGCCGGCGGCGCCGCCCGCGGCGTTGTCGGCCCCCTCCTCGACACCGGCGCCGGCCACCTGACCATTGCCAACCGCACCGCCGCCAAGGCCCGGGAATTGGCCCACCTCTTCGTCCATCACGGCAACATCCTGGGCTGCGGCCTCCCCGAGATCGAGGGGCCCTTCGACGCCGTCATCAACGCCACCGCCGCCAGCCTGGCCGGCGAGGCCGTGCCCCTGCCGGCAGGCGTCTTCGGCCCCGGCGCCCTGGCCTACGACATGATGTACGGCCAGGCGGAAACCCCCTTTCTCGCCGCCGCCCGCGCCGCCGGTGCCACCCGCCTGGCGGACGGCCTGGGCATGCTGGTGGAGCAGGCCGCCGAGGCCTTCCTGCTGTGGCGGGGCATCCGGCCGGAAACGGCGCCGGTCCTCGCCGCCCTGCGCGCCCAACTCGCCAGGGCATGAAGGTCGTCGGCCGCTGGCTCAAGCGGGGCCTGCTGGCCGTTCTCGGCCTCTTTTTCCTCTACCAGCTCTGGCTCCTGGGCTGGGTACTCTTCTGGGGCCATTTCAACCCCGGCACCACCCGTTTCATGGAAATCCGCCTTGCCGAACTGCGGGAAAAGAAGCCGGGCGCCCAACTGCAACAACAGTGGGCGCCCTACGCCCGCATCTCCAACCACCTCAAGCGCGCCATCATCGCCGCCGAGGACGCCAAGTTCGTGGACCACGAAGGTTTCGACTGGGAAGGCATGCAGAAAGCCCTGGAAAAGAACCAGAAAAAGGGCCGCTTCGTCGCCGGCGGCTCCACCATCACCCAGCAATTGGCCAAGAATCTCTTCCTGACGCCCACCAAGTCCTACTGGCGCAAGGGCGAGGAAGCCCTCATCACCCTCATGATCGAGACGCTGTGGCCCAAGCAACGCATCTTCGAGGTCTACCTCAACGTCATCGAATGGGGCAACGGCGTCTTCGGCGCCGAGGCCGCGGCCCGCCACTATTACGGCGTTTCCGCCCAGCAGCTCGGCCCGGAACAGGCGGCGCGGCTCGCCGGCATGGTGCCCAACCCCCGCTTCTACGACCGCAATCGCAACGCCCCCGGCCTGGGGCGGAAAACGGCCATCATCCTGGCCCGCATGCCTGCCGCCGAATTGCCGTAAACCGACATTTCGTCACAGACCGGGCCTTTTGCCGGTGCTAGAATTCCCGCTCCCTTTGCGGCGCTGCACCATGAGCGAAGAAGACCAGCTTACCGACACCGAAGACTTGCAGGAGCGCCTCGCCGAGGTGCAGACCCTGCTCGCCCGGCACAAGCTGGTGGAAGACCTCGTGCACCGCCAGGCGGCGGACACGCCGCGCCATGACCTGGTCGAGGATCTGGTCCACAAGCAACACCTCATCGAGCTCCAGAAAAAGCTGGAGCCCATGCACCCGGCGGACATCGCCTACATCCTCGAAGCCCTGCCGCCGGACGAACGCCTCATCGCCTGGGACCTGGTCAAGGCCGAGCACGAGGGCGAGATTCTTCTCGAAGTCTCCGACGCCGTCCGGGAAAGCCTCATCGACTCGATGGAGCGCAACGAGCTGGTGGCGGCGGCCGAAACCCTGGACGCCGACGAGCTTGCCGACCTCGCCCCCGACCTGCCCCAGGAAGTCATCCAGGACGTCTTCCAGTCCCTCTCGGTGGAAGAGCGGGAGCAACTACGCTCCGCCATGTCCTACCCAGAGGACTCCGTCGGCTCGATCATGGATTTCGACATGGTCACCGTGCGCGAGGACATCACCCTCGAAGTGGTGCTGCGCTACCTGCGCCGCTTCGAGGAACTGCCGGACCACACCGACCAGCTCTTCGTCGTGGACCGGGAAGAAAAGCTCAAGGGCGTGCTGCCGCTCAACGTGCTGCTGGTGAACGACCCGGAAACCGAGGTCGGCACCCTGATGAAGACCGAATTCATCGAACTCGAGCCCGACGACCTCGCCGACGAGGCCGCCAAGGCCTTCGAGCGCTACGATCTGGTGACGGCGCCGGTGGTGGATCCGGAAGGCAAGCTGGTGGGCCGCGTCACCGTCAATACCGTGGTGGACTTCATCCGCGAGGAAGCCGAAAGCGAGCAGTTGGCCCAGGCCGGTCTGCGGGAGGAAGAAGACATTTTCGCCTCGGTCTGGGATTCGGTGAAAAACCGCTGGTCCTGGTTGGCCGTCAACCTCGTCACCGCCTTCGTCGCCTCCCGCGTCATCGGCGCCTTCGAGGGCTCCATCGAAAAGCTGGTGGCACTCGCCGCCCTCATGCCCATCGTCGCCGGCATCGGCGGCAACTCCGGCAATCAGACCATCACCATGATCGTCCGCGCCATCGCCATGGGCCAGGTCCAGCCCGACGCCGCCCGGCGGCTCCTGCGCAAGGAACTGGGCGTAGCCCTCATCAACGGCCTCATCTGGGGCGGCCTCCTCGGCTTCCTCGCCTGGTGGCTCTACGGCAGCCCCAAGCTCGGCCTGGTCATGACCGCCGCCATGACCCTCAACCTCCTGCTGGCCGCCTCCGCCGGCGTCGGCATCCCCCTGCTGCGCCAGCGCCTGGGAGCCGATCCGGCCGTCGGCAGTTCGGTGATGATCACCGCGCTGACCGACTCCGGCGGCTTCTTCATCTTCCTCGGCCTGGCCACCCTCTTCCTGATCTAGGGTTGTCTCGGGCACCCCGTCGGAAAATTTGACACCCGCTACCGGCAGCGGTGTGGAAACGGGCAAATGCTATTGGCAACACCATGTTTTTTTTGGTGAAAAATAAAAATTCCAACAAGTGGCACGGAGGATGCTTTCTCGTTCTCGCCTGCGTCGCCTCATGCGTCAATCGCGGGGAACGCATCATCTACTAACGAATTTGCAAATGGGGGCCTAACCATGAAATTCAACAAGCTTTGCCTCTCCCTGGCTGTCGCGGGCCTGTTCTCCGCTTCCGCCCACGCTTCTCTGCAACTGACCTCCGCCTACCAGGACGCCGCTCTGTCGGTCGATGCCCTCGGCATCTCCACCAACACTCTCGGCTCACTCCAGGCTGACGTGGCCGCCGGCTCCACCGTGGTCCAGGCCTACCTTTATGTTTCCGACGTGTTCGGTAGCGGTCTGGGCAATGTCAACTTCCAGGGCAATGTCCTGGCGCCGGCCGGTGGCACCATCCTGGCCCCCAACGCCAACTCGGCCAACACCGTTCGCTACGACGTGACCAGCATCGTCGCCCCGATCATCAACGGCGGCGCTGGCGGCGTTTACAACTTCAACTACACTGAACTGGCCAACCTCGACGGCGCCGTCCTCGTCGTTGCCTACAAGAATGCCAGCACCACCGGCGGCACCGCCATCGTCCTCGACGGAGAACTGGCCTCTGGCGGCGACAGCTTCAAGCTGAACTTCTCTTCCCCCTACGTCAGCGGCAACGCCATCATGTCTCTGGCCTCCAGCTTCAGCTACAACGGCAACTCCAACGTGAACTCCACCGGCCAGGTGACCACGGTTGACGTCTCCACCAGCAGCGCCCCGGCCCTGCGCCGCCTGACCAGCTGCGCCGGCGGTAACGACGACGCCACCCCGGCGTTCATCGCGGCCAATGGCCAGCTCATGACCGCCGGTGGCGTCGGTGATTCCGCTGCCAACCCCGACCCCAACTGCGCCGGCGGTGCCGGTGACGACGAACTCTACAACCTGGCCGCCGGCAACAGCGCCAACGCCGCGCCCTTCATCACCGCCGGCGACACCTTCGTCGAATTCACCACCCGGAACCCGTCCTTCGACGACAACGTCTTCGGCCTGTTCTTCACCTCCACCTTCCGCATCACCCAGGTGAACGACGACCCGATCGACAACAGCGTTCCGGAACCCGGCACCCTGGCCCTCGCCGGCCTGGCCCTGGCCGGCCTGGCTGCCCGCCGCCGTCGTCAAGCCAAGTAAGGGGTTCGCACTCCGTAGAACGGCAACCTTCGGGTTGCCGTTTTTTCGTTTACGCGCCGCTCGGGGTCACCAGCTTGAGGCCGACGATACCGGCCACGATGAGGCCTATGCAGATCAGCCGCGCCACTTCCCGGGATTCGCCGAAAAAGACCATGCCCAGCAGGGCGGTGCCGACGGCGCCGATGCCGGTCCACACCGCGTAGGCCGTCCCCAGGGGCAAGACTTTCAGCGACCAGCCCAGCAGGACGACGCTGGCCACCATGGCGGCCAGGGTGCCGACGCTGGGCCCGAGGCGACTGAAGCCTTCGGTGTATTTCAGGCCCACCGCCCAGCCGACTTCGCAAAGACCGGCCAGAAGGAGGATCAGCCAGGCGCTGCCGCTGCTCACCGGAGGCTGGCGAAGTAGCCTTCCGCCGCCGCCACGGTGGCGGCGATGTCGGCGTCGCCGTGGGCGGCCGAGACGAAGCCCGCCTCGAAGGCCGAAGGGGCGAAGTAGTGGCCGGCCGCCAGCATGGCGTGGAAGAAGCGGTTGAAGGCCTCCTTGTCGCAGGCCAGGACGGCGTCGTAGGTGGCCGGGCAGGCCTCGGCGAAATAGAGGCCGAACATGCCGCCGACGTTCTGGGCGGCGAAGTCGACGCCGTGCTTGGCTGCGGCGGCGACCAGGCCATCGCACAGGGCCTTGGTCCTGGCGGTAAGCGCCTCGTAGAAGCCCGGCGCCTGGACCAGCTTGAGGGTCGCCAGGCCGGCGGCCACCGCCACCGGGTTGCCGGAGAGGGTGCCGGCCTGGTAGACCGGCCCCAGGGGCGCGATCTTTTCCATGATCTCCCGCTTGCCGCCGAAGGCCCCCACCGGCATGCCGCCGCCGATGACCTTGCCGAAGGTGGA
>JRYJ01005151.1_pt1 | contig 11700 bp, 8 predicted proteins | sample 235371 | NCBI WGS metagenome assembly JRYJ01 (sample SAMN03074219, study PRJNA261477) | activated sludge metagenome | biome: Wastewater Treatment Plant; feature: Wastewater; material: Activated sludge; isolation source: activated biomass of a wastewater treatment plant treating hydrocarbon... ... | reverse complement strand
GGGCGGGAAGATCGTTCCAATGGCCTCTTAGTACAAGATTTTCTGGTTTTTGAAGGGGTCTCCAGAAATTTTTTTGTGACCATGACGGAACCAACAACCAAAACATGATCAATCCTGTTAAAAGTCTTTTCATAAAAATACCTACTATAAAGTTATCCAATAATAACGCTGGAATAGACCAAACGTTTCTCAAAGAATCCACAAATTTCAGCTATTCCTTCCAATTCTTTGTAAGAATGCGTCTTCGTCAAGAATTTCCACCGTTCCCAGCTTTTTTGCCTTTTCCAATTTTGAACCCGCATCTTCACCCACTACCAATATGTCCAATTGACCACTGACCCCTGATAATATCCGGGCACCATGCTGAACCGCCAGTTCCTGTGCTTCTTTTCTCCCAAGTTTGGAAAGTGTGCCGGTGAATAGCATACTCTTTCCCGAGAATACCGAACCTTCAACGGCAAGTCTGGGTTTATCTTCCTCAGTTTGTCGCATATTGACGCCGAGTTCCTCCATTTTCTGAATCATCTNNCGACATCTTTAATCGAAGTGAACCGCTCAAGCTCCCAATGTTTTAGGTCCGGGAGGTATTCAAGATGTTCGGCAATCAGTTTGGACACTTTTTTGCCAAGATGATGGATGCACAATCCGTGTAGCAGACGGTAAAGGGGTCTACTTTTTGCTGCTTCTATCGATTTTTTGAGTTTAGCTGCAGATTTTTCACCCATACCCTCCAATTGGGCGATGGACTGATCGTCAAGTTGATAAATATCGGACATGTCGTGCAGCCAGCCCATTTCATAAAATCGTTCGATCAGAGATTTTCCCAAACCATCGATGTCCATTGCATCCTTTGACACATGGTGGATCAGTCGCTGTAATTTCTGGGCTCCACAATGAAAATTAGGACATCTCCAGGCCGCTTCATCTTCTTCTCGCACTAAAGGAGTTTCACATACCGGACAATTTTTGGGAAAATGGATTGGCTTTTCTTTACCGTTGCGTAGTTCCGGAAATGCTTTCACGATATAGGGAATGACATCTCCTGCTCTTTCCACCAGAACCTGGTCGCCGTAATGGATGTCCCTCTGACGTATAAAATCTTCATTGTGTAATGAGACTGAACTCACGGTCACCCCTGCTAATTGTACAGGGTCAATCTTGGCTACCGGCGTGATGGATCCTATTTTGCCCACTTGAAATTCCACATCTCGGAGGATGGAAGTGGCTTGTTTTGCTTGAAATTTATAGGCCACCGCCCAGCGTGGATGGTGGGAGGTATAACCGCAACGTTCCTGGTAGGAAAGTTCATTGACTTTAACCACCACGCCATCGATGTCATAAGTAAAATGATCCCGACGTTCCGCCCACTGCTGAACAAATTCTTCTACTTCGTAAATTGAGTGGCAAATTTTGCGATCGTTGAGGGCCACTTTAAAACCCAGCAGATCCAACATTTTCATCCATTCTGAATGTGAAGTTTTGTTGGACATGGCGGGATTGCCCTTTGCATCTTCAGCATAGGAGAGTTGGAAAATAAAAGCGTCGAGCCCTCTGGCCGCCGTTTCGGAAGGATCTTTCACGCGAAGCACTCCGGTAGCTGCATTTCTGGGATTGGCGAGCAAGGGCAAGCCGTCTGACTCCCGTTGCTGGTTGATCTGTGCAAATTTTTTATGACTCATCACCGCTTCTCCCCGGAGTTCCACACGGTGTAATCCAAATTTTGAAAAAGCAGCTTTCAGCGGAATGGATTTTATTGTACGAGCGTTTCGCGTAATTTCATCGCCCTGGGCTCCATCCCCGCGGGTAGCTGCTCTGATGAGATGGTCGTTTTCATAAATCAGTGCAATGCTGCCCCCGTCGAATTTGGGTTCAGCAAAATATTCAAGAGGTTGATGGGCATCCAAATCGCACATTTTCCTTACACGGGCATCAAATGCCTCCAGGTCTGCCAGCTGGTAAGAATTTTCCAGAGAAAGCATGGGGGTCAGGTGGGTAACGGTTTCAAATTGTTCGGTAAGATCACTGGAAACCCGTTGGGTAGGAGAATCATCAGCATTCCATTCCGGATGTTTGGATTCTTCACGCTCCAGTAATTTATACAATTGATCGTACTCATAATCACTGATTAAGGGATTGTCCTGAGCGTAATACTGCCATTCGTGAAACCGGATGAGATCCCTGAGCTGATCCAATGCCTCATGGTTGGGGATAGCAGTAAGCTGCAAATATTCACGGGTGATGCGGGAGAATTCTTTGATTTCTGCAGCGGAATATTTCATAGGCTTGATACTGGAAGAACAAAAATATATAAATTGGGTGAATAGCGGGATGGGTTCTGTAATGCACTAGCCTTACTTGAAGCCAACCTGATGCAACTTTGGAGTTACAGAATGGGATGAGAAGTCAGGAAATTTTTTTGACATTCATTAATTTGAATTTAACTAACACTTGTATGTTAAATGTAGGGGATTCAATGGTGGGATCAAGGGGGTGATAATGGAAGTGAGCCTCTAGAGCGAAATATTGAGACAAGAAGAGTTGTAAAAAGTAAACTGGTTTTGATTTACTATAGCTGCTTTTCGTTAAGGGAATTAATCTCGTTCATTTGTTCCTACTTTCTTCCTTGATGAAGAAAGTAGCAAAGAAATCAAGTCGGTGTGAAGGCGCTTTAGCTAAACGCGAAGGCATCAGCTCAAATTTCACTGCTTCGCCGGTCTCGGGCATTGCGTGTGGATTGTAATTTGAGGTTCTAATTCAACATTCAAATTTCCTGTAAGTGCACTTTATTTAAATCTCCTCGACCGAAGTNNGTACACCGACGCAACAAATATCGAGCTCTGCCGAGCGAAATATTGAGGATTGGAAAAATACTTATTTGGCGGGCAACTGAGGGCAACTTTATCTTATTAGAATATTTTCTCCATGCATGGCACGATGACGATTTTAGAAATGTGCGGTAATGTTTTTTATGGATTTATTTTCCGATATGTTATGCTACGGTGAATTACGCAGTAATAAAATGTTATTGAGGAAGCTAACGTTTCCAATAAGGTCTCCTACTCCGGCTCAAATCCAAGGATGATGCTGAATTTCGCATAGTCCTTCCAGCTTGAAGTTTTCGGGTCTATCCAGGGTTTATCAATTCCAAATCCGTAGTCAAATCCCAATAATCCAAACATGGGCAGGAAGATTCTTATTCCTGCACCTACGGAACGTTTCAATTGAAATGGGTTGAATTCGCGAAAGGCGTTCCATGAATTTCCTCCCTGTGCCCAAAGAGAAGCATACATTGTGGCACTGGGGTTAAGAGACAATGGATAACGGAGTTCCATGGTAAATTTACTAAAGATGGTTGCATCTTCCGTTAAATCTTTGAAATTGTATTCCTCCAATGATTTTGCTTTAACCTCATCCACTTCATAACCCCGGAGAGAAAAGACATCCCTACCCGTTACAGTAAATGACTGATTGTTGAGACCATCGCCTCCTAAAACAAATCGCTCGAAAGGAGGAGCCTTTAAATCCTTGTTATAGTAACCCAATAAGCCCATTTTAGCATTGAAGGCCAACACCAATTTACCCGTCAAATTGAGATACCAGTCTCCGTCAAATCTCCATTTATGGTATTCCACCCAGCGATAACGATCTTCAGCACCTACACTGTCTGGATTCCAGTTGCTCCTGAACAATGAATACGGTGGAGTCAATTGTATAGACAATGACAATCGGGAACCCGAGCGAGGGAATAAGGGATCGGAAACGGTACTGCGTAGAAATGTAGTCTTCAGCGAAATATTGTAATAATCGCCGTTGTCAACCACAACATTTCCTGCCCTGAATCCTTCGTAATTTTCCAATCTTATGCGCTCGAGATTGAGTCCTGAACTCACCGCGAAGTTGTCATCCGGCCATTTGAGTTGGGTGCCAAGCGATCCTGAAACCCGCAATATACTCAATCCCCCATCAAGGGTTGAACTGTAGGCTGAGTTGTCGGTTCGACTATAAATTCCACCCAGGGTAAATGACGTAGGTCTTTTGCCCCCCAACCAGGGTTCTGTAAATGCAAAATTGTAAGACTGATAATAACGACCGTTAGTTTGGGCTCTTATGGACAATTTTTGACCATCGCCCTGAGGCAATGGACTCCAACTGGATTTTTTAAAAAAATTCCGTGTACTGAAATTATTGAATACCACTCCCAATGTACCAATCAACCCGTATGCACTCCAACCTGCCGATAATTCCAATTGATCAGAAGGTCTTTCTTCCAAAGCGTACTCAATGTCTACCGTACCTCTCTTGGGATTTACCGGGGTATTAATGCCCATGGTTTCGGGATTAAAGTAACCCAAGGACATCAATGCGCGTTGTGAACGAATGATATCGGATCTTGAAAATTTTTGACCAGGTCGGGTTCTCAGTTCCCTGCGTATAACTTGTTCGTGGGTCCGGTCATTACCGGAAATCACTACACGATCTATCGTGGCAGGTGGACCTTCAGTGATTCTGATGGTGATATCAACCGAATCATTTTCAATGGTAGTTTCCACCGGTTCAGCACGAAAAAACAAGTGTCCTTCATCCATGTATAAACTACTCACATCCCGCCCATCTTCAGAAAAACTCAAACGCTTTTGCAACAACTCCTGATTGTAAATATCCCCTTTTTGAATGCCCAATACATTCTTGATGTGTTGCTCGGAATACAATGAATTGCCTTTGACAAATATGTTACGGAAATAAAACCGGTTACCTTCATTGAGATCCATGTGTATCCGGAGTTTTCCCTGAGGGTCGCGCCAGATGGAGTCTTCTAATATGATCGCATTGCGAAACCCTTCCTTGTTGTAAAAAGCAATGATGTTTTCTTTGTCGGCTTCATATTTGTCTTCCTCAAATTTTGATTTTCCGAAAATTCGTCCCATCCGCTTGGTTTCTTTCATTTGCTTGCGCAATTTGCGTGAGCTCACCAATTTATTTCCAGAAAATGTAATGTCTTTAATTTTAACGCGTTCGCCACGGTGAATGTCAATCACCAATTTGACCGTATTGGGTTTTTTATCATCCGGTGTCTGCCCAATTTTAACGATGACATCCAAATAACCCTTTTCAATGTAAAACCGTTCGATGTCCCGTGTTATAGCTTCTTCAATGGATTCGGTAAAAACAGCATTTTTTGGAAGGTTATTGCTCACCATGACATTGAGTTCGTCATGGGCTGATTTTTTAACCCCCTTAAAGGAATGAGTCGAATATCGCGGTTTTTCTGTAACCACAATGACAACTCCGGCCACATTGCCCACTACATTTTCCAATTGAACATCAACCTGGGTAAACAGGCGTTGTTTGTAGATGGCTTTAATGACATTGGGTATTTCAGGACCTGGAACATTGATTTTCTGCCCGACCCTTAAACCTGAAATATTGATGATGGCATTGGCATCTGAAAACTGGTTTCCACTGACACGAAGGGTTGAAATTTCATAACTCTTGTTGTCATAAGGCAGGAATCCATTCTGCTGAGCATTTAAACCTGAAGCTAAACAAAAAGCCAATCCAATATATCCAAGGAACTTGATCATAACATTCGACACACTAAAATTCTATAAACGCAAAATGCGCTTGTTTCATTGCGGCGCAAAGTTACGTATTCTTCCGCTTGCATTGGACGCACCTGGATTGGAAGCCAAAATAAAACCTTATCTACAAGGACGTTAACTAACTGTGTACCAGGCTTGTGGTTTTTCACCGAACACATAGGATTACCTTGGGCGGGCTGATCCCTAGGGCTTTAGCTTCGTAAGTCTTGGCTTTTTGAAACGTTTATGGTGCCCATGAGATGGAATAAGGAAATGACTCCCTTCCAATTCCCCTCTTTAAGTTGGGCTGGTCGCCCATGGAAAATTCAAGCAAACTACCTTCCGTGATCTGATGGTGACTAATCCAATTGAGATCATGGTGGTTTCCATTCAATTTCATTTCTTGAATATAGCGGTTATTTGGGTAGTTGTTTGTGGCTATAATCGTCAGTGTCTTCCCATTTTCCAGGTGTAAGATCGCCTTTTCAAACAGGGGAGAACCCAGAATGTATTGGTCGGTAGCAGGGCAAACCGGATAGAAGCCCAAAGCTGAAAATACATACCATGCGCTGGTTTGTCCATTGTCTTCGTCGCCGCAATACCCATCAGGAGTCGCTTGGTACAGTTTATTCATGACCTCGCGTACCCAATACTGTGTTTTCCAGGGTTGTCCCGCATAATTGTACAAGTAGATCATGTGTTGAATGGGTTGATTGCCATGAGCATATTGTCCCATATTGACGATTTGCATTTCACGAATTTCATGGATGGTACCGCCATAATAGCTGTCATCAAAGACCGGGGGCATAGCAAAGACAGAATCCAACATATCAACAAAATGATCATATCCACCCATTCGTTTTGCCAAGCCTTCCACATCGTGAAATACACTCCAGGTATAGTGCCAGCTATTGCCTTCGGTAAATGCATCACCCCATTTGAAGGGATTGAAGGGTGATTGGAAACTACCCTCCTGACGTTTTCCTCTCATCAGTCGCGAAGTGGAATCAAACAAATGCCGGTAATTCAAACTTCTTTGCTCATAAAATTCAATTTCTTCCTTTGGTTTGTTTAAAGCTTTGGCTAACCGACTGATGCAAAAATCGGAATACGCATATTCCAGCGTTCTTGCGGCACTTTCATTGATTCCTACATCGCAGGGTACAAATCCCAGACGATCATAATATTCAGCCCCTTTTCGGCCGGTTGCCTGAGGCCCTTCGTGATGCGCACCATGCAAGAGGGCCTGATAGAGTTTTTCAATATCATAGTCGCGCAATCCTTTGAGGTAGGCATCGGCGACCACTGAAGCAGAATTATTGCCAATCATGATATCACTGTACGATGGACTGCTCCATTCGGGCAACCATCCACCTTCAACATAATCATTGATCAGTCCTTCCTGCATCTCCCGGTTGATGGATGGAAACAATAAGTTCAATAAAGGATACACACCTCTGAAGGTATCACAAAATCCTGTAACACCAAAACGATATCCGGGCATGACTTCTCCGGTATGCGGACTGTAGTGAATGATTTTTCCCTCAGCGTCCTTTTCATAAAGCCTCATAGGAAAAAGCATCGTACGGTACAACGTAGAATAAAACGTTTTCTTTTGATCCTCGGTGCCTCCAAAAATTTCCACGCGGCTTAACCAATGATCCCATGTAGCTTTGGCCTTTTGGCAATTGGTTTCAAAATCATGATCCCCCAATTCCAGTAAATTGCGCTCAGCTTGCTCAAACGAAATGAATGATGATGCTATACGAATGTTCAGAGGATTTTGAGATTGCCGGGCAGAAAATCGTAACCATCCTCCGACATGGCTTCCTGAAATTTCCTGCTGATCAAGTCGTGTTTTATCACACCATACATGAGAAGCCATAAACGGTTGGTCAAAGACCATCACGAAATAATTNNGGGTAAGTTCTATCTGAGTGTCATAATCCGCCAGGTAAACACTGTAATAATAGGGTTTTGCGATTTCAGTTTTGTGGCTAAACCAACTACCTCTTTCTTCTTCATCAAATACCATCTTGCCAGTAACGGGCATTATGGAAAACGGGCCATAATCATTCATCCAGGGTGAAGGTTGATGGGTCTGCCGAATGCCTCTGATTTTTTTTGCATCATAGGTGTATATCCAACCGTCCTGATTTTTGCCCGTTTGCGGTGTCCAGGCATGCATACCCCAAGGTAAAGCAATGCATGGGTAAGTATTGCCGTTGCTTAATTCATAACTGCTTTGAGTACCCATCAAAGGATTGACGAGATCCACTGGATGAAATGCTGCTGTAGGTTGAGCCACTAAGTGACAACAAATGAACATCAAGTTGAAAAACTTCGTCAGATACAGGTGTGGGTAATGAATCATGGTAAAACCTAAAAATAAACTGTCGTTATTGAATTGCTATTGATGGTTTATTCAGCGGACTTGCAAATGCAATAATGTGTCCATCCGGATCAGAAAAATAACATACCCGGTCACCCCAATCCCTATCCTCTATTTCACTGATCATTGAAGCACCACATGTTAAAGCATTTTCAAATTCAAATTCAATGTCTTCTACATAAAAATACAATTCACAACGGGGAATACCGGTGCCGTTAGCCGGATTAGGGGTATGGTTTTTCAAAATTTTGGATATACCGTGACAAGGCATCAGTCCCAATTTACAGGTATCGGATAGCACGAACTCTGTCATTCCCGGTACATGGAGGTCGGGTGGTTTTCTAAACAAAGCAGAATAAAAGGAACTACTTTTACTCTGATCCAAAACATATAAAATGAACTGTATTGATTTTAAGGGCTTTTCCATAACTACCTGGAAGAAAAAATTTTATTATTGAATACAAAACTTACAAGTGTTAGTTTAATCGAGAACATTTTAGGGCGATTTACATCAATGCAGGATGATCAGGCCTCTTCTTCAAATTCTTCTAAAAATTTCTCTACCCATTCCATGGCACCTTCGCATTCAATCCNNAATTCATTTCCAGGTAAAGAATAGCTTCTCGCTCGTCTCCCGGACTGTAATAGTCTGTTTCATAGAATTCTGGTTCATCAAATCCACAGAGATATACCAGAACAAAGTTATTGGCTTCGTCCGCTTTGCGGAGGGCATTGGTTGAGTAGGGAGTATTACCCTGCGTAGCAAAGGCGAACAAGGCGTAATTGAATAAATTAATGGTAGAATTATCCAGGCAGTGCTTCTTGTAAAAATCGTAGTAGGCGTTGTATTTTTTCATACTGAGCAACACACTGGACAGGTTATAACGAACTCCCTGATTATCGTTTGGATTGAGTTCCATCATGGCTTCGAATTCTTTAACAGCTTCTTCCTCCCGATTCAGCATGACCAGGCAGTTTGCATAACCAAATCTTGCCGTCATGTAGGGTCTGGTCTCTGGAGCCATCCAAAAATGACCTTTGACTTCTTCAAAATGTTTATCACCCAGCTGTTCTGTTGCCATGGCGATTGCTTTTTTATACAAGGCGAGAGCGGTTTTAATATTTGTACTATGCAATGCCATATAATTTAGCGCAGCTACATTTTCAGGGCAGAGTTCAAGTGCTTGTTTGGCTAACTTCATCCCTACCTTAGGTTCACTATCATAAGCACGGTACAACAAATCATCCGATTTTTCCTGGTTTGATTTTTTTCCCTTTTTCAAGGTGAAGATTTCATCAATTTTGTGACCAGTGATATGCTGGTCAATATATTTCTGCATTTCCTCTAAGCTTGAGAATTTTTGTTCTCGCAGAAATTCAAAGATTTTTTGACTAGCCATATTCACCATCTCGGGCGTCATGGGTTTTTGGTATTCATTTTTCTTTTTTGCCATAACAAATTGTCAATTTACAGAATTTATTCGGATTTAACAGCACACCCTTTTAGAATAAGGTTAATATGAATAATACTTCGTTGCATCAGGTTAAATCCTTACACATCAGTAAGTCCGTTTGTGGGTCATTGCCCAACATAAACAAGTGTTGACCAAACACCATAAATCCTGTTCTTTCATAAAATTTGATTGCTTTCGCATTGTGTTCCCAAACGCCCAACCAAATGCGTCGTAAGGTATGATTTTTGGCAATTTCCATAGCATGATGGAGTAAATGTAAACCCAATCCTTGACCTTGATATTTTTGCCTAATATAGATTCGTTCAATTTCCAAAGATGGTTGATCCTGCACTTCTTTTGGAAATGGTTTAATATTCAGTTTCATATACCCTATTTTTTTTCGTTGCTTTTCAACAAAAAAGAACATAGAATTCTGATCATTTAACTCTTCCATGAGTTTCTGGTATGATAGACACTCCTCCAGGTACAGTTGCATGTTTTCCTGGGTATTGGCATATGAAAAACTTTCGATAAAAGTTTGTTGTGAAAGTTCGACCAGCCCCTCTAAGTCTGAGGGTTCAACCTTTAGAATTTGGATTTCATGCTGACTATTATTCATTGGGTCTTCTACTCTTGTAAATTCCCTGAGCTATTTTACATGGTTAACTTACCTTGTTCAAGGACAAGCAATTGTCACCTGTCNNGTATGCACCCAATAAGTCCAGGGCGTTAAACCACATGGGAGCAGGTAGTTGCATGACATTCATGATGCCGCCAGCCAGAAAAACAAATCCCACGATTAACGACAAAACAAATGTCCGGTTCACCGCCAGCTTTGAACAAACAAAGGCTCCAACCAAGGTTCCAAGGGCATGTGCCAAAAACGGCATGATAAAATGTTTGGGCTGGAATAAATGCATCGATGCTTTCAGTCCTTCGAGGGTGGTAACATCAGCTCCTTCCGGTGGTGGAATGATGGAACTGCTGCTCATGATTAAGGCCATGTTTACGACACTGCCGATAACTAAACCGCCGATGACGGCTAAACTGTTTCTTAAACTTGGATTCATCTTGTTTGAATTTGGGATTAAAGATAATTAAGTCGCCCCAATCATTTCTAAAGGAACCATCTTATTCGCGTAATTCTAAGGATTAAATTACTTTCATCCATCCTGATGAGTTAATCTTCAAGAGCCTTAACGGAAATATTCGTTGGAATCTAGTAATCGTCTCAAATTCGTGTTTTCGATGAGCGGCGTATAATCTGTGGGATATTGACTCAGACTTTTGTGGTATGCCTCAGCGATTCTGGCCCCCATAAAATAGCCTATATCATTTGGTCGACTCACATCNNATATCATTTGGTCGACTCCCATCAGCGACGGGATGGTATATCCAGTCGTTCAAGGAGGTGGAATACAATTCTGGTTTGAGTTTTTCCCGCAATTGAGGTTCTTGTTGAATTCCATAAGACCAATAATTTCCATCATTCCCATATGGATACAATTGGCGGGCGATGTATTCAGCTATTCCTTCCCGTAAAATAGCAATGTATAATGTATCGCCGGTATAAGCTGATTCGATGCGACTTCCGTGACTAAATTGCTGGATGTGGACCAATTCATGGATTGCCGTCCGGAACACGTTAGCCCTCGATAAGTAATCTTTATATACGATTGGTATTTCCGAAATATCCGTTTTTCGTCGACGGCATGAAATTCAAGACCGATATACACCAAACGCTTTGACTTATTGATATGCACATTTCCGCCAGTGCGAAACGTTCCAATCCCCATACAGATCTCTGCGGGATGAAAATTGGGATAGGAGTGTTTAAAGCGTTTGATGGCTTCAATTATTGAATCGTGTGTAATCAGATATGGCTGACAACTGTGCTTTAATGATTGATAAAATTTGGGATACTTGCGGAAACTGGAGGNNGTTGGAAAAGTCCCCCAGTATCTGTATTAAATTCAAGACTATCCATTACCTGGATAAAATGCACCACGTCGTCGACGATAATACGTGTTTTAGGTTGAATGGATTTACATCCGGCAGTAAGCAGTATGAAGGCGGGTATCCACTTAAGCATTTAGCTGAGTATAGGTTTGAAGCAAAGTTAAGCGTGTGTCGCCATAATTTTGAACAGTTGTAAGTATAAACAGATGGAAGTATGACCATTCGGGATCGTTTAGATTATTGGCATATGGTTTAAGTAAAACCGTATACAGGAGCGAGCACTGTTGAGCGAAATATTGAGGCTAGGGTGTTTATA